>Ga0247777_1000280_pt1 | contig 13715 bp, 9 predicted proteins | sample UWRJL154409C5_FD_179937 | JGI IMG/M metagenome (GOLD analysis project Ga0247777, IMG submission 179937) | Plant litter microbial communities from Arlington Agricultural Research Station in Wisconsin, United States - UWRJ-L154-409C-5 | ecosystem: Environmental > Terrestrial > Plant litter >...
TGGGCTGACCGTCGGGCCCGAAGTCGACGCGCATCAGCCGGTATCCGTCGGGAGGCTGGCGGTTCCTGGGGAGATGGTCAGCCGGGGTTGTTCTAAGGGGGGAGGAAATGGTAAAGGGGGGGAGGAGAGCGGTTGGACGTACCAGCTGCCGTGGAAGGTGACGTAGGCGGCGGATCCGTCTTCCAGCCACTTCACATCGAGCGGCGCCGTGTGCGGAGCAAACAGCAGGCGGGCCGGCGTCCGGGTCGCGCACTCGGTCTGGGCCGTCTTGACGGCGTTGTCCGGGGAGAATAGCTCTGGAGGTTCCGTCAGCTCTGGGGTCTGTGGACAGGGCAGCCCGAGGGGGGAGGGAAAACGCACGACCGGGCGTCAGGCCGCTAATGTCCCAGGCGGCGACGCAGTTGGGGTAGCCAAAGTTGAGGCCCTTCTGCTTGTTGGCCGTGTCGTTGAGGGCGCCGTGGTAGTTGAACTTCTCGGCGGGGTTTTCGTTGTGGACGTCCTTGCTGGAGTAGCGGACGTCGTCCATGGAGTTCTCGACGGACCAGATGCCGCCGGTGCGCGGGTCCTCGCCCATGCCGACGATGTTGCGCAGGCCCCAGCCCACCACCTCGCCGCCCGTGTTGTAGGTGGCGGGCGAGGAGCTGATGGCGCTGATCTTGAACGACTTGATCATGCAGCGGCCGGCCGACTGCGCCGTCGTGGCCGTGTCCACGTTGGAGTTGGACCCGCGCGCCACCAGCAGGTAGTCCGGGCTGTTCTTGGACGTCAAGATGGTGCGCGTCGGGTGCGGCCCGTTGTTGCCCAGCCCGCTGACCACCACCTTGCCGGCGCCGACCGTGCCGGCCGCCGCGTCGTAGGCGTACGCCGTCACGCTCTGCATGTTGGACACGAAGAGCGTCTTGCCGTCGGCGCTGAGGTCGATGCCGTGGTTGGTCTGCAGGCCGGTGTTAGCCGTGGTGCCTGCCCAGACGGCATCCGCCGCCCAGCCGGCTCAGGGGTTCAGGGGCAGGTTCAGGGGTCAGAGGTTGGGGGAGCGTGGGGGCCACCTACGGTTCCGCCCGAGACGAGCGTCGTCGACGAGGCCACGCAGACCTGGTCGCCTTCCTCCTTGAGCACCAGCCGCCGCACGCTGCCGCCCTGCTGCTCGGCCACCAGCAAGTTCCCGGCCGAGTCGAGGGCGATGCCGCGCGGCGACCGCAGGCCGGCGGCGATGACGCTGGCCTTGTAGCCGGCGGCCATCTTGGGCTTGTAGCCGCGGCCGGCCACGGCGGCGCACTGGGCCGACACGGACGGGAGCAGCGAGAAGAGGGTCGCCAGGGCGGCGAGCCCGGCGAGCGTGAACCGAGCCATGGTGGCGTGGAGTTCCGTCGGTGTCTCTCGGGTCTTGGGCGTCCTTTCGGTGGGATCCCAGGGCTTCGGGAGTAGGAGCAGACGAGCGCCGGCGGCGGACGAGGAAGCTCTTTTCTTCGCCAAGTCGTGGGCCCCCCCAGCCGGGACGCCAAGCCTCGCCGGCGAGGAATTCCATTCCGCATGTCGTCACGGCGTCCATCCCAGGGCCGCGCGGTGGGCTGCTCGCCGCCATGTCTCCGTCCATTGACGCTGTAGTGAGCTCTCGCGAGGCCAAATTGGAGCGGGGCCCTCGCCTCCGGGGGGGCAACTCGGGGGAGCCTCTCGGGAGCGCTCGTGGCATTCAGCCGGAGACGGCCGCAATATGCGTCGTTGTGCCCGGTAGAGTGACGGCGCCCAGAGCCAGACTCGAGCCAGAGCGCTGGCCGCCGATTTAGCAGCGTCAACCCGGTTGATTGATTAACGCCGTCGTCGCCACTCGGCAGATCCAGTCGCTTGGCCCTCTCGATCGGGCGCTGCCCGCCGGTTCGCGGGCGTCCTGCCCCTACATTTGTCGAGGCGGCTCTTCCGGCCATGCTCCACCGCTCGGTCGCCAAGTTCCGAGCTGGCCTGACCGGCCGCGACGGTCTTTTTTGGGGCTCAGCTCCAGGAACGCATGAAACGACGGAGTGTCCGGGCTCCCGACGCCGTGGGTTCCTGCATTAATGTCCGATTTCTCCGGAATCAAAAAGATACCGGCCGGACCGTGGCAGCTCTGCCCGTGGACAGCTCAGAGATATCGGTCCAAGGCTAATCAAGCTTTGTCCACGCGGCGCGGTTCTTCCACCCGTCCACCAAGGCTTCCAGAAGGCGGGAGAGGGGCCTGCGGAGGAGATTAGAAGTCGGCGCCACGTTCAGGACTTCCAAAGAACATCCAGATAAGACCTACCCCGGGAGTTATCTACCTCACACATGGCTCCAACTAACCGGCAGGAGACGACCACACCTTTTTTTTTAGCCCAGGCGGCAGGGGTGGGGCGAGCCTTGGCGAGACTATTGAGGTACTTGGAATAGTAGTCACCCGCATAACGTTATGGGACACGGAGATAACGAGTTGAACCCTATACGGTCTATGGCAAACCCAGATATTGTCATTTACCATTAGTTGCTGTGGGGAGTTGGCGCCACTTGGATCCAGCTACTGACTTCTAAGAAGGCACTACATTGTCGTAGATGCCGGCTCTCTCCAGCTTGGCCGAGTATGGAACTTTCTGTTAGTACCAAATGCTCTTTTACTCTTCACAACTTGTGAGGCCAATGCCTCACGGGCGGACCTTGCGTACAACAAGATATCCTGATTGAGAACTCTGGTTATCCCATGAGCTGTCCCAGAGAGACACCGCCGTTACCATTGCACATGCAGATCGAAATTAACCTTGGATAGACGTTGGACGAATGAGACGTGACCGTAGTTGCAGCTAAGGCGAAGCGACTTAAGGGAGACGTGAATAGTACCGAGATATTGACAAGAGAGACAGTGTAGGCAGGTATGTACGCTATCAACCCTTGACACTCGTGACACTAGTTTCTCGCACTTCGAGGTGAGACTCGTGGAACCAAGTAGACACCTGGCTTGAAGTATATCGGCGGTCACGATCACAACGGACCAGTACCTTGAAACATCATAGGTACCTCTCGACAGGTAAGTAGGTAGGTCCTGCCCTACCTACCCGAGCACCTACTTCCTTGCAGCCCCCAATAACCCCGATATATGATCCTGGCGGCCGGAACCCTTCCGCCGGACAAGGACGCAGGCGACAGGCTCGTCTGGAAGGCGTTCCGAGCCTGCGACCTCGTGCACCTCCGTGTGAGCAACGACGAGCTGCGGAAGGGGTTCATGTCCGGTATGTATGCCCTGCAAGGCCGCAAGGCGACTTGGTACAGGGCCTCCCCGGTGCATTTCACGACGTATGTGTGGGCCTTTGCCGAGACGGTGCTGCGGAGGCTTTTGGAGGGCATATAATTACGAGTGATTCTAATAGCACACTCTCATTGTATGGTATCTAGTCTAAACGCTGCAAACCTGGCTGTGGGGCGAACGAAAGACAACTGCGCACGTAGCAGCTCTGATCCGGACGTCTCCGTCATCATGTCCATCACGTAGAATGCCACGGACAAGTGCTGAATGGGCGCGGCCGCGCTTGTCATTCGGCTGGGCAAGGATATCCTCGGCCGGGGTGGTAGGTACCAGGATGGTAGCTGCCGGCGGGCGGCTGCGGGTAGGGAGGCGGGCAATCGAGCCCGTCGTGCTGGGAGACCAAGGGCTGGGCGGCCCACGGGTTGTAGATGTTGTTGCCGGCCGTGGCCTGGTTGCGTGGCACAAAGGTGCCGTCGCCGAGGCGGGCGGCGAGGGCCCGGTTGCGGCGGTTTGCGTGTCGGCGCTCTTGTGCCTCCTCGTCCTCGGTGGTTGTGCAGTGGAATAAACGCCGGATCAAGACGCCACCTCCGCAGCAGCTAAATATCCACAGGGTGATCCCCACGGAGAAGAAGACGACGACAAGGATGATGATAGTGTTGATGGGAAGTGCCATGGCCTCGGCGGGAGGATAGCCCGGGTTCGTAGGTCGAGTCGAGCCGCTCGAGTCGGTCGTAGTGTAAGCGGCGCGGCAAGGTGCAAGCTGAGGGCTTCCGCCTTACTACTAGTGGTACCTGTAGTAGTAGTAGTTGGCCTTGCGATGGTTGAGGTCCGAAGAAGACGGAAAATGACAGATCCCCACAGAGGCTCGACGGAGATGCAATAACAAGCTTTCTGGGTGCAAGGTTGAGAGGTGGGACAGGCGGCTAGACACCTCTATTTGATCAGGTGCTTCAGGAGGAGAGGACTCCGCGGAGGCGTCCAGCCGCTTGCTGCATTGCTGAAATGGGCCATTTCGACTGACCGAAGGTGCTCCAAGCCAAGGCTTCCAGGGCAGACAGGCGAGGCCGTGAGCCGGGCTGATGGGGCGGCAGCATGAGTGGGGCGGAGTCTGCCATTTGGTAAAAACCTCCTCGGCCCAAAGTCGTCACCGACGGTGGGCAGTGCAGCCAGAATGGTGTGCTGTAACGGCCCGCGTGGTCCCCACATCTGGACGCCACAGCGATGGTGGCATGCGGAGAGGCGCCCGTTCCGCCGGTCTCGCGTGCATGGGGCTGAGTCTGATGGGCTGCGGCCGTTATGGCTAAGGACGGGCTAACTTAGCGCCTTGGTTAAAGCCCCAAGGGCCACTGGTCCGTCCGGCCGAATCGGGCTGGTTGGCTGAGGCGGGCCATCTACAGTACCAAGGAACCGTTTTGCTGGCCCTACGAATAGCACGTCGCATCTTTCTGTGAAGACAGAATGGGCGTAAATCGGTACGCCCGGTGGAATATTGGTACCACAGCATTGGGGTGACTGATGGGCAGGTGCAAGACCGAATGACCATGCTCGTGTAAGGCTGTCATGCAGGGACGCATCCGCTGACCAGGGGCAGACCTGCCATAACCGCGTGCCTCCGGGGTACCCCCAGGGCCTTCTCCGCTCCAGCCACCGTTGCATCTATCGAGTGCCCTACAGACTCAGGCCGCCCGGGTTGTTCCGGGTGCATCTAGAGGGCTACTGCCGGGCCCGACCGGTCGGTTCCTCAGCCGCTGATGACGTGACGTTGGTATTGAACGTTACGTCGCAAGTCTGCTCCGGGCGAGAACAAGGCTACAAAGTACTCGCGCCAGTAATGACCACAGCTTCAAGAACAGACCTATCCACACTCCAGTCTGGCAACAGCCAGACCCATCTTCAATACTCGCGGGAAGGCCGGACACCAGGCCCGCTCTTCCCGGAGGCCATGTCAATCATCTTTATCAGCCCAATAGAGTCCTCCTTCGTGACCCACCCCCTGCGTAGGACGACCTTTGGCCCGTTGACACACTGCTCGAGCATGTATCGATGCGATGTCCACCAAGGGGCGCTGGGCACATCGGCAAACTGCCCTCCCCCCTCGATGAGCGTAAAGGCCTTGCGCGACTTCTTTTCTTCCACGACTTGATCGTCCTGCCGTTGGCCCGGATGGTGTACTTTTCCACGGCGTCGATGCGGTGCCATATGAAGCCGAACAGGACGCCGTGTAGTGACAGCTCGCGCGTTAATACCTTTTCCTGCCCCCGTGGGAGGGAATCGTCGGGCACCATCACCCCCTGTTGGTGACGACCATGATCGAAGGGATCCCAACGGTGCCGCCCCATACGGTGCAGTCGGTGTCGGCCGTGCGGTTGTCTGCGAGCGGAACTTGGCCTTGAATTCGAAACCACACTTCTGGTACGCCTCGCCAGGAAAGGTACGCGTTTTGCAACTTAGGCACTCGACTGGCTCGGTGTTGAACAACTGGCGCAGTACCGCGAAGCTGTACTCGCCCCTGTGGATCGCGGCGCCGCTAGAGAGGTCGTATTTGAAGATGGAACCATTCTTGTCTACAGCCCACTAACGGACCATAATTTCGACGTAGGCGTGCCTGATCTCGGTAGGGTTGACCAAGGACCGGAAGTCCTGCTACTAAACGATGTGAAGGGCGTCGAGGAGTACTGAGGCACCGGGCTGAGACAGTTGGGGCAGGTTGAAGAACCGCTCGGCCTCGGCACCGTTCGACATGGAGGGCTTCCCGAGAAGCAAGTGTTTGCCCACCCGGATGCAGCGAAGGGCCAATTCGTAGTGGTGGGAGTTTGGGAGGGGGGCATAAATCGCGTCAATATTCGGGTCGTCTAGCAAATTCTGATTTGGTGTAAGGCGCCGCCGGCGAAACTCCAGAATGCCTTGATACCAGCCCTTGGCTTCCGGTATGTCGTTTGAGTTGGCAAACTTCTCGGTCTTCTCACGATCTAGAGCGGCGACAGCCTGGATGGCGACTTCGGGATGTGACTTGGCAGGAGTGAGAAGAGCTATGGAACTGGTTGTTGTTAGCGCGAAGCTGGATAAGTCTGAGGCCATCGAAGCTCTCACGCAACACTGGCCGCGCCCAAGATGCCGATTTTGATAGCATCATCGCACTTGGCCACCTTAAGTGGATTCATTGCCGTCACCACTCGACTGGCGAGAGCCGCCATCTCTTCGGGTTATTAGCTAGTGTCAGTGTGGCAAGATAGGTGTGATCCAGAATCTGATGCGGTTCGGGCGCTAGAATAGATGCCTGCGAGATGGCCCATGCACATGCACCGAGAGGAGGACATCTGGAGGTCGTTTGGAACAAAACGGGTGCTCAAAGAGGGAAACTTGTAGGTCAGATACCCCCGCAATACAAGATCAGACGACGGGGAGGTCCTCGGACGAGCTGACTGACTAACTGGAACTCGGATCCTACCAGATTACCTACCTTTCCGAGTATAACCTTGTCAGAACCGTCCGCCTGTCGTCCCATGCTCCAAGCCTCCGGCCTCGTGGTCATTGGGTGCGGCTCGCAGCGTCGAGTGACGCGCGGCGTTCGTAAAGGCGTCCAGCAAGCACTTCAATGTTAGCAGCAGCAATGACAATATTCGAAATTTTGCCTGATGCTAGTCTACAGCAGCCGCATTTCATGCCATCCTCCTCATGCCAAGGACGAACTCAGCGAGGGTATGTCCCATCGCTGTTGTAACAAATACGCCAGCCCCACAGCGAGATAGAAGGCCGTGAAAACGAGTTAGGTGAGCCTACACAGTGCCGCACCCCTCAGCTCCGTTGTCCTCTGGTCCCTAGCCCAAGGCAGGCCCGGCTGCGCCCAAAATCAAGGCCCCGGCGCAATCCGCCCGCGGCCCTCTTCTCCTCCGCGGAGGACAGCAAGAGAGTGACATCCGCCGACCGCTCGATGGCGGCGAGGATGTGTGACGGTACCGCCGGTCCCTGGTCCCGAGGAGGTACAGTACCTACCAAGCCAACATGCCCTCAATACGGCATAGCTTCCGGAGACCTGCTGTGGCTGAAGCAGCTGTGTCCCCTGAGGTCGGTGAGATGAGCCGGTCTGGACGTCACACTCTCAATCTGACGCGGCAGCTCGTATGTGCTGGTGCCGCTGCCTACCATAACTCCAATCAAACGTGCTGAAATGTGCATTTAGGAGCCACGCACCTCGCCATAGCCTCCGCCACCATTCGGTGGTGGTGACCTCATCCGCCAATGAAACGAAACGAATTCCACAGCTGGGGCCCGTGACTCCTCGGAGGGACTCGAGCCACCGCTGTCCTCGCTCTAGGGCGTCTGAAGACGGCCTCGACGTCTAGAGACAGATATCAACTTCGGAGGGAATGCCACGTTATCATCTGCGGCGCTGCCTGTCCGGCTAGAACTTTCTAACCGAACCACGAGTATCGTCCGATGCTATAATACACGTCCGCCTCAGGTATTGCTCGGCAGTTTTTGAACTTTGACCATTGCCGACTGCCAGCCGGCCAGACGCAATCATGGAACCCATCTCCATCATCTCGGCGTCGGCCGCGACGCTGGGCCTGCTGAACAACCTCAACACCAGCGTCATGCGCGTTCATGAGATCTGGGAAGGGGTGCAGAAGGTCGACCTCGTCGTGGAAGACCTGGACAACGACCTGCACCACCTCCAAGACCTGGTGGGCGTCATCAAGGGCACCCTCGGCGCCAAGACCCGGCGCGAAGGCCCATCGTGGTCGCAATCGCAGGAGCAACAAGCGGTCAGCTCCTTGGATTCGATGTTGCAGTCTGCCTGCCACACGTTCGAGGGTCTGGAGCGCATCTTCGTCGACGTAACTCGGCAGCGGGGTATCCTGCCTTCCATCCGGCAGTACTACCGCTACGACCTGTACAAGGAGCAGATCAAGTCGCTGCGAGCCCGCATCAACATCTACGTGTCGAGCCTGTCCTGTGCCGCCACTCTTCTCACGTGAGACGACATCCCTTTTCTTCCCGCTCCCACTCGCCGCGTTCTCGCAAGGGCGTCGCCTTGCTGACTCTGTGTTACGCGGGACCTAGAAACCGCCAGTCGTCCGCCGACTACGCCGATCTTGCCGGCAGCCTGGGCAGAGGCGTCCGGAAGCTCGAATCTTGCATCGAGAAGCTCGGGATCCAGATAAGCCTGGTCGCAGATGACGTGAGGTTTGGCAACTGGCAGCGCTCGCTGCCTTCTTTCGGCACCGAAACAGAGCAAAATACCGTATACGGGAGCGTGGGCAGGGGTCAGACCCATGAACCCGCAGAGCTGGCAGCAGATCCGGCCCGCGCCAGCGTGCGCCCAGCCGCCGACGCCGAGCTTTTCCTAGAAGACCCGCTGGTGAAGAAGCTTGCCGAGAACTTCGCGGCCAGTGTGAGGCAGACAGCTTCCACCGTCGCCTCCCTCGTTGGCGACCGTCCGGAAGCCACGACCATGGCAAACCCCGCCCTAATGGGTATCTCACCTCCGTACTCGTCACCATCGTTGCGAAGGTTTCAGAAACAACCGTCGCCCGCCGGCTCGGCCTCCCCGCGGGGGCCAGCGAGCGGCAAGTGGAATGCTACCGTCGAGGACGAAAACCTCGAGGACGTCATTGACGGCATCCAGAGACATCTCTCTATCCATCCTTTGGCCATGAATGCTCGGCGGCGCAGCGACATCTCCAACTGGGCACAAGAGGTCCCCGTCGTCCAAGAGCCGCCAATGACGCCACCAGAATCTCACGTCAACTGGGAGGAAGCCACCGCCCTGGCTAGCGAGGGTCGCCCGAGGACCCCAAGCAGCCACGGGAGCCAGAGCTACTATGGCAAGACCCAAACCTCGGCATCGCCGTTCGCGCCCATCACGGCGAGTGAAGGTCGTCCCAGGACGCCAAGCGGCCAGGGCTTCAATAACATAGCCCAGCCCTCGCCGTCGCCATTCCTGCCCATAGGGACGACTGAGGGTCGTCCAAGGACGCCAAGCGGGCTTGAAAACCAGGACTACAATGGCATGGCCCAGCCCTCGCCAACGCCATTCCCGCGCATGGCGGCTGCGGAGGGTCGCCCGAAGACGCCAAGCGGCCGTGAAAACCCGAGTTACTACGGCATGGCCCAACCGTCAGCACCGCCATTCTCGCCCATCGCGATGAGTGACCATGAAAGCCAGAGCTACTATGGTGGAGTCCAGCCCTCGGCAACGCTTTTTCCGCCCGTCGCGGCCAGCGAAGGTCGTCCGAGGACGCCAAACAACCATGAACGCCAGGGTTACTATGGCAGGGCCCAACCCTCGGCATCGCCCTTCCCCCTTATGACGACCCCAGATATGCAAGCTCAAGGGGAAATGCAGAGGCTCCTCCAAACGGCTCAGATGTTCATTATGAGCCAGGAGTATGACAAGGCGTTGAAGCCTCTGCTTCTGGCCGCGCATAAATCCCAGGCCGAGCCTCAACTCGACCGAACCAGCTGCCAGAGGGGCTTCGAGATGCTCGGGGACGCCATCGCCAAGACGAACCCCTTTGGGGGCGGCGGTGCTGACGAGGAAATCCGCTCCTATCCCGAGGTTATCGCGGCGGTCTTGAAGAGCCGCTACGAGCTGTCAACACGGCTGTGCAACGATCAACTGTTTTTCGCCGCATCGTTGGTCCTCAACGTCTGTCTTCGCGTTCGCTCGGCCGACCCCAACGAAAGAAAACCTCTAAGCGGTCACCCAGGGTCAGGGGACCTGGAGCTTGCTGCGTTTGAAGACTCGAGGTACCGACCGAGGCCTGGAAGAGCGCCGGTGTCCGACGGGATCCTGCTGTCGGGCCGACCGCCTCGTCCTCAGTCCGGAGGCTTCGAGGATGCAATTTCATACCAGCAGCACTTGAGTGAGCCCAGTCTCCAACCAGGTCGACCGCTGACCCCGCTGCCGTCCGACGGCGCGTCCCAGTATCGAAATGCCGGGCTGAGGAGGCCGTCGTTTGATGCGCAGTCTTCGTCCTCCGGTTTTCAGAGACCGAGACCGCCGACAATGGGCTGGAAGGAGCTATACTGCCTTCCTCTTTGGGACCAGATCTACGTCCTCGCCGCACGCGCCTCGATGCGGATCAACCCGGTGAGCGCGGTGGCCGAGTCGGCCCTCGGGCAGCTGCTCGGAATGCACCGCGAGAATGCCCCCATCAGCTGCGACGTAGAATACCTCGCCAAGCATCTGCAGGCCGAGATTCAGTTCTCCAGCATGGCGCTCGACTCGGCCAAGAAGCTGGCCAGCGAAGCGGTCCGGGGTCGCAAGATGTTCCTCGGCTCGGACCATCTGCACACGCAGCAGTCGACCGCGCTGCTCGTGGCCATCTGCCGGGCCAAGGACGACAACGAGGAGATGTTCTGGACGGACCAGACCAGCCTGACGTACGAAAGGCTCGTACCCACCACGGGCGCCCAGCGGCTCGAGCGCTGTCAATGGGAAGTCCACGCGCTGTTCGGGGCCCGGAAGGCCATGGCCGTGGATCTCGCCGCCCAGTTCCTGGACGCCGAGTACGAGCTCGATTCCTCGGCCCCCGACTCTGCGTCTCTCGATCACGTGCGCCAGGCGCTGAGCGGCGGTAATGGCAACTTCTGGGCCTCGAGAGTGCAAACGGACGAAGTCAGTGGCCGGTCCTCCACCACCTGGCCCGCCATCACCTATCTCATGCAATCGTCCCCGAGGAAGCCGGATGCGGAGGGGAGCTGCTCAACCGAGCTGGACTTCCTCCTGCGAGGGCTCAAGCGAACCGGAGGCGACGCCGCCTTCGCCCTCTTCGTGGCAGAGGGCGGCTTCCACTCGGCCCTCCGCCGGGCCATCCTTCAGGGCAGGGTCGACGAGACGCGCATCGTCTGCGAGCACAGCAAGATGGGCCAGGACGATTTCGCCATCTTGATGGGGAGCGTGCTGGCAAGCATGGTGCCGCAGTACGAGTACCCAGACGTCGAGTCGGAGGACGAGGACGACCTGCCGAGCTTCGACATGGACAGCGACGACTTCTCCGAGCTGCAGGCCCAGCTGCGGGCGCTCATGGAGGTGATCAAGGCGAACCCGCCGTGGGACGTGGGCGACGTGGTGCGGACGCTGGTGGCGCGGCACGAGGACTCCGGCGGCGGGCCCGACGGGCCGGCGACGGGGCTGCTGGACCACCCGGCGGTGCTGGACACGCTGCTGGACTTCGCCGACCACGAGGAGGAGTGCGTCAACGGGCGGCTGCCGCGGACGCCGGGGGGCAGCGGATGGCCGCGGCGGGTGGCGGCGCCGCTGCTGCACCACGCCGTGGGCTACGCGCTGAGCCGGGCGGCGGGGCGGGGGCGGCCGGTGGCGGGCCCGCTGCAGGCGGTGATGATGCTGCTCCGGCGCGGGGCACGCGTCGACGAGACCGACGATCGCGGCTACGTCGCCGCGCAGGTGGCGGCCGAGGAGGCGCATACAGCCGAGGCGGGCGGCGGCGACGACGGCGAGCGGCTCGCCGAGGACGTGCTCTGGCTTGTGTGGTGCGGAGCCGACGAGCCCGAGCCGCGGCTACGGCTGCACCAGCTGTACCGCGGCTCGGCGGCCGGCTTGACGCGCATGGTGACGCCGAAGCGGTCCAAGCTGTCGCGTTTATTCCGGTCGTCGTCGTAGGGTGGCCGGAGAGCGGAAGACGGGCAGCTGTTGCCGTCTGCTGAGGGCCGTTGAAGATCGCCGCATGGACCATTAGATAAAGCGCGAGATGCGGTGCTCCTTCCTGCTCACGGTGGATTTCCAGAAAAACAAGGTTCTTTCCTAACCTCATCGTTCTTTTCTGTGTAATTACCTACCTACTAATCGCGCGCTCCATCATGGAGGAAAGGGTTCGCTCGTTCAACGGGCTCCCGTGGCCGAAGCAGACGCCGAGCGGCCTGCCCAATCATTGGGTGTTCGGCATTTGCCGTGTCGACCTTCCTCAGCCCGGAGACATGGTTTTGGCCGTCCACCCACCGAGCTCATACCTTCTTCAAGGCGGACCATCGCAAATCCTTTCTTTGGCAACGGGACCCGACAAAGCCGAGGCCATCGTCCCACGGCTCCTGGATGCCTTTATCAAATGGCAGGCGGATCCTACCGACGCTCCACCGCTTGCACCTTGGACCTGGTCCACGCTTGATCCGGAGATTGCCGAGACCGTCCAGGACAGTCTGAGAAAGCACGGGATCAGGCCCAAGCTCTGCCAGGTCGGCGTCTGCTCTGCAGAGGAGCGGACGGCGTTGGAGACGGTCCGAGCCAGACTCTTCGAGGGGCTGATGGAGAGGCTCCCCCAGCTGCCGGCAGCGGTTCCCCAGGGCGATTCCACGAGATGTCACGGCTGCGGTACGAGCCGTGACAGCTTTTTCCAGCCGCTGAAGAAGTGTGCTAGATGCAACAACGCTTTCTACCACTCGAAGGACTGCCAGAAAACGCACTGGAAACGCCACAAGCCGACCTGCATCTCTCCCGCCGACGTTCCCAACCTCGATGCAAACACGTACTACCGCGCCGCTGCACCTTTGGACCCAGGCGCTGGGGCCCTGATGGCGTCACTCAATCTTGACCCAAACCCATCCCGCGGCGCAATAGCGTAAATCTTGCCCTACCTCACAAGGTAAAAACGAACTGGCTGACGCAGCCTCCCCAGTGTGCTTCTCCGCCGCCTGGTTATCACCGGCCAAGACACTTCGGAGAATATGCGGATACTATTTGGCCCCCGGTGGGAAAGCGATGTCAAGAGACTGCACGAGGACGCCCGCATCTATTGTCTGCTCGACTCGCCCCCTGGTTCTCCAAGCCATGTTTTGCATGCCTCCATGGACGATACTTCTCTCATTTCATCTCCACGACCAGCAACCGAGGCCGAGCGGCAGGTAGTGAAGGAAATCAGAGAGATGCAAGAATGGATCCGGGGAAGGATTGGTGTTGGAAGACCGCGAACTTCAGGCGACGCAAAGGCCCTCGTAGAGGGATGTGGGGCAGTCTGGCCCGAGCGAATGCCGATCATGAATCTGGCGCTCAATGATATGGATCAGGGCCTTCCCTCCGGTGGGTAAGAAGCCTGGCCCGAGGGTGGAGGTAGTTCGTGGGCCCGGTGGTGGTGAGACCGTGGACGGAGCGGCATGGAGGGAGAGCACGGTAAGATCATCTCATCATCGAGGACACTTGGAGCAGGATTGGTCGACGCCAATGTCGAGATTAGGCGTCAGTAGTGCTGCATTACGCGACAAATCCGTGTTTTCTTGCCAGATAGTCTGGGCTGCTCCATTCCCGCTGTTTGGTCCAAGATTGTCTTGTTTGGTTCCTCACTCCCTCTTCAAGCCGACCTTCCCGGTCTTGCGCAGCCCCAACGCTCCGAGGAAGGCGCACGAGGCCATGAGCCCGAACATGGTCCAGAAGCTGTTGCGGTAGCCCGACAGCAGCGCCTCGAGCGGCGCCTCGGACGCGGCGGCGTTGGTGACGGTGACGGTCGAGACGACC
>Ga0247777_1000281_pt1 | contig 13677 bp, 10 predicted proteins | sample UWRJL154409C5_FD_179937 | JGI IMG/M metagenome (GOLD analysis project Ga0247777, IMG submission 179937) | Plant litter microbial communities from Arlington Agricultural Research Station in Wisconsin, United States - UWRJ-L154-409C-5 | ecosystem: Environmental > Terrestrial > Plant litter >...
GACGATGTTTCCCTTTGCGTTGATCAGCGGGCTGCCTGAGTTGCCGCCGATGATGTCGTTGTTTGTCGAGAGGTTGAAGCGCGTTGTGAGGTCGAGTTTGTCTTTTGCCTTCGCCCAGCTCGACGGGACTGCGAAAGGCGCTTCGCCCGTTGCGCGCTCGAAGAAGCGCGCGAGGGTGGTGAAGGGTTCGACTTTCGTGCCGTTTTCGTTCCAGCCTTGTACCGAGCCGTAGCTCAGGCGAAGGGTGAAGGTGGCGTCGGGGTAGACGCTGGTGCCGAGGGTGGCGAAGCGGGCTTTCGCGACTTTTTCCGACGCGACGCGGGTGACGGCTTCGATTTCGTCTTCGTATTTTTTGCGGATGGCGCGGGCGCGGTCGTCGATGAGTTTTGCGATCTGGATCATCGGGTCGTTCGCGGCGGTGACGGCGGCGGCGCCGCCTTTCCACAGCGCCAGGCGCGTGTCGGGATCGGCGAGTTTCGAGGTGGAGATCAGGCGCTTCGCGAGCTGGTCGGGAGATTCCTTGCTCAGCAGCTGGCGCACCGTGGGATCGTCGGGGCCGAGCCATTCGCGCATGCGTTCCAGCGAGAACGACAAGGTGAGTTGCTCGATCTCGGGATAGATCGGGGTCTTCGCCGAGAGTTGTTGCTGGATGCGGGGAAGCGCGGTGTCGCGGAACTCGCGCAGGCGGTCGTCGCTCTTCTTGGGCAATTCGGCGGAGCCGCGCAGCAGGGTGCGGGCGTAGCCGAACAGGCGGCTGTTGAAGCCGGCGCCGCCCTCGAGGAAGGTGTAGGGGAGGTCGACCGCGCGCTCGGCCTGCTCCGCGGTTTCGATCGCGGCCCAGGGGTCACCGAGGGTACTGGCGAGATCGGGCGTGGCCAGCACTTTCGCCTTGATGGCGGCTTCTTCGCGGGTCTTGCGCGCGATCAGCTCGTCCTCGTGCAGGGCGTCGAGCTGTTTGCGGCGAACTTTCAGCGAGTTTTCGAGGCTGATCAGGTTCGCTTTGGCGATGCGCTGGTTCTGCTCGCTCTCCTTGCCGAACTGGATGTAGCGGCCGCGCAGTTCCGAGCCGCGGATGAGTTGCTGCGGAAGGTATTCGTCACGCAGCGACTTCAACTGCGCGACGGTCAGCAGCCGGTCGGTGGAGCCGGGATGGCCGGACACGAATACCGGGTCGTTCTCGGCGGGTCCCTTGAAGTCGATCTGCATGAAGTGCGGCGTAACGGCGGGTTTGCCGTTCGCGTCGTACGCGCGCAGCACGGACATGTCGAGGCACCAGCGCGGGAACTGGAAGTTGTCCGGATCGCCGCCGAACTCGCCGACGGCGTCTTCTGGCGCGAACACCAGCCGCACGTCGTCGTAGCGCTTGTACTTGTAGAGCCAGTACTGGCCGCCGTCGTACAGATTGACGGACTCGCACTTCAGCGGCCCGGTCTTCTTGTCCTTGCGGCTCGTCTCTTCACACGCCTGCTCGAGCTGGGTGAGCGTTTTCTTGCGCGCGTCGTTGGCGGCCTGGTCGCTCAGCCCTTTCGTGGCGGCGGCGATCTTCGCGGTGATGTCTTCGTAGGACTGCAGGATGTCCGCGACCTGCGTCTGGCAGCGCACTTCCTTCTCCCGCGTCTCCGCGAGATAGCCGTCGAGCAGCAGGCTCTTGTCCTTGGTCGAGTGTTCGTCGAGGCAACCCCACGAGCAGTGGAAATTCGTGAGGATGAGGCCGTTCGGCGAAACGAAGGACGCCGTGCAATTGGACAGGCGCACCGTCGAAAGCCGCACGCGTTCCAGCCATTCCGGCGTGATCGAGACGCCGTATTTCTGCGTGATCAGCTGAGTGGGCGGGTTATGGAAGGTCCACATTCCCTCGTCCGCGTGCGCGCTGCACGCGACGGTCAGGAGTCCGGCTAGGACGGAGAGTTTGAGCTGGCGCATTCAGGCCCCGTAAAAGGTAGCGCCCGTGAAAAGGGCGCAGAGGTGGGCGATTGTGCCTCAGCTCTCGCCTTCGAGCAGCAGCAGCGCAGTTCCTTCTGGCGCCTCGATGAGTGCGTTGGCCGCAGGAGGCAATCCGCGCGGCAATTCGCCGGTCTCCGTTACTCCCAGTGCGCGAATTCGTGCAAGACGCTCACGCATGTTCGGGTCGCGGAACACGAGCATCGGCCGGTCGAGCGTGCGCGGGCGATGGAAGGCAATGTCGAGGTGATCACTGGTGAGCGGCAGGTGCGCGTAGGGCGCATCCGGCTCTTCAGTGGCGACGAATCCCATCGGTTCCCAGAACTCGCGCGCCCGTTCGAAATCCGCCGACGGCATGCTGATCTCGATGAAATAGCCGCACAGCGAGGTCTCTTCCGCACGCCGCGTGACGGGCGAGTAGGTGCGCGCCTCGAGCACGACGACACTCTGGCCGTCCGGATCGTGGAAACCGATTTCGTTGAACGTGTCTTCGCTCGTGTTGCGCGTCTCGAGCACGATGCCGCGCGCCTCGAGCTCGTTCGCGAACCCCGCCACGCCCGCGTGCACGAACGTGAGAGCGGGGGAGGCGAAGCGGCGCTGATGCAGGCCGATGAACGCACGGCCGTCGGTCAGCACTCCGTAGGGATGCGTCCAGGTGTCATTCGTCTAGGCCTGCGTGAAGCCGAGGCGCTCGTAGAATTCCACCGACTCGCGAATGTCGGTGGTCTGGATACTGATTTCGTGAAAGCGCCCGAGCACGATTTGCGAAGGTGCCTAGGCCGAAGTACCGCGCGCGGCCCCGGCTTGTGCCAGAACTCGCGCGCCGTCGGTCCACCCTTCGCAATGCTGGGCGATGAGATCCGCGAGAAATCGACTGTGTTCCGGCCGCGCATTCAGCGCCGGCACGTAAACGAACTTCTTGCCACCGGAGGCGAGGAACTGCGCCCGATTCTCCATCTCGATTTCTTCCACCGTCTCGAGGCAGTCGACCGCGAAGCCGGGACACACGACGGTGAGCTCGTCGATGCCGCGCGCGGGCAGGCCCGACATGAGATCGATGGTGTAGGGCCGCAGCCAGGCGCCGGGGCCGAACTTGGAATGGAAGCTCACGGTCCACTCATCGTCCCGGAGCATCAGCTCGTCCGCAAGCAGGCGCGCTGTTTGGCGACACTTGTAGAAATACGGGTCGCCGTTGTGGAACAGCGCTTCCGGTACACCGTGGAACGAGATGACGAGATGGCGCGTGCGCCCCTGCATCTCCCACTGCTGGACGACGCTCGCGCGCAGCGCGTCGATGTAGCCGGGGTGATCGTGATATTCCGCGATGAAGCGCAGCTCGGGCAGCCAGCGCCAGCGACGCAGCTCTTCGTTCACCTGGTCGTACACCGCGCCGGTGGTGGCGCCGCAGTACTGCGGGAAGTGCGGCACCACGAGGATGCGCTGTGCACCCGAGGCGCGCAGTTTCTGCATCGCTTCGCTGACCGTGGGCTTCGCGTAGAGCATGCAGAACTCGACCGTCAGCGGCGCGAGGATGCGCTGGGCGAGCGTGGTGGCGAGGTCCGTGCGCAGCCGGTTCGAGTGCACGACCAGCGGGGACCCCTGGGCCGTCCAGATCTTGCGGTACTTCACGGCCACGCGCCGCGGCCGGAAGGGCAGGATGAACCCGTACAGGATCGGCAGCCACAGCGCGCGCGGCAGCTCCACCACCCGCGGATCCGACAGCAGCCCCTTCAGGAAGGCGCGCACATCACGCGGCTCGGGCGTTGCCGGCGTACCCGAGTTCACGAGGAGGATGCCGAGGCGCTCGGCTCCGTCGTGTCGGTATTCGGGGGAGTTGATGTAACGCATGGGGGGCGGTGATCAGATTCCGGTACAGACGTACTTCAGCTCAGTGTAGTCAAGAATGCCGTATTTGGAGCCTTCGCGTCCAAATCCCGACTCCTTCACGCCGCCGAATGGCGCCACCTCGGTCGAGATCAGGCCCGTGTTGAGGCCCACGATGCCGTATTCCAGCGCCTCGGACACGCGCCAGGAGCGGGACAGGTCGCGAGTATAGAAGTAGGCGGCGAGCCCAAACTCGGTGTCGTTGGCCATGCGGATGGCGTCGGCTTCCGTCTCGAAGCGGAACAGCGGCGCCACCGGGCCGAAGGTTTCCTCGCGCGCCACGGCCATCTGGGGCGTGACGCCGGTGAGCACGGTGGGCTCGAAGAACGTGCCGCCGAGCTCGTGACGCTTGCCGCCGAACACGACTTTGGCGCCTTTGGAGACGGCATCGGTGATGTGCTCCTCCACCTTGGCGAGCGCCTTGGTGTCGATGAGCGGGCCCTGGTCCGTGGCGCCCTTCAGGCCGTCCCCGACCCGCAGCTTCGAAACGGCCTCGACCAGCTTGCGCGCGAAGGCGTCATACACGCCGCTCTGGACGAGGAGGCGATTGGCGCACACGCAGGTTTGCCCGGTGTTGCGGTATTTGCTCGCGATGGCGCCGGCGACCGCGGCATCGAGGTCGGCGTCGTCGAACACGATGAAGGGGGCGTTGCCGCCGAGCTCCATCGAGAGCTTCTTCAGCGTGCCGGCGCACTGAGCCGTGAGCTTCTTGCCCACTTCGGTGGAGCCGGTGAACGTGAGCTTGCGGACGATGGGGTTCGAGGTCATCTCGCCGCCGATCTCTGTCGAGCCGCCGGTGAGGATGTTGACGACGCCTGCGGGAACGCCCGCGCGGGCGGCGAGTTCCGCCATCGCGAACGCGGAGTAGGGGGTCTGCGTCGCCGGCTTGCACACGAAGGTGCAACCCGCGGCGAGCGCGGGAGCGACTTTTCTCGCGATCATCGCGGAGGGGAAATTCCAGGGCGTGATGGCCGCGACCACGCCCACCGGCTGACGCAGCACGAGGATGCGCTTGTCGGTCTGATGGCCTGGAATCACGTCGCCATAGAGGCGTTTGCCTTCCTCACCGAACCACTCGAGGAAGCTTGCGGAGTAGAGGATCTCGCCCTTCGACTCCGCAAGCGGCTTACCCTGCTCGGCGGTCATGATCGTGGCCAGATCGTCCTGGTGCGTGAGCATCAGGTCGAACCAGCGACGCAGGATCACCGCCCGCTCTTTCGCGGTTTTCTTCGCCCAGGCGGGTAGTGCGGCCGAGGCCGCCTCGATCGCGCGGCGGGTTTCGGCCGCGCCCATCTTCGGCACGGTGCCGATCTTCTCGCGCCTCGCCGGGTTCACGACGTCGAGCGTTGCGCGGTTGTCGGCGTCGACCCACTTGCCGTCGAGATAGCTCTGCTGGCGCAGCAGGGTGGGGTCTTTGAGTTGCAGGGTCACAGTCGATGCTCTCCGGTTCGTGCTCAGGCGATCGGACCCTTGGGCCGGTCGGCCGCAAGGTTCTGCCCGAGAAATTCAAGTGTGCGCTGACGGGCGAGCGCGGCGCTCGGCGCGTCGTAACTGCCGCGCTGGTCGCAATTGAAGCCGTGGTCCGCCGGGTAAAGATAGAACAACCCTTCCGGATGCGCGGCTTTCACCTTCGCGACGTCGTCGGGCGTGATGTGTTTGTCTCGTTCGCCGTAGTGGTACATCACCGGGCATCTCGGCTTCTTGTCGAGAAGCTGCGTGATGCCGCCGCCGTAGTACGACACCGCGCAGGCGATGGGCAGCTCGCACGCTGCGAGGTAGGACATCTTCCCGCCCCAGCAGTAGCCCACCGTGCCGACGCGGCCGGCATGCTTCACGATAGCTATGGCCGCTGCGATATCTTTCAACGTCTCGTCCGGCTTCAGCTGCATGACGTAGCCGCGGCCTTCCTGCATGTCCTTGTCGGCGTAGTCGAGCTCGATGCCCATGCGCACCCGGTCGAACAGGCTCGGCGCGATGGCGAGGTAGCCTTCCGCCGCGAAGCTGTCGGTTACGGCGCGGATGTGTGAATTGACCCCGAAGATCTCCTGGATCACCACGACCGCGCCCTTCGCGCGTCCCGCCGGCTTGGACAGCCAGGCCCGGAATTCGCGGCCGTCGCGTGCCATCAGGGGGGTGAACTCGCCCATTTCGCTGCTCCGTCGAGGGGTAGGGGCGAGAGGATACTATGCGCGCGAAACGGTCTGCTCGATGGCTCCGAAGATGGACTGGCCCTGCGCGTCCCGCATCTCGATGCGCACCGTGTCGCCAAAGCGCAGGAACGGCGTTTTCGGCGCGCCCTGCTCGATCTGTTCGAGCGTGCGGCGTTCGGCGAGGCAGGACGAGCCCGCCGACCGGTCGAGGTTCGAGATGGTGCCCGAGCCGAGAATCGTGCCCGCCCCGAGACGGCGCGTGCGCGCGGCGTGCGCGAGCAGTCGGTGGAAGTTGAACGTCATGTCCACGCCCGCGTTCGGCTGTCCGAACAGCGTGCCGTTGATGTGCGAGATCAGCGGCAGGTGCACCTTGCCGTCCCGCCACGAATCGCCCAGCTCATCGGGTGTGACGGCGACCGGCGAAAAGCCCGTCGCGGGCTTCGACTGATAGAAGCCGAACCCTTTGGCGAGCTCCGCGGGCACGAGATTGCGCAACGTCCAGTCGTTGATCAGCACGATGAGCCTGATGTGATCGCCCATCTGTTCCGCCGCGGTGGCCATCGGCACGTCGTCGGTGATCACGCCGACTTCGGCTTCGAGGTCGATGCCGTGCTCTTCGCTCACGAAGCGCGCCGTGTCGTGCGCGCCGAGCAGGTCGTCGGACCCGCCCTGATAGATGAGCGGATCTTCCCAGAACGACTTCGGCATCTCCGCGCCGCGCGCCTTGCGGACCAGCTCCACATGATTCACGTAGGCGCTGGCGTCGGCCCAGTGATACGCGCGCGGCAGCGGCGCGGCGCAGTCGCGCGGATCAAAGGGGCGCGCGGCGACTTTGCCTTCTTCCAGCGCAGTCGCGACGTCCCGCAGGAGCGGCTCGATCTCGTGCCAGCTATCGAGCGCGGATTGCAGCGTCGGCGCGATGGTGGGCACGGCAACGAAGCGCGTGAGCGCACGATCAACGATGACGAGCTGGCCGTCGCGTCCGCCGGCCCGGCGACTTGCGAGCTTCACTTCGCGCCTTCCGCCGGCGGCCGCCAGCTGTCGACGTAGCCTGCCCACTCGACGGCGCGCGCTGCGTCCGTGACTTCGAGCGCGTCGCGCGCATCGATCATCACCGCGACCTCGTCGGTGGCCGGCTTCGACTGCGTGAGCATGTTCTTGAGCGCCTTCGGATGCGGCCCGTGCGTGAAACCCGCGGGATGCAGCGTGACCATGCCGGGATGAATGTTGTCGCGCGAGAAGAAGTTGCCCGCGTGATAGAAGATCATTTCGTCGTAGTCGTCGTTGTTGTGGAAGAACGGCACCTTGAGCGCGCCCGGGTCGCTTTCGAACGGCCGTGGCACGAAGGTGCAGACGACGAACCGGTTGCCCACGAAGGTGGTGTGCGCCGACGGCGGCAGGTGATAGCGATGGCTCATCAGCGGGCGAATGTCTTTCACGTTGATGCGCACTACCGAGAGATCACCGTGCCAGCCGATCGCATCGAGCGGGTTGAACGGAAACGTGATCGTGGAGAGGGCGTTCCGTCGCTTCACCTTCACCTGCCACTGCTGCGAATCACTCTGCTGCGCGCGGAACGTGTCATCGATCTGCGGAATGTCGAGCATCGCGGGATCGAACAACGCGTGCGGGCCCACGAGCCCTTTGTCCGGCAGCGAATAGCTTGCGTTGGTCGCTTCGATGGCGAGCACGGCGAGCGAGGTTGCGCTTTCCACGCGCCACATCGTGCCGCGAGGGATCATGATGTAGTCCCCGGCCGCGAAACTCAGATGCCCGAAGTCGCAGTAGAGCTGGCCTTCGCCCTTGTGAACGAACAGCAACTCATCGCCATCGGCATTGCGCACGAGATGGGCCATCTTGCCCGCGGCGCTCTGCCAGAACCTCACCCGCACTGAGGCGTTCGTGAGCAACTCCGGCGCGCTCCAGGGGGAGGGGTCGTTCTCGAGGCGCGAGAAGTCGAACGCATGCGGCCGCAGCGGGCCCTCGAACGCCGTCCACCCCGTCGGCGGATGCTGGTGGTGCAGATGAGCGGCGGGCCCGAAAAACCCTTCCTTGCTGATCTCGCGCTCGAACGTGCCTGCGGGCATATCCGCATGCGCCTGCCGGGAGGCGATGCCCTGAACGTGAGAATGGGGAATGTAGCGCTTCATAGGTCGAACCCCTGACCTGGGAGAAGCGCAATCTAGTTTCAGCTGAAACTATTGGCAACTACGCAATGATGCAGCAGTTCCGGCCGGCATCCTTGGCCTGGTACAGCGCCTTGTCCGCCCGGTCGAAGGCAGAATCGGGCGTGTCGTCGCCCGCGAAGGCGGTGATTCCGCAGGACGCCGTAATGGATACCTTCCGTTCGTGGAAGTGGAAGCCGAGCTGCGAGATCTCGAGCCTGATCTTCTCCGCGACCACCCGCGCTTCGCTGGGATCCGTTCCCACGAGCAGCATCACGAACTCCTCGCCGCCGTAGCGGCCGACGAAATCCGTGTCGCGCACGTGCCGCGCCAGGTGCTGCCCGATCACTCGCAGCACCTTGTCGCCGGCCTTGTGCCCGTAGGCATCGTTGATCGTTTTGAACCGGTCGATGTCCCACGCCAGGATGCTGACGGGGCGCGCAAAGCGCTTCCACCGCTTGTGCTCCTGCTCGATGCGGTCGTCATATGCCGCGCGGTTCGGAATGCCGGTGAGCGCGTCGATCATCGCCATGCGCTGCTCTTCGCGGAGGCTTTCGCTCAGCGAACGGCTTTCCCGCTCCAGCACGGCAATGCGTGTGCGCATGCGCGTGACCCGGTCGCGATAGGTGCGCACGCGCATCTCCTCGCGGACCCGGAAATCCGTGAGGTGACTGCTGATGGCATCGAGCCGCGCGGAGAGTTGATTCCGCAGTGTCGAGAGGTCACTCGCCGACTCGGCGGTGAGGCGCAGCTGCGTGACTTCGTCCGTGACGCGCAGGTTGAGCTGTTCGCAATCTTCCTGGCCGGCGTTGCGTTCGGCGAGCTCGCCCGAGATGTTCTGGCTGATCTCTTCCAGTCGCGAGGCAAGCTGCTGCACGATGTTCTGCAGCTCCAGCTTTTCTTTCTGGACCTGCGCGCGCTGTTCGGTGGCGAAGCGCGTGACGCGTTCGAGCAGGTCCGCCAGCTCGTGAATCCCCAGGGTGTCGTTCTTGCGGCTGCGGAGCTCGCCCACGATGGGCTTCAGCTCGGGCAGCAGCGCGAGCCGGTCGAGCACCGCCGTGGCGCCGAACGATTCATCCGTTGCGCCGGCCGGTGCCGGGATGCCGACTTGCCGTTCGCCGGTGTCCGATGCGAGGTTTGCCGCAGCGTCGCGCGAGCCCGCGGCAGCGGGCGCGGAGCCGGTGGCATTCATCTTTGTCGAGGACGTCGACGCGGACGACGTCGCCTGGTCGGCCTTCGGCCCGCGGCGCGAGCCCGAACCGCTCGCGTCTGCGCTATCGAGCGCGGCGACCGCCGCGGACAGAGGTGCAATCAGCAGGTCCAGCGCATCGACGTCGATCTGCTTGCGCGCCACGTCGGCGACGCGCGCGATCTCGTAGTCCAGCCGCTCGTCCCGACCCTGGGCGCCGAGGCACAAGCGCCCGATCAGCAGCTTCAAGACATTCTGGGTCTTGGTCCAGCGGGCTTCCTCGGCGGCGAGGCGGCTCAGAACGTCACGATATTTGTCGCGCCATTCCTGTTCAGTCGGCATCAGGGTCTCCCACGGAAACGTGCTTCCACACGGCCGCATCGCCGGGCAGCTCGGCGAGTCGCCGTGTGGTGTATTCGTAGCCCAGCGCGATGGCCTTGTCGAAGTGCTGCCAGTTCAGCATGTCGACTTGCGCGAGCGGTGGCTGCAGCAGCAGGTCGGTTTTCTCGCGATGGGCGTTGGACGTGGCGGCGCTGTTCACCATGCCGGCGCGCCACAGGATGCGAAAAATGTTGGGCCGGCCGTGCTTCTTCCGGAGCCAGCCGACCAGATCCCACGGCGCGGGCACGTCCATGTCCTCGCCGTCGGCAGTGAAGGCGCGGGCGCCGCCCACATCGCAGCCGATGACCGGCCCACGACCGAGCTCGCGCATCGCGTCCACCGGTAGGTTGTTCATGGTGCCGCCGTCGACCAGTACTTCGCCATTGTTCATCACTGGGGGCAGCACGCCGGGTATCGCAACCGAAGCGCGGAGCCAGCGCCACAACGTTCCCCGCCGGTGCACGTCGGAGTGCCCGGTGGTGAGATTCGAAGAGACGCAAAAGTAGGGCAACGGCAGGTCTTCTATCGTTACGTCGCCGAACTCCCTGTGCAGAAGTGTACTGACTTTGCGACCGGTGACGAGAGAGAAAATAGGCAGCGTGTAGTCCCGAAGGGGGTTCACGTCCACAAACGAACGACGGAAACGATCGGTCATTTCCTCGGTGCTCCAGCCGAGCGCCACACCGCCACCCATGATCGCGCCCATGCTCGTGCCGCCGACGAGATCCATGGGGACACCCGCTTCACGCAGTGCCTTGACGATGCCGATATGCGCGAAGCCGCGCGCGCCGCCGCCGGAGAAGACGATCCCCGTCGCCTGGCCCGTGACGAGCCGCGCGACCCGGCCGACATCTTCGGGCGCGCGGACGTGATGGTGCGGAATGCCCGGCTGCTGCGCGAGCCAGCGCGCGGCAGCGCCCGGCGTGATGCTGCCTTCGTGAAGCAGGACGAGCTCGGCGCGCTGGGGCGCGGTGGTGTCGTCGCGCTGGCTGGCGAGCGCGGGCCACTCGCCCGGCTCGCTATCGGCGCGTGCGAGCAGCATCAGTGCGTCGGCCTGGCGTACGCAGAGGCTCGTCCAGTTGCTCACGCCGGCTTCGGCGACGTAGACGACGAAGTCGTTCGACGCTTCCATCACACTGAACCAGTGACTGGTGTGAGCGGCACCGCGCACGCTCCACACGAGCTCGGCACGACCGAAGCGACTCAGCGCTTTCACCATCTCGCTGGCGAAGCTGGCCGCATCGACCTCCATCGACTGGGGCATGATCGCGAAGGTGCGCGCACCGGGTGCGCGTCCGCGCGAGCGTTGCTGGTTCGATTCGAGGCGGTCGACGGTGATCTGCGCGATGCGCAGCATCGCTTCCGGATGCTGGCGGAATACGCGATCGAACGCTTGTTGCGAAAGGCGTGCGACTTCGGTGTCACGCAATGCCACGACGGTGCCGCTGCGCGGCCGGCCTGACACCAATCCCATCTCGCCAGCCGTGTCGCCAGCAACGATGCGGCCGACGAAGCGGCGGCGATCGCCGCCAGGCGCCAGGTACACGCCGAGACAGCCGCTCAGCACGACGTACATCGAATCCGACGGTTCACCGACGGTGAACAGCACGTTGCCGCCGGGAAGGGAGATCCACTCCACTTCCGCGGCGATCGCGCTCAGGATTTCAGCGTTGAGCCCATGAAATATGGGCAGTGCGGCAAGGACCGTGCGCAGGTCCGAGCGCAGGGTGACGGTTTGCTCCGGGAGATCATCTTCCACGTGCGAACCGCGAGGCGCGCCGCTATCGCTCGAGGATGGCGGTGACTCCCATTCCGCCCGCGGTACACACGGAGATGAGGCCGCGCTTCGCGTTGCTGTCGGTGGAAAGCAGCTTCGCGAGGCTCGCGACGATGCGCGTGCCGGTCGCCGCGAACGGATGGCCCACGGCGATGCTGCCGCCTTTCACATTCAGCTTCGATCGGTCGATGCTGCCGAGCGGGCCGGGCAGGCCGAGCACGTCACGACAGTACTCGGGCGATTCCCATGCCTTGAGCGTGCAGAGCACCTGCGCGGCGAATGCCTCGTGAATCTCGTAGTAATCGAAGTCCTGCAGCGTAATGCCGGCATCTTTCAGCATCGCCGGCACGGCGTAGGCGGGCGCCATGAGCAGCCCTTCCTTTCCAGTCGCGAAATCCACGCCCCACTGCTTGCCGTAACGCAGGTACGCGAGCACGGGCAGGTTGCGCTGCTTCGCCCACTCTTCCGACGCGAGCAGCACGGCGGACGCGCCGTCCGTCAGCGGCGTGCTGTTGCCGGCGGTGAGGGTGCCGGCGCCGCTGAAGTCGAACGTCGGCTTCAGTTTCGCGAGCTTCTCGGGCGAGGTATCGCCGCGGACGTTGTTGTCGGCCTTGAGGCCGAGATAGTCGATGACGAGGTCGTTGTAGAAGCCCTCCTTCCACGCAGCCGCGGCCTTGATGTGGCTCTCGTAGGCGAGCTGGTCCTGCGCCTCGCGCGTGATCTTCCAGGTCTTCGCCATGATCTCGGTGCTCTGGCCCATCGACAGGCCCGTGCGCGGCTCCACCACGCCCGGCATCACCGGCTTGAAGTGCTTCGGCCGCAGGCCGAAGAACGGCCCCACGCGCTGGCCGAACGAGCGGGCGCGGAAGCTCTTCAGCAGCAGCTGCTGGTAGGAGCGCGGATAGACGATGGGGGGATCGCTGATGGTGTCTACGCCGCCGGCGAGCCCGGCGTCGATCTGACCGAGGGCGATCTTGTTGCCGATATCGATGGCGGCTTCGAGGCCGGTGCCACAGGCCCGCTGCACGTCGGCCCCCGGCGTCTGCGGATCGAGCCCCGAGGACAGCACGCACTCGCGCACGAGGTTGTAGTCCTTCGAGTGCTTGATGACGGCGCCAGCCATGGCGTCGCCGAGGCGCACGCCCTGGAGCTTGTATTTCTCGACCACCCCCCGGAAGGCGGCGGTCAGCATGTCCTGGTTGCCGACGGAGGCGTAGGCGCCGTGCGCGCGGGCGAATGGAATCCGGAGACCGCCGACGATGGCGACCCGTCTGACTGCGGAACCTACGAGCATGGAACCCTCCCGCGGCAAGAGGGGCCGTAGGATGCCACGACCAAGGCCCTTACCCATTGGAAAAAAGTCGCCTGCGGCGCTTTTTTCGGACGGTGCCCTTCGTTGCCGGCGGCAAAAAGCGTGGTTTTTGCCGCCTGCCGCCGCGCGTAGCTACGCCAGAACGCCTTCATGCGTCCTAAGTGAGCCCGGGCGGGCCGAAATTCAATTCGGCGGGCGCAGGTCCTACTCGATCGGTGCGGCCGGTTTCCCGTTTGGCTCGTAGTACCCGTAACCCAGGGTGTCGATGGCGACCACCCGGCCGCCTTCGAAGCGGATCTGTCGCATCAGCTTGCTGGGCCCGAGGTTGTACACCCAGACCTCGACGGGGATTTCGATGAACCCGTCGCCCACGGTGTACGGCCGACCGTTAATCCAGGTGACGGGTCTGCGCAGTACAGCGGTGGTGTTCTGGACTTCCGTCGGGTCGCCACAGTAGGCGACGACCTTGGAACGGGGGTCGCCTTCGGTGATGAGGTGGCTGCCGCACCGGAAGGCATACGCAGGGCTCGCCGCGGCAAGGCTGAGCAAGACTGCGAGGGTCCACTTGTTCATGTCTGCAACCGTAGCGCTCCGTAAATGAACTGACAATGAACAGAAAGGTAGAGAAGCATCGATTGGCGCAAATATGTAGCGCGCTGTCGCGAGCAGGAAACTGCGTGTGTCGCGCTGTCGGCGCCCGGCTACCGCTGCTTGCGTCGCTGCTGGCGTTCACGGCCTCCGGCGTGTGCCAGAGCGCGGACTGGACATTGTCTGCGCCCCAGCTCGAGCGGGTGATGACCGGCGCGATCCTCGCGGAAGGGGACGTCGCGCCCGACCGGGCGGCCGCCGACATTCGCGCGGCGATCAAGATCGCCGCG
>Ga0247777_1000282_pt1 | contig 13667 bp, 8 predicted proteins | sample UWRJL154409C5_FD_179937 | JGI IMG/M metagenome (GOLD analysis project Ga0247777, IMG submission 179937) | Plant litter microbial communities from Arlington Agricultural Research Station in Wisconsin, United States - UWRJ-L154-409C-5 | ecosystem: Environmental > Terrestrial > Plant litter >...
GGGGGGGAGCGTCTCGCACCTTAGCAGAGCGATCAGATCGCAGAGCAGGCCGCTTTCAAACGCTTCGCTGTCCTCAAAGGCAAGAATGACGCGACGGGACTCGTTGGGTCGTACAAAGGCATAAAGCGCCTCCAGGTCGTAGTCGAGGTATTTGCGTCCCTGTTGCGAACGAAGTCAGCCATAACACGAAGCGGGTTTCTGTTTCCGCTGGAGGCTCACATCCTTTCCCACGGCGAGATCCTGGTCCTCGTCGTCCTCAGAGCCGCGGGTCGTGGCGTCGCGAATAATCCTCTTCAGCAGCGTCTTCAGATTGGCAGCCTCGGCGGACCGGATCCGCACAAACCTCCCCTGGCACTCGTCCTGCAAGCTGTCGGCGAGTTGCTCGAAGAGGAGGTCCTGCGAGGCGACGTTGGGGCCCGTAATTATGAAGCCGGCGGGAAGCTTGCTCCTGCGGCGGCGTCAGCGGTCCTCCTCCCCTCAGAGTTTCGTCTGGGGCGTTTGCCGAGACCTACGTTGCTTGCGGCGCCTCGCGCACGAACGCCGCGACGGCATCTAGTGTCGTCTGGTTCGCTTCTCGGAGAATACGCTGGGCAGCTTCATTAGGCCTGTGGTACAGGGTAAGGCGGCTGGGACGCGTGGCAGGGGAGGGTACCTGGATCCGGACTTGAATGGGCTCCCACGACGCTTCGAAGAGCTTTTCACGGAGCCGGACGGCAGCTGGCTTCTCGGCCCCGTTGAACAGGGCCACAAAGAACGACTGGTCGTCCGGAACGGGGCTCACGGCCTCGTGCTTCTTGGACACCTTCCTTCGCTTCGAGGGCCGACTAGAGCTGGCAACCACCTCGTCGCTGAGGGGGTTGAAGAGGTAGGCGGTCTGCAGACCCGTTAGCCAAGCGCCATATAGTCCCATTCCAGAGTCTCGCATCTCACCCTATGGTCGTCATCTTGGGGTGTATCCTCAGCGTCTCTGCTGTCCATGGCGACTACTGTGGCCTCGGGACCTTTCACAAACCGAACCCGGTCAACACGTCATGGGAAGGAAGACAAGCGCGTCTGTGGCTTGCGCGCGGAATCCAGCCACAACTTGACCGAGAAACCCCCTGCGCCACAGATGGTCTCGGATGGAGCGAAAGAGGAGGACAATGACAAAGGCCGGTAAAGACCACTCCGTACGGTTGTCACGCAGGTAGGGAGGGAGGGTCCCCAACATGTGTCATGAGCCTTGTATCAGCGCGTATCTAAGTTCAGCATCGAGAGCCTATCCGAGTTTTCTGAGCCCAACCCGCCCTGCCGCCGCAAGCAGTCCTGCCACGGCCCCAAACCGACGACGGGGATCGCGTGCCCGCCCCCTGAGGAAAGCCGCCCAACCTCGAACCTCGACAGCCATCCGTGTCCTCCGGCTGCACCGCCCCAGACGCGTCTTTGCCTCCTTTGAAATTTCCCAAAGCTTTGTACACTGCGAGCCCCGTCTTTGGTCCACCGCCGCTTGCGCCTCTCACCGCGCGCTGCCGTCGCATGGCGACCTTCTGTGAGCGCCTTCGAACTCCGCTCGCAACGGGGAACTCGACTAGTTTTACAGGAAGTGGAAAGCAACCCGGCACCAGAAAGCCAGCAGTCACATGTGGCTGCGCCTTGAGACGTGCGCTGCAGACCGAATGTCTTCCGCGTGTCATCCAGATCAGGGCCCGCACCCTAGAGGCACCGAGTCCATGCCGCCTGTCTTTCCATGTTCCGAAACTGGGTTTTCCAGGATCGAGCGAGCTATATTCGACCTACACGGCCGACTCGGCGAGCTTGACCTCACCCGACTCGGGGTCCTTGACGGGCTGAGAGGACATGTTAGCTGTTTTCGTCCAGGTATTTTCAGGAAAGGGTGGTATCTGCACTTACCTCTTCGACGACAATTTTCTCCCCCTTCTCCGCCTCCTGCGCTGCCAGTGGCTGCACAGCCTTGGAAGTCACAGCATCCCCCGCCTGGGTCTCCTCCGTATTCTCGCTGGTTCCGTTGGTCGTCTCTGCCTTGGACGCTGAGGCTGCCTCGGGCTCCTTAGCCGGGGCGGCTTCGCCCGTCGTTCCGTTGACACCGTTGGCGACCGGAGCGACAGGAAGATCGGCGGCGGCCAGGAGTTTATTCCACTTCTCCAGCAGATCTTGGGACCTCGTCTTGAAGCGGAACTCATCCTCCTTGGGAATGGACTCGAGCTTCAGGATCGCCTTCAAGACCTTGTTGATCTTGGTCGCCCGGATGATGCTGACCTCGAGATCGGGGCAGTGCTCGAGTTTCGTGATGTAGTCGGACATGGTCTCCATCTCCTCTACCTTTGGCTCCTGGTCTCGGGTGAGGAGACCCTTCTGCAGCTTGTGGCGAAGGAACAGGACCTCTTTCTGTAGGAAGCTGTTAGACGCCAGCCCATCGCTTCGGCGGGGTACTGCCGCGGGGGACTTGCCTCTTTCCGCTGATGCTTCTCTGCTGGCGACAGCTCGGGCTCTTTGGGAACTTGCGCCTCCTTGTCGGCCTTCTTGTCTCCGCCCGTCTTGCCCTCCTTCTTCGACTTGGACTTGGCGGCCTTGGGTTCCGTCGACTTGGCGCTCTTGGGAGTCGGCACGCCGTTCGAAGGTCTCGGCGTCGAGCTCGAGGTGATCTTAATCTTGGGCTTTTTTACCGAGTCGGAACGCTGAGGGGCCTGTATCGCGGTTAGTTGGTGAAGGGCGGAGGCGCAAAAGGGGCCCCAGAGGGTGGGAGTGGCTCACAGCAGTATCCTCGTCGGCCTTGCGCTTCTTCGTTTTCTTGACCGCCGGTACTTCCTCGTCTCCCACGTCGGCCATGTCAACGTCTTCGTCGTCCTCGTCCTCGTCTGCAGAAACCGTCTTGCCCTTCTTGGACTTCTTGGGTGCCGCTGCGATTTCCGCCAACTGGGCCTGGGCGAGCTCCTCCTTCTCCCGCTGCCACCGCTCCAACTCATCCTTGTAGTAGCTGAGGGGGTTGGACTCGGAAGCAAGGACGAACGCCGCCTTCACATCCGACTTTGTCTTCTCGTTGACAGACTCCATGACAGTCTCGGGATCGAACTCACGTAGGGCCGTGTTCACGGTCCAGGTGCTGCGGACCATCCGGTTAGATCTGTCCGGACGTTCGCCCACGTGGGGCCATCCGTCGAGTACTAAGGGGGGGGGTGGGGGACAAAACTCACAATTCGTTGGTGTGTAGAAACATGACGGCGAACGAACGATCTCCGGCCTTTTTGCCGCCGTCGGCGAAGTCATCGCGGTAGGTGCCGTCCACACGTGCGGCGCCAACGGGCCGTGTGTTGATCATGGGCGTCGACAGCATTTCCTCGTCGGCAATGATAACAGGCCATTCGGGGTGGCCCTTAAGCTTCAGGAGGAAGTGGTCACCGGGCTTGGCATCTGTGTGTCGGATCTTGGCCTTGGAAGCCTTCCGGTTGAGTTTCTTGCCTCCGCCGATAGACTTTCGATGCGCCTTGGGGGTTCCCTTAGGCTTGCTGCTCCCCGGAGTGGCTACGGCTGCACCCTCGGCCGCCGCCGGGGGACTGGCAGCGTCAACCAGCGCCGACGCCGGCTCGGCGACGACACCAGAGGGGGGGCTGTCGGATGCCGCAGTCGCGTCACCGGAGGGCTCCGCCATGTTGACGTCGGCCTTGTCGCCAGAAGACTTGGAAGGGTCTGTCACAGATCAATCAAGGTCAGTGTTTATGGTCATGTTAGAATACGAGTGCGGCAGGTGGGACCGGTGGTCACCTTCAGCTTCCTTGAGCGGGTCGTTGTTGACGGGGGAAAGAGCTTCGACGGCCTCGGCCGAGGTCGTCTCCGCGGCGGCTTGCGGCGCCGTCGCGGCGACCGCGGGAGCAGGCGCGTCTGGCTTGACCGGCGAGGGCAGCTGCGGGTTCGCGCCGCTGTCGTCAGCCATTGCGCGTCAGCGTGTTGAGGAAATCAAAGGATGGCTTGAGTTGGCAAAGACGGTGCTTTTGGAATCAAGCCGACGATGGACGCGTGATTTGGGGTTGATGGAAGTGGATTGCCAAAAGGCGGGTGGCGGGAAAGAGGATTGTGTAAGGGTTAGGTTCGCGGGTGAACGGGGCGAAGAGGAGCGCGCGAAATTTTGGTGTTGGAGTGACGAGTGGAGATGGGCTGGGATGAGCATCGCGCTGCGCAACCCTGGCCTGGCTTGGCCCGACCCGGACTCCCTCGCTCGCCCGGCCCACGACCCACGGCCCACGGTCCACGGTCCACGTGAGGCCCCCAACCCGGGTCCAGAGTCTGATTTGGGCGAGCGACATCTCTCACTCACATCCTCGCAGACACAGACTTCGAACAGCCACGCAACCCGAAATTTCTCCTCTACATAATCTACACATGCCGCCCGTCTTGCCTGACCAGCGCGCCTACTCGTCAGAGTCGGCCTCATCGTCCTCTTCCTCCTCGCTCTCGTCCTCGTCCTCGTCCTCGTCCCCGTCCTCGTCCATGCCCTCCGCTACCGTGACCGAAAAGCTCGGTTCCTGGTCCACCCCCACATAGCTGTCGCTCATCAGGAAGAGCTTGAGGTCGTGCTTCCCTGGCGTGGGCACCACATACTCCAGGCGGACCTTGAGATTTCGGGCGATGTTGATGCGCTTGATGGCCAGCAGCGTCTTGGTGCTCTCCTCCCCCACCACAAGCCACCAGTTCTCCAACTTTTTGGTTGGGTAGAACGGGGCGTGCACCGTCGCGTCAAACTCTTCGTCCTCGTCAGCCTCCCGCTCGATCGTGACGCCAAGGTACGACGGTTCTCCTGCCCGGAGGTTGTCCTGGTCTTCCACGTCGAATTCGAGCGAAATGTCAGGGTACTTGTTGTTCGTAAAGTTGGCGGCCTGGGCCAGCTGGCTCTGTGTCAGGCCGAGTCGCTTGACGAGGGCGCCGTACTGAGCATTCTCCTCGGGGTTCATGGCCTCCATGAAATCGAAGATGTCCTTGATCCTAGCGGGGCCCGGCATGTTAGCTGCGTCTCTGGACAACACATCGGACTGGACTGGCACATACCCGAACTCGCTCGCCACCTTGACTACCTCGGGCGAGAAGTGAGGTATCTGCTTCAGTGGGCTGTCCCGATCCCACATGGCCTGGGTGACCATCTGCGCCATCTCCATGGCGCTGGTCGCGTTGAGATGACCTTCCGACGAGAGGATGTCTACCGTGGCACTCAGCAGGCTGAGGACCTTGGAGACGATCGTCTCCTGGTCTTTGGCCAGATCAATGGGCAGTTGCATCCGCGAAAAGTGCGCCTGGAGGAGAACAAAGGCTTTGAAGTGAGGCGAGTCGTAGACGGGCTCAGTCATTTTGACGGGCACCCGGTCGTAGATTCGCCGGAGCAGGCCTTCCTCGTGCCGCCGAATCTGGATAGATTCGAACTCCGTGGCAGACGTGACGATCTCGAGAATGCCCTTGAGCTTGGTGCGGGCGCTCAGCGACAGCAGGAACGTCTGCATGGTAATGTACGAAATGGAGTAGTACGCCGCGATCATGGCCGCGTTCTGTGGCGAGACGGAGCCGTCGTCCTCAAACTCGATGATCTTGGACTCGGTGAGCTCGCCCAGCGTGTCTTCGACGAGGTCGGACAGGTATTTGCTGAGAGCGTCGCTGGACTTGTCCGGCAGGCTGTAGTAACTTGGGTTGCTCAGTAGGCGTCGGTAAAAGTACGTGAACGTCGTCCAGTTGAGGGCATCCTCGCCTGATTCGATCATCTTGGTACTGATCTCGGCCACGAAGGCGTCGTGCAGGAAGGCGTGGAGGTGCGACTCGACCGGAAGGGCTTCGCCAAGGAACTTTTTGTAGTAGTCCCGCTTGACGGCCGGCAGCATCAAGACACCCCTGGCCCGGCCGTCCGAGGACGACCGCAGCGCCTTTCCAAACATCTGGAGGACCTCGCTCAGGGGGTAGTCGACGTAGCGGTGCTCTCGGCCCTCGAAGTGCTGCGTTCCCATGACCACGACGAGGTGTGCGGTACAGTCGAGCTCCCAGCACACGTCGCGAGACGCCACCAGCACCTGTATCGCGCCGTTGTCATAGAGATGCTTGACGATGCGTTTGTCGGTGGCGCTGAGCGCCTCGTGGAAGTAGCCCACGCCGTGAGACAGAGCTTCGCGCAGGGCTTCCTCTTGAATCCTGTCGAGGAACGGCGCCAGCTGCTTGACGTCCACGTGAAGGAAACGGTCTTCGTCGTCGTCGGCCACGCAGGCGGTCAGGAGGTCGCGCGCCGTCGCCCTCGTCTGCTTTCTGCTCGGCACAAACACGAGGGCCGGCTGGTCCGCGGACATTTGGGTAATCGCCAGATACGTCGGCTTCGCCATCGCCAGCATCAGCGACGGGAAGTGAGGGATCGTGTAGGATTGGATGTGGAGCTCCAAAGGCACCGGCCGCACGTTGGGGCTGAAGTTGTAGATGTCGTGCTTCTTGGCACCTATCCACTCTCCCATGTCCCTCGCATTCGCGAGGGAGACGCTCAGCCCGACGATCCGGAGCGGCAATTCTGTTTGCGTTCGGATGTAGTGCATGCGGGAGACGATGATCTCGTAGCTGTACCCCATCTGGCCGCCAAGCAGGTGCAGCTCGTCCGCGAGGAAGAGCTCGACCGTCTGCACGTTCTTCCGCCTCTTCCATTGCCGCGAGAGCACGTCCCACTGTAGCGGGGTGGCCAGGATCAAGTCGCCTTTTTCGAGGAGCTTGAGATCGGTAGCCGTCTCGCCGGTAAGCTTGACGACGTCTTTTCCCCCGCGCAGCTTGGCGAAACGCTTCTCCCAGTGCTGAAATCTGGCATCCACTAGCTCTTGAAACGGCGCAACGTACACGGCGCGGCCGGGATCCTCTTTTGCCCAGTGGCGGAGAAGTGCAAACTCGGCACACGTCGTCTTGCCGCTGCCGGTCGGTGCGCCGATGAGCACGTTCTGGTCCGTGGCATAGAGTGAGTTGAAGGTCTGTGTTTGAATCTTGTTGAAATGCTCCCAACTGGGATAGAGGGAGACGTAGTCCTTGGCCTTCAACGCAGATACCGGCAGCGGCTGCAAATCCAACAGCTCCGTATGGGGAGGAAATTTCTCGGGAAGAAGCAGCTTTTGAAACGAGACTGCTAGCCGCGTCTCCGAGTGCATCCACCTGTCCGAGACAAGGGATATAAAGTAGTTGGGCGGCATCGGATCCGTGATGGGTACGGTGAACTCCACCAAGTGTTCGTTGGAGCCGGCGACGGCGTGTTCCTTGCGCAGAAGGAACTGGTCCTGGAAGAGAATATCTTCTCCGTCGCAATCTTCGACGAGGATCCAGAAGCTCTCGGCTGCCCCGTGTATCTCGTCGTCCCACTCGAAGTTGGGCGTGATGGTAAGCTCGACACGGATCATCGACCGTGTCATCGGCTGAACCTGAGCCTGGAGTTCGACACGAGGAAACTTGGCTACAAGGCCACAGACCGTGCGGCCGGCCTTGGGCATCGACAGCAGCTCGCCCATCCTGGGGGGGTCTAAGTCGAAGTAGCTGCTCCACGGGACGTCGATGCGCTCCGACTTCTGGACGATCTCGCGAGGACACGAGGGGAACTGTCGTAGGGGGGACATGACCGGCCACATTCGCCTCTCCGCCATCTTGCAGAGATCTAGCGCCGTCTTTGCCACAGAGCCCCATCCCTTCTTGAGAGCAATCTCGAACATGGCCCGCAGAATCCGCCCTGCCGACTGGGTAACATACACCATGTCCGCCATCAATGCTAGCCCGTCCAGTTTGAGTCGAGAGATGTATGCCTGGAGAAGAACGTTGATCTTGGCGTGCGGTTCCTCGATACTCTCCTTAACCGGGATCGGAACTCGTCCCAAAAGGTTGGCGAGTTCAAGCTTCTCCTCCTGGCGGACAGGGATGTACTTGAACTCGGCACTGAGAGCGAAGACCCTGAAGAGTTCGATGGTCGTTATCGATGGCTGGATGAGGCTGTTGTACGTATCCATAGAACCGTGAGTGATGTAGTAGTGGGAAGCGATTCGACCAAGCTCCGTCGCCTGGAGCTTGCCCGTTTTCTCGTCGTACTTGACGAGGTTGGTCTTCCTCAGGACCACAGCCGCAGAGTGGATTAGGTCAACACGCTTCTGTTCCAGTGCGTCATCCTCCTCGTACTCCGCGCCGACCTGGTAGAGGCCTGGCGATCGCAGCATGCGAACGAAAAGATAGGTATAACCGAGCCATTCGACCCCCTCGTCGCGGCTCCGGATGTTGCCCAGGACGATTTCTGCGTTCAGATTGTCGACGAGACGACTGACAAATTGACTCTCGATCGGCAGCTGCTGGTTCAGGAGCGAGAGATAGTACTGCATCTCGTTCTGGGTCGTAATGATGATGCCTTCTCCGTATGTGTCGAACTGGGGCCGACCGGCACGACCAAGCATCTGCAACACATCCTGTGGACTCAGCTCCACCCAGCTGCCCTTCTCGGGCGAGTAAACTTGAGTTCCCTTGATGATGACAGTATGGGCGGGGAGGTTGACACCCCAAGCCAGCGTTGCTGTGCAGCAAAGAACCTGGATTGCGCCCTGGGCAAATAGTTCCTCTACGTCCGTCCGATCGACGCGGCTCATACCGGCATGGTGAATACCGAAGCCGTACGGCAGAAGGTCCTTGAGATCCCGATCTACCGCCTGTTCCGCCGCGTCTTTGAGGATCTCCCGGCTGCCGGCGTCGTGCTTTAGGATCTGATTGATGGTTTCCAGCTCCAGAGCCTTGTCCCGGATGTATCGGGCGGTTTTGGCCGTCTCCTTGCGGGAGTGCACGAAAATGAGCATCTGATTTCGGTTCGTCCCTACGTGCTCGAGCACTTTGCTGTAGGTGATGTCGTTCATTGTCTTCAGCTGCTTGATGGCTTTCCTATCCGTCACGCCGATGAATTCTTGGCGGAGAGGGCACGGCCGAAACGAGCCGTCAAAGTGGAAGAGGCCAGTCTTCATGTCCACCCGGAGGAAACTTGCGACGTCTCGGTAGTTGGGGAGCGTGGCGGAGAGACCAACAAGCCTGACGGGCTCTCCCGTCTGCTCGGTTCGTCTAATGGTCCGACTGACAATGCTTTCCAACACCGGCCCGCGATCGTCGTGCAGGAGATGGATCTCGTCGATGATGACGAGACGCACAAGGTTGGTATAGGAGATGTCGGTCGATTTTCTCGTGATGACATCCCACTTCTCGGGGGTCGTGACGATGATCTGCGTCTCTGATATTTGCTGCTTGGTGAGTTGTCGGTCGCCCGTCAGCTCCGAAACCTTGATGCCGTATGTCTCCAGCCTCTTGCCGAAGTTTCCGACCTGTTCCTGAACCAGGGCCTTCAAAGGAGCAATGTAGACAATCTTGAAGGCGTCCAAATCAATCTCCCCAGACTGGGCGTCCCGGTACTTGCCGATTTCCCGGAGAATGGTGAGCATGGCAACGTTGGTCTTGCCGCTGCCCGTCGGCGCGCAGATGAGCATGTTGCCGTCGTCTCCGAAAGCGGAGGCGTAGCACTGAGACTGGATCTTGTTCAGTGACTTGGCGGTACTGAATGGCCCCTGGGCCCACTCGGGCATGTCTGAGATGGGGATGTTGATGTCGCTAGGGTCGTTGCGCTTCTTGGGGGCTGGTACGTGAATCTCCTCGTAGCCCTTGAACGTCCGCTTGGTCGACCCCTCCGGGAGCCTGACTTTGGGATTGGTCATCAAGTGATTTCCTTGGTCGAAAATGAGGTTCTCCAGGTTGATCGTCTTCTTTGGCTGGAGTCCGCCAACGACTTGACCTTCCGGGCGGTCGGTCTTGACCGCTGTGCCTTCGGCGACGGACGCGGGAGCGTCAAGGTCCATCTTGATCTCCATCTTCCCCTTCTTTTCGGGGTGAGCGGCCTTGCCATGCAGCTCGGTGAGTATCCACCGAAGGCCCTCGGAGATGATCTCCCGTTCTATGACAGCTCGCTCCTCGGCGTTCTCTGCCCGGGCCAACCTGGTCAACCAGACAACCTTCTCGCGGTTCTCGATGAGCTTCTGGACGACTTCATGGTGCTCGTAGTCAAACAGCTCCATGAGATCGTTCTCAATCTCACGAAGCTGCTTCTCCTCGCCGCCCACCTCGTCCGGCTCTCCAGAGAGTATCCGCAGCGTCTGAAGGGTTTTATCGTGCTGGATGTGAGCGTCGGAATAGAGCTTGCCAATTTGCCGCTGAAGCCAGAACGCGTCGATCTCCCGGGCAGGGATATGATTCTCGTCGTCGGCCTTTTCTTGTCGTTTCTTGCCGTTGGGTGCCGAGTCAATCACCATCGCGTCCCCCTCGACGAGACCTGCTTCCTCGCTGTCTCTGTCTTGACCAGCACCGTCAGCACCGGCCACGTCGTCGAGCCCTGGCCGGTCTTCGGCGTCGCTCTCCTCTTCGTCCTCGGAGGATTCCTCGCGAACTTCGTCCACCAGCCCCTCGCCGTCGTCGTCGTCTTCAAAGTCAACAGCAACGCCTTGCCGATCGTCGATTTCCTCGTCGCCCTTGCCGGCGTCGCCCATGTCCTCGTCCTCATCCTGATCGTCGTAGTCGGTGATCTTTTTCCCGAGATTGACCAGCTCGTTGAATTCCTTGGGGCTCAGGCTGACGCCGATGATGTCGTCGACCTCCTTCTTCTTATCGTAGTCCTTCAAGTCATCGTCCTTGAGGTATTCCAGTACCGCATCCGCGGCGCTCCGTACCACTTCGTGGGGATCGTCGGCGAGGTGCTTCGATACGAGGGACAGGATGAGCTCGAAAGTAGCTCTTGTCGCCTGTGTCCGCGGTCGATATCGTAGGCCTTCGACGAACGTATCTGCTGCCGAGAGAATACCCCCACCTCTCGGAGCTGCTTGCCGCCTCTTCTGCTCCCGCTGCAAGATTGCCTCGCCCTCTTGAAGACTCCCCCGTTGAATGTTCAGAGCCGAGGTCTTCTTCTGCTTCGGGGCGCTATCACGGGCAAGGCGAGTACCCATGTCCCGAACGGACAACCGTCCAGCCAACGACTCGGGGTCCCCCGTGGCCTCGTCGGTTCTCCGGGTGTAGAAGCGACGATCCGCCTGGAGGACCAGGTTGGACATGGCCGAGTATTTGTACTGCGAGACATCTCGCTGGTGGTCCGTCATCTTGACGGTAGTTGCCGCGTCGCCTCGGTGGGATCCTCGTGGCCGGGTTGTTGTCGGCGTGGATTGTGATCACAACCTCCCGAGCAGGCAGGACCGGAATGTCGATGCGCCTGCGCCAGACTGAGCCCGCGTACACCTAGAACAAGAAAACTAGGGTATACGGCGAGAAGGGAGTCTAAGACATACGCCCTACTCGTCCCAAGTGCAAGCGTGGAGGGGTTTGTCCTGTATTCCGTTGTGACGGCCGACGATATGTTGACATGGACATGGAAATTTTCTGCCAGCAGCTTGCAGGCGGTGGAGAGGTGCCCCGCCACTCACAGCGGCCAAGGCTGCTGTACAGCGATCGTTCCGTTAGCACAGACAGCCCGAGGACGCTTTTGATCTCAATTGCCATTGGTCATTGCGCACCACAGAGTCCACCATCCACTAACAACAAACCGCGGTTCGCCTGCCGACCTGAGTACCCACGGAGCACCACAGCTCACACAGCTACTGACGGCGCCACTGACTTCGACGGTTAACCTGACGGAATTGCGTGGGCTCTCATAACGCGCTTTCTTCTCAATTGTCCGTAAGCTACTGGCTGCATAGCCCTATCGACATGAAGGCTAGGAGTCATCGGAGCCAAAGAGCGTACCTCTAGAGATGGCATCCCGCACAGCAGACACGATCCGGACAGTGCAGCAGTCCCTGGAGCCGTACGTCAAACCACGTGAAGAAGTCGCCCTCATCCGCCATGTCCTCGCCGCTCATCTCGACTCATGTCTGGAGAACGGATCCGTGGAACGGCCGTTGGCATTGATGGATACCTCATGCACTGTCACGCCAACGCGGGCGACAAGGGGCGTACACAGCGTCTACCTGAACGCCCTCGACGCGAACGCCAAAGCAAGGAGAGAGTTTGAGAAGTTGCGCAAGGCACACCACCGGAGCAAGAGCACGCCGCCCACGCCGCCGGGGAAGTCGACTACCTCCAACCCCCTGGAGGAACACCTCTATGCCATCAAACTTCAACAGAAGTACGAGAAGCTACAAACCGTCGACAAGTACTTGAAACTACTCGCCGAGAAACCCGCCGCCTCAGAGGGCTTTTTGGACCCTGAGGAGATCTTCAAGGATGCGGCGCCACTACCCCAGGTCCCTTCGAATGTCGTCGATGGACTCGTCGCCAACGAAGTCCCTGCCAAGATGGATTTGAAGGAGCTGATCAGTCGTCTGGAAAAATCGGTCCTGCGAGCAAAACTGCTTCTTGGCAAAGAGGAGCAGCTGCTCGCCGAATCCAGGTTGCGATGCGGCGGTCTGCCCGAGCGCGTCAGTGAGAACGCTCGATTGAAAGCCTTGAGCGTTACCAGGAACGAGCTAATCGCCTGGATGGAAACCGAGCTTGGCAAGGCGCCTGGCGACGGCTCCGAGTATGCTGACGACGGTGCGGGCAAAAGCGATGCCACAAGGGTTGGGGAGACGCACCTGGACGCTCAAATAGCCACCATCAAGGAGAAGTACGCAAAATACGTCGTGATGCGGAAGTCCTTGGTTCAGACACTCAGCCAGAGTCCACGGCCCGTCATTGAACCCCTGACCAACGCCTTCGAACAGGCACCAAAACGGACCCGGGAGCCAACTGCAACAACCCATCTTCTGATACCATATCTTGAAGGCCTGCTGGCTGTCGCGCACGAACAGAAAGCCCTCATCACCCAAAAAGCTCACCTGAGCATAGCTCTGGCGAAGCAGTTGAAGGACTCTTCTCAGATCCTCGATCGACTGGTTGAGGAAAGTCAACTGCTGCCGGCGTATCCCACGCCCGGCTCGTCGAGGCGGAAGCCTGGCATTGGGGAAGGCCTGGCGGCCCCCGAAACCTTGGATCCGTCCCGACGCGTCAAGGACTGGGTATATGCCGCCGACTCGGCCAAGATCGCCACTTTGGAAGCCGTAGCGGAGAAGGTGGAAGAAGGTCAGCTCGCCCTTGAGGATTCTATGAAGATCCTGGGAGACCTCGATCGACTGCTAGGCTCGGCGAGATCAGAAGGACAAATATCGGACCTTCACACGACCGAAGGGGACGTATGGCTCGCCCAGGCGAAGGTAGGCCAGCCGGCGCCTCCTAGAAAAAAACAGGCAAAGCAGGATAGGGTAAAGGACAGCAGCATCGGGGATGTATGGTCAGTCCTGGATGGCAGTTTGGGTCTCTTCAATCCCAAGGATGACGATAGCACATAGCTCGAGCCCTATCTCGCGGCCATCAAACTCGGTGGTGCAACATGCTCGCCATTTGCCCAGGCCATCCGCGACCTCCCGATGCACTACCGTGGCAGGCGTCATTCCATTACATACCGAGCGCCTCAAAGCCTATGTCTCCGCCTCCGCCTCCGCCTCTTCACTGCTGTCCCATGATACCGGAAACTCGAAGAGCTAGATCCAGAATTGAAAGATGCTCATCGGCACCGTCGACCAGACGCTTGTCGACCTCCGAGAAGACCAGAACGATCTTATTCTTCTGAATATCGGGTATCGTGTCGTCGA
>Ga0247777_1000283_pt1 | contig 13656 bp, 6 predicted proteins | sample UWRJL154409C5_FD_179937 | JGI IMG/M metagenome (GOLD analysis project Ga0247777, IMG submission 179937) | Plant litter microbial communities from Arlington Agricultural Research Station in Wisconsin, United States - UWRJ-L154-409C-5 | ecosystem: Environmental > Terrestrial > Plant litter >...
TGTCCCGAAAGGGACAATGTTTGTCTCACGGGGGACCGCCCCTTCGTCATGGACTCGGGCAACATCACCTTTGCCGACCTGGGCATCAACTCCAAGTTCGCGAAGGCCTTGTCTGTGCGACGACGAAGTACCTGTGCGCCGCTGGATGCGAAACGTTTCCTAACCCCACTCCCACCGGATGTATTAGCGGCCAACGCCCTGGTCAACGCGACGGCCTATAATTTTCTGGAGGAGAGTAACGGCACTCCGTTTGCGGTGCAGTATTTGCGGCACCCCGACGTCAGCGTGGATTACGACCTTCAAGCCTACGAGTTCGGAGAAGTGCCGCCGGACTCGGAATTCGAAGCAGCCGGTGTAGGGCTCGTGGCGCCTCTGAAAAAGGCCCAAAACGACCACAGCGTCAGCCTGATCCTACTCTCGGGTACCGGAATCTTGTTTTTGTCGCCCAACGACGACCCGTTGTTCTCGGCGAACAGGGAAGTACGCTCAGTAGTAACGAACATTCCTCGCTACAAAACGGACAATAACGTCAACATGCTCGGCTGCGACGAGCGGGCACAGCTCTGCAGCTCTTTGACAGGGAAATGCACGACTTGGGGCGGCCCACCTGTCGTATTCCCCGATGACTTCTCCGTGCTTGGCGGAGACATTACCGGGGGCGACGCCTTGGACATCGTGCGGTCCACCACGCTGATCCAGTTGCTGCTTCCGACGACCTTGCTTCCCCAGAGCATTGGGGGCCGGACGGCCGCCTCGGCCCTGCAGGCCGGCCGCTACCTCCAATCCGGATGGCAGGTGCGGATCGAGCCCGAGCAGTGGAAGCGCAAGCTGGAGTACTGGTCCGCCGTCGGCCTGGCACGGCTGCAGCTGGAAGTGTTCGGGACGGTGGAGAGGCCGCCGGGCGTCGACCCAAGCCTGGCCGTCAACCAATGGGAGAAGGACCAGTACAAGGCTCTGAAAGCGCTGTGCGGCGGAATCAAGTTCAAGTCGCCGGGGCACACGTCGCTGAGTGCGCTGGGGTTCGGGCTCATCCTCGGCCTGTCGGGGTTGCTGGTCCTGCTGAGCTTTGCGGACGTGGTGGTGCCTTGGCTGCTGCGCAAGCGCGGCTACGAGTTCCGAGAATGGGAGCAGACGGACATGTTGACGCTGATGGAAATGACACTGGAGGTAGAGACGGCTGCCGCTGACCCCTTTCTCGTTCTTGGGCCGGAGAAAGGTAACATGTCAAGCTAGTGGACAGGGCGTAGGCCACTAGTGGTGCGAGCGGGATGGTTGTAAGCGTGGAGATATACCCTACGGACGGTTAGCTAGGTGCCCAACGTGTAACGGCCGAAGGGATAGTACGTAGGTATCTAGGTACTTTATGGTGGTAATCTCTAATCGGAACTACAGTAGTTTTTCGTTGAGGACAGGAGGCCGTCGCCATGCATAGGAGGAATCGGAACCCGTAGCACCCACTTCCTCAGTAACTAGCCCTCTATTACTACCTCGAATCTCGAGTGCTACATACGTAGATATTGATGACTTTCGCCATCTTGCAAACTTTCCCATTACTGTAGAATGACTGGGTAAGAGCAGTGGCGTACTGAAGCAGATGTAGTTTGAATTCGCGTACAGTACTGAGTCCTGATGGAAATTCTCGTTCTGAAGGAGTTTGTTTAAGTTGATGTAATGTTGTGGCATCGTTGTGGTCGAGTTGGGAAGTAATTAAGGTACAGTACCTCTGCGGCGGCGTGAGGAGCGAGTGTGATGACGGCCGCATTGCGGTGCTTTAGTCAAGATGCTGTAGGTCCACGTACAGTACAACACCGCAGGTAAAGTTAGGTAACTACTGTGGCAAAGACGGTGAAAAGCTGGCGGCTTGCAGTGGTGCGTCAGCCGATGAGTTACCGAATACCCCGCGTTTCCGCCCAAGCACCTTGAACAGAGGTAGGCTTAAGGTAATGTACAGTAGGTACATTACCGAGTACTGTACCTAAACTTACCGTACGTTTGGCATCAATCCACGGATGCCTGTCTTTTGGCGACATAAATCTGACACGAAGCACTCTCGAATTGTTTCTATACGGAGCCGTGGTTCGAGGCGCAGAGCTTCGCACCGCGCTCTCGCCAGTCCAGGCTGGTTTCCGGGCTTGGAACTGCTTCCGAGAGGCCGGACGACATTCGCCGAGTCCTAGCCAACCCATCTGCTGCTGTTCAGGCGGCTCGGACAGGTGCCCTCGTCGTATGGCAGTATTCTCTGGCATCATCGGGCACTTCGCGGCGGGCATAGGTATCTACGCCTCGTGACAACTATCATCGGTGCCGACGGCCAGACCTGCTTCCGGGGTGCGGATCCGAGTTCGACTCCAAGACGATGGTGAGCAACCAAACGGACGAGATCCGATGAGGCGAGATACGGGCCCAACGATCCTTGGCGGTCTCGGACTTCGTAGGCGGCAAAGAGGAGAAGGAGCTCTTCGACCGAGGTCTCGCCAGGATCATGCTAAGAACGACTTCGCAGTCCATGACAAAGCGGACGCAGCTGGTCTTCCAGCATGATGCCAAATTGTACAAGCTCCAGACCGTAGTCACGGCTCTTGTCCCATTCTCCGCCCTCACCGGGACCCAGCAATCACTCTTCAAGGTGTCCAGCGAGGGCGACCATGTTGTCGTCACCGAAGGAACCATCTTCCATCCTCAAGGTGGCGGCCAACCCTCCGACGAGGGTACCATGACGGCCGCGGCAGACAGTGCCGTGTTCCACGTGGCCGCGGCGCGCAAGGACGATGCCGGCCTGGTCCTCCATCTCGGCCATTTCGGAGTCGACGGCGCTCGGTTCGAGGTTGGCCAGGCGGTCGAGCAGACCCTCGATGCCGAAAAGCGTCTGCTCCACTCGCGCTTTCACACGGCCGGCCACGTGCTCGGCGCCGCGGTGCGTCACCTCCTCGAGCAGGAAATCGACGGCTTTGACGAGCTCAAGGCGTCCCACTTCCCCGATTCGGCGGCCTGTGAGTTCCGCGGCCTCATCGACGGTCGCTGGAAGGGGCCCATCCAGGAGAGGCTCGACGACTATGTCCGACGCGCCATGCCCGTCGAAATCGACTGGTGGGACGAGGACGACTTCCGGGCCAACGGGCTCGGGCGTCTCATCCCAGAACGGAGTCAGGCCGCGCCGGGGGAGAAGCTGAGGGTAGTCAAGATCGTCGGCGCCGAGGTCTATCCCTGCGGCGGCACCCACGTCGACACCACCGATCTCTGCGGCAAGACGACCGTCAAGAAGATAGCGAGGACCAAGGGCACATCGAGGATTTCGTACACAGTGGCATGACAGCAAACGCCCCTCCGGGACATCAGCGCACCAGGGAGCGCGCCTTTCGTCTAGATTAGATACTACAGGCCCACAGGCCAACAGCCTTCTCCCGCCGAGTCTAGCTCTTGACGCTGTTCAGGTACTCGGGACTGAAGGGGTAGGTTGTATACCCTTCGAGCGACTGTGGGTTGTAAAACGTCTGACGCTGATACGGGGTGAGCTCGACGCCCTCCTTGAGCCGGAAGGGCAGGTCCGGATTCGAGATGAAGTACCTCCCGAACATGACGACGATATTCCTGTCGGGCCTTTCCTCGTCCACCAGCTTCCTCGCCCTCTCAGCGTCGTACCCCCCGGCGATCAGCAGCGTGCCGCCGTAGGCCTCGTAGGCAAAGTCGAGGTTCTCCCGCGACTCGGTGTCCAGGTTGCCGGCCACGCGCGGCTCCGTCAGGTGGACGTAGGCGAGGCCGAGCCCGTCGAGCCGGCGCAGCACGTCGGCGAACTGCCCCGCCGCGTCCGCCATGCCCATGCCCTGGAACGTGCTCCGCGGGCTGAAGCGGATGCCGACGCGCGCAGGCCCCACGGCGTCGGCCACGGCGCGCACCGCCTCGACGGCAAAGCGCGACCGCCGCGCCACGCTGCCGCCGTACTCGTCGTCGCGCCGGTTCGTCACGTCCTGCAGGAACTGGTCGATCAGGTAGCCGTTGGCGCCGTGCAGCTCGACGCCGTCGAAGCCGGCCGCCACGGCGCGCCGCGCCGCGCCCGCGTAGTCGGCCACCGTCTGACGGATCCCCTCGGCCGTCAGCGGCGTCGGCGGGGGCTGGCCCGGCGCCTCCGGCACGTCGCTGGCGCTGACGACGACGTGGCCCTTCTTGGCCAGCACCTGGGCGTCGGCGGCGCGGCCGAGCGCCCACAGCTGGCAGTAGATGAAGCTGCCGCGGGCGTGGACGGCCGCGGTGATGTCCTTCCAGGCCGCCACCTGCGCGTCGTTGAAGATGCCCGGCACGTCCTCGTAGCCGGCCTGCGCGTCCGAGATGAAGGTGCCCTCCGTCACGATGAGCGTTCCCGGCACCGAGGCGCGCTGGCTGTAGTACTCCTTCATGGCGGGTTGGGGGATGTGGTCGTCGGAAGCCCGGTAGCGCGTCAGCGGACACATGCCCACGCGGTGCTTCAGTTGCATCGTCCCCACCGTCGTCGGCTGGAAGAGCCGCGATGGCGCTTCTCCCTGCGAAGCGGCAGCATCGTTGGCATTAGGCTCGATCTGATGTCCCATTCTTGGTTTGCCTTCACGGTCGACAGAGGAATGAAAAGAGCCTTGGGCTGTCTTCTGACGAAACGAGCTCCGGGGATCTCAAGGTCGTTGAGGCACGGTTGCTTTACCTATATACTCTGTAACATCCCCACTTAAGGATCCCGAGTGCGGCACGGTTTCTTATCGGCTCTTCTGATGCATCCAGTCGGATGAATTCGATTCCCCAGATTCGAAGCACACAGCAGAGAAGCAACATGACATGTTTCAGGCGCACATCGCGTGATCCCTGCCCAGAAGCGCCAGTAACTGCACCCTTCAGCCCAGGTTTGCAAAGATAGCCTACTTCTGCCACTGCCGTCCCTTGAACGTTCATCCTCCATCACCATCACCGCCGCATCGTTCCAGTTACTGTACACTGCGGTGCCCAGAGATGCTGAATCAGCGCCCATCGCATCGATTGCCGTCTGGGTCGTTTCGATAGGATTTGTGGCGGAATGTTGATTCCACGGACAGTTGGGCAACCCGCCTTGGCCCGATCCGAGCCCCTGAAGCCCCGAGCGGCACTCCAGCCTACGCCGGTTCCTCGGCAGGCATGACAACGGCTCTTCCGACCAGAGAAGCTTCTTGAGTCTGAACCATATTTCGGTATGGGCAGACCTTCGTCAAACCTTCTGATAGCCCACTGGTTCCACCCAGCCATTAGGGTAGACATGGTAGACGCGTCCAGGCGTCGGCGTGGCCGCCCCGTCAAGCCAGCCATTGTAGCTGTACTCGTAGTTTCCGCATGGGTAGTTCCAGTTGTAACTGCGGTACGGATAGGTTGTGTAGTCCTTGTTCTGCCCAATCCAGCCCCAGTTCCTTGGCCTATCGCCCCCAGTACTTGCGCTGCTGCACGAGCCCGGCGTCACGACACATCGACACTGCCTCTGTGCCAAGCGATGTCGGGGACAGCTTTGCCGCCGCTTGCGCGGCCGGTTCTTGAAATGACCCCAGCAGCAGCAGCAGCAGGCGATGAGGGTCATGAGGGCGAGTGGGATGACGATGGCGGCGACGATGGCGGCGACGATGGCGTCCGTGTGAGATTCAGGCATATCTTTCGGGAAAAAAAGTGAGTCTGGTAAGGTGATTTTGTTCTGGTTCTGTTAGTACAGGTCGGTCCTCTCCTCAGCAATAATTGTCCTAAAACTTCCGTCACTCGAGGCGATGTCAAGTAGGACCAAGGGTTTAAGATCTGTGACAGGACGGCGAGGAATAGGCGGCCCTCCTGTGTTCCGGCCTCTTGGGTAGGCGAGTGTCCCACAAGCCATGACCCGTTGGTGCCTTGCTCTTGTAGGACTGGCAATCACCGACACCCAGTGGAGAGGTCTGCACCTTTTGCTTCCAATGGGCCATATGGCCGACGGTCTTGTTGAAAGCACCTGCGTCTTCTGCAACTCACAACCGTCTCCCACCAAGTCGCCCATGGAATACCCCTCGTGTTAAACACAGCCCAATACGGCGATACCACCCAGTATTAGCCTCTGTCCAATTTCCAAACCATAGGAGGGCTGTGTACCGTCTCACTTTGGTGGCGGGCTCGCACAATTGGGCTGCTTGAATGTTGTGAGAAACCTGAAGCCGCAACAATTTGGACCGAACGTCCGGCGCGAACACAAGTTTGTCTGACCCGCCTCTCTGTCTCACCTTGCATCTTCGATCAAGCAGTCACACGCCCGTGTCGAACTGCGGATGCTACCTGCCTGGACACTACCTTACCTACACATGGCAATGGAACTTGCAAGCAAATACTCCCCGTCAGCGTGGCTGCCAAGTAGAGCTCAAGTGTTGCTATGGCAAAGCCCGTGACTCAGGAGGAATAACTCCACGTCTTCCTCTCCGTTCCTTATCCTCGTCATCGCCACCAGGCCAGTTCCTGGCGACCAACAGTTCCGCCTCAACGCACGGATATTGTAAGACAAGCAGCCATCATGGTCTGAACGGTGGGAAGAGATACCGAGCTCTCTGTGCCGTCGGACAGAGAATGGAATATCGCAGCTGTTTGTGAGGCATCAGCTCAAAATCTTCGCGTCTAATCACACCAAGAGTGAGGCTCGTTCACTTGAGACAACCTGCAACCGAAGAGGCAGATTTGGAAGCTTGGTTGTTGACCACGTCAGCTATCACGTCAGGTCCCATGTCCACCACTGCCCCACGCTCTCACAGCCGGTGCCACCGCCAACCTCGCTTGTTTGCCTCTTCCGAATCTATGATTATTCCAAGGCACACATGCCACATTTCCGACTAGCCTTTCCCGTCATCATCAGCTCTGAGCTCCCCTTACCGAACACAAGTTCTTTCGTCACAGTCGCCGGTCGTCTCAGCTGTAACTGTCTAACGGCGTATCCATGTTCCGGGTATTTGCAATATCTATGCATGTCCCCAGGCTCACTGCGAGTCCATGGTTCCCAATATGTTGCCGCTATTTTCCAATATCAAATAGCTATCGCGTTGCGGTTCTTCGGTACAGCCAGACAAGGTACTCGGCTGTAGCAAAGCGGTGAACGATACCCGGCATGCTACGCAGGCCCTTGTCTATCTAGGTACCTCGTAGTAAGATAGTTCTGGACTGGACGAAACTAGCAGCGAAGCCTCTCTACGTTGAAAGTCCGCACGGAGCGGGTCAGATTGGCACAAGCTACACCTACTCTGGTATTATTTACAACGATACCAACCGCGTATCTGTTAACCATCGGGCTTGTTGGTTGATAAAGATTCAAGGCTGCAGAAATGGCCATGCTAAAATACGTCTTATGGACTAGGATATGGAAACATCAGAAAGTTCTTCCGTTTTAAGTACTACTACCAGCACCAGCGTTGCCGAATGATCGCCCCCCATCCTGTCCTTCACCAGAACCATATCGAGCCAGTCGCATGGCTTCATAAATCGCGTCTAAATGCCTCTTCTCAACGTCACACCGGTACTAGTGAGCATAATCAGGGGAAGTGTTGAACGCATGGTACGACTCGTTCGTCCAGCGAGCGTCGGCAAGTGCCACGAGGTAGCTCTGGCACATTGTATCATACTGGGGGATGACATCCCCAGAGGAAAGATCCCGCGCCACTGAACTTACGAGTCAGCATTTATGCGCTCGGTTACCGAACGGCACCTTCCGAGGAAATGGGTACATACCTTGAGTCCATCTTTGTTGTTCCGGTGTGAGGTCCTGGCAAGGAGCGCCCCTCCAAGTTATGAGGTCTGCAGTTAGGTCGCATCAGTAGAGTGCATCATTCTTAGGACGCTCGTAGGCCATGAAGGAAATCAGGGGTCAGGATTGAGGTTACTTTCGAAGTTGGGGTCAAGCTTGCAATGCGAGCGATTCCCATGATAAAAGCAGTTTGCACAGCCGAATCGATATAGTTCCACAAAGTCGGGACTGCCGGGGATCACGCACCCTTGCCATTGTCCGGCTCTCGGGTTGGAACAGACACGGCAGGCCAGTTCGTCAGGAAGTTGTTCTCCAGTTGCCGCGATCAAAGCTGCCACGTGGTTGATACTCCTGCTGGTGTGAAAGTCTTGCTGCCTCTTGGCCGTTGGAACGCGCTGCAGGGCGTACTCGTTGATCTCCCTGAAGTAAGGATGCTGGTCGGCCGAGCCCGGTGCCTCGATTCCGTACAAGGTGGAGAAAGGAAGCCGGCTGAGCACTCGCCATGCGTCGGGCCGCATGCAGGAGACGGGTGCCATGGGGACGACTATTTGGGTCGGCGGGCTGCGTGGGACACGCAAGTATGTCAAGGAAACGGTCCTGCGCGTTGAAGGGGAATTTCAGCTCGAGGACTGGGGCTTAAGTCGATGGTCGTTGAGGAGAACCGGGCCTACCACCCGACGGTTGGAACTGGGACTCGTAGAAACGGCCAGCCTCGTCAGGAGAACCCAAGGCCTTGGAAGCCGAGCACTTAAAATACCTACTTAGGTCTAACAACACGGGCTGTCACTGTGATTGGACGGACTTCTCGCAAACTAAAGACGTGAACAGCATCTCTCCGGTCGCAAGCAGCGACCAAATCGAGGTGTCCCAGTATCGGGAAGGGTGACTGACGCAGATTCCCATCTCATGAGTAGATGACTCACGGAGTCACGCTACAACAGCCTAGGAACCACGCCAGTTGGTCAGGTTTGAGGCTCAAGAATGCCCGGCACCAAGGAGCCACCAGGCAAGTCTGGCGTTACGATTGGCACTGGGCAGTCCCCCACAACCGGGAGGCATCGTAGAAGGTGAGGGAACTCTAAACACCTGGACAATGATTATGACAAACGGCACCGTATGCTCACTCAAACATGTATTGAAATGGCACCCGGCAACCGTGACGTCGGCCGGCCGGAAACTCGACCTTGGGGCGATGTTGGTGAGTGACGTTAAAGGGGTCAGGGACGCTCAGGGGCCTTCAGGGGCTGCAGTACCTTAGTTGCTAGCTCCCGCAAACTCTGCACCGATGATTGGCTCTAAGGCTGACGAAAACCAGGAAGCACGGAAGCGCAGGCGGAGATTGGATCACGGCCGCCAGCCACAGCGCCTCGCGCCCCGGTTTTCACTGTGGCGCGACGACAGTGGCTCGTGGGTCTTTTGCCTTTCGCCCGCCCGCCTGTCCTTCGTCGGCCGGTACGTACCGTCGTTCCGCAATCTCTCCTCGCCAATTCGCCAACGCCAAAATGCGAACCTTTCTGCCTCGACCGAACTGTTGAACAGCAAACACTGGTCGTCGGTCTGATAAAGAGCCATTGGAGCTCCTCCTCGGCGAGACTGTCCCAGCGGCGCCTCTCCATGTCGACCAAGCCATCGCATTGACGGAGCGCCAGATCCGCCGTCCGCAGCACTCGGCCTTCGCCGCCTCCTGAGTCCTGGCTTCCAGCTTTCCTTCCGGACGCGTAGCCGCATCGAAAAAACCGCCTCCGTCAGCAGAAGAAACGAGGACTGCATCCCGAGCAGCTGCACGCGGGCGACCTGCGCTTCCTAGACGTCAGAAGGCCATCGCCGGCTTCCCACCCTCTGGAAGGTGTCCCTTCTGCCACTCGTTACTGCCACCGTCTTCGGACATTCTTCTGCTGCTGCCGCCGTCCCACCCAACTGCTCGGTCGGCCAGCCTCTTTTTACCCGCCTCGTCTCTCATCGGCTTGATAACATCTGGATCCTCTGCGATCCGACATCGCATCGGAGGACGGTCGCGGTATCAACATCTCCCCCGTATCGATACTCCAAAGAAGACATTAGACGACTGCGGCCATACCGACTCTCGCTGGCCGTGAACCGTCTCCTGACGCTCCTCGGTCCGCCGACTTCCCTCCCCTCCCCGCCTCCCACGGCTGCCCGGCCTGTCCGCCACCATGGATCTCCTGCGGAGGGTGGGTAAGATCCTCCCCGCTGGCCCGACACCCCAGCTCCCCTCCACAGACGGGAAGAACCGGCGCACTCGCACCGACAGATTATGGTCGCGCCTCGCCTTCTTCCGACGACCCCTGAGGTTAAAGGGCAACTCGAGCGTCTCGGTCCCACTCGGAGTTGTGATACTCTTCCCCTGCATCGTGGTCATCTTGATCCTGGTGCTCTTCGTGAGACATCCCAGCTCACCAGGTCGGATACTGCTGCCCGCCGGGGCGCCTCCCTCCATCCGGTAAGCCGTCCCCCCCGACGCCGATGGCAGAACTGCCGGCTGACAAAAATGTCGTATAGGAAAATCAGCGAGGAACACGACAAGGTGTTTGTCACTGGCTGCCTCGATCCCGATACATCGAAACCCCGGGCCAATGCTGCCTTCGTTGTCCTCGCCCGGAACAAGGAGCTGGATGGCGTGATTCAGTCCATCAAATCTATCGAGCGACACTTCAACCGCTGGTATCACTACCCCTACGTCTTCTTGAACGACGGCGACTTCAACCAGACATTCAAGGATATCGTTCGGAACTACACGTCGGCGCCTGTCGAGTTTGGCAAGGTCGGTGCCGACATGTGGGGATACCCCGACTGGATTGACCCCAAGGTGGCCAAGGAAGGCATCGCCAAACAGGGAGACGCCGCCGTCATGTACGGCGGGCTTGAGAGCTACCACGCCATGTGCCGATTCTACTCGGGGTAGGCCGTCTTTTCACCCAGAGACACGGAAGAAATGGCTAACCACTTGGGGCAGCTTCTTCTACAAGCATCCCCTCCTCGCCAAGTACGAGTGGTACTGGCGTCTGGAGCCCGAGATCAAGTACTTCTGTGACATCACCTAGTGCGTAGACCGAGAGTCCCACGGGTGGCCGCGGCTGACCGGGAAACAGCGACCCGTTCCTCAGAATGATCGAGAACAACAAGACGTACGGCTTCACGATCGCGGTCAAGGAGCTCCGCGAGACTGTCCCCAATATCTTCCGTTACGCAGCTGCCTACAAGCGCAAAAACAACCTGGCCTCCAAGGGGCTGTGGGAGATGTTTGTGGAGCCACAGGAGAAGGAGGTTGAGGAGCTTCCGGAGGACGACCCCAACTACAAACCCCCCTTGCCGGAGGAGATCCTTCGCAGCGACCCCAGCCGGACAAGTCTCCCCGAGATTGACCCTGAGGCCATGGAAGGCGAGAAGTACAACATGTGCCATTTCTGGTCCAATTTCGAGATCGCGAGGCTTGGCTTCTTCCGAAGCAAGGAGTACGAGGATTTCTTCGAGATGATGGACCGGAGTGGTGGCTTCTGGATGGAGCGAGTGAGTTTCTCGGCCGTCCAACGCCCGTCCGGACAATGCTAACGTCGTTTGCAGTGGGGAGACGCACCCATTCACTCGCTCGCCGCCGGCGCCCTCCTCGCGCCGCGCGACATCCACTACTTCCGCGACTTTGGTTACAGACACACGACCATCCAGCACTGCCCCGCCAACGCGCCCGCTCGCCAACTTCCTCGGGATCCCTACCTAGAAATGACGACGGTCGACGAGCGCAAGAGGATCGAGGAGGACCAGTACTGGGATACCTACGACCCGCCCAAGGAGAACGGCGTCGGTTGCCGCTGCCGCTGCGATACCGACATCGTCGACGTCGAAGGAAAGGACGGCAGTTGTCTAGCCGAGTGGGTGGACGTGGCCGGCGGATGGGCCAGCCCATAACCCTCCACCACCCATGTCTGACGGCGTGTCTCCGATCCTCCTCCTCCCGACCTCCTCCCTGCATAATGAGTCATGTCGCATAGCCGCCCCCATGCTTCGTGGAGCCGCTGCGGGCCGCATTTTTTCCTTGTTGGCATGTCGGGGCATCGACTGGGTTTGGGTATATTGCTTGTCTGCCGCTGCTCCGGCTGCGCCGTCCGTCGAACCGTCGCGGCGGCGGCGTGTTTCCTTCCGGCGACGTCCGCTCAACGTTCTCTACCTTGGACTGGACCGTGTATGGAACCTCCGGGCGGAGGGCCGGCCAAGACCGGGCTACGCATGTACGCACAGAACGCTCGCGAATACCACCGGCACACGCTGCTGTGGCGAGGAGGACTGATCGTGTTGTGTTTGATCGTGGTGTACGCTTTTGGCCGGAGGAGAACCGGAGACTGTTTTTTTTCGGTATAGAAAGGATAATGCTGCCTACCTACCGGCAGTGTTGTCCGCGCAAAGCGGGGAATCGGACGATACGAAGAAGGGATAGGGAGCAACCAAAGATGCCCAACAAGCAAGGGGAAATCAAGGGGCGTCTCTAGCCACGAGGAGGGGGGTTAAGACCTTTAGTGTTACAGTAGCATCCACCTATATATTTGGCACACTATGGGTGCGGACGACGAGGGAGAGGGTGGCTGAATGGTATATATAATTGTTGCACTCTACCCCGGTACCACCGACCTTGCACTGAGGTCGGATACGTGGAGACTCGTTTGGTCGTCCAGGGGTGGGAAACCACGGCACTCGGGACGGGGGCAACGACGCTCACCAACTCTCCTGTTCCTCCAGCGGCACGTCCGTCACGGCCCCGTGGCTCGCATCCCCGACGAGCCGCGCATACTTGGCGAGCACGCCGCGGACAGGCAGCATCTGGGGCCGCTTCCACGCGCTCCTCCGCCGCGCCAGCTCCGCCTCGACGACAGCGACATCATCGTCGTCGGCGGCGGCGACGGCGGCCGCGCTCCCTTCACCGCCCCCGTCTCGGGCGACGGCCACGATGTCGATGCGATTCGCCACGGCGTCGATGCGCACCACGTCGCCGTCGCGCAGCAACGCGATGGGCCCGCCGACGGCCGCCTCGGGCACGATGTGGCCGACGATGAAGCCGTGGCTGGCGCCGCTGTAGCGGCCATCCGTCACCAGGGCCACGTTGGCCAGACCGGCGCCCATGATGGCGGCGCTGGCCTTGAGCTGCTCGGGCATGCCGGGCCCGCCGCGCGGGCCCTCGTAGCGCACCACCAGCACGAGCGGGCCGGCGTCGCCGCGGATGCGCCCGGCCGTCAGGGCCGCGTCCAGGGCCCGCTCCTTGTCGAAGACGAGGACGCGCCCCGTGAAGCTCAGGCCCTCCTTGCCCGTGATCTTGGCCACGGCGCCGCCGGGCGCGAGGCTGCCGCGCAGCACGCGGATGTGGCCCGACGCCTTGATGGGCCGGTCCAGCGGGCGGATGATGGCCTGGCCCGGGTCGAGCGAGGGCCAGGCGGCGCAGTTCTCGGCCAGAGTGGCGCCCGTCACGGTGGGCACGGCGCCGTCGATGCGGCCGGCGGCGATGAGCAGCTTCAGCACGGCCGGGGTGCCGCCGACGGCGTACAGGTCCTCCATGTAGTAGCGGCCGCTGGGGGCCAGGTCGGCCAGGAAGGGGGTGCGGTCCGAGGCGCGCTGGATGTCGTCGAGCGTCAGGGGCACGTCGGCCGTGCGCGCCATGGCCAGCAGGTGCAGCGCGGCGTTGGTGCTGCCGCCCAGCACCATGGTCAGCACCAGGGCGTTCTCGAAGGCGGCGCGGCTCAGCAGGTCGCGCGGGCGGATGTCGCGCGCCATGCAGAGCCGGATGGCCTCGGCGGCGCGCGCGCACTCGCGCGCCTTCTCGGGCGACGTGGCCGGGTAGCTGCTGCTCCCCGGCAAGGTCAGGCCCATGGCCTCGATGGCCGTGGCCATGGTGTTGGCTGTGTACATGCCGCCGCAGGCGCCGGCGC
>Ga0247777_1000284_pt1 | contig 13650 bp, 17 predicted proteins | sample UWRJL154409C5_FD_179937 | JGI IMG/M metagenome (GOLD analysis project Ga0247777, IMG submission 179937) | Plant litter microbial communities from Arlington Agricultural Research Station in Wisconsin, United States - UWRJ-L154-409C-5 | ecosystem: Environmental > Terrestrial > Plant litter >...
CCGGTGGTACTTAAGTACGCCGAAGGGCCTGAGAGCGCGACCGGTAGGGGGGGGAAGAACGCCCCCGGTCCAAAATGCGAGGGCGGGTTGGAACAGGGGAGTTGGCGACAGGGATACAGATGGGGGAGGGTGTGGCAATAGTGTACTTCGACCACCGGCTTATTCACCTGCTCCGTGCGCTTCGAGAAGGACCTGGAGGGCGGGTCCGTACAGTTTGAAGTGCGGGGGCTCGCACTGGTCGCACCCAGCCGGGGACGGCGTGGACGGCGTGGACGGTCGGATTTGAGACCAATCAGGCCGACGCCGCACCTGTCGAGTCGAGCCTTTCAGCTGTCTTTTGGGCGGTTCCGGTTGTGAGACTTGGACTCAGGGGCTATCGAGCCCAGCGATGAGGGCGATGAGGGCGATGAGAGCCGTGATTCACCTCGTCCAAGGTGGTGAATCATTCAGCAGCCGTCCGTGGTGAGGGGTCGATTGGAAGTGGCCAAATTTTGCGTGCGCAACGCTCCCCGGTGCCTGTGGACGCCTCGAGGGCAGTCGGCTCCCCGCCAATTTACCGACGCCAGGAAGCGAGATTGTTGGTCACCCCGGGCCCACGGCGCGGCGGCGTGAGGACTGGGATGGCTTCAACGCCGCGAGAAGAGGCTCCACCGCACCGCTGGGAGACGGACGGGATCCTGAAAAATTTTTCTCTCGTTCCGGTCAGGATGGGAAGGGGTTCGTGTTTGTCGACAGGGTCCAGGGTGCTGGGCCTCAGCGACGCATCGCTATCCCTGGGGCTGTTGGTCCTCGGGACGATGGGCCGACTCGCGCTTGCGTACTCCGTACCGAGTCCTGGTGAGCCGGAGGCGGGTGGATGAAGTCTAGCGATGGTCCCGCCGGCTCTGAGAATCAGCGGCCCGAACGTCGTCTTCAAGTACTGAGTGCTGTCGATCCTCCAGCGCAGTCCCCTTGTCCCACGGCCGTCTGTTGCTGGCGACACTCCGTTCGTATCGCGAACCTGTTCTTAACGCCCTCGGCCTGCCACAGCGCTAGCGTGGAACCCGAGACAGGAGGATTCGCCGCGGCGATGGATGAGGATGCGATCTTGTCGTCCCGGCCGGATACCTGCCGCAGGGAGGAGCCAAGGGATGGATGGCTGTGTCCGGTGTGTCCGGCGCCTGTCACAGAGTCTGCCGGATCGCGAAGATGATTTTATACGACGTCCGAAGGGACCATCCGCCGTTTGCCCTTCAGGCGTCTAGGGGGGATGACGCGGTGCAGCGGCAGCAATCGGGACGACGGGCAAGTTGTCGTCTCCAAGACGAGCCGGACCGCGAGAACGGGGACGACGAGGCATTTAAGACGGAGTCCGTGGGAGCCGACGAGGCGACCAAGTCTGACGAGGCCTTCCGTTTCTGGGATTCCAGCCCGCTGTCGGTTTGCCCCCCCGAGCCCCCCTCCCTTTCCCCCCTCCACTCCGGAGGCGACGGTCTACTGTGTACTGAACGGAGGGGGCCCGAGGCCATGCTTCCCCTCACTTCGCTGTGAGGAGGTGGTCGACATGGAGCAAACACCGTGAACGTCGCTTGGCCTCTTTTGCCTGCATCACATGCTGCACGCATGGCTGGGTGCAGCGGGGAATTTTGAGCTGTTGGGGGCGGGAGGGGAGGGGCCAGGGGCGAACGTCACGATCTTGTGAGAGGGGGGAATGGCCACCAGCACCGGCCAACAGCCAACCACGAGTCCCCATGAACGCTGTGGCCCGGGGCTCTGTGCGCTGTCGCGTTGACCGCGTCCGCCGCTGAGGCATGGCCGGTTCGCCGCGTCGGTGGCGGCGTTCGCGCAACCCCTGAAAGCACCTGCACGATGCAAGCCCCAGCGAGAGCCTCCCGCTGCCCCCCATTTATCCGGCAATCAGACAGGTGCTATTCGTCTCTGGATTACAACACCACAAGACGCCCCCGTGATGCCGTCAGGCGACGGTCCTCAGCCTTTATCCCAGATTGGCTGTCTTGCATCTCTTTGACGGCTTCTCAACATGTCTCACGGCAGAGCTGAACAGACCGATCCACCCGTCCGGCCCCGCTGTCTCACGCCGTGTCGCCAAGGACCGCCAACGTCAGCGTACGCAGCAGTAGGACACGACAAGCTGCCGGTAGGGGATACGATTAGGCTCGGGGGGGGCTACAGACACATACTGTACTGTGTACGTACCCTCAGCCTACCTCGCCTGCCGACGGAGGGCTTCGTCCCTACAACTTCGCCTTGGAGACCTTGTGGTAGTCACCTAGCTTCTACGGCGTATTAACCAACCGGAACTCATCCTCCTCGTGTCCACGGTACTGATGTATCCCATCAAGGCCCGTCTCCGGACCTTGCCACATCCCCTCACCACCTCGATAGTACGGCCGGCCGTCGAGAGGGGCCGCCGGGAGACATGATGGCCGGCCAGACTGGCCGGTATCACCTGTCCAACACATGCTCGGCGACCCCACCGCCCACCACTTGGTCGGAGGAAACACCGGGCCTGATCAACTTGGCCGCCGGACGCGACCCGAACAACCCAAGACGGCGGCCTCGGCCCCGGTGCTCAGGTCGCCCTAACCGGTCCCTGAAAAGGCCCCATCGTGAAGCGCACATTGGTGCAGCGATTGCTGAGGTCTCTCCGCCTACTCTTCAGGTCTCCTCCACGGCTCGAGTTGGCCCCAGTGTCTGCACCTCGCCCTTCTCAGCTGTCGTCGTTCGATCCCGTACTTCGTACAGCACTCCGTACCAAAGCAGCCTCCCGTCGTGGCCGCAGGACCTTATCAGCCTCCCGCAACACTTGTCACTTGGAGGGGTCTTTCCATCATCTCATGCGAAGTCGCACGCAGAGGATGTTCGAAAGCGTCGCCGCGGCATGCAGGCTGGTCGTTCCTAGCGTCCAGAGTGGATCGCGATCCGTGCCTCCGCCATGCCGTCTTCCAGAAGACACCCCCTCCTGGTCTCCTTTGTTGTGGCCCGTGGCTTTTCGACCCCTGGTTCGACCCGGCCACTAGCCTTGTTTGGTTGCTTTTCTTCTCACCGTGAAAAAAAAATCTTCCCCGAGACCCCTGAGCCCAACCGCCTCGGCGAGCCCACCAACCGCCAGCGCACCCACAGAGCCACACAATCTTTTTCAAGTCAACGGCAATCAACGGGCGGGGAGACGAAGAGGAAAGAAACGAAGTGGCGGTCGGCCTCCCGCAAGAAGAATGAGTCACATTGCGGAGCAGTCATGTAGGTATGATAATGCTTCAGTGCCCGTCCCCGTTGGTTTTGCTGCGTTGATGTCCAATATCAGGCCTTTGCTGCCCTCCCGTGTGGTGGAAAGGCCAGTCCCGCCGCGAAGCCTGCATACGTCGGCTTCCCGATTGGCAGAGACGGCGCCGACACCCAGCAGAGACGACACGCTGAAGCGGCGGCAGCCAGTGGGAGCGCGAGCCCTAATGCTAGCTGGCCCACCACGGCCTGGATTGTCCAATCTCCCCCAACCCTCGACAGTTCTTCCCGCGATGGCTTCGTTTTGCAAACCGCGGCGTTGATTCCCTTGTGTCAACCGTGGGACGGCAACAGGTGTTTTCCCAGACGAGATGCAACGCCGGCCCGCGCCTCTGCTCCTCTCACCGACTCTTTCGGCATGGAAGAACATGCACCTTGGCCCGCGCTAGCTGTGACAGCCCGCAAAAGGTGGAACTACCAGAGACGTGGACCGATCTGACGAGAGGATCCGACGGGCCCCCCTGGCGCAGCCCCGGCTGAGGTTTGTCTGCCCACAAAACCTATTTCAAGGCGATATCCGAACCCCGCGACGAATTTAGGAGACCGGGACAGAGAGGGGCAGGGCCATGGAGGACTCGATCGCCCGCCACGGGGGCAAACGTCACAACAAAGTCGTCGTCAACGTCGCACGCAAGGAGGCCAATGTCGAAGGCGACCGCCCTTGTGTCTGCCCCCGGCAGCCTCGTGAGCCTGCTCATGGTTGTATCGCCGACCCGGCTGTTACGAGGCGCGTTACCCTAAGCGGCCCCCCTGTTCGGGGCGTTGCCAAATGCCAACTCATATCCAGCAACGTAGGCGGTCCTGCATGCGCAACGCAACGGCCGCTCGAGGGCCGCTGCTCGTCGCCGCCGTCTTCGCTCCCTTTTGTCTTCTCTCTGTTTCGGCCGTCTTCGCTGAGCGGCAATCCAGGTGCGTCATTGCTTGCTTCTGGCGAGTTGGAAAGAGAGCATGGGAGGCAGCCAGATGGCATTCTCGAATGGCAGCGTCGAGGATGGGGCAACGGGGGCTTTCCCCTTTTGTTATCGCCCAATGGTCGTTAGCGCGACCAAACAACGAGCCCAATTCGTCGGGGCCTAATGGCGAAGACGGAGGGGACGGAGGATGCGGGTGTCGACAGTTCAGGGGACCAAGGGTGAGGATAGCCCAACGACCGGAAGTGACGACGGCCGCTGCAACAAGACACAGTGTCTAGACACTGTTGCCTTGAATAGACTTGTCAGAGGCTGTGGCAGTCGCCCTCGGGATTCAGCTCGCCCTGGCAGCACCAAGTCTCGTACGTCGGTGATGCTGGACCAAACGGACGACCGATCTTGGCTGACCCGCAGCGCTGGGTGTGGCTGTGCAATTTTCGGTCACGTGGCACCCTTATTCTTTTCCCCCTCCTGAATGCCTCGGCTCGGAGACACCGCCACCCGGCCACGGACGCCGCGGACCGTTGCGATGCGAGACCAGCCACATTTCGGCAGCTAACACCGAGCAACGCCGCGCAACGGCCGGGGATTCCCATTCCCATCTTTTTCCCTTTCCTCCAAAATCGCGCAGCGGCCGTGACAAATTTCCAAATTCCAAACGTCGCGTCCTTGCAGGTGGTCTCGTCAGCAATCGACGTCATCCACACCAGCGAAAACTTCCGACGCACACCGGGCAGCGACGGACGGCATCCGGTTTACCTCGACCCCACCTTGCCGACCTGCCCGTGACCCCCACGCCAGCGACCCAGGGCCACGGTTGCGCCTGACCTTGACTCAACCTCCTCCACCACCGCGACGCGCCTCCGCCCCAGCCCTTTCAGCCTCGTGACCCAGGCCAACAACGGATCTCGCGGAAAAGAAGGTCGTCCGAAGGGGCTGGCTTCTCAACTGTAGCCGGCCCCGCGTTTCATTTGTTAGGGGATGAGTCACCGACCTCGAAGCCCCTTTTCCATGGCAGTGTCATGGGGTTTGTGCCCCCTAGTGCCGATACCGTGCCGTCTCATTCGTTTCTTCTCCAGACCTTCGCCACACTTGGGTAGCCCCCGAGCTCCCCTTGGCTCCGCTGCCTTCTTTCCTCTCTTTGTAGGCAAACCACACGATGACGAGTCCGCTGTGCCTGTTATTGACTCCAAGCCGGGACTGTCGCTGTGTCCTTGCCGCCGACCCGCCCGCCGAATCCCTTGTTTAATACCGACGACCCCGAAACGCGCCGTGCAGGCAGCAGCGTCACTCGAGGGCTCTGGGATGCGGTGCGTCGGCACTTGACTGGTTCCTGAGAGGATGGCGGTCTGGTTGGCCGCGCTTCGTCCCTCCGCCCGCCCGAAATACCGTGGTCCTCTCACTCTCATTGGGCGCCGTGTGAGTCCCTCGAACCGACATGGGACGACGAGGCTCGAGGCAGCTTCACATGCCATTGTGACAACTTCTTGGACCCGCCACTGCATTTAGCCTCCCCCCACCCCACCCAACGCCTCGCGACGACCCACAACATGCTCCGACGCCTTGCCGCACCAGTCGACAAAACCTCCCTCCCCGACAAGGGTGCAGTGCTCAGCCGGCCGCCTCGTTTTGCCGTTTAGGTATCTCTCCGGTTGCATCAACGCGAAGTACGGCCCTGGTCCGCCCGTGCACACGTGTGGTGGTACTAGCCCAGGCGGCTGCCCTCCACGGGACGAGGCTTGAGGGCCGTGATAGAGGCACTCCCTCGGCCGGTACTTTGCAAGGAGGACGAGGCCCCGGCTTGCGGACGCCAGGAGGCTTCGCCGACCATGTCGGCGGCGCACTTTCATGCCCCTGTTCCGGCTGTGCAAATCGCCCTGGTCGTAAGTTTGGTGATGCCCCCCGCCTGTCCCCTCGATTCCGAGATGTGTCAAGCTACTCCGTGGCGTATTAGGAAACCCCAAAGGCATCAAGTGATGCCTCGGGCATCACGGGATAGGGATATGACTCAGGCAGCGTTTGGCCTTGTTGACTTTGACGAGAAGCCGAGAAGGCACAGCCGGAGGCAGGGGCTTGTTGCCTCGCTCTGCCTCATCTCGACAATATCAACCTGCCGTCTCTCCACACTGACCGCTTCAGGACCGACGGCGGAGGCCAGTGCAAGGCGCGGCCCGTTAACAAGGCATGGAGGTGCTGAGCATGGTGTGTGACCCAACCATTGCCCCCTCGATCTTGGGGGCCCGTAGTATTGAGTGGTCTACCGATCGCAGGATCCCTGAACCAGGTACCCTTTCGTTGAGTCTACCCGCGTCAGCATTATGCAGATCACTATGGCTCTCCAACTTCACCTTTCCAGCTGCTCATCTTGTGGGAGTGCCCAACCACCCGCAAAGTGCCTCGTGTCTTCCCAAGAAGATATGGACTTGTGTTGTGTCAGGGTGTCAAGAGACATTATCTTGGTTATTTCGCCTTCGTGTGTATGTGGATGGTCGTCAGATTTCCAGTCCGATCGATTGTCATAAATAGTGGGCTCTAGGCTAGCTTCATGCTTCTTGTAGCCTCGGTTCGTGTGTTCTGGGGTGAGAACTTAGAACTAGAGTCCGTCATTGGGTCATATCCCTGATGCTGTCCACTTGGACTTCAGTTCCCTCGCGCCTCTGCAGACATGAAATTTTGAAGAAATGGGGGATCTTGCCTCTTGCTCCTAGCCTCTCACCGGCAGGGAGTAACTGATTCGGGGTAGAGTCTCCGGTGAGTGGCATACCAGATCGCCACGAAGGAAGGCCGCGAGCAATGTGGGTGACCATGGGGTAAATCAGCTCTAGACCCCCTGTTTGGATGGAATGTTTCTCATCCTCAGTTTCGATCCGCTCATAAGCCACACAGAGTTGTTCAAACGCATGCTTCTTGGCGTCATACGACCATCTAGTATTTCCGCCAGGTTGTTGGGGGGAGCTGACACAAGGTTCACACCTTAGTAATGCCTCTAGTAATGCTGCATGTTCCGTCGCTGCCTGGACATCTGTTTGGCTCATCAACTTTCTAGGTTACACTGTTTTTGGCAGCAAAGTAACCTAAAATCTAGACGTCAGGTCTTATTTTGACTGTACAGAATAGGACTGCTTGAAAAGGGGGTGAGATGGAGTGGATCCTAGTCGGCAGCACTTCGGCAATTCCTCCACCCACTGCAAGCAGCAGGCCCCAACTCCGTCGCTCCCCAGTCCGTCGGGAAACGTGTATCCATAGGAAAACGCCCTCTACATTACAGAGCAAGCGGTCGCGGTCAGCACAAGAGAAGCAGTCCCGGCGACAGCGCTCACCACAGCAGAGCTGACCTCCACCTTCTTGTCCATCGCCATCGACGGCAGGTGTACCCTTTGTATCGCTCTCGCCAGCCTGGACGTAGAGCCTTTGGACGCACCTTTCGCCGCATTGGCCTCCTCACCACCGGTTGCGGCCGCCAGCACCGCAAGCTCCTCTCTCTGTATCCGGGCCTCCTCTAACCCCCTCACAACGACTTCTCGTGCCCGGGTGTCGAGACCACGCAGCGTCTCAGTTGCTCGTTCGATCTCCTGTTGCAGGACTGCCTAGCGCTCCCGGAGCCTTCGCATTTCGAGATCATGATGCTGCCGGACGGCGGAGTCGTATTATACCCTCGCCTCGGCCTCCACCTCCTCTGCCTGCGCCATATCCCGTTGGTGGCCGTCTCGCAAGACCCGCCCAGTGGCCGTCTCATGTAGGGTTGGGTTGGCTGTCAACTCGATCTGTATGGTCAGAACAAGGCGATGGCGGCGGCGTACAATGTCGTCGAGGAGAGCAAGAGCATGTTCGCGCCCCGGGCGCAGCGCCACCGAGTGGCCGCCCTGGGCGATGATTTGCTGGCCGAAATGGGGGGAGGTATCGAGCTCTTCCTGTCGTCTCAGCGCAGCCATTTGGACTTCCTCGTTCTGTTTGACGACATCCCAGAATGTGGTTAACAGAGTGACGCCGTGGTATTCACCAGGCCCGCAGAGCTCTTTGAAGGCTTCCATGACTCTCCGAGCCGTTCCGGAGAGGCGGAGGTCGGTAATGCGCCGTATATAGATGATGCCGCCGAGCCGGATGCCAGAGGAGTAGGTCTGGCTCAGCCAGAAAACGAGTGTCTTGAAAACTCGACATCGGAGCAGCGATTGCTATCAAAGCCCGGGGTATCGATCAGATGCACCCGGTGGCCGCCCGGGCCGTGGTGGATGGTGTGCAAGGAGATGTCACTAGTGTCTATTTCAACAGCGTGAGGGACAGCGTGGGCAGTTGCACTACCGGGACGAGATCGCATTTACAGGAGTCCAGACTGTGCCCAGCGATCTGGGATATGAAGGTGCTTTTGCCGGAGCCGGTCATGCCCATGACGGGGATGAACACGTCGCCGACCCTGGGATTCAAGTAAGAAGGAATAGACGTTAGGGTATACCACTTGTGAGAAACTCACTCGAGTCTTGTGGCCATGTGCTGCGAAGCCATATTGTACACCGACGTACCCAAGGAGTTGTCGCGCCTGCCCGCTCGGCGAGCCTGACCAGAGCCAACCTGGAAGTGTCATTGCCGTGGATTTTAATGGGCGTCAGGACGGCAGGTGCATACACGGACGGCGGGGCTCTCACGACATTATTAGTGGAACCCTGAGGCACCACCAGCAAGCCAGCATCAATGTTTCACGGTACCTCAGGGAATTACCTACCTACCTAGGTGAGGTACTTGAGTAGGCGGGTCTCTCCCCGAGAGTCTGGCTGACCTGGAAGCTGGCCGTCATCCTCTCCTCCATGTGATGATGACTGACGACCGCCAGACAAAAAAAAAAACTTCTCCAATAATTACAACCTAACCCTAAGTATTGTACCTACGGTCTGTGCCGGATTACTCCTGAACTAATAACCTACAGGTACAGCACCTAATAACGGGCTGAAACGCGGATTCTTCGAAGTCCCTCTCGCACTTGGCGCGCGAGTGCTCAGCTCCCAAACGATCCATGTCTTTCCAAAAGTTGCGCACTTCTTTGTCGTGCCGAGGTCTCGCTGATATCGCGGCATTCAGACGTTCCTCTTCCTGTCGTATCTCCTCCGCATAGTTGGCCTCGACGCTCTCAACCAAGTCATGGCTACCTTTCTGCCGCTTTTGTACGACTGCCTTCCACTGCTTTCTCAGTCTTCCCACCTGCTGGCCTGTCGGTCGACCCTGAGAGTCGACGACTGCTTGCGGGAACGCCGACGTCTCGGCCACCGATGTATGGTTGGTGCCTCCACCGCCCTGGAGAACTTCCGTCTTGATCCTGAGCGGCATGCTGTCCTCGCGCCACCTCTGTGTGATCTCCTTGAGTGCCTGCAGGCTAGACTTGCGGTCTGGCAAGATGCGGGCCACGGGTGACCCCTCCTGTACCATAGTTGACCAGAACTCCCGGAGGAGCTCCTCTTCTCGCGCCTCGGCCGTGGCCGCGAGCACCACGTCCCAGAACGTAGTCCCAAGTATAACGCGGCTGTAGGCATCTCTCCCGCAAAGCTTGCGAAAGATGCGGAGGCTGGCCCTGGACGAATACGTCATTCTCGGGCTGTTCAGCGAGTGGAGATAGATGATGCCGTCCAGCGCCCACCCAGCCTGGAAGTATTCGACGAGCTATCCTAGGATCCGGGAGGCTACCTTATCGTAGCCTAGCGTGGTGTCGCCAAAGCCCATCGTGTCAATAAGGAGGTACATGGTCCCATTGTACGAGAATTGCGTTTTGTTGACGTCAGTAGTCTCTATCGCGTTGGTCGGGCTAATGAGCGGCTGGAAACCTTTCGCGGCGAGGATTCGTCGTCTTACTACCGGACGCTAGCCCGTGGCCGACGGCGGCGCTGCTCTTCTCGGACACCCGCTGGATGAAGCTGCTCTTGCCAGACCCGGTCATGCCCATGACGGCAATGACAACTTCGCCAAGCTCGCCGGCCTTGATAGAAATCAAAAGTTGTCGTAGGTGGGCATCCATGGCCGCTGGGGGACCTTGACGTCGTTTGTCCGCGTTCCAACCAGCAGGGGTGACGGAGGGGTAGAAACTCCCATGTGGCTCTCAACGTTTCATGTCAGGGCTGTCGGTGCCACCCTCCCACGTTCATGCGCCTATGCCAGAAGCACGACAGCTAAGATACGAGTATATCCAACCAGTCACGTCCTCGTCCGCCCCACCCATGGGTTCCAAACGGGCTTCGGGCCGCGTTACGGTTCGACGAGACTGCGCGCTGCGCACGTAGCCTTACGACGGTCGACTTGGGGCAGACCAAGGTACCGAGTATAGGTATAGGTCTTTGGCTAGTATGTCGAGTCAGCGGGCCCAAGTCTTCGATGCTTGCGTGAAGATCGTCCGGCCCTGGTCTCTAAGTCCGCTTCACACCTCAGGCTCTTACCTTGACGGTTGGAACATAGTTGGACAGCGCCGACTCCGAACAGACATTCCCGCTGCGTCAACATGGAGAACGGCAGAGCCCAACACACTATACAGGGAGGATTTCCTCACCGGGACGCCGCAGTAAATTTTTACGAGAGCAGCGGCTCGTGGGAGAACTTGGCCGACGAGCACTTCCCGCCCGAAGCGATCGCGAGACCTGGCCATGATGCACCACTTGCACAACGCTCTGCGGCACGAGTTGTAGACGCAAAAGCTAGGAAGCAAGTTCTCAAGATCAGGTACGTTGTCAAGCGTGGAGGTGATTATGATCAAGACACGTTTCTTATTACTTCCACAGTCCCGAAGACGTCGTCATCGCGGTCATGGGGGCCACAGGGTCCGGCAAGTCGACATTCGTTAGTCATTTCTGTCCAGAGGCAGCCGTTGGTTATGGTTTGGAGTCTTGTACGTGCCCATCCAGTCCTGCGCCTCTCGGAAAAAGCCATGTTGACCTCTCGGGACAGGCACGACAGCGGTGGCACAGTTCTGTTGTCCTCTTCCCGACGGCACTGTTACCTGGTTTATCGACATGCCTGGCTTCGACGACACTTACAAGATGGCTGCAGACGTGCTCTGTGAGATCTCAGATTGGTTGAGCAGCACGTACGAAAACCGAATTCACCTCTCAGGTATCATCTACCTTCACCGCATCTGGGATACACGGATTGGAGACTCAGGGATGAGATATCAGCGTATGTTCAAGAAGCTTGTTGGGGACAAAAGTTTGGCCAACGTCGTCCTCGCTAGTACCATGTGGAGCATGTTGCCTAACCTCGACATTGGCACTGCACGGGAATGGGAGCTTCGGACGAAGGACGAACTATGGGGCCACATGATCCAACATGGAAGCCAAGTCTTCCGCCAGGACCGCGGCCGCGAGTCGGCCGCAGAAATTGTTCAGCACATCGTCAGCAGCAAGGTGCGGGCCACGCTCGACATCCAGCGCGACATGGTGGACCATGAAAAGCAGCTGAGTGAGACAGCCGCCGGACAAGAAGTCAAAGCAACGCTCAAGGAGGAGCAGGAGAAATTCCAGAGGCTCATAGTCGAGATCGAGCGCGAGAAACTGGAGGCAAGTGCAGAACGGGAAATGAAGCATAGACGGGAACTCGACGAGTACGAGCGCCGGATCGAGGAGCAGCTCAGGTCCAACGAGGAGGCTGTGGAGCGGCTCAGGATCATCCAGGAGGAGATTCGGCGCGAGGTGAATGACAGTTGGGAAGCTGAGAGAGTGCGACTTATCGAAGAACACAACCGGAAGCAAGCCAAAGCGGATGCGCGTGCCGAGAAAGCCCGCGAGGAGGAACGCCGCGAGGAGGAACGCCGCGAGCGCCTAAGCCGGCAGCAAGCCGAATCGCGCCGGCTCGCGGAGCAGGCTCAAACAATGGAAGCCGACCGGGCGCAACAAGTTCGCGAGGCCGAGTCTCGCGAAGAACAAAGTCGGTGGGACCGCCGCAGACGCAGACAACAAGCGCATGACGCGGAAGAGTACGTGGGAAGGCTTTCTCACGCTCATGCTCACGCTCAAGCTCAGTCTGCATACATGAACGCCGCATACTCGGTGGCGGAGACTGGAAATTCTAGTCAGGTTACAATGGAGGGAGAGGGAACGGTGATGGAAGCGTCAGTATCTTACATTTCAGAAAACGTACTACCGTACTCTTCCCTTAGACGCATATAGTACTGTACCTCGGGCAATGACTAACTCACCTATAATTGGCCAGCAGGCACTGGTACGTAGAAGGCTATGGGTTCTAAGCACGTCGTCTTCAACCACGAATTCGGCCCGACGCGAGAGAGTGAATCCAGTGGTCGCGAGGGCTCGACAGCTGGACGCAACGGCAGTGGCTTGACTGTGTTTAGGAAGCAACCGAATCTATTCTCATGGGTTCTCCGCCCAGGTGGTCGGGAACACTCTGTCCCGGCACAGTCCGGCCGAGTCTGCCCAAGGCCAGTCCCTCCGAACCCCTTAAGCTGATGGTTGCCGGATAGCACCGCACATGCCGCACATTAAAAGGGTAATTATTGCTATTCTTTTGGCTGGGCAGCGTAGCTATTGTGCGTTCCAGGCGTCAACAAACACATCGTCGCGTTGTATGTGTCCGTCGATAGGCTGCTTCCTCCGATCACAGGCTACCTACTATACTGCTGACTGAATTCTGTTTCTGTTTCCAGCAGAAACCACCACGCCGGCCTTCCCGGCGAATCTCGCATTAAGAAGTTATATAGATAGAATTTTTAGTTCACCCTCAACTCGCCATCAGAAATACCGAGGCTAACGGGTCCTTCGTCCTGGACAATTGACAAGGGCAGCAGATGGTAGTCCAGTCGTCGAAGGGGTGAGTGTTTTCGAGGGTGACCCCTGAAAAAAAAGAAAAAAGAAAAAAAAAGGGAGAGAAGCAGCTAACAAACTACAGTAGACACCAGAGACAGCGAAGCAAGGTATCTACCTAGCTTATACAACGTTAAATCCGGTGACAATCTACGTACCTGCCTTAGTACTGTGCGTCCGTCAAGAGGCTGACCAAAAGGGGGAAAGGCGCTGAGAAAAAGGGGTTTCTCCAGTGTGGCGTATTTACACCCTCAGGCCACAGTGGCTTTGCCCCGTTTGTTCTACTCGCAGTTGCTGATGCCTTCATTCGCCCAGAAGAAAAATTGGACCCATTTCGGGAAGATTGATGAGCCCTAGAAGTGGCGTAGGCAGTAGGTCTAGCAAGAGGGTACTCGACCTTGTCGTGGCATTCCTAGACACACCTCCCCTGCGTCCCTTCATCCGTCCCGCGCATATCCTCCCTGCTCTTGTCTCTCGTCGACGGGCCCCAAGGCGTTGAAGTAAACAGACGCGGGGCGTCAGAACTTGCGAGCAGCATCATCAGCATCACCCAGGGGGTATTTGGATTCTGCGGGGCAACATTCCTTCGAAGATAGATCCAAGCCTAGTCTATCTACGACGCGGTGCCTTCTATAATCTGGGAGGCTTGTACCTATCGATCGAGGTGCCAG
>Ga0247777_1000285_pt1 | contig 13640 bp, 16 predicted proteins | sample UWRJL154409C5_FD_179937 | JGI IMG/M metagenome (GOLD analysis project Ga0247777, IMG submission 179937) | Plant litter microbial communities from Arlington Agricultural Research Station in Wisconsin, United States - UWRJ-L154-409C-5 | ecosystem: Environmental > Terrestrial > Plant litter >...
GGTGGCAGCTTCAACTCAGCGGCCGTCGCGGGCGTATTGTCGAGCAGCACCGTTGCCGTGGTCGCCTCGACCGGCGTCTCGACCGTCCCCCGCGGGTGGACGATCTCGAACCCCCGCGACCTACTGCTGATGTCGATGAAGCTGCCACCGGGGACGAACTGCACCTCAACCTTGTGCTGAACACTGAACGTCGTCACCGCTCAATCACCCGCTTCGGGATCTTCGCGCCGCCGGCCGGTGCGTGCCGCAACGCGTGGATGACGGTCGCCTTGATCTCCCGGTCACTGACCAGGGGCCGCCCGTTGTAGTTGACCGTGATGTACGTGTTCCCACCACCGCCGGAACCACCAGAACCGCCGGAACTACCACCGCCGCCGGCACCGGCCATCTTCCGGACCGCACCGCGCCCCGCGACCGCGCTATGGGTGTTGCGCATTGCGCCGCCGATCGGCTGCCGGTTCTTCTTCTTCTTCGCGAACCGGTGGAGTAGTTCCTGCTTGGTGCCCTGCGATGGGATGATCGACCCGCGGTTCGGGGCGGAGAATAATTCGGGCCCGTTCTCACCCACCAAGTAGGTCGTGCCGGCGCTGACGGGTCCACCAGTCGCCCGGGCCCCGAGCGCACCCGGCGCGTACACGCCAAGACCGTTACCCCTCGTCCCGGGTTGCTTTCCGCGCTGGTAGAACGACGTCGTCACGGAGACGTTGACTTTCTTCCCGTGCACGTTGTCGATCGACCGCCGCAGCCCGTCAACCTTCGCCTTCGCCTCGTTCGCCGTCCGAGCAGCCGACCGGAACGCCGCACCCGCCTTCCCCGGCAGATGACCGAGCACCCCGAACAGCTTCCCCATAGCACCGATGTAGATGCTGACCGCGCCGAGGACGACGTTCGATACCGCCTTGAATACGGCGATCGTGCCGTCCCTGAATGTCTGCGAACTCTTGTAGGCCTTCACGAAAACCGCCGCGAGCAGGACCAAGCCGACCACGATCAGCGACACGGGGTTAGCGAGCATGGCCACGCCCAACGCGACGAACCCCGCAGCGAGCGCACCCACAGCAACAGCGGCGGCCTGCGCGGCGCCCGGGTTCTTCTCCAACCAGGCCAACAGTTGAATGCCCTTGTCGAGGACCTTCGTCACGATCGGGATCAACTTCTGGCCCAGGGTGGCGGACAGGTTCCCCCAGCGTTCCTTCATGGCCTCGACCTTCGCCGACAGGTTCCCCGACTCCCGGGCGGCCGCACCGAGCGCCGGCCCGGCCTGGTGCATGACCAGGTTCATCGTGGCCTGGCCCTTCGCGGCCGCCTGCGCGCTCGTGCTCAGCTTGTTGAACTGAGACTGCGTTTCCACGCCGGCGACCCGGAACGCTTCCGTGCTGATCTTCGCCGCGGACAACCCGATCCCGTACCGTTCGATCGGGTCGAACTCGCCTTTAAACGCGGACCCGAGCGCCTCGACCGCGTCTTTCGTCGGCCCACCAAACGTCGCCGCGAGGTCGGCGCCGGTCTGCAGCATCAGTTTCGTCTTGCTGGCCAACTGGTCAGCAGACACGCCCTGGTTCTTCAGCGTCGCACCGATCAGGTTCGCCGAGTTCCGGTACTCGTTCGCGGTCAACCGGACCGAGTCCCGTTCGTTCTTCGACTTGCTGATGATCGTGTTCGCGTACTTCCCGAACACCGTCTGCGTGGCGCCGATCGACTCCTGAGACTCGCCGGCCGCCTTCACACTGTCGTACCCCAGCTTGAGGACGGCAGCGCCGGCGAGCAGGCCACCTGTCTTCATGACCTCCGCGGATTTCTGCCAGCCCTTCGACTGGCGGATGCCCGCTTTCTCGACCTTCTTCGACGACTTGTCGATCTTCTCAGCCGACCGTTCCGCGGCCGCACCCGACTTCTCGAACGACTTCGATAGCGAGACGTCCTCGCCGATCAGGCGGGCCCTGATGATCCGGTCAGCCATTAGCACGTCTCGTTTCTGCTTGTTCTCGCTCTGCCTGCCGGTTCCGTTCGTCGATCAGATCCACCAACGCCACGACCTCCCACAGCTTGAGTTGCTCGCGCTCCCACGGCTTGATACCGAAACCATCGAGGAACGCGAGCATGTACTCATCGCAGAGGTCTACGGGGTCGCGGTCGGGTCGGCGTCGGCGGTCGTCCCGTTCTGGTCGGCGCTCGCGGGTTCGTCCGCGTCCGCCTGGTTCGTAGGGGGGATGGCGACCCCGGTGTGGTACTTCGAGTCGATGTGCTGCCCGCAGCCGGCGCAATCGCCGTCGTCGTCGAGGTCGGTCACGTCGTGGGGGGCGATGTCGAAATCGGCGAGCTTGAGGGCGGTGAATTCCTTCAGCCCGATGAGGCCTGGTTCTTCGGCGCGGATCGCGAGCAGGCAGTACGCGATTTGCAGTTCCATCGAGTCGAGGTCGTCGATCTGCCGGATGTTGTTCGCCGCCTTGAACGACTTCATGGTCGCCACGCTGAACTCGGCGAGGATCCCCATCCGCTTGTCCGGGCCCTGGAACACCCGGGCCCCGGTCTTCCTCCATGTGAACTGCACGTTGTTCTCCCTGCTGGTCGCGCGGGGTTCGGGTTACCCGCCTGACGCGAGTTTACGGGCGACCCGGTCCACCGATTCCAGGAAGCCCTTGACCAGCTCTTCGCCGACGTCGTCGATGGCCCGGTTCGCGAACCCGGGCGCTATCAGCTGCAGCACCCACGGGTCATCACCGAACGTCGGGTGCCGCAGCCGGCCCGAGTTGATCGCGGGAAGGTCGGTGAGTCCTTTCACACCCCTGTGCTGGATCTTCAACGCCAGGCCCACCGAGCGGCCTGTGAGCTTCGTCTGAGCGGACACCCGGGCCCGGGATGCCACCCACGTGTTCAGGCCCTTCTTGTGGGGAAGGTCAGAGAACGCGTGCTCCCTGACCTTCCCCTGCGCCGTCTTCCCCGCGTCCCGGCCGGCCTTCAGTAGCTCTTTCCGCAGTTCCCGGTTCCCGGCCGCCTTGAGGTCGGCCCCGAGCTTCCGCATGTCATCGACCCCACCGAAGCCCGCCTGGAACCCAGCCATCTCAGAGCGCGGTGTCGGCGGTCCGGGCGACCACGTACAACGGCGACGGCGCGACGAGGCCGTCGAGGACCGCGAGTTCGAGGCCCTCGAACATGGCGACCTCGCCGTCGGAGAACGTCGGCGTCGCGCCCGCGTTGATCATCGTGGCGGGGGCGACGATCTGGTACTGGGCGAAACCCGGGGCTACGGCTTCCGGGCTGGTCAACGTGACGTAGAAGGCGTTCTGCGTCTGGGCCAGATACGCGTCACGGATGGTCGTGTCGTACTCGATGTCGGCGGTGATCGTGGGCTCTTTCAGGCCCGACGACGGCTGGGCGTACGCCGACAGGTTCGGCCGCTGCCCGAGCGAGTTGTCACACTCGATCTTGATCGACCGCCAGTTCGTGACCGCCGTCCCACCGGTCGCCAGGGCCGTCGTGGTCGGCGCCGTCACGCTGCCCCCGTAGACGACCGCGACGACGTCCTTCGACACGTACATGGTCGGCGACGCCGGCATGACCGGGGCGGTCAGAGCGGTCGCGGTGTCCGGGACGCGCCGGAGGTCGAACACGACCTCGAGGGTGACCGGGTCGTCGGAGTCCGGCGGGGGGATGTCCAGGGTCCATTTGCTGACCGTGGCGCCCGTGTACCGGTGCGGTCGACTGGTCCCGGTCGTGTCGATGATCCCGACCTGAACCGTCGCGGACTTCAGGCTGATCCCCGACTGCACCAGGGTGTGGTTCTGCTGGTACTGCGAACCGCTGATCAGGTTGCTGACGCTGGTCGGCAGGCACAGCGACCACAGCAGACCGAACCCCTTGGAGATGAGCTCGACCTTGACCGTCATCGTCCCGGAACCCAGACCGGCCCGCCGCCGGCCCGCGCGGGGAACGACCGATCCGACCCGCAGGCCCTCGCCCTGCTTGATCTCAGGGTCGAAATCGACGGTCGAGTCGGCCATGATCTCGAACCACCTGGTTTCGACCGCGGCCGTCCCGTACGTCGATTCGACCGACAGGCCCATCGTGTGATCGAGAACGCTACTCATTAGCTGTCACCTTCCGTGTTGGTCGAACTCTGCGCGCTCGATCGTTTCGGCACCGGGTCCCAGTTACCGACCTGCAGGACCAGATCGGCGGCGAGATCCGCACGGACCTCGATCACGTCGCCGGCCGCCACCGAGTGCCGTTCCTGGGTGACCGGGTCGATCAGGACCACGTCACCGATCGGGTTGACGTTGCGGACTTTCGCCGTACTCGCGTCGGCCATGGTGGTTCTCCTCAGTTCCGGAATCGGGCGGTGATACGTACAGGGAATTCGTAGTAAGCATTCAACGGGCCACCGGTCTCACTGGCTTCGGACTCGCCGAACTCCCATGATCCCTGCACCACGGCCAGCACGGTCGCCCCGGTCAACCCCAGGTCCTCCGAAGGGAGCATCCGCAGTGCGTGCTCGAGGACCCCGTACAGCTCGATGCACCGCTCGGACACGACCTGCTGATCGGAGGCCGCCCCGTTCGACGACACGGACACCCCGCACCGGATGTCGTAGATCTCCCGCATCTGCCGGGCCGGCCCGAGCGACTGCGGGACCGTCTCCCCGGCCGCGCCACCGATCGTGACCCGCTCCGCGCCGGAGACAGTCACCCGCCGCCCGTACGTGACCTGCACCGCGGTATCTCCCGACGCAGCCAGCGCGGCCACCCACAGATCCTTCAACGCCGCCTTCGCGAGCGCCAGCGTCGTCGTGGTCGTCGTCGTCATGCGATCGCCAGCTGACGCAGGTTCCGGTACGCGATGTACGTCTCAGACGGCGTCCGGCTGCCGGCGGCAACCGTCTGCAGGGCCGCGTCGACATCGTCCATCGACGGGTGCGGCATCTGCCTCGACATCTGCCAGGACCGGGCCACGATCGTCATCCCGACCGCCCGGGCGACCAGGGGCGGCGACTGGTCACCGGCCACGTAGGTGATCGTGATGTTCTGCCGCCCGCCGCACCAGCGGCGGGCGGATTGCTGGCCGCCGCGGTAGAGGATCCCGACCGCCGAGGAGAACGTGTAATCGGTGCCCGCAGTCAGGGTGATCCCGTCCTCGACGACGCTGGTTACCGACTGCACGGTGCCCGGCAGGACGATCGCCGACGTCCCGCCGTCCACGGTCCGGGTGATGATCCTCGGACTGATGATCCGGTTCAGGTCCTTCTCGACGGCGTCCGACGCGACCATGCACAGCCACCGCAGCCAGTCGAGCTCGTCGGGGGTCACGATGATCCCGGCCGCGGCCAGGTGCTGAATCGCTTCATCGGTGTCGATGAACCCACCACCGTCGACGGTCTCGACGATGAACGACCGCCGGATCACGACCGGGATCCCCCCGACCGACGCCGTGAGCACCTCCCGGTGCAAGCCCGACATCACGCTCGGATACACCACGTAGTAATCGCCCACGCCACCGTGCTGAACGGCCGGCGCAGTACCGGCGGTCATGTCCGGCTTGGTGATCGCGTACAAAGGTGTCGTGTCCGCGTCGATCGGGTCGACCCCGTTGGGTGCGGTCAGTGTGAAGCTGCGCAACACACCATCACTGAAATCGATCGGCACTCCGGGTCACCTCCTGTTGTTGTCGTGTCTCATTGTCAGGCCCCTGGGGTCCCGGTCGGGCCCTTGCGGGTACCAGGCGACCCGGTAGCGCCCCGCCGGCCGCCGGAGGTCGCCAGAGGGCCGCGGCGGGTGCCCGGGGATAGGTGGCCGGGCGGTAGGACGGTCGGCGCCGCCGGCGACCGGTACCCGAGCACCCCGAGCACCGACCGGCCGACGACGGCGACACGCTTACCGGGCGCCGACCGGGCGGCCGCTCCGAGCGCACCGCGCGCGGCCACAGCGGCAGTTTTCAGGGACACCCCGCGCGAGACGGCACCTACGGCGGCCAGCCCGGTCGCGACCCCGGTCTTGCGGGCAGTGACCCGGGCCACCGATCCGGCCGTCGCTGTTGCGATCGTGGGAGTCACCTTCCGGCCGGTACCGGTCGCGCTGGCCCCGGCCGCCGCCCGGGTCGCGACCGGCAGGGTCTTCCGGCCGGCCCCGACCGCCGCCATCCCGATGCCGGCCCACCCGGTGACCGCCCGGGTAACCACCGCGGCGAGCGAACCGGTCGCCGCCATCCCGGCCGCGGCGCGGGCGGCGACGGCCGACACCTTCCGGCCGGCACCGGTCGCTGAACCTCCGAGCGCGGCCCGCGCCGCCGTCGTCGCCGTCTTCCGGCCGCCGCCGGCCGACGCCGCGCCGATCGCGGCCCGACCGGTCGGCGTCGACACCTTTCTCGCCGTCACCAACCCTGCCCCGCCCACAGCAGCACCGGCCGACGCCACCAGGACGTGTTGGACCGTGCTCACACCGGAACCGCCCAGCGTGGACACCACGGACACCGCCCGCACCGCCGGCGGGACGATCTCCGTGCTCGACCCGATGTCCTGCGACACCCGGTCTATGACCATCCCGGCCGGCATCCCGAGCTCCGTGGCGGTCGGCGCCCCGTACCGGATCCGCAGGATCGGCAGAGCTGTTGTGCCTCCGCTTGCCGACTTGGTATCGAGCAACGAACCGGATGCGTCGTAGATCTTCATCGTGACGGCCCCGGCCGCTGTTCCGATTCCTGTCCACACCAGGGTCACCCAATAAATCGTTCCGGCAGTGAGGGATATCGACGCAGCCGTCGTTGCCCCTGTTCCGGCATTCGCGGTGAGGGTAGTCGTACCATTCACCATGATCAGGTTTCCGAGACTCCCTGATGATGACCGAACGTCAATGATTCGGGCCGTAGCGGTAGCAGTTCCAGGGACAGTCAATTTCAGCGTGACCGCCGCCTGAGAACTAGTGGTGTCGTCCCACCCGACGAATCTCTGCGCCGCAGCGCCCGAGAACAGGATCGAAAGCAACCCGTCAATGGCTGCGTTCGTCCATGTCGGCGACCCGCCGGACAGCAGAACGTTCGTCCATGGGGTGCCGGATGAAACATCAGCCGTACTGACGGAACTACCGTTCGTCCCGCCTTCAGCGTTGTTGTCGAACCTGGTCACTGGCGATCAGCCCCTGAAGAACGCGGCGGTGAATTCCCCGCCCATTCCGCCGCCTTCGAGGTCGTCACCCGTGAACGCAAAGTAGATCACGAATTTGTTGGGGTCCCCATCGGGGTCTTGCGTCGTCGTGAGGAATACTCCCCGGCCCTCCTTTCGGGGAGAACCAGACCAGACGTAGATGGATGTCCGAACCACAGACAAGAACTCGAATCCGCCGTATGGCTTGAGCAGAGTCAACGCACCGAAGTGCGTTCCCCCGGGCACCTGTGATCCGCCCGTCGTGAAGTTCTGTTGCGCTTCGTCGTATTCACTGATTTCGAAATTGGCGAGCAAGATTTCTGACATTAGAACTGGACTCCCGTCATGGTCGCGCCGTCGAGGTACGTGTTCGCGCCCGGCCCGGTGAGGGGGAACGTGATGTGCGATGCCCAGTTGCCGCTGAACCGGTACGTGTTGGTGTCGTTCCCGCCCGAACCCTGGTTCGCCTGCGACCGATCGCACCGGTTATCCGTCCACGTCCCCATGTGCGCACCCGTCACCCACGGGTTGCCCCCACCGTTGATCATGTTCTCGCCGCCGTGGAACTCGCACCCGGTCACCGTGAAATCAGTCGACGGGCCCTGCGACGAGAGGATCATCATGCAACTGAAATCGGTTCCCGACATTTCCCCGGTCGACCACTTCCCGGTCCCGTTGGACACCCACGGCGCCACGACCGGCCACCCACCCGGCTGCGACCCAATCGGCACACTGATCCGCGCCGCAGTGTCCGCGAGCGCGTACGCCTGCGCCCGGGTGTAGACCACGCCGGCGGCCGACTGCAGGAGAACGTGACCGTACTGCAGGGCCGGCCGCGCATCGAACAGGACCCGGTCGAGGACCGTCCCCGAACCACCGACCTGCACAAAGCAATCGTTATGGGTGACCGTGTCGGTGGGGTGCCCAGCCCACGGCGGTGTCCCGGTCCAGCGGGCCAGGTTCCGGACGACGACCCGGTGCAGCTCGACCCCGGTCGCGTAACCGGCCTGCGCCGACGTGTACCCGGACTTCACCAGGCTCACACCATCGGTGGTGTTCTCAATCAGGCAGTCCTCCATGATGAAGTTCTGCCCCCGGATCCCGTCCGTTTCCGGCCGCGGGTACTTCGGCCGGAGTACGCACCGGACCAGCTTGATCCGGCGGGCTGCCGTATTCGTCACCGACACCAGGGGGGACGCCGAGTTGTCCCCAGTGATCACACAGTCGACCAAGGTGATGTCAGTCCCGGTGAAGCTGACCCGGGCGCCGTCGAAATGGACGCCGGTCACGGTCTGCCCGGTCGTCGAACTGTAGGTGGTGTTCGACGTGATGGTGGTGGTCGTCGCGCCCCAGGTCGCGATCTCAGCCTCGGTCGGGACACCCGAACCCACGGTGCAGGTCACCGTCGCGGACGTCGAGTGCCCGCCCGCGTCGGTGACCGTGGTCGTCGTCGAGAACAGCATCAGGGAGCCGGCGCGGTGAACACAGACTGGTTCAGCGTCGCCGCTACCAGCGTCCACGCCACGGCCGGCGTCGACACGGGGGTGACCGACGCAGCACCGTCGATGACCACGGTGGTCGGGGAGCCGACCCCGGTGGCCCCGGTCGAGTCCGTTACCGATGTCGTGGTCGAAACGATCTTCCGGTCGACGTCGGTGTGGTTGACCGTCAGGGTCATGAGCTCGCCCGGCTGGTAGTTCGCCTTGCCGTAGGTCTGACTGGTGATGACGGGTGCAGCCATGATTGGTTCCTCAGTTTCGGGTCGGTGTTTCACGGGAAACATGCACGGTCGGCCCGGACCAACCAGGGCCCGGACCAACCGGTAAAGCCAGCAGATCAGATCGCCGTCATGTCGAGGACCAGGGCGCCGATCGCGACCGTGACCTGACCCTGGGACGCGAACACCTCGGGGATGACCCGCTGAAAGTACAGCTCACCGATCGCGGTGATGTTGACCGCCGACCCACCGGACGTCGTCGACAGCTGAAACGTGTCTGTCGTCGAGCCGACCACGAAGTACGTGGTCCCCTCCGTGAAACCGGTCGGCAGGGATTCCGCGAACACGTTGTACACGCGGACCTGGTTCGTGTTCGCCAGACCGTGAGCGGCCGACGTGATCGTGTCCGAGGTGACGCCAGCCGCGTCGACCGTCCCGAACCCCTTCGTCGCCCCGTTGATCGGCGCGTACCCCAGGTAGTTGCCGACCGCGTTGCCGGTGCCGGCGTTGAAGAACAGCAGATCGGAGTAGGTACCGGCGGGCACGTCGATCGTGAGCGCACCCGAGTTCGCCCCCGCCCCGGTCGCCGGCGCCGACCACGCCACCGCGACCCGCGCGTATGCCGGACTACCGCCGGTCGCCTCTGTACCCGTGAGCGTGGTAGCGGTACCCGGATCGCCGGACACGCCAACCCCGATGAACTTGATACCCGACGTCGTGTTTGCGATGCCTGCCGAGAGCGCGAGGTTCTTCGCGGTGTCGTTGAACGGCATATGCCCTATCTCCCTTGGACCCGGTGCGAAAGTTGGAACGGGCCCGGCAGACACGATGTCCGCCGGGCCCGCGATTTCGTGCTCGGACTTACTTGCTGGTCGGGCCCGGCTTCGCGGCCGGCTCCGACTTGGCGCCGGTCGAGCTCTTCGTCTTGTCCCGATCGGGGTCGTCGGTGAACAGGGCCTCGACCGCCGCGTCGGCCGCCTTCACCGCGTTGTCGGAAGCCCGCTCGTGCTCGGACTGCAGAGCGGCAATCGTCGGATCCTGGGGGGCGTCCTCGACCGACGTGCCCCCGGTACCCGACACGCCCCGGGCGACCTGATCGACCGCCGAGACGGCCTGCTGGCGGAACTGCTCACGGGTCTGCTCGAGCGCGACCGCCTTGTCGCCGACCATCTCGAACCCGGGGGTCTGGTCGGGGGTGCCGTCCGCGCGCAGGCTCATCATCTGCACCCGGTCGACGTCCCCATGCGTCGGTACCGCGGTGTTCGTTCCCTTGGCCTCAGCCATGGTTGTCCTCTCCCTTGCTCTGAAAAGTGGTACCAGCGAACCGATCAGGAAGCCGGTCCCTGCAGGACCTTCCACGCGGACGCGTTCTGCAGGGTGCCGTCCGCGCGCTCGAACGCGAGGAACCCGACCTGCAGGAAATCGGCGTACCGCTCGTCGAGGCGCATCATCTTCATGTCCTGCACGATCCGGACGACGTAGGCCTCCCGGATGCTGCCGAACCCGAGCGACTTGGAGCCGATGGCCTCGGTCGCCATGTCGTTGTTCAGGACGAATTCGTAGCCCATCAGGTTGCTGGGGACGCCGGCCTGCAGGGACGGCTCCCACAGCGGCCGGTTCTGGCTGTCCAGGATCTTCCGGACCGCCTTCCGCGCGGTCTGGTGACCCATGAACTTGAGGTCGGACAGGCCACCGTAGGCGGGGTCGAGCGACTCGATCAGGTCGACCAGGGCCGCGAAGTTCACCCCACCGGTCAGAGCGAACGTGCTGGACGTGGTCGCGCCGACTGTCGCGTTGGTGACGATCCCGTCCGGCTGAGCGGTGCCGGTTCCGGTGGTGAAGTGCTGGTTGAGGATCCGGCCGATGCGCTCGCCGAGACGCTTGGCGAGCCAGGCGTCGAACTTCGGGTTGTCCTGCATGAGCTGGTACGACACCCGGACCAGCTTGCTCGTGTACATGTAGCTGTCGAGCGAGTTGGTGCCGAGGGTCACATCCTGCTCGGTCACCGCGGTGTTCTCCGCGAGGATCGCACCCACGTTCCCGGTGTCGTCGTTCGTCGGCCACGGGATGTTCTGACCACCCGAGGTTTCCAGCAGTTCGGCTTCCTGGACCATCGGCCCGAAGTACTTCAACTGCTGAATGATCGCGTCACGGAACGCCGGCGGGATCGTGTACCCACCCGCCGTAGTCGTGGTGCCGGCCGCGTTCTGCGGGCTGGTGAACTTCGACGCGAGCAGCTGACGGTCCTCACGCTCGAGGTTCGACTGCCCGTTGCGGATGAAGCTGTTGAACACCCGCTCGTAGCGGGCGTCTTCCTCGTCGGTGATGTCCTCCGCGGCGGCGACGACACCCTTCCGGTCGACGGCCGAGTTCGCGGCCGCGAGCTTCAGGAACTTCTCCGCCTGAGCGATCACCGCGTCCTCAGAGTCGTACTGAGCTTCGGCGCGGGCGTAGGCCTGCTGGTCCTCCCCGGACGGGTTCTGCCCGGTCCGCTCCATGATCTCCACCATGGCGTGCCACGCCTGCGCACGCTTGTCGATCCGGTCCTGCAGCTGGGTCGTCATAACCTGGTCTTCCCTTTCCGTTGGGCTGGTCGTGCACCGGCTATCGCCCAACAGGGTGGACGGCCGGGGGATCGTGGGTGGTCAGCCTGCCATCGTCCGGGCACGCTGCTCGTGCCGGCGGGCCCGGAACCGGGCCGCGTAGTCGGGGCCCGGCAGCGGCGCCGCCTCAGGGTCGGCGGCCGCGGTCGGCCCCGTCGGCCGGATGTCTCCGGCAGCGGCCGGCCGGACGGCGGCGGCCGGCGGCGGGGCGGCCGCCCGGCCCGGGTACGTGAACATGCCCTCGAGGTCGAACGCAGCCGCGGCTGCCGCCGGTTCAGCTGGGGCCGGGGCGGACGCGACCGAATCCGCCAGGCCAGCGGCCACAGCCTCATCGGCCGAGTACCAGGTCTCGGCCAGCATGAGCGCCCGCCAGTCCGCGACGTCCCCACCCGCCTTCGCCTGGTAGATCGACGCGATGTTGTCCGACAGGGCCTTCAGCCGCTCGGACATCTTGTCCATGTCCTCCGCTGGGCCGATGCAGATGCCCCACGCGTCGTGGATCATCATCTCCGTGTTCTGACCCATGATCACCTCATCGGCCGCAGTCGCGACGAACGATGCCGCGCTCGCTGCGAGGCCATCGACGACGGCGACAACCCGGGCCGGGTGGTTGCGCAGGGCGTTCGCGATCGCGATGCCCTCGAACACCTCGCCGCCGGGGGAGTTGATGTGCAACCGGATCTCGTTCGTGTTCGCCGGCAGAGCGGCGAGCGCCTCGACGAACTCGCGCGCGGACACACCCCAGTAACCGCCGTACGAATCGATCGGGTCGTACAGGTACAGCTTGGTCGAGCCGGCGGTGTCGCCGTCGCCGGTCATCAGCTCAGCACGGACGCCGACCTTGGTCCGGTCGGTGGGGTTCATCCGGCCGTTGAACCGGTAGCGGGTGTCACGCATGGGCGGTGTCCTGTTCGGTGAGTTGGGACGGCAACAGGGCTGCCGGGGCTGGTGCCGGATCGGCCGGCGCCGGGGCTGGTTCGACCGGGGTGGCCGGCGCGGGGTCGGCACCGAGCTTCCCGTAATTGAGGGGCACGTAGTAGGTGTCGCCGCCCGGGACCGGGGGCTGCTCCTCGAGCCGGCGGATGTCGTTCGACGACAGACCACCGACCCCGAACATCTTCACGTAGAAATCGGCGCGGGCCGCACTGTCGCCCCTGAGCAGGCCATTCAGATTCACCTTGACGTAGATCGGCCCGGGCGAAACGGTCTTCGTCATCCGCTGCTCGACCCGGTAGATGTACCCGGGCGCCAGGGTGAACGTGATCAGACCGATGTTCTGCGACTCGATCCCGGTTCCCCAGCTGGTTGACTTCTCCGTCTGCATCAGCAGGTGCGGGGGGATCCCGAACCAGCGGGCGATCTCCGTCACCTGGAACTCGCGAGTTTCGAGGAACTGCGCGTCGTCGTTCGGGATCGACAACTGGGAGAACTTCGCACCCGACCCCATCACCCTGATGTCGTGCGCGGTGTCCAACCCGGACCCACCCTGACGCCACAGCTCCTTCAGCCGGGCCGCGGTGTCCTGGTCGAGAAACTGATCGGTCTGCAGGATGCCCGTTGCGAGTGCACCGTTCCCGAAGAACCGGGCCCCGAACTCTTCCGCCGCCAGGGCCAGGCCCAGACCTTCGCGGGCAGCGCGGATCGGTGACACCCCGCACACGCCGTCGTACCCGAACCCGGGAATGTGGAGGATCTTCGCATCCGAGTACGGCTGGTCGGTGTCGCCGTCGAGGACGTACCGTTTCTGGCCGTTGTCGAGGCGGACCACCTTCATCCGTGACGGGTTGATCCACCACAGTTCAACCAGCTGCCCGAGCGGGTTCCGCAGCTTCAGCAGGTACGCGTTACCCCACAGGCACAACGACCCGTAGACCAACTCCCACAGCTCGAGCGGGGTCATGTCCGGGTGCGGGTTCCGGAGCAGATCAGCGGCCGACCCGGTCGTGACCCGTTCCCGGATGTCGTCCGGGCCGTCCCGGTACGCGCCCATCGGCAGACCAGCGCACGTCGACGAGATCAGATTCACAGACCGCCACACTGCGCTGATAGCCATCGCGGTCTGCGGGGTGACCAGTTTCCCGGCCGTCGCCGCGCCAGCACCCCCGACCAGGGACACCAGAGACTCCGACGTCAACGGGGTCAGCGGCGACTCGACCGACGCCGCCCGCGGCTGCCGGGCCACCTGGAC
>Ga0247777_1000286_pt1 | contig 13627 bp, 12 predicted proteins | sample UWRJL154409C5_FD_179937 | JGI IMG/M metagenome (GOLD analysis project Ga0247777, IMG submission 179937) | Plant litter microbial communities from Arlington Agricultural Research Station in Wisconsin, United States - UWRJ-L154-409C-5 | ecosystem: Environmental > Terrestrial > Plant litter >...
ACGTCCTCTTGCCTGAAGTCTTGACCTTGAGTCGAAGGAAACAGCCGCACGGGAGCATCGTCTGGCATCGGACGGGGCAGGGGCAGGGGGGGACAGCGGAAGAAGCATTGACAGCCAACTGCCTTGGTACCCACAGCGAGTATACAGCGAGTATGGAGTGATTTTAAAACCACCATCCCCAAGTACAGACGCCCAGGCCCGCACCAGGAAGTCCCGTCAAGAAAATAAGACGGGGAGGGACGTGGGTGCGCGGACCGCACGATGGAGGTCGTTTGACTCAGGGAGCCGTGGCCGGCAACTCGCCGAGGGCACGGCCAATTTCATCAACCCATGCCTGTACCTTGGCTGCAACCTCTTCGCTGTGATCTAGGCAGCCGCCCGGTATGTCAGCAGGTCTCACAACCATGATGTCGACGGCTAGGTATTAGGCAGTGGACATACGGAAGCAGAAGGCGTGAGGCAGACCGGCATCGTCGACGACAATCCTAGCACCTCTCTGACCTGCACGGCCACAATCGGGCTGTTCTACCCTTCTCATTATGAGGTCGTCTCGGTGCCTGTTGGCAACCCAATGATCGTCCTCTCCGTAGAGCATGAAAATCTTGGGGTGCGGCGAGCGGCGCGCTCCCGGCTCGGAAGTCACTTGCCAGACGTCCTCGGGCCAAACATCGTGGTTAATGCGCTGTAGCTCGTCTCTCGCAAGGTGCAAGGCTTGCCAGACCCCGTCTCTGCTGCCGAGGAATGACACGGTGGTGGCCGCGGCATGCGGCGGGAAGCCGAGGATGCGCTCCAGTAACCAGCGGCGAGCCCAGGTAGGCCAGAGGAAGAGCAGGGCAGCGGCCAGGCGGTGCACGCGAGGGCCCACGAGAGGGAGGGACATCAGGAGCTGCAGCCTCTTTCCGCTGCGCGAGTCCCGCAGGTGGGTGAGAGTTGGGAAGAGCAACATGCCGGCTCTTAGGTTGAGGTCCGGCGCCGCCTGGCCACCGGCCTCAGCGTGGTGGCGGAAGACCTCGAGAACTATGTACGCACCGACCGAGTCTTCGCTCCACCAAACGTCTCAGTCAGCGGGTGAGCTGAGGCGCGACGGAGGGAGGCAGAAGCTCATACGACCCATGAGAAGAACGGTGTCATACGGTTCGCCTCGGCGTGGCCCGTGGGCGATGCGCATGGCTGCCACGCGCTCGTAGGTGACGCGGATCTGGGCATCGAGATCGAAAGGTGGGTCCTCCGGGGTAAAGGGCTCATGATCAACATCGTGGAACCCGATGAGGCTGACACCAACGAGGTGGAACGAGACGCCGCCACCGTCCGACGATGTGTCGAGGCGCCATCGCAGGGCCGACAGGAAGGGCTCGTAGTATTCAATGAGGCCAGGATTGCCCGGGACGAAGAAGATGAGGCAGTGGAGAGGGGGTTTGACCGTCAACACCGTGTCTTGGGGCGGGAAAGATAACATTTTCCATATTGCCTTCAAAGCTCCCGCCAGCTGAAGTGATGTCCGTTAGGGTCGGTTGGCTGGCGGGTCGGGACTCTCGGTGAGGCGTTGTCGGGCCGGGCGAGTGGTCTGTGCACATTTCGTCAGGGGAACCCCTGAAGCCGGGACTGGCCGTGTTCCAGATACTGTACCCCACTGTCTGCCTTCCGCTGTCAAACCGAGTCCCCTGTTGGCGACGCCCATACGGAGTATTGAGGGGGAACCTCCCGTTCGATTCGTCGACCTTGCCACCTTCGGCCCCTTGCCTGGTCTTCCCCATGGCAGCGTCGCTTTCTGCCATGTTCGACTGCTCCCCGTCCATCTGCCGCCCGCCCGCCCGCCTCTGCGAACCCGAAGCCATCCCGTCCCGAGTTCCGCACGCGTCTAGATGCGGGCAGAAGGCGAAGGAGGGTAGTTCTCCCCATTGACAAAGCCCCGGGCGGCAATGCGATGAGGCCCATCCCGAGGAGCCTCTGGCTCGCCATTGATCGAGAGGTAATCCTCCGACGGCTCCGCAAGGGAAACAAATTCTCCGAGACGGCGCATCCAAGCAGGGACCAGAGGGAGCCCTCCGGTTGGCTGCGGAGAATTTGCCAGAAGGGATGGAACGCAAGGATTGCCGTCTGCCGTGGGGGGGCCGACCCACCGCCGCTCGTCGAACCCCTCCGCAACCACATGGGATGAAGCGGGTCCGCCCCCGTTCGACTACTCATAGGAGAGGGGAGGAGGGTTGGCGGGCTGGCGCCCGCCTCTGGGCCATGGGTTGTGGTGTTTCGGCAGCTCTTGGCCGTACTGGACAGCGCCGTGCCGGACCCCTGGCTCCCTGAGACGCCAGCATGCGGGAGACCCCACGATCTGCCATGCGCGACACCCATGGCCCAATGACGTCCCGCCGGGCGCCCGATGCCTGGGGATCCACAGTTACAGACAGGGCCGTGGGAAAATGCGTCTGCGGGCGCCCGCCATGCGCCTATTTTGACGTGGAACGAGGATGGAACGCCAGAAGACCCCAGGGAAGTTGCCCGCCGGCGCGGCGAGCCATAGCCAGCGAACCCCCGTCCTTAGCAAACCCCGGCGTCTGCCACGACGAGGAGGGCCAGGTGCAGGGCAGGGTCCGGTCGACTAAAAACAAGGCCGTTTCTGCTTTTCTCCGCAAGCGACCTGTTTCCTCTTTCTGTCAACTCCCCGAGATTCTCGTCGTGAGGCTTGGCTGGCTTCGGAGAATATGTGAAGGAAGACTGGCTGCTTCTCCAAGAGAGTCTGTTCCCCTGGATTCGGGACGCCTCGCCTCGTTCTTTTCATTCATTCCATTCTCCTCCCTGCTGGTCAGACCCTCGACGGGTTTTAATTCTACGTCTTCCCTTTGCCTGCTCGCGCCAGCGCGAGAAACGACGCCGTCATGGACGCCTTTCGGGAACAACTAGCCTTCAACACCGCGGCCAACACCTACGACTCGGAGGATGCTCGCGGTACCATCAGCCCGCTACCGAGCGTGTTGGTACACGGCCTAGGTGCCGTGGCTACGTTCGGCTTTCTGTCCTTCTTCACGTCCTTGACGCTCTTCGTCTACCTGACGTACAAATTAATACACTGGCAACTGAACCCGCCCAGAGAAGACAAGCGGTCGACCTCGCCTGAGCCCGAATCCCCCACGATATCCGACGTCAACGGCTTCTTGGTGCCCGAATCGCACCTGTGTCCGCAGAAAGACAGGACATGGGAGGACACGGCCCCGATGGACACGTTCTGGGCGAGGCTGCGCAAGGAGCCTCCTAACCAGTTCCTCATCCTCGTCTACAATCTGCTCTTCGCGGATATCCAGCAGGCCATCGCCTTCATGCTCAACGTCACTTGGCTCACCGAGGATGCTATTGCGGTGGGAACGTCGGCGTGTTGGGCGCAAGGCTGGTTCGTTTCCGTGGGCGATCTGGCCTCGAGTGTCTTCATCACAGCCATCGCGCTTCACACCTACCTCGGCGTCATCCAGGGTTACCGGCTGCCCACGTGGGCCTTTTACGGTGCCCTGGCCGCCATGTGGGGATTTGTCTACGGCATGGCCCTTCTCGGGATCATCATCACCAACAACGGCGCGGCTGACGGCGGGCTGTACGTCCGCGCTGGTGCCTGGGTAAGTCGCGGTCTTCCCAAGGGGCCGGCTCTGTGCTGGGGAAGAAGTCGAAGAAACTGACGGTCTGTGACAGTGCTGGATCAACTCGGCCTACCAGGACCTCCGCCTGCATCTCCATTACCTCTGGATCTTCCTTTCGCTGGCGCTGACGACGCTGATCTACCTCGTCATCTTCTTCCACCTGCACTATCAGAAGAAGCCCGCGGACCAAGAGGAGCACTATCCCAACCCGGACCCCAACAGCAAGATGACACCGTCGGTGGCGCCGAGCTCCCCTCGCTCCATCGCATCCGATATGAGCCTCAAACGCCTGCCAGCCATCCCGGAGTCGGCGCGCCATCCCACCTTCCTTCTCTACCCTCTCATCTACGTGCTGTGCACCGTGCCGCTGGCCGCTGGCCGTATCGCGTCCATGGCAGGCAACGACGTCTCTCTGGGCTACTTCTGCTTTGCGGGATCCATGATCGCCTCGGCCGGGTGGCTCGACGTGGTCCTGTACAGCACCACGCGCCGCGCCATCGTCTTCTCGGGAGAGGCACCGCCGTCGCAGGACACGGGTATCGAGACTTTCGCCTTCATGCGGACGCCCACGACCCGCAAGTTCGGCAACGTCGTCATCGTCTCGGGCGGCAACGGGACCAGCAAGCGGTACCACGACGGCAAGCGCTTCGGCAAGTGGAACGAAAAGGTGGTCGCCGGCGCCCGGCTCCGCAACCTCAAGGGCGAGGTCAACACCAGCCAGGCGTCCCTCAAGGGCTTCGGGTCGGGTCAAGGAGAAGTGATGGGCATGGCCAGTAAGTGGATCCCTGCGTCTTGTCCCTGCCTAAAATGGCTGCTGACGTGGGGCTGCCTTGTAGTCCAATGCGACACCGTCACCAGCGTCACCGTGGAGATCGACGAGAAGCGAGACGACGTGAGCAGCATCATCAGCAGTAATATGAGCACCCGCTCCGGCAGCCGTATGGCCAACCGATCTGCGAGCCGCGCCGGCAGTCTTTCCGGCGTCAGCCGCAAGGGCAGCGTGGCGAGCATGGGGGCCAGGAGTCTGACTGGCGAGCGGCCGAGCTGATGAGTACTGGGAGTGGATCGCGAAGACCATGGGTCCCTCGGCGGGGACGGCGAAGTTGGTTCGTGGACGGCCGAAGTTCCTTGCTTCGGCTCGACGACTCATGAAGACAGGGCTAGGCGTGGCCCCTTGGGATTCCACGACACAAGCCTGTCATTGTTTTCAAGGGAAAAAGTTGGCTTCTACTATAGAGAGGACCTGGCTCCTTTGGGCCGGTCCTGGGTTGGGACGGACGGGCACGGCGAATATAAAGGCGGCTGGCGGGTCAGGAAAGGAATCATTTGTATGATAGATACCCCTTTTCTTCTTTTTCTCTCTTAGTCTTCGTTTTGCCTTCTGCAGATGCTTGCAGCTCACAGCTCGAGCAGTATTTCTGCTCCTCTACTTCGTGGCTTAAAACAAGAATCAATGTTTCTGCCTTACACGGGGCGGCCGCAGTCTCCATTGCACAGGTCTGTCTACTCACATGTGGGAGCGAGCAGTGTCCTAACAGATCCGCCAACACCGTGCGGAGAAAATAAGCTCGGGGCAGAGATCAGTTACGTTGGGGCCCAAACCGCCTCTTCTGAGTGTCGCTGAGCACCTCAGTTTACGCCAAAATCTCCGAGCAGCGCAGTTGAGGGTGGCAGGCGACGGGGAGCCGGAGCCAGTCTGCCGGCCAAACAACCCGCCAGGCCCAACATCCGCGTCGACCTGGGGCACTCGCTCACTCCCAGTGCGGTGGGTCTGTCCCGCACAGGCAAAGGCCTGAGGTGTGGCAGTGTGAGAAGCGAGGCCCTCGATTGGATGCCGTGGCTGAACGGCGTAGGGTTTGCCGCGGGGAGCGCACAACATGAGAAGCTTGGAAGCGGCGATCTTCATGCTCGTTCCATGTCCGGGGCCCGTGGCTGTCAGCAGGAACACCGGCAGATGCTAAGCGGGAGGATATGCCAGGCCCGCTGGTTGAACAAAACGAAGCAGACTTGGGCTATGCCGGGCCGCCTGTTGTTGCAGGTTCTCGCAGTCCAGAGCGACGCCATTGTCCTACCAATGTTGAGGATAAGGGGCGCGCCCGGGACTGTGTCCGACGGTGCAGCCCATGTGGTTTTACGGATGGTTCGAGGGATCCGCCAGTCGCGTTGGGCAGGCCCAGGTTCTCCAACGGACAGTAGGATTCGGAAATTTTGCGGGACAATCAGTTTGTGAGCCTGAAGGGTTGACATCTGCTGTGCATGGCGCAACACGGCCCGTCGTGTCGCAGTCTCGCAGATCTGGGGCTTGTCTGCCACAGCAGGACGGTTCACCGACGGGTGCCGCGGTTCGGCTTGAGCCTTTCCTCGCTGGGCACTGAGAGGCGGCTCTCTCGATTTCCTGATGAAAAGTCTTGGTGCTGTCACCAACGGTGGGTACCGTGGGTACTGTAGGTACAGTAGGTACCGTAGGTAGGTACAGTAAGTAGGTAGGGATTCAACCGCGGTCTAGTCAAGAGATGATCACATCTCTCCCGCTTCCAGCGCTCTCCTTGACGGCCGCAACAATCCGCAGCACGTCCGCCGCCTGGCTTGCTGGAACCGGGACGTCCTCCTCGCTGCCCGTCTCTAGCGCCTTGCCCAGTAGCTCGTAAAACTCGAGGTAGGTTGGCGGCGCATCGTTGGCGCAAGTTTCCTCGACAATAGATCCGTCCGGCTTCGCCAGACACACACGGCCCGCCCACTGCACGTCCTCAACGCCGAATCCGGCTTCCGAGGCCAGGATACCCGACTTCAACTGGTCTTCCTGGGGATCCAGACCATTCTTGTGGTAACTGCCCTTGGTGCCGCGGATCCAGAAGCGCGGCTGTTTCGTCTCTACGCTCATGATACCGACACGCACCGCGACCAGCAGCCCCTTGTCGGCATAGCTCAGCAGCGCCGAGAAACTGTCGGGCTCGTCCGTGCCGTCCGTCGCAGTCACGAGCCGGCCGTCTCGCTGGTTGACAAAGCGGGCCGACACAGAGCCGGGCAGGCCAAACAAGACGTAGACCTGGTCGAGCAGGTGCACGCCCAAGTCGTAGAGAGAGCCGCCGCCCTGGGCCATGGGCAGCTGGCCCTTCCACGTCGTCGGCCTGGCCGGGCGGTAGCGGTCGAAATGCGTCTCGAATTCGTACACGCGGCCCAGCGCCTGCTCGCGCACCAGCCGCCGCACTGTGGCGAAGTCGGCGTCCCAGCGGCGGTTCTGGTACACGCAGAGCAGCCTCCCGCGCTCACGGGCCAGGGCGACGAGCGCGTCGGCGTCGGCCGGTGCGGGCACGAAGGGCTTCTCCACCAGCACGTGCTTGCCCGCCTGCAGCGCCGCCCGGGCGAGGGCCAGGTGCGTGTCCGGCGGCGTCGAGATGACGACGAGGTCGAGGGAGTCGTCAGCTAGCAGATCATCGAGCGAGGTGAAGTGCTTGGCCGCCGGGTGGTCGTCGGGGGCCGAGTTGGTGGCCGTGGGCGTGCGCTGCAGGATGGCGTGCAGTCGCAGCCTGCTCGCGAGAGCGATGAAGGGGATGTGGAAGACGCGGGCCGACAAACTGTCTAGAGGTATCAGAATATGCAACGAGTGCCCTGCAGTAATATGGCGCTGAGGTGTTGTCCGCCGGTGACGAAATCCGGGTGGGCTGCCACAAGTCAGGGGCACTCACCCGTATCCTATGATGCCGACGTTGAAGACTTTGGTGTTGGCACTCGTCATTATCGCAATGGCTCCTAGGGATATGAGGACGAATTAGATGCAGCGATAGTTCTCCACAGCCCGAAGCAGGATGGCTCGAATGACTACAGTACTCCTCTGAGGGTTTACCGTTCCTCGCGGCCGACGTCCATGGATGCCGTGGCCCGTTGGGATTTGAGGGGTAGTCGCCACTTCAGGGGCGCCCTGAGTAAGCGGCCTGGGCGCAACCGCCCCTTAGATTCCGACCTCCCGCTTCTTTCTCTTCCTTTCGCAATTCAAAGTTGACCAGTGGCAACGCGGAGTAAGTAGTAAGACGCCGGTATGACCCTTGAACTGAAGTTCGGGTTTAGGTCTACACAGTCTATCATGGACACAACTTTTGTTGTTGGGATGCAAATGCTGGCGCCTTTGTTGCTGGTGCGCCGTTTTGGATGTGGGGATGTTTATCCCCTTCTCTGCCCTGAAGCCATCGGGGATGGGTGAGTTACATCAGGAAGTTACGTATTCCTAAGCAGAAGATCCATGGATATCTAGAACCTCATCTCATGTGTTCTGTGCTTGACTCTTATGGAGTGAGTTGATGACGTCATCCACCTGCCCCCCTTCGGGCCGCCCCGCACCGCAGGGTCCGATGCGACGGGGCATTGCATCGGCTCCCCCCTTTTATCTCCCCTCGATCTTCGGCTCTCCCGCCGCTCTTGCTGATCGAGGCCTACTACCAATTAGTGTCTACCAACGTAGCGGGTCCATCCTTGACCTACCCTGCGCTGCGGTACGCGGCTAGGCTACCCCTGAGGGCTTCTGCCCAAAGCTCCCACAGAGCCTTGAAGGTGAGCGACCCTTGACATGGAGGCCGCAACTCCACAATGTCGCCCCCACCCCGATCATGACAGTCAGGACGAGGCCGAAAGTCGGGACCTGGGCGACATCTTCCACCTGTCTCCCGTCCCCACCGTGGTCTTAACTCGAACGTACCGCATACGACAAGTCTCTCAGAGCCTCTTGGACATCTGGGGGCTCTCGTCCCACGCCTGTGCCGGCCACGGGCTGCTGCAACTCTTAGCCCGCCAGTCGCTCCTCCGGTGCGGCGCTGATGAGGACCGCCTCACCCGATCCTTGGCCGAGGCCATAGCGAGCAGGTCCGTGAGAAGGACCGACCCTTTCTACAGTACCAGCGGGGGGTCCTGGGCCCTGCAGGTGACGCCCATTTTCGAGGCCGACAGCCTCCTATTCGTCGTCTTGATATGGGACCAGCTCTCCCACGGTCGCCAGTCCGGTCTAGACCTAGGCGGGGACGCTCTCTCCACCGACGAGGCTTTTCGTATCCTGGTGGAGGCGGTCAAGGACTACGCGATATTCCTCCTCGACCCCACCGGCCACATCACCACCTGGAACACCGGTGCCGAGCTCAACAAGGGCTATACGCGCGAGGAGATCATCGGGAAGCACTTCTCCATCTTCTACGGCGACGAAGACCTCAAGGCGGGGAAGCCCGAGTGGGAGTTGGCAGTCTGCCGACGGGATGGCCGGGTCGAGGACGAGGGCTGGCGGTACCGCAAGGATGGCACCCGTTTTTGGGCCAACGTCATCATAACATCCGTGACTAACGGAAACGGGGTGCACGTCGGTTTCGGCAAAGTCACGAGGGACCTGACGGAAAGGAAGGCGCACGAATGGCGACTCATCGCCGCATACGAGGAGGCGGCAAAGCTCAAATCGGACTTCCTCGCAAACATGAGCCACGAGTACGTGTAATCCTCCTCCCCTCCGATCCCCCGGCGGGCCGAATCTTCTTCCTTTTGTATGGTGGACTAACGACAGCCGGCGGTAGGATCCGCACGCCGATGCACGGCATGCTGTCGGCTTGCAGTCTGCTCCTGGACACACCTCTGACGCCGCACCAGAGGGAGAGCGCGAGCATCATAGGAGAGTCGGGCCAGGTGCTCCTCCGAGTAATCAACGACATTCTCGACTACTCGAAGCTGGCATCGGGCAGCTTTTCCATAAATGCTGATGTGGTCGGGATCAGGGGCATAATCACCTCGGTTGTTCGCAGCGAGCAGACGACCTTGCGTCCAGATGTGACCTTTGAGGTTGACCTTGACCCGAGCCTACCCAAATCAGTACAGGGTAAGTGCGTGGATGCCACGCCTACGTGGCAGAGAGGGCTGACCTGGAGCAAGGCGATCCCCTCCGATACAGACAAGTGGTTCAGAATGTAGGCAGCTCGTAGCCCTTGCTTCCCAAATCAACCGAGGCCCTCGTGCTAACGATCTTGACCGCAGATCATCGGCAACGCCTCCAAGTTCACGGAAGAGGGGAGTATATCCATCCGTGTTTCGGTGAAGGGGGAAGATGCCGAAAACTACGTGATCATGTCCGAAATCATGGACACGGGCATCGGCATCTCGGAAACCTCGTCTACCAACCTCTTCCAACCCTTCACTCAGCTCGAGGAGACGACTAGGAAACGATATCAAGGCACCGGTCTTGGATTGTCCATCTCCAAATCGCTGGCCGAACTCATGGGCGGTGAAATCGGCTACCGTCCGAATCCCGATCGGCAAGGCAGTGTCTTCTGGTTCACGGCCAAGTTCAAGAAAATCAAGAGCCTCGATCAGGTGGAGGCGGCCAAGGAGGGGTTACTTCTCCGCCAACTCAGCGGTACGACAGGGGCCTCTCCTGTCCGAGTGGGTGACGATCCTGCGCTGGAGCTCAAGGCCCTGGCGCCGACGAAGCATATTCTGGTGGTAGAGGACAACGCGATCAACCAGAAGGTCCTGATCAAGACGCTTCACACACTCGGTTTCAGCCCCGTGGCCCTCGCAGCGGACGGCGCTGAGGCCGTTTCCAGTATGCAACCCTTGGTGTCCTTCCTCCACCAGCCGCTACCAAAGCTGTGATACATACACGGGCAAAGACTGACGTTACTGTGCTATAGTGGTCTGCACCGATCCCGCTTCCTTCGACCTCGTGCTCATGGACATCAATATGCCAGTCATGGACGGCCACGAGGCAACGACGACGCTTCGCGCCGCTGGCATCAAGGTCCCCATTGTTGCCATGACGGCGCACGCGCTCAAGGGCCACATCGAGCTCTGTCTCGAGAGGGGCATGGATGATTACGTTCCCAAGTATGTCACCGTCTGCATAGCGAGAGGGGGCGCAAACTTTCATGTCGGTGTCGTCTGTCTCCTAACCAGACTCGCAGGCCCATGGACAGAGATCGACTTATTGCCACTTTGCTGAAATGGCTTTCCCCCAACAACCAAACCAAGTCGACGCCGGAGGTCTGAGCAGAAGAGCGGGGAACCTGCTTCGTCGTCCAGACGAGTCGGGTCAGTCAGCGGGTGCAGCATTGTAGGGATAGGCAGTCCATTACATTGCTGGGCACAGGGCCCACTGTGTGATGGTAGGAGGGTGTCTTTTAGTCCTTCACCCCGCCTTGCAACATGCGTTGCTGATGAAGAGGATGCATAGCCACACCTCGACATATCCTCTTCCTCGAGAGAATTCGGCCGTCCTTCCGTGGCCATCAGTATCGGGGGTTGTTATCATGAGGTAGCTTTCCGTCTCGACAAATGGCTGCCGGCCCCTAAATGCGATAATCTACGCCTATGCTGTAGCTAAGGCAGACAGATTGGCCAGGTCGTGACCTGGACCCATGTCGCCCACAACGGCTTGCAGGCTCCCATGGGGAGATGACAGGGGAATGATGTTGGCAGTCGCTCCCAGTTGCTTCGGATCAGTTCGCGAGCGTCCTGAGAGCAGCGGCATACAATGTGCCATGTCGGTAGTTCGTCTCGTGGGCTACTGTATGATGCGGCGGTGCCGCCCACTATGTCAAGGATCCCCGCAGGAACCTACTGCTCAACCGACCGGCCGGTATTGTCGAGATATGTCAACGGACCACTGAGCGTAGGGGATGTGCGTGTCTAGGGGCTGATTCGATGGAACTAGGGGCCTCTCGCTGCCAATCTGATATTAATACAATGTCCGAAGGACATTCTCCTCAGCATCTTCTGGTAGCGGTGGTACGAGCCTCCGGATAAAATACCGGCTGGCCCACTACAAGACTTTGTGACTGCGGACGCTGGCCCGTCAGATGCGCTATATCATGAAATACGTTATTGCACCAGGCGGACAGGCTTGGTTTGAATTATATATGTACCGATGAGATCTAACACGGCCTCAGGAGGTCCAGGAGCCCCTGGACATGACGTCCGTTCTCGCTCCTGTCTCCACGACAAGAAACGTTAAGCCTCCAACGGGACTCTCCACTCTCGTAACATCTTTCCAGACGTATCATTCCATCGCAGTGCTACAATGCGTCTGGCTTTGTGTTTCGCAGCGCTAAGTGCGTACCCATGGCCGATCTGGGGGGCGAGGATATCGGAGTCGCGAAGCAGAGACGTCACGGTACTAGCGAAGGCCTCTGTTCGGCGAGACGAGTCTCCATGTCTCGCCGTTGACGTCCGACAGAGCGCAAGTAGCTTGACGGGGCAAGAAAAGGGAACAGAGGGTATCAAGGATGGCCAGTCGCCGTCCGACATGTGAGATCCAGGGGCGGTTAGGTGTACACTATCGAGGCTATTAGAGACTGACATGCCTCCGCAGTGACCATGTCAACTTCATCAACTACTGTTCCGGTTATCCCCTGACCAACGGCAAGCAGCTTACGACGGGGTCGTGCAACAGCATCCCCATGGGAAGGCTGCCGGCCAAGAAGGACATGATATCGTCCATCATCGTATATCCACAGCCGGGAGACCGGCTCGCGGCGAACAGCACCTTCAACGTCACTGTGCAGACGCGTAACCTGCGAGCCGGGTTCCTCGTCAATCCCACGACCAACTACTACACGGCGCCCCAGGCGCTGGACGAGCAAGGACGCATCATCGGCCACTGCCACGTCACGATACAGAGTATTGGGTCACTCCGCGCCACGACGCCGCCGGATGCCAACAGCTTTGTCTTCTTCAAGGGCATCGACGATGCCGGGGACGGCAACGGTAGACTGACGACGGTCATCACCGGCGGACTACCGGCCGGGGCGTACCGGCTTTGCACCATGATCTCGGCCCGGAATCACCAGCCCGTCGTCATGCCGGTTGCGCAGCGAGGGGGACAGGACGACGTAAGTGAATACTCTCCGAGAAGACGGCCATTGCCGCCTCCGTCAACAGGACTCCGTTTGCCGTACTCGTGTGTGCAGGATGGCACGTAAGCTGACTTCTCATCTTTTTAGTGCACAAAGTTCGAAGTCGTGGTCAACGAAAGCTAGTCTTTCAAGGAAGGTTACTATGGCAAGGTCATTATCACACGGAGCGTGGCAGATGGGTCGATATGGAAGATCGGGGGACAGGCTTCAGTAGGTTGATAACACGGCTAAGAACCCACGACAGGAACCAGCCTCGTCTTCGAGCATCATCCGATGCCCTTCATCCATATTCTTCACTGCTTAAAATGGATATCAAGTGTCGATGGCCCTTCCATTGTCGTTCATGCGGTGTTGGGGAAGAAGACCGCGCCGCCGAAAGCTACTTTGGACTGTCGGGGCCGCTCCGAGCGACTGCGAGACGTTTCAGGGGTGACGACCATCAATTTGCTAGAGGTAGAGCAATAGCCGTCGACCTGAGTGTTGGCAGCGTGAAGCCTTAAGATTGCGTCCGTCGTGAAGAGGAAGTGTTCGCCTTGAATATATCACTCTCTTGGGCAGTCTCGGGCGAAGAGAGAGCTCAACTTCTATGCTAAGCGCAATGCGAACCCAATACCGCTAGCTGGATCGGTTGATCGGCCCGGTCGAAGAGAGGATGGCAGGAGAGAACGAGTCCATGCTAAGACACAGCAGCCTGCTGTGTGCTTCTGAGTGCATCGCTGACGCCCCTCCAGTCAGTGGCAGCGGCCGACGAGAGGGGCGAACAAGCTCCTCCCGACGCGACGCGATGTCTAACCGCATGCCTCGAAGGCCCGGCAGGCCCCGACAGACTGGACGTCGACAAATCGCTCACGAGACCGAGTAGGAGGCATGGCAAAGAACTTACAAGACAGATATATCTCTGTACCTCTCTCTCTATGCCTTGGTGTCGTCGTATACAATAACTATGGTCTCGAGGAACGATTTGGCTCTGACTGTGACGTAACGGTGTGGCAGAACGATTCGGCTAGCGTCGCTGCGCCTCGTTCGGCCAAAAAAAATTAACCCCACCAACAAACCCTACTGCGAAAATCTTTGCCCCGCCTATTGAACCATAAACGACGACCCTGCGCCCGCCCCCCCACCTTTTGG
>Ga0247777_1000287_pt1 | contig 13601 bp, 16 predicted proteins | sample UWRJL154409C5_FD_179937 | JGI IMG/M metagenome (GOLD analysis project Ga0247777, IMG submission 179937) | Plant litter microbial communities from Arlington Agricultural Research Station in Wisconsin, United States - UWRJ-L154-409C-5 | ecosystem: Environmental > Terrestrial > Plant litter >...
TGGCGGTGGCGTGTTTCGATTGTCCAAGGTCCGGCCGTGTTGAGGCTCCGTGCCGTCATTGTTGGCCTCGTGCTCCGGCGAGTCGAGGGAGCTTGTGACGCGACCCGCCGTCCAGTAGATCGCCTTGGCCTCGCTCCAGGCCGGACCGGTGGCTGGTTGGCGTCTTGGAGGGAAGAGCTCGTGGACCTTGCACCGATCTCTCGCAGACGAGCCACTCTCCCTCGAGTTCGCCCCCTTTCGAGCGGAGCCTACCCCCCATCGAGCCGAGCTCACCCTCCTTCGAGCCGAGCTCGCCCGCTTCGAGCCGCCTCTCTCGCCCCCCTTTTCCCTCTTCTCCTCCGCAGGCCGCCGCTCCCTCGCGAATGAGGCAGCCATTCCTCGACATCGCCCCCCTTTTCTCTCCTTTCACCGCTCCCCCACACCATTCCACCTACCGGGACATAGTAGCCTTCAGCCCCCAACAGGCAGCAGCTAGCAACCAGCGTTCCACAACCGGCAACCGGCGTTCCTGCAACCAGCAGCCAGCAGCAGCCGGCATGCCTTCGGCCGTCATGACGGAAGCCGGAATTCCGCTAGCCGTCTTCCTGGGCGAACTCGTCCCGACGCTGATGGCGGCCGACGACCTGGCCGGCGCCAGCGAGGCGCTGGCCGCGGACGATGACGTCAAGTTGGCCAGCACCGCCAGCGTCGTCCTCGTCTACGCCGAGGACGTGGCGGGCGGCTACAGCCAGGACCCCGGCGACGCGTGGGTCCCCGCGGCGGGCGAGATCCTCGTGGACCTCTCGATCATCGCCGTCGCTCGCCCCGTGTACTGCGCCCCGGGGCACCCGTTCCCCGAGTGCCAGTTCCGGACCGACGTCGCCCGAGACGCGTACCTGGTCGGCGACCTCATCTTCGCCATGTCGCGGTACGGACAAGCCCCCGCGCCGGGCCTGGGCTTCGTCTTGGACTACGGGTCCCTGGCCGGCCGCGTCGTCTGCCTGGCCGAACGCGCCGGCCTCCTGTCCCGCGACCACCTCGGCCCCGGGGACTTCGACCGGGTGGTCAGATACGCCAAGGGCTGGTTCGCCGGAGTCCGGGCGAGGGCCAACCGCCGCTGGGGCCAAGTCTTTGCCGACGCGCAGGCGGAGGGCATCTTTCCCCCGGTGGGCGGCTTTTTCCCGGAGGGCGTCTTTCCCCCGGTGGGCGTCCTTTCCCCGGAGGGCGCCTGGTAGGGACCGGGGGGTGCCCTCTTCCGGGAGGTTGCCCCTCATGTGCAGGACGGGGCGACATGGATGCAAGCCACGTCCGACGCGGGGCGCGTAGCCTGCCTGCTTTCCCTCAGCCTGGCTGTTGTCTTGTCGGTCCTTGCCGTCGTCTGGTTGGCCTGGCCCTCTTCTTGTCGGTCCTACCGTCGTCTGGTTGGTCCGGCGCCGCCTCTTTTCTTCTTCCCTCGACCGTCCCCGTCCAAACGCGTCTCCGGTCCGCCGTCAGCAGCCCCCCACATTATCCCTTCGACAGTCCATCCAGTCCATCTCGTCCCCCTCGACAGTCCGCCTCGAAATCCATCTCGACATCCACCTTGACAACACATCTCGACAATCCATCGCCCCCGTCGACAGCCCACCAGCCCATTGGTCCACGGCCCGTCGACAACCCGCCCTCGACAGCCCGCCATGTCGCCGCCCAGAGACTCGAGGGGCTCTTCCTCTGGTCGTCCCCGCCAACGCGTGTCCGCCTCGGACTTGCCCCCGGAGTTTGCCAGACTGGCGGGCAGGTTTAGGCTGCTGACATCGTACGCCGCGAGGCACCCCACGGCGACCGACGACAACCTGGAGGTCCTGCAACGGCGCATCGGCGCCACGCTCGCCGTGCTGCGCCGGACTCACATGTGGGGGGCGGCCTTCAAGGCCCCCGCGGACTGGAAGGTCCGCCGCTACGCCGAGCAGGGCTACGCCCTGGACCGCCTCGCCTACCTCCACGCCGTCGCCGACGCCGAGGTGCGCGGGTTCCGGCCGTTGCCGGCGCCCAACTACGGGGACATCCACCACGACCTCGAGCCCTGTTGCTACTCGGGCGGCCGCTGCTGCTCGCGCCCCCCGGGCCGCTGCCCGCGCGCCTTCTTCGCCGTCGTCAAGGCCTTGCCCAAACTGGACCGCCCGCTGCCGCCCGACGAGTTGATCTGCCACCTCGACGAGTACCTGGCCCGGCTGGAGGGCGTGTTTGCCGATGCGACGTTTGCCGACCCGCCGGCCGAGGGCTGACCTCTCTTTGCCACCGCGTTGCTTCCGCCGCGTTGCTTCCGCCGCGATTCTTTGCTGCCGCCGTGTCTCTCAGCCGGGGCCGACCGTTGAGAGGGACCTCGCGTCCGGTCTAGCGCGGTGTGGCTGTCACCGGCGTATCGCGTCGAGTCCGAGCCACCCCTCCCCGTCGGCCTATTTCAGACGGCCCCCTCGCGTCCCCCTCGCCCCTCGCGTTCTTTTCCTTTCTTCTTCCTCTCCTTGTTCCCGTCCCAAGGCCCGTCCCTCCAAGTCGACGCCGGCCATGTCGTCGCCCATCTCGCCGGCCATGACGCCGATCACCCCAAGGTCCCCCATGTCCCCGCCCGAACTGTCGTCGCCCGACTGGGCCCCGTCCAAAAGGTACCCGTCACCGTCGGCCACCGCCGCGACGGCAAACCCGGCCACCGCCACCGCCGCGACGGCGAGCCCGGACACCCCCGCGACTGCGAGCTCGGCCACCCCCCGGGACGTGGACGAGTTGCGGGAGGTCTACTGGGACTGCCTCTACCAGGCCCAGCGCCACATCGACGAGTGCGTCGCGGCGGCCGTGGCCTTCCACGACGCCCTGGCCGCCGCGGCCATGCCGCGGCCGGAGCCCCACGTCGAGCTGGCCTTCTACTTCGACGACTGCTTCGTCCGCCACTCGCGGCCGCCGCGGGCGCCCGAGCCCGGGTCGATCGAGGCCGCGAGGGCCGCCTTCGTCTCGGCCGCCATGGCCTACCTCCTCCCCGAGCGCGCCGGCCGGCCCGGGGAGCTGACGCGCGTCGCCGGCGAGATCTGGAGCCACGTCGTCGCCGCCCTGCCGGCCCCGCCGCCGCCGCCGGTGCCGAGCTGGCCGCCGCCGGACCGGACGGGCTGCGGCGTCGCGTACCTGGACCACCTCGACCTGTGCCTCCGGGAGGTCGTTACGACGGCCCGCGACCTGAAAGAGGTCCGGCTCCGTCCGCGCGTGGCCATGGAGAAGACGGTGGTCGACCTCGCCAAGCACTGCCGGTCGCTCGCCGCCGCTGCCGGGAAGGTCGGCGACGACGACCTCAACGGCCCCGACCGCACCAACTTCATCGACCCCCATCGCAGCCGCGGCCAAAGGATCTTCGAGGCCCTCAGGGACGCCCACGACGAGATGGGGGCGAGCCTGGACCACATCAAGGAGCAGAGGCGCCTGGGCCTGGGGGGGTGAGGCACGACGATCACGGCCGCTTTCCTTGGTCTGGCGGGCATCTGGCAGAATCCCGGGCGGCGGTCACGGACGGCAGCATCTCGGGCGGGAGATCTCGGACGGAGGATTTCGGACGGAGGATCTCGGACGGCAGCATCTCGGACAGAGGATCTCGGACGGAGGCGTTATGGATCTGCTTGCCCCTTGTAATGGCCGACTCCCGCGCCTTTGGGTCGCGCGTTTGCCCCTTTCGCTTCTCGCGGGACATGTTGGACATTCTCTCGCTGTTGGGACGTAAATCAGTAAAACTCGCGCGGACGGTCTTGAATTCTTACTCTAAAACACGCCCTCTCGTGCAAACCTCGTGCAAACCTCGTCCGTCGGTGCAGCGCCTCGCGAGCGCGCCGGCGATTGTAAGCCCCTGAGGTGTGGCGTACGCAAGCTTGCGCCCTGATCGCGCTGGAGCCGGGGCTCGCTGAAGTCGGAGCGCGCTGGAGTCGGCATGCGCTGGAGTCGGGGCGCGCTGAATTCGGCACGCGCCGAAGCCAGAGCTCGCCGGAGCCGGATCGCGCTGAAGTCGGACCGCGCTGGATTCGGAGCGCGCTGAGGTCGGAACGCGCCGAAGCCGGCACGCGTCGAAGCCCGAAGGCGCTGAAGCCTGCGAGGCGCCCTGTATTCGTCGAAGCCGGCGCCCGTCGCGGCCGGCACGCCCTGGAGCCTGCGAGCCTCGAAGTCCGCGAGCCTCGGAGCCCGCGAGCCCCAAAGGCCCGTCGCCGTGCACGCCCCGTCGTTGTACACGCTCCGCAGCCCCACGTCGGCCGGTGGTGCGTTGCGTCGACCCGTAGGCGTGTCACGTCGGCCCGTAGTCGCGCTACGTCGACCTGTAAGCGTGCCGCGTCGACCTGCGTGGTGTCACGTCGACCTTCGGGGTGTCACGTCGACCGGTAGGCGCGTTACGCCGGCCTGGAGGCGCGTTACGCCGACCTGGAGGCGCGTTACGCCGACCTGGAGGCGTGTTGGCGCATCGCCGCACCCGCCTTCGGGTTCGTAACGTACGTAGCGCTGCATCCGGCGACGGCGTCGACTTGCACGCGATCGTTTCGCACGAGTCGACGCATTTCGACACGGGCCGAACCTCGGCACGAGTCGGCGCATCTCGGCACGGGTCGACGGACCTCGGCGCGAGTCGACGCATCTCGACACGGGCCGGCGCATCTCGACACGGGTCGGCGTATGTCGACACAACGGTCGGCCCTCGTACCCGGTTGCCGACAGGAGTCCTTCGAGGCGGGTGGACGTCGATGCTTGTTCGAGGCGCCGCAGATGATGTGTGTCCGAGGAGGGACGGATGTGTCCGACGAGGAATGGACGCGGGCGAGGCGAGTATGTCGATGGACGAGGCGGCTATGTAGACGGATGACGACGGAGATGGTTGACGGCGGAGATGATCGACGACGAAGATGACGACGAAGATGACGACGAAGATGAACGACTTACCTGAGATGGATCGGGGCAGGCCTGCGATGGATCTTCTCCGGGGCAGGCTTGGATATGGAGGCATGTCGAAGTAGGCTGGTGATGATGCGTCTTGGGGAGGCTGGAGATGGATGAGGGATGTGGGTGCTGTCGAAGATGTTGTCGAAGGTGTCGCCGAAGATGTTGTCCATGGATGCTGTCGATGAATGCTTGTGAGGAATGCTTGACGATGGATGCTTGCGAGAGCTCGTCCGAGGACGGATGCTTCGAGACGGCCCCGAGATGGATGCTTGACCGGTGCTCGAGACCGTCTGCCAGGTGAACTCTGCAAGCGTCAGCTCATGCTCTGACCAAGGATCGGCAGACTCACGTTCGACTCGGGCCTGGAGATGGATACCTGCTCAGGGGTTCCTGGACGGCCGAGCATCTGTTGGTTAAAACTATCGCGAGTATCTGGCTGTGACTATCGGAGTTCTGTTGGCTATGGCTATCGAGAATGAGTACCTTGGATTACGATATCACGTATGTGGACGACAGATCACAAGGACGTCAATATGGAACGGGAGGGAGCACGATCGAAGATGGACAGACTTGACGGCCGAGAACTCCAAGAGAACGGCAAGAATCCAGGAAGGATGGCCGCCGCGAGGAGACGGATCAGGGGGCGGCCGTCGCGTGGAGACGGATCAGGGCGGCCGTCTGGGGTGAGACGGATCGGAGGGACGGATCGGGATGTCAACCCAAGTGGATAGGAGACTGCCAGAAGGTTGGCGACCCATGGGGACATGTCAAAGGCTTCGAGAAGGCGAAGTTGTAGGATGTGAGGACCGTGGTGGACCTTGACGGCCTGGAAGCGGATCGAGGACCTCGAAGAAGACGGAAAGTCGGCCAGGAAGGACGAAGGAAAGGGACCAAGAAGGATGACGGCCCATGGGACATGTCAGTGGCTCAGGAAGGCTGGAAGACGAAGAGCGTGGGGTGTGAAGACCCGAAGTCGGTCAGGGGGCGTCGAGACGGTCAGGGGGACCTCGAAGAAGACGGCCAGAAAGGATAACGGAAAGGCGCCTGGAAGGATGACGGCCGGGAAGGAAACAGGAATGGCTGCCAGGAAGACGACGGCTTGCCAGGAGACCTAAGAAGCTCCGGAATGTACGCAAGGTGGTGCACAAGGTGAAGGTGTGGGATGGGAGGACGTAAAGAGCTGCAAAACACCCGAAACAGATGCAAGACCATGGATAGCAACGCCTTGATAACCTAGCAGTCATGGACAAGCCTGCCGGCCTTCATCGGGAGTGTCAGCTTCGGGGAGTGTGCAAGTCGAAGCCATGTGGACGGCTGTGGTGGGCCTAAAAGACAGGAAGGATCGCGAAGCAGACCAAAGGAAGAAAGGGCAAGAAAGGGCGACACCTGGCAGACGCCTGGCAGACGTCTAGCAGTTATGGAACGTCCGACAGACCTCCGCTGGGAGTTTGAGGCTCCAAAAAGTGCGGATGATGAAGATCGTGGAGGTCGGCCGGTGGGAGGATGTCAAAGACCGCGAGATGCCACGAAACGGCAGGCATGGAGTAGCAAGACGTTGATCAGGCGTCTGCTGGCCTCGCTTGGGGTCCTTGAAGCTCTTAAGAGGTGTGTAGGGTGAAGAATCGTAAAGTGTCTAGCTGTGTGGTGACCGCGAGGATCGCGAGATACCACGAAAAACGAAAGGCATGAAGCAGCAAGACACCGGTGCCTTGTCAGGTATTTACTGACCTCCCTTGAGGGCTTTGAGTCTCTGGAGACGTGTACAGGGTGAAGAATCGTGGAGCGTCAACCCATGTGGGTGGGGCCACTAGACCGCGAGATTCCACGAAACGGTAAAAGCATGGAGTATCAAGGCATTGATGCCTCGGCAGGTGTCTGCTGACCTCCATTGGGGACTTTGAGAGGCTGGAGAGGTTTGTGGGATGAGGAATAACCGAGCGACAAGGGGGGCGGATGGCCGCGCGGATGGAGGGTTGTGAAGAACTGCGAAACTGGTCAAGGCCGAGGCACTGCGGGTCCTGAATACACCTGCTGGCATCCCTCGTGTACTTTAAGGCTCTCGAGAGGTGTGCAGGGCGAGAAATCGTGGATTGTCAGGCGGCGCGGGCGGCCACGCAGATGAAGGGTTGAAAAGAACTGCGAAACCGGCCAAACTCAAGGCACTGCTGGCCTTTAACATGGCTGTCGGTGTTCCCCTGGAACTCTCAGGGCGCGTAGAGGTGTGCAGGGCGAGGAACCAGAGAGTGTTGGGTGGTGCGGCCGGCCACGCAGATGAAGGTTGTGAAGAACTGCGGAACCGGCCAAACTTGAGGCACTACTAGCCTTGAACATGGGCTGCTGGCACTCCCCTGGGACTCTTAGAGTGCGTAGAGGTGTACAGGGTGAGGAATCTTGGAATGTTGGGCGGTGCAGCTGGCCACGCAGATGAAGGTTGTAAAGAACGCGAAATCGGCCAAAGCCAAGGCACTGCTGGCCTTGAACACAGCTCCCGGTATCCCCCTGGGACTTTTAGGGTGTGTAGAGATGTGCAGGGCGAGCAATCGTCAAGTGTCAGGCGGTGCAGCGGCCGCGTAGACGAAGGTTTTGAAGAACCGCGAAATAGATCAAAGCCAAGGCGCCGAGGGTCATTAACACGGCTTTGGACTTCCCTCTGGGACTTTGAGGCCGTGAAAACGTGTGTAGGATGAGGAATCATCGAGTATCAGTCGGTGCTGATGGCCGTGCGGATGATGGCTGTGAAGGTATTCGCAGAAACCGCAAGTAGGTCAAAGCAGAGACGCTGACGGGATTGAACATGGCCGCAGGCCTGCCTCTAGCACTTTGAAGCTCTGGGGAGATGTGCCGGGCGAGGAATCATCGATTGTCAAGTGATGCTGTGGCCGTGTGGGCGGAGGTTGTCGGGGATTCCCAGAAACTGTGAAACAAGCCAAAGTCAAGGCGCTGATGGCCTTGGACATGGTCACTGACCTCCCTCTGGGGCTTTGAGGCCCCTGCAATATGTGCCGAGCGAGGAATCCTTGAGTGTCAGGCCGGCGGAGAGCCACATGGACGAAGGGATGTAGAGGGATTCGCAGAAACGCAAGATAGGCCAAAGCCAGGGCGCTGGTGGCCTTGAATATGCCTGTTGGCCTCCCACTTGGACTTTGAGGCTCTGGAAACGCGTGCAGGGCGAGGAACCATCGAGTGTTAGTGGTGGCGATGGCCGCGCGGACGAAGGGTTGTGAAGGGATTCGCAGAAACTGGGAAATAGATCAAAGACAAGGCGCTAGTGCCTCGGCAGGTCTTTGCTGGCCTCCCTTGGAGAGTTCGAGGCCCTAGGGAGGTGTGCAGGGTGAGGAATCCTCGAGTGTCATGCAGTGAGGAGGACGCGAGGACGTCGGCGCTGAAGGCCGTGCAGGGCTGCAAATAGATCGATGGCACCACCTAGGATAGCCTGGCAGTCATGGGCAGGTCTGCCGGCCTCTGTTTGACACTATGAAGAGGTGCTGGGCGACAATCGGAGAGTGAAAAAATTTGCGAGGAGCAAAGAACTGTGCAGGTTGCGAAGGCCGCGACAGGCCGGGAACTGGTAAAAGTACAGGCCAGGATGTCTGGCAGACAGGGGAAGGTCTGCTGGCCTCCGACTAGGAGTCTGACGCGCTAAAGAATTACTGGGGTGGGAATGTGAAGATGTGCAAGGATCGTGTCGACGACCACAAACGACTGATTGTGCAGGATTGGAAGACCGCGAGAGGCCCCGAAACATGCTAAAGGCATGCGGCAGCATCGAAAGCAGGTCTGAAAGCTTCTCTGCCACTCCAAGAGATGTTCAGGGCAGAGAAATGCAGAATTTCTGGACTGTGAAGGGGTGGGTGTGAAGGCTAAAGAATGTGCATGACGTGTGAGAGATGCAAACGACCGAAAGGATCACGAAAAAGGTCCCAGGCCATTCTGCGGCATCACATTGACTCGCTGACAACTCACAGACAGGCTAATGGCCATATCTCGCGAGATTGAGGCTCCGATCATCATCGTGAAGATGGGAGGTGATTTTGAGAAATTGTTGAGTCGGACCCCCCGCTGGCCGCCGAGGGAAAGCGCCTTCACCCGCCTTAAGCGAGTTCACGTGACCTATCGATTGGGGGCTCGCAAACACCATGGCGGCGGGGTAGTGGAGGCGATGGCTGTTTGTCGAGCACAGTGGGTGGGTGACGACAAACGGTCGGGGGCTTAGGGGCTCGATCCGAGCTAACCGAACTCTCCCACCACATCTCCAGGTATCTAGCGCGATCCAGCAAACAGTCCAGCAAACATCCAACAGTGCGGTGGCTCGCTCGTGCCGCCCAGCGCGTCGATTCCAAGGCGCCGATGCCTAGTGTCGCGGCGTTTGCTCGCCACACCGGAGGCCACTCCGGCCAGATACCTCGTCCAAACCCCCAGCCTGCCGTTGCGCGTTAGCAAAGGCTACTCCGTCTCGCTGACTACCTTTAGGTTGCCCGACGACAGCAGGTAGCGTCGCTGCCGATGTTGGAGGCGGCGGTTCAGGGGCGCCGATGCAGCGCCCGACCGCCACGATTCCGGCGGTTCAAGCTCCCGACCTACCGTTGCACACGCCAGTAAGTTCTCCTCCGGCTTGCTGCCGGATATTAGGCTGCTCACAGCAGCAGGTAGCACCGGCTGCTGGCGGTTAAGGCCGGCGCTCGGAGTGCCGATGCCGATGCCGATGCCGATACCGAGTGCCCGAGCGCCACAGTTCGGCCGATTCAAGGCCGGAACCTGCCGTTGCACATTGGTAAGCTCCTCTCCGGCTTGCTGACGATCACCAGGTTGCTCACGACCAGCAGGTAACGTCGGCTGCCGAAGGCCCAAGGCCCAGCGCTTCCGGGCACCGATGCCACTTCGCGACCACTTCCGGGCGCCGATGCCACTTCCACGAACGCTCCCCAGGCACCGACGCCTGTTCGCGACCACTCCCTCCTCCCTCGATTCGGCCGAATACTGCACACAAGTCTTCGACCTTCGCTGCACACGTTAGCAAGGTCTCCCCGGCACGGAATCTGGGCTGTACACAAACCAAAGGGCCTAGCACTTCCTGGGGCGCCAATGCCTGTTCTCGCGACCACTTCCTCCCCTGCCCCCAAAGCTCGGCCGGATCATACCGCACAAGCTTTCGGCCTGCCTTGCACATCAGTATGGTCTGCTCCGGCCACAGGATGTTGGGTAACACCGCAGGCGACGTCGCCTACCAAAGGCAAAAGCACGGCGCTCCAGCGCACCGACGCCAGCTCCCACGACTGCTGCTCCCTCATCCTCCCACCGTTTGACCGAATACCGCGCACAAGCCTTCGATCCGCCGTGCACAACTTGGAAAGGTCTGGAAGTCTTGCTGTGGACTTTGGGTTACAAACTGGGGGGCATCGGCGTCGGTTGCCAAAGCCAACCGCCCCCCTCCCGGCGCTTCCAGGCACTGATGCCAGTTCCACGACTGCTTCCCTCCTCCTACCGTTTGGCTGAATATTGGTACAAACCCTCAGTCTGCCATTGTACGTTAGCGAATCTTTCCATGGACTTTGGGTTGCTTGCAAACCAAAGGCAACGTCGCCAAAAGCAAGAGCCCAGCGCTTCCAGGGCATCAATGCCAGTTTCCACAACCACTTCTCCCTCCCACCGTGAGGCCGGATATCGCACAAGCCTCGGCCTGCCGTTGCACATTAGCAAGTCTTGCCATGGACTTCGGGTTGTGGCAACGTCGCCAAGGCCAAAGCAAAGGCCCAGCGCTTCCCGGGGCGCCGACGCCAGTTCCACCACCACTTCTCCTCCCTCCCACTGTTCGGCCGGATCATACAAGGCCTTGGCCTTTTGCTTGTCAGTAAGGCCTGCTTCGACTTGCCGGAGACGTCGGGTTGAAAACTGCAGGCAACATCGCTAACGGCGGCCCAGCTCTTCCCAGGTACTGATACCAGTTCCACGAGCGCTTTCCTGGCACCGATGCCACTACCCACGACTGCTTCTCCCTCCTCCTATCGTTCGACTAGATATTGTTCAAGGCTTCAGCCTGCCTGCGCGTTAGCAAATCTTGCTACAGACATCAGGTTGCGCACAAATCACAGGCAGCATCGCCAAAGGCGGCAGCCCAGCGCTCTAGGGCGCCGACAGCAGTCCCACGACCGCTTCTCCTCCCACCGTTAGGCCGGATTGTAAATGCTCTCGGCCTGCATTGTACATTAGCAAATCTTGCCACGGACTTTGTGTTGCTTGCAAACCGAAAGCAGCGTCGCCAAATGCAATAGTAAAAGCCCGGCGCTTCTGGGGCATCGGTGCGGGTCTCCACACTGCTTCTCCTCCCTCCCACCATTTGGCTGGATATCGTACAGATATCTTACAAGCCCTCGGCGTGTCACTGCACGTCGGAAAGATCTGCTCCAGCTTGCCAAAGGATATCGGGTGAAAAAATGTAGACATCATCACCTGCCAAACCTGCCAGACCCGCCAAGGCTCAGGGCTTCCCCACGAACCACTTCTTGAACTTCCCCCCTGGGCCTCCGCCACGCCACAAAGTCGTAACACCTGCCGCAGTTCGGTCAGCCATTCATTCGTCGTATCGATCCATCACCACGGTCCGGGGGGATAAAAGAGCCAGATGGACTGCACGGCCACTCCCAGCGCATTGGTCCGGCCAGAGCCGTACCGAAACCCCCTGAAGCTCCCTCCTCGATCCGGGCTAAGCGGTTCAGCACAATCCGAACTCCCCCATGAACCTCTCACCCACGGGGCCTCAACACCAACACCGGTTCGATCCAGCCATGCATTGCGGGCATCTATTCCAGAGTGTGGAACGAGGCCAGGTGAACCGCAGGCCGCTCCCAGGCATCTGGTCTGATCAGACCTGGGCCAAACCTCTCCCTGAACCTCGCACCCACAAAGTCCCAGCATCGGTGCCAGTTCGACCGAAGCGTACATGGCAGGAATCTATTCCAGAGCGTGCAGCAAAATCAAGCAAACCGTAAAGCTGTCCCCCGGCACGTCTGGCCGGTTCAGCCCAGGTCAAACTCCCCCTGAATATCGCACTCACGAAACCCCAGCACCAGCGCCGGTCCGGTATGGTCATACATCGCGAGGGATCTGTCCCAGAGTATATGTCTCTCCCAGAGCGTTTAAAGGCCCAAAAAACTGCAAGGCCGTCCCCCGGCGCTCTGGTCCGGCTAGGCCCATGCCGAGTCCCCCCTAAAGCACCCCCGAACCTCCACCCCACGAAGTCACAGCACTCTCACCGGTTCAGTCCAGTCATGCATCGTTGGAATCCATTTCAGATCGTATGACAATGCCATGTGCACTGCAAAGATGTCTCCAAGCGCGTTTGGTCGGTCAGCTCACGGCGAATTCTCCCCTGAATCTCGCACCCTCGAAGTGGAAGTGTCCGGGTCGATTCAAATCAGCCATTCATCACTGGGATCTTTCCAGAGCGAATAGCAAAGCCAGTCGAATCGCAAAGCCGTCCCCCAGCGCGTCTGGGCAGTTCAGGCCAAGCCGAATCACCCCTGAACCTCGCAACGAAGCCCCAGCGTCCAGGGCAGTTTGACCAAGCCGCATGTCTCACCACCGCATCCTTTCCTAACGGCAGTTTGACCTAGCCGCACGTTTCATGACCGACATTCTTGCCCAGCCGGTACGACCCGGCCACACGATTCACGACCGGTATTCTTGCCCGCCCGAGCGGCATCGTGGAAATTCGGTACAAAGGACGTTCGTTCACTCTGCAAGAGACGCCGTCAGTACCGCACCCGATCACTTCCAACGTTGGATGGAAACGTACCTGTTCCCGGGAAACCGGGGTCTGGCACGATCCAGTCGCACGTCTCACCACCGGCATTCTTACCACCGGTATTCCTGCCCTCTTGAGAGGCCTCGTGGAAGGTCGACGGACAGGAGGTTCACCCTGGAAGAGACGCCGTCTGCGCTGCCCACCTCGGACGTTGGACGGAAACGTGCCTTCTGGGAAGCCTGACGCTTGACACGATCCGGGCAAGCCGCCATCTATCGTGGGAGCCGGGTGGCACGATTCGGCTAAGCCGCCGTGTGTCGTCGAGACTCTTGCCGAGTCCGAAAGCGTCCACGGAACCAGCAACGGGCAGTGTTCAGCTTGCGAAGAGCCGCGTTGTTCCACCCCCGTGTCCCATCACCGCGTCCCACACCTCCCGACGTATGAACCGCACCAGACAAGAGGCCTGTTCCTGGGCGCGGTTCCAGGAAGCTCTGTCTGATGTCTCGCCGCGGAAAGCTCCGGCACCGAAAAGCGTTTGAGAAGCTTCTAGGGGATCCAGGGGATGAGCTGTGCCGTTCAAGGCGATTCCAAGGATGTATCCGTCCCGGGGAATGCAGCGCCTGTATCAGTCTGACCGACTGCCATCTTTCTGAGAATCCGTGTAAGCTTGGAAGAAGCGTCGAGCCGGGAATCGCGAGTCCCAGGACCGCACCAGCTTTCGGCCTCGACAGGACCGCTATGGCCCCAATCCCAGAATCCCAGCACCCGTGCCGGCGATCAAGTCTTGTACATATCGCGGGTATCCCTTCCCAGGGCGGTGGCGAGCCAGGAAAACCGCCGAGGCCATCTTGGTGTATCTTGTTCAGTTGGGCTCGAGTTGAGCACATCCTTCTGTCCCTCAGAGCCGGTGCAAGCCATGTATTCGTCGAGGGTATCGGTTCCC
>Ga0247777_1000288_pt1 | contig 13584 bp, 11 predicted proteins | sample UWRJL154409C5_FD_179937 | JGI IMG/M metagenome (GOLD analysis project Ga0247777, IMG submission 179937) | Plant litter microbial communities from Arlington Agricultural Research Station in Wisconsin, United States - UWRJ-L154-409C-5 | ecosystem: Environmental > Terrestrial > Plant litter >...
CAGAACCCCGCGAGTACGGCGCGAAAGATGTCGAGCGCATCCTGGTAGCCCGAGGCCAGCGCTCCGACGCCGATTCTGAAGTGCGCCGGCATGTCGAAACAATCACCCGGCGCCACCAGCACCCCATCCTTCGCCAGCAACTCACACAGGGGCCGCGCATCGCGGCCATCGCGCAGCCACGGGAAACAGGTGGTGCCACCGGCCGGCGGCGTCCAGCCGAGTGCCTCGCGATGTTGGTGCATGAACTTCGTCAGCAGCGCCAGGTTCGCGCCCGATACCGCCTGCAGGCGGCCCAGCACCTGCGCGGAATGCGCCAATACATGCGCGCCAATGGCCTCGCTCAGCGGCGAGCACGAGATCGTGAAGTAGCTGCGCAGGTCAAGCAGGGCCTGCCGTCGCTGCGCGTCGGCGTCGATCACCCAGCCGATGCGCAGGCCGGGCAACGACAGCGCCTTGGCGAAATCGCCGAGCACGATGGTATTCGGCAGCTTGGCCGCGCTCGCCACCGTCGCTCCGTGATACAGCGGGTGGTACACCTCGTCGACGATCAGCGGTATGCCGCGCGCGGCCAGGATCTCCGCCAGCTTGCGCTGCTCGTTGGCGGGCATGATGGAACCGGTGGGATTGTGCGGCGTGTTCACGAACACCACGCGCGTGGACGCCTCGACCGCGGCCAGCACGCCCTCGGCGGTCTGCGCGAAACCATGCTGCGGCCGCAACTCGTATTCGCGCACCTGCATGCCCCAGGCGCGCGCCAGCACCGGCAGCGCCGGGTACGCGGGACGCGGCAGCACGATGGACGCGCCGGGCGCGGCGAAGTGGCAGGTCAACGCGATCAGCGCCTCCGAGGCACCAGTCATGATCTGCACGTGGTCCGGATCGACGCCGTGAAGCGCCGCGATGCGTTCGCGCAGTAGTTTGCTGCCCTCGGGCGGTGCGTAGGACAACTTCAGGTCTTCGAGCGCCCGAAGATCCCCGGCACCGAGCTTCATCAATTCGCCCAGCGTCCACAACGGACCCGTACTGGACGCCAGGTTGTAGCGGATCGGGGGCGTGGCGAATTCGTGCGCTGCGAGCCACGCATCGAGCTTGAACGGCGGAACTTTCATGGCGCTATCATCGTGCCGCAGGTTCGGTCGGGGCAATGTCAGCGCGCTCGCGCTCCGCACCGACCCTGTCTTGACACAGAAATCATGGAGCCGAAATGGATTTGCAACTCGCCAACAAGCTCGCGCTGGTCTCGGGCAGCACCGCGGGCATCGGTTACGCCATCGCCGAAACCCTGGTTGCCGAGGGCGCGCGGGTCATCGTCAATGGCCGCACCCCGGCCGGCGTGGATGCGGCGCTGGCCTCGATCCGCAAAGCCACCGGCAAGGAGGCCATCGGCTTCGCCGGCGATCTGTCCGACGCCGCGGTGTCCGAGGCGCTGGTGAAGAAACATCCCGGCATCGAGATCCTGGTCAACAACCTCGGCATCTTCGAGGCCAAGGCCTTCGAGGACATTCCGGATGCGGACTGGGTCCGCTTCTTCGAGGTCAACGTGTTGTCCGGCGCGCGACTGGCGCGACTGGTGCTGCCCGCGATGCGCCGCGCGAACTGGGGACGCATCATCTTCATCTCCAGCGAGAGCGGCGTGCACATCCCGGCCGAGATGGTCCATTACGGCATGACCAAGGCGGCGCAAATTGCCACTGCACGCGGCATCGCCGAAACCGTCGCGGGCACCGGCATCACCGTGAACAGTGTCCTGCCGGGACCGACGCGCTCGCGCGGCGTCGGCGATTTCGTCGAGCAGCTGGCGCGCGAGCAAGGCAAGACCGGCGCGCAGGTCGAAAAGGAATTCTTCGCGCAAGTGCGCCCCACGTCGTTGATCAAGCGTTTCAGCAATACACAGGAAGTCGCGGCGATGGTCGCGTACATCGCGAGCCCGCTCGCCTCCTCCACCACCGGCGCCGCATTGCGTGTCGATGGCGGCACCGTCAAGAGCGCCTTCTAGGTGAACCGCATGGGCGTGGTAATTCCGATCGCCGTCGGCGTGATCGTCTCCGCGCTGCTGGGGTTCGCCGCGCTGCGCGCGCGCCGCAAACGGGAGCGCGAGCGCGAGCGCGACATCCCCGAATTGAACAAGCATCCCGAACGCCTCGAGCAGATGCTCGACCAGAGCGACGACGCCTGATGCCGCCCGCTGACTATCGCGCGATGCTCGAAGTCGCGCTCGCCGAAGCGCGCCGCGGACTGGCGGAAGGCGGCATCCCGATCGGCGCCGCATTGTTCCGCGCCGATGGTCACCTGCTGGGTTGTGGGCACAACCGCCGCATCCAGGAAAGCGACCCTTCCGTGCACGGCGAAACCGATGCGTTCCGCAAGGCGGGACGACAGCGCAATTACCGCGACACCATCATGGTGACCACGCTCGCGCCCTGCTGGTATTGCAGTGGCCTCGTGGTGCAGTTCCGTATCGGCACCGTGGTCGTGGGTGAATCCCGGACGTTTCGCGGCGGAATCGACTGGCTGCGCGCGCGCGGGGTCAACGTCGTCGATCTCGAATCGGCCGAATGCGAAAGCCTGCTCGGCGATTTCATCGCCGCACATCCCGAGATCTGGAACGAGGATATCGGCGAATGATCAGCGCCGCGTCACCACCACTTCCAGGTACTCCGCGTCCACCAGCATGGTGGAATCCTTGGCGCGGTTGAAGCGGGCCACGAGTTCCAGCAGATCACCGCGCAGCGCCTTCTGGCGCGCGGCATCGAGCGCGCCGAAGGCCTTGAGCACCGGCGCGTAACCCGCGCGCAGCTTGTCCACCCATTCCATGGGTGTGCGCGCGCGCAGCGTCACATGGCGGGGGTTCGTCGCGACCGCGCCGTACGCACCAAACAACTCGTCCAGTCGATCTTCGGTACCCCAGGCAAAGGGCGATGCCCCCGAATTGGCCTGGGGCGCGTGTTTGGCCACGGTGACGAACAGCTGGCCGATGAAACCGCCGGGTGTCCAGTTGGCGAGACCCAGCCGCCGGCCGCGCCGGCACACGCGGATCATTTCCGACGCCGCCCGCTCCTGGTCCGCAGCGAACATGGCGCCAAAGGCGGAGACCACGGCACCGAAGCTCTGGTCGGCGAACGGCAGCGCTTCGGCGTCGGCATCCACGAACCGGACGCCGATGGCCGCGGCCTCGGCCCGTTGCGGGCTGCGGTTCGAGAGGTCGGAGGCATGGTCGGTGGCCGTCACGTCGCACCAGCGACGGGCGGCGGCCAGTGACGCGTGGAAGTTGCCGGCGGCCACGTCGAGCACGCGCTCGTCCTGGCACAAATTCACGGTTTCGCAGAGCTCTTCGCTGACGATCTGCAGGGCATTCCCGGCGACGGCATAATCGCCGCTCGCCCAGGCAGTGCGCTGGCGAGCCATCGACTCCCGGTGGTCAAAACGCGGGGCATTTCGGGACAAGCTCAACATGATCTCCCTCCGACTCATTTACACGCTGCAACGTTAGGGACCTCCCGTGGTAGCCAGCGTGGGAAAGCCCGTGGAATCGTTGACCTTCCGGCTGCTGGGCAGCCTGGAGCTGTCGCGTGGCGCCGACGTGCTGCAGTTGCCGGCCTCGCGCAAGGTCCGCGCCCTGCTCGGCTACCTGGTGCTGGCCAGCCGGCCAGTGGCGCGCTCGCAGATCTGCGAGCTGCTGTGGGACGTGCCCAACGACCCGCGCGGCGAACTGCGCTGGTGCCTGTCGAAGATCCGCGGACTGGTCGATGAAAAAGGTCGCAAGCGCGTCATCGCCGACGGCAACACCATCCGCCTCGATCTCACCGACTGCGTGGTCGACACGCTCGAAGTCACGCGCGCCCCCGAACATGGTATCCAGAAGTTAGGCGTAGAGCGGCAGCGCGAACTCGCGAAACAGTTCGGCGGCGAATTGCTCGAGGGCCTCGAGATCGCGCGCAGCCCGATGTTCGACGCCTGGATCACGGCCGAGCGCCGGCGCTTTCGCGGCATCCAGGCCGCGCTGCTCGAGCACCTGGCCCGAGCGCTGCCGCACGACCAGGCGTCGAGCTACGTGGACGAGTGGCTGCGCCTCGCGCCCTTCGACCGCAATGCGCACGAGCTGTTGCTGACCTCGCTCGCGCGCCAGGGACGCATCGCCGAGGGCGAGGCGCATCTCGCCAGCGCCAGCAAACTGTTCGATGCCGACGGTCTCGACAGCGCGCCGCTGCGCGAGTTGTGGCGCCAGGCGCGCGAGGCCGCGACGTCCACATCCGCCGCCCCGCAATCGTCCGCCACGCAGCCGGAACCGGCGCAGCCCTCTTCACTCGAGCTCCTGAGCGCGAACCTCACCGAGGTGCGCCGCTACGCGCCGGAGACGCCGCAGAGTGGCCGGCGCGCGTCGATCGCGGTCATGCCGTTCGCCGATGGATCGAGTGACGCCAACAAACGCGGCGGCGTGGCCGACGCAATTGCGCACGACGTGGTGGTGCGATTGGCCAAGCTGCGCAGCCTGTTCGTGATCGCGCAGGGCACCACCTTCGCGCTGCGCGACCGGGGCATCGGCCCGCAGGAAGCCGGCCGCATGCTGAACGTGGATTACATCGTGAGCGGCGCCACGCGTCGCAACGGCAAGAAAATCACGGTGAGCGCCGACCTGATCGAAACGCGCACCGCGCGCGTGATCTGGGCCGACACCTTCGACGAAGCCATCAACGACACGCTCGAGGTGCTGGACGAGATCGGCAATCGCATCGTGGCGGCGATCGCGTACGAAATCGAAATGGTGGAGCGCAATCGCGCCATCCTGAAACCGCCCAATTCGCTCGATGCCTGGGAGGCGCATCACCGCGGCCTGTGGCACATGTATCGCTTCAGCAAGAACGACAACGAGCGGGCGCGGCAGTTCTTCTCGCAGGCGGTCGAGCTGGATCCCACCTTCGCGCGCGCCTACGCGGGACTGTCCTTCGCGCATTTCCAGAACGCCTTCCTCGGCTGGAAGAAGGCCGCGCCGGAGATCGATCGCGCCTATGAGGCCGCGGGCAAGAGCGTGATGGTCGACGACCGCGATCCGGCCGCGCACTGGGCCATGGGACGCGCACTCTGGCTGCGCGGCGAGCAGGAGCAGTCGCTCATCGAGCTCGAGCGCTCCGTGGATCTGTCGCCGAACTTCGCCACCGGCCACTACACGCTGGCCTTCGTGCACTCGCAGTCCGGCGATCCGCGCGCCGCCATCTCGGCCTCGGATCATTCGCGCAATCTCTCGCCCTTCGACCCCATGCTGTTCGCCATGATGGGCGCTCGCGCGCTGGGACTCGCCCGCCTGGGTGAATACGACCAGGCCGCCGAGTGGGCGCGCAAGGCGGCCGCCCGGCCGAATGCGCACCAGCACATCATGGCCATCGCGGCGATCAGCCTGGGGTTGGCGGGCCGGCTCGAAGAGGCCAACGAGTACAAGGCCAAGATCCGCGAGCGCGTGCCTAACTACGCCATGGCGGATTTCCTCGCCGCCTTCCGCTTCGGCGAGGATGACGTCGAGCGCTTCAAGAAGGGCGGCCAGCGCATCGGGATCAAGTAATTGATTTCGGTGGCCTTTTGCCGCCCCGCTTGCGGGTCGATTCGCCGCAATTGACGCCCCTTCGGACGCTGTGATCTATTGCTCCGCACGGGGGTTCACATGAAAACGAAATTCCGATTCCCGGCGCTGCTCGCCGCCGCCACCTTGTTAGGCGTGGGTACGATGGCCAGCGGCCAGATCAACATGCCGAATCCCGGGGCTCCGGGAAGCTCGCCGGACACCGCGGTGCGACTGGTCCTGACCAGCGATCTGATGGTGGACCGCCAGATCTCGCGCTGGCTGCGCCAGCACTATCCCGGCTGGACCGCGGATCCCCACGAGTTCATGGAGATCGGCTCCGAGCGCTACGCGGTGGTGTACATCTCGGCTCCGAACCAGGGCGGGCGACGCGTGTACTTCCGCGTCATGAAGAACCAGAACGAAGACGACAACTTCCCGAGCTTCTGAACGCTCCCGCGGCGCAACAGCGCCGCCTGCGCGTCAGAGGATTCTGATCGTTGCGCGCACCGCGAGGGTCCATAATTTGTGGGCTCCGTGCCTTCCAAACCATCACGAGGAGAGGCTGATGAGAACCAGCAGATACATCGCGCTGGCGGCTGCCGTCATCCTGGCTGCCTGCGCCAACCAGCAACAACCCGCCGAGCAGGCGGTCGCCAAGGTCGATGCGTCGCTCAACGAGGTTCGCGCCGATGCCCAGCAATACGCGGCCGACCAGCTGCAAGCCGTGGAAACGTCCGTCAATCGCCTGAAGGACAACCTGGCGAAGAAGGACTATCGCGCCGTGGTCATGGGTGCACCGTCCGTCGCCTCGGAAATCGACGCGCTCAAGGAAAAGGTGGCCACTGCCAAGGCCGATGCCGAGGCCACGCTGGCCGCTGCGCAAACCGAGTGGAACGACCTGACCGCCAGCGTCCCGCCGCTGGTCGAGAAGCTGCAGGCACGCGTGGATCAGCTGACGAAAACCCGCAAGTTTCCCAAGGGCATGGACAAGGCGGCTTTCGACAGCGCGAAGACCAACTTCGAGAGCCTGAAGACCGAGTGGACCGAGGCGGGCAGCGAATTCGCCTCCGGCCAGGCGGCGAGCGCCGTGCGCAAGGCACGTAGCGCGAAGGCCAAGGCCGAAGAGCTGATCAACGCGCTGGAAGTAAAAGTCTGATTTGACCAACTGTCGGGGAGGGGAAATGGGGACATTCTTCGTTTCCCCGCGTCCCGCGGGCAAAAGGGGACAGACCTGCAGCAGGTCTGTCCCCTTTTGCTAGGAAACGAAGAATGTCCCCATTTCCCCGTCTCCGATGGTGGGGCGGCATATGTTCAATGCCGCATCGAAATATTTCGTCCCCGAAGTGGGAGAAATCGAATCCTCGCGACACCTCTTAGATGTCCCTCGAGGATTCCATGGCCGCGGCAGGGAAGCCCGGCCTCCCTCCTCGGGGCGCTCCCTTCGATACAGCCACACCGCGCCGTCAACTCAGGCGTGGCGCAGCTGGCCCGGCGAGCATGGTCTTGCGCAGCAGCGCCTGGCGCGCTTCCCATTCCTTGCCAGCCTCCATCTCCACCAGGAAATCCGACTGGCCGCCGGTCAACGTGGCGACGGGCACACCGTCGCGATACAGCACACGGTTGTTAGTCAGCGCGGGCACCTTCGGCCCGGGCGTGATGATGCCGGCGAGATTCAGCGGATCGGCTGCCGAGAGCGATACCAGGTCGCCGCGCGTCTCCTGCTTGCGCGCGGCGCGCATCGCGGAGACCGCGTCCGGCAGTGCGTACTGCTCGCCGCTCATGCCGGCGACGAATCTTCCGCCGCGGATGCGACCCTGCGCCTCCATGCGCCGGAAGACGCGCAGCAGCGCGTGCCACGGCGGCAGCCAGTCGGCCTCGCGTTCCAGCAGGCGGCGGAAAACCACGCCGTAACGACGCAGCAGGATGTCGGCGATCTGTTCCAGCGCCTGGGCGTCGTCGCGCCCCTTCTCTTTCGAGCCTTGGGCGGCAGGACTCTTGCGTATCAGGCTCCACCGGCCGGCATCCTCGAGTCCAAACAAGGCCACGCGCCGGCGGCGCGTCGCGAGTTGTCGTTTCTTGTCCTGCGGAATCAGCAGCGCACGCAGGCCGCTGTAGCTGTCGGCATTGACCAGTCCCGCGGAGACCAGCTCACCCAGCGCCGTCTCGGCCTGGGAGCGCAGCAGGTTCGTGCCACCGACCATGTCGTCGAAGAACGAGGCGCCGTGCGTCACCAGGTATTCGTGCAAGGCGCGCGCGCCATGCGAGAGCTGCAACTCCTCGCGCGGCGCGGTGGCGAGCGTGTTCCAGAGACTCCAGTTGCGCCGGGTCACCAGTGCGATGGGGGTGCCGCGCACCGGGCCCGAGCCCGCGGACTTCGACGGCTGCAGGCGCGCCCACAAGGCGCGGCCCGAGAGGCACAGGCTGTCGAGCCAGTGCGGGTCGTAATCATTGAGCCGCGCGGCGAGCACATCGCTTTCCCAGGCGGCCGCGGGTATCTCGTAGCCTTCGAGCTGCTTGATCACCGCGTCGAGGCTTTCGACACCTTCCGGCTTCGGTGAGCGCGTCACGCCCTGCCACTCGAACAGGAAGCGCATGAAGTCGGCGCCGGAGACCGGCTCGATCTCGGCGCGCAATGTCTTGATGGTGTAGCGGTGGATGCGCGCCAGCAGGCGGCGCTCGCACCATTCGAGCGTGGCATCGCCTTGCTGGACGGCCTCGGGTGCGCTCGCCTCTTCGCTGAAGCGGCCCCGCAGCACGAACCCCTCGCTTTCCAGCTCGACCAGCGCAACCCCCACGTCGGAGGATTCGAGCCGCAATGATTCCGCGAGATCCAGCGCCGTCACGGGACCCAGGCCCTGCAACCGGCCGCGGATCAGCTCGGTCACGGCTTGCTCGCGCGTCCAGCTGCGCGCCGCGACGATGTCGGCGGGCGCCGCGATCGCCGGTTCGAGTGAAGCTTGCGGGTATATGGCCTGGATCATGGGCAGGCACTCGGCGCACACCCAGAACGTGGCGTCGGAGTCGCGGCCGGAGCTGCGCGAGAAAAACTGCAGCCGCGCCGCGCGGTTCGCAGCGATCAGCTGTTCCAGGTAGTGAGTCCAGCCGGAACGCTCGCCTTCCGGCGCCGTCAGCAGCCCGAGCGAATTCAGCGCATCGTGCAACTCGTCGGGGTTGGCGACGTCGGGCCAGGCTTCTGCGCGCACCTGGGCGATCGCCGCGGGGTCGAGCTTGCCCATGTCGGCGGCGGTCTCGGGATCCAGCCAGCGGCGCTGACTCACGGCATTGGTCCGACGCTCCTCCAGCGGCGCGTCGTCGAGGAAGGCATAGGGCCGCGCGCTCAGGATTTCGCCGGCCAGCGGCGACGGCGTCGGCAGATCCTTCGCGACCACCCGGATGTCGCCGCCTTCGAGGCCGCGCAGCAAGGCGATCAGACCGTCGATGTCCATGGCATCGTGCAGGCAGTCGGCGAGCGTCTGCTGGACCAGCGGGTGATCGGGAATTTCGCGCGGCCCGGAGAGATTCTCGGCGCAGGCAATCTGGTCGGGGAACACCACGGCGATGAGATCTTCCGCCGCCATGCGCTGGATGTTGGGCGGCGTGCGCTTGCCGCCCGAGGCTCGACGGATGGCCAGCGAGATGCTGGCGTTCCAGCGCCAGCGCGCCGTGAACATGGGCGAGTCCAGCATGGCCTGGATCAGCGTTTCCTCGACCGTCTTGCTGTTGAGGAAGCGCGCCACGCTCGCGAGCTCGAAGCTGTGCGTTTCGCCCAGCGACAGCACGATGGCGTCCTCGGTGGCCGCCGCCTGCAACTCGAAGTTGAAGGTGCGGCAGAACTTCTTGCGCAGCGCCAGGCCGAAGCCTCGGTTCACGCGCGCGCCGAAGGGAGCGTGGATGATGAGCTGCATGCCGCCGGATTCGTCGAAGAAGCGCTCGAACACCAGCGTGTCGCGTGTCGGTAGTTTGCCGAGCACGGCCAGGGCGCCGCCCAGGTAGTCCACCAGCTGATGCGCGGCGGCGCGTGGCAGGTGGTAACGCTCCTCGACCATGTCGATGGCGCGCGCGATGCTCTCGTTCGTGACTTCGGGCAGCAGCGCCTCGATGTCGGCGCGCAGCCGGGACACCGATGACGAGAGCTCGTCGGTGCGCGCCGGCGCCTCGCCGAGCCAGAACGGAATGCTGGGCGGCTGGCCCTTGGCGTCCTCGACGCGCACCCGCCCGGTTTCGACGCGCAGGATGCGGTACGAAGTATTGCCCAGCTGGAACACGTCGCCGGCCAGGCTCTCGATGGCGAAGTCCTCGTTCAACGTGCCGACGAAGATGCCGGCGGGCTCGAGGATCACCTGGTAGTCCGCATTGTCCGGGATGGCGCCGCCGCAGGTGATGGCCGTGAGCCGCGCGCCCTTGCGCGGCCGCAGCACCTTGTTGACGGCGTCGCGATGTAGATAGGTGCCGCGCCGGCCGCGCTTGGTGCTGATGCCGTCGGCCAGCATGCGCACCACGGCGTCGAAATCCTTGCGCTCGAGGTTGCGGTACGAATACGCGCGTTTCATCAGCGCGAACAGCTCGTCCTCGCCGTATTCGCGCGCGGAGACTTCGGCCACGATCTGCTGCGAGAGCACGTCGAGCGGGTGCTCCGGGATGTGCAGGCGGTCGAGCTCGCCCCGCCGCACCGAATCGAGCAGGGCCACGCAGTCCACCAGTTCGTCGCGGCTCGACGGGAAGAGGCGGCCCTTCGGGATGCCGCCCACCGAGTGGTTGGCGCGGCCTACGCGCTGCAGGAAGGTGGAGATCGCGCGCGGGTTACCGAGCTGGCACACCAGTTCCACGTCACCGATGTCGATGCCGAGCTCCAGCGACGCCGTGGCGACCATCACCTTGAGCGAGCCTGCCTTCAACCGCTGCTCGGCGTCGAAGCGCGTTTCCTTCGACAAGGATCCGTGATGCGCGGCCACGGCGACTTCGCCGAGGCGCTCGGCGAGGTGCCGCGACACGCGCTCGACCATGCGGCGCGTGTTGCAGAAGATCAGCGTGGTGTGATGTTCCTCGATGAGCTTCGCGATCTGGTCATAGACCGTAGCCCAGACCTCGCCCGACATGACGGCTTCGAGCGGCGCCGCGGGCATCACCAGGTTGAGGTCGCGCTCGCGGACATGCCCGGAATTCACGATGGTGGCGGTGGCGCCTTCACCGACCAGGAAGCGCGCCACCTCTTCGATGGGCTTCTGCGTGGCCGACAGGCCCACGCGCTGCATGGGTTGCGCGGCGTTGGCGGCCAGCCGCTCGAGCGTCAGCGCGAGATGCGCGCCGCGCTTGGTCTGCGCCACGGCGTGGATTTCATCCACGATCACGGTGCGCACGGTGGTCAGCATCTCGCGCCCCGACGCGCTGGTGAGCAGCAGGTACAGGGACTCGGGTGTGGTCACGAGGATGTGCGGCGGCGTGCGGCGCATGGCCGCGCGTTCGGTCTGCGAGGTATCACCGGTGCGCACCTGCGCGCGGATCGGCGGCGCGAGGCTGCCCTGCTTCATCAATTCAGCGGAGATTCCCAGGAGCGGCGCATCGAGGTTGCGCTGGATGTCGTTGGACAAGGCCTTCAACGGCGACACGTACACGACACGCGTGACGTCCTGCAGCCGGCCTTCCGCGGCTTCGCGCACCAGCGTGTCGATGGCCGCGAGGAAGGCCGCCAGGGTCTTGCCCGATCCGGTCGGCGCCGCGATCAGCGCGTGCTGGCCGCTACCGATCGCCGGCCAGGCGTCGAGCTGCGCCGGGGTCGCACCATTCGGGAATGCCTGGGTGAACCACGCCTGGACGGCGGGGTGAAACTGGGGAAGCGGCATGGCGGCACCTTATATAGGGCTGCGGGGCAAATCCATCCAGTAGGAACATTCCGCCCCTCCTGTATGACCCGTATCAACGCCAATTCAGCCCTCCGCGCGGGCCTTTTCGATGAGCTCGGCCTTGTCGCGGACCAGGTTTGCGGAAGTGCCCGTCTCGAGCAGCGTCTTCAGGTCGCAGAACACGATGGTGAAGCCCTCGACCACGTCGGTGGCCTGGGTGAGCAGGTCCTTGCCGTGCAGCCCGCTGATCTCCGCGGTGAGGTGCGTGCCGTCGTCGTTGAATGGCTCGAACAGCAGCTCGACGTGCATGCCGCCGGGCCAGTCGAAGCCGATGCGGCGTGGCGCTTCGAAACCGGTGACGGTCACGTGGGCCGTGGCGCCCGGCACCATGAAGTGCCACAACACGCGCGCGCCCGGCGCCAGCGGGCCGCTGGTGTCGCGCAACCAGAATTTGCGGATCACCTGCGGGTTGGCGAACGCGGCGAATACTTCGCCCGGCGGTCGCCGGATGAACATCTCGGCGTTGACGGAATCACCCACGAGGCGCCTCCGTTAGTTAGGTTGGCGCGAGTCTAACAGCGCATGGCACACTGGCCCACGCGAAAAACAGGGAAAAATCGATGCCTGCGGCCGACCGGGTGTCCACCGAGGTCCTGCAGACGGACGCGCTGACGGCGCCGATGTGGGACGAGGTCTGGACGCTGACCTCCGAGTTCTACGACATCGAGCGCGAATACGCCGAGCAGGAACTGCGCCGGCGCGGCCGCATCGCCCTGTTCCGCATGAACGGCGCGTTGCTCGGCATGGCGGCCATCGATATCTATCCCGCGAGCTTCCGTGGCCGCGCCATCGTGGTGATCTCCACCTCGCACGTGCTGATCCGCGAGAACTGGCGCGGTCGCAACCTGGTGCAACGGCTCGGCTTCCGCAGCTTCCTGGCGGCGCGATTGAAGTACCCGCTGCGACCCGCCTACTGGTTCTTCGATACCTTCAGCTACAAGAGCTACCTGCTGCTGCCGCGAAATTTCGCGCGTTATTGGCCGCGTCACGATCAGCCGACGCCCGAGGCAGAGGCCGCGCTCATCGACCAGCTCGCCGCCGCGGCGTATGGCCCGGCGTGGCGTCCGGAGCGTGGCATCGTGATGCGCTCCGGGCAGAAGCGGCTGCGCGCCAGCGCGGCGCCTGTTCCCGAGGCCGGCGATGGCGGCCCGGACGTCGCGTTCTTCGCGCGCGCCAATCCAGGGCATGCCGAGGGCGACATGCTGGTATGCCTCTGTCCCCTGACGGCGCGCAACTGGCTGAGCCTGGCCAGCCGGGCACTGCTGCGCCGTCGGCGACGACGTGCGTATTGACGGGGCCGGGAGCGCGCGCGACCCTCGGGTCAAGGTGCGTTGAAAGAAAAATGGAACTCAGCTCCGACTACCTTCACATGATGTATCGCCTGCTGGCGGCGGTGGCCGCGGGCGCCTGCATCGGCTACGAGCGCTCCTTTCACGGCCGGCCGGCCGGACTGCGCACGCACGTGCTGGTGTGCCTGGCCTCTGCGGTGTTGATGCTGGTGACCGTCTACGAAGACCACTGGGTACGCGTCCCGGGCGAGGCGCGGCTGGATCCCACGCGCATGGCGCAGGGCATCATGACGGGCATCGGCTTCCTCGGTGCCGGTGTCATCGTCAAGGAAGGGCTGAACGTGCGCGGGCTGACCACCGCCGCGTCGATCTGGATCACGGCCGCCATCGGCGTGCTGGCCGGCGTCGGGCTCTATCTACCCATGGCGTTCGCGGTATTGCTGTCGCTGCTGGTGCTGTCGGTGTTCCGCTGGATCGAGAACCGGGTGCCGACTCAGGCCTACTACTACTTCGACGTGAAATACGCGCGCGAAGGCAATCTCTCCGAGGAAGCCATGCGCGAACTGCTCGGCAAGCTGGGATTCAGCGTGGCCAATTTCAGCTACCGGCTCGATGGCATGGGTATGGACCGCAGCCTGCGGCACAAGATGACGTTGCAGACCACGGACCGAAAGGCGGCGGCGCGCCTCGCGCGCTGGCTCGAAGAAAACCAGACCGTGCTCGAGTTCCGGCTCTCGCCCACTGGCGACTGAGGGCACTGCGCCGACGCCCCGGTGCGGCGGGTGCTGACACCAGGGTTGGACGCCGCGCCGACTTTGCCAGGTTGGGCTGCGCGCCATCC
>Ga0247777_1000289_pt1 | contig 13574 bp, 6 predicted proteins | sample UWRJL154409C5_FD_179937 | JGI IMG/M metagenome (GOLD analysis project Ga0247777, IMG submission 179937) | Plant litter microbial communities from Arlington Agricultural Research Station in Wisconsin, United States - UWRJ-L154-409C-5 | ecosystem: Environmental > Terrestrial > Plant litter >...
TCGGCCCTCGTCTCGTCCTCGGGCGGCACCCCGCGGCAGGCATCGGGGGCGGTCGCCGCCACCGCCGCCGCCCCACCTACGTCTTCGTCATCGTCGATGGACCTTACCGAGAGGCTCAACGAGGATGAACGCACCAAGTACATCCGAGGTAAGGAGCTCGGCGAGGGCACCTACGCCGTCGTCTACGAGGGCCGTCTGCGCTCCGACCCCAACGTCCGCGTGGCCATCAAGAAGATCAAGGTCCAGAAGGAGTACAGCGATGGCATGGCGCCCGACGCCGTGCGCGAGGTCAAGTTCCTGCAGGAGCTCCGCCACCCCAACATCGTCCTACTCCTGTCCGTCTTCTCGTCACGCGACCAGAACCTCAACCTCGTCCTCGAGCATCTACCCCTGGGCGATCTCGAGATGCTCATCCGCGACGGCCAGGGCGTGGCCTACGGCGCCGCCGACATCAAGGCCTGGGCTGGCATGCTCACGCGCGCCGTATGGTTCTGTCACGCCCACTTCGTGCTGCACCGCGACATCAAGCCCAACAACCTTCTGGTGGCCGCCGACGGCGAGCTCAAGCTGGCCGACTTCGGCCTTGCCCGCGCCTTCGCCGACCCCTTCGGCGCCGGCCGCCCCATGACGTCCAACGTCGTGACGCGCTGGTACCGCGCCCCCGAGCTGCTCTTTGGCGCCGCCTTCTACGCCGGCTGCGTCGACGTTTGGTCCGTCGGCTGCGTGCTGGCCGAGCTGATCATGCGCGGGCCCTACCTGCCGGGCAACACCGAGGTGGAGCAGATCGCCCTCGTCTGCCGCCACGTCGGGACGCCGACCGACGAGAACTGGCCGGGCGTCACCAAGCTCAAGCATTACGCCGTCCCTGACGAAATCTACCCCGCGCGCGGCCGGGACGCCCTCATGCCCCAGTTCGGCACCGTCGGCCCCGAGGGCGTCGACCTGCTGGTCAAGACGCTGGCCCTCGATCCGCGCAAGCGCATCACGGCCGAGGAGATGCTGCGGCACCCCTGGTGGCGCGTCGACCCGCGGCCCACGCGCAAGGAGGACCTGCCGCGCAAGAGCGAGAAGGTCAGCCGGGAGAAGTCGGGGGCGGACCTGAAGCGGCGGCCCGGTATCCTGGACGACGATAGGGGGGTTCGAGTCGCGAGGAAGCTGGACTTTGGCACGGTCAAGAAGAAGTAGGCAGGGAGGCAAGAGGACGCCGGCCGAGAGGCTCGGGGGGACCCCGGGCTACTACCGGGCCCAAGAGGGCGGCCAAGGGGGCGCACCCTCCGCGTCAGGTTCTACACCTATGTACGTTACCCAAAGCCCTTTGGGAAGGTTCGGTAGGGCAGAGAGGCGGAGTAGCACCGAAAAGGGGGCGGACCCCACCCGGCCCTTAGATCACACAGCACTCCAGCCCGTACATGGCCCTCTCCACGTCCCTCTTGACCTGGTACCAGTCGGCCCGGCGCTCGGCAAACTCGTAGACCTCCTCGGCCCTGAAAATGCCGCCGAAGCGGTCCTGGTCGGCGATGATGACGGCCATCTCCTTGGCGTGGCCCTTGGCGTCGATGAGATAGATCTGGCTGAGCTCGCGCAGGGCACGGAAGTAGGCCAGCAGGTCCTGGTTGCGCAGCGACCGCGCCCAGTCAAAGTAGAGGTTGACGTCGGCGATGAGCTTGATGGCGCCCTCGGTGCTGACTCGCTGGCGCTTGAGGTGCTTGCACACGGCGGTGAAGAGACGCAGCCCCACCTCGCCGTTGAAGACGTCGAGCATCGTCTTCTCGGTGCTGCCGACCAACATGCTCGTGTGGCCCCGGACCAGGTCCATGACGCGGCGCGCCGTCGGCGTCGGCCCCATGTCGCCCCCCATGCCCAGGCCGCGGCCGGCCGCCTCGGGCGGGTTGTAGTCCGACGGCGGCTGCGTCGTGGCGCAGAGGAACTCGACCTCGTCCATGAGCACGTCGATGCCCTTGTTAAGGCCGGCGGCGACGCTCTCGTCGAGCATCTGCTCAAACTTCTTCTTGGCCAGGGCCGCCGGGTCCAGGAAGTCGTTGCGGTCGGCGATGCGCGGCCCCGCCACCTGCTGTTCGTAGAAGACGTCGACCATCTGGCTGATCAGGTCGCCCACGTTGACCAGCTCGATGAACATGACCAGCGGCGCCACCCCGGCCTGACCCGCCGCGCCGTCGCCGTGGTCGCTGACCTCGCGCGGGTTGTACGTCGACAGGTGCGCCACGGCCCGGTCGAAGCCCTGCTTGACGTGCCGCGTGCCCAGGACGCGCAGGAGGACGACGAAGATGGCCGCACATTGCTCGCGCGCCTCTTCGCCTGCCTGGCCCCCCAGGGCAACGAAGACGGCCGCCCGCCCCAGGCTCGCCTTGGCAGCGTGCACCAGGCTGAGCGCCATTTCGATGCTGAACAGCGACTTGATGCCCTCGAGCCTCGACGCCATGAGGGCTGCCTTGGCTGCTAGCTCGTCGTTGGGGGCTTTGTCCGGCAGCGGACTGCCGGTCCTTTCCAGGGCGGTCCCGATGCCGGCCGTGTGCGGTCTCGACGGCTGCGGTGAGGCGGGCTGCAAGCCCGCTCCGTTCGCAGCCGGAGCCGGGGCCAGAGCCGGAGCCGCGGCCGCGGCCGAGGCCGGCTTGCTCGAGCCAAACGGGCTTGCGCCCAGCAGCTGCCCGGGCAGGCTAGGCAGCACCGTCACCGGCATCATGACCACCTTCTTGAAGGAGCTCAGGAAATCCTTCTTGTCCTCCTGGCGGTTGAAGTTCCCCATGTAGAAGGACTCGACCGTGGCGTCTTGCTCCGACAGTCGTTTCTCCCACTCGGCCACCTGTGCCTCGGCGTGCTTCGTGAAGAAGTCGAGCTCCTCCTGGAGATACAGGTCCAAGTGCGGCTCAAAGACCTTCAGCGCTGTTTCTCTTGCCCTTTCTTCCCCGTGCTCCGTGTCCGGCCTCTCGCTGGCGCCTCGGGGCGGCTCCAGCGTCCTGAGAAACTGCAGGCACTGCTCAAACACGCCCGAGACCGCTTTCAGGTACGAGGCCATGCTCCGCTCGTGGCACTCGTCGAAGAGGGGCGTGGCATACTCGACGATGACGTCCTCCCTGACCTTGTCCACAAAGGCCCAAAAGGCGGCACCGGGCTTCGGAAAGATGCGTGCCATCGTCTCGCCCTGCTCCCGCAGCTTTCGCGAGAGGCCGTCAAAGAAGTCCCTCGAGGGCTCCAGCGTTATGTTCTCGTACGACGCTTGGTTGATGCAGTCCATCGGGTTGGCCGCCAGATCCCTACCCGAAAACATGGGGTGCTTGTGGATGAACAGCTCGACGGCCGCGGTGCTGCCGCCCAGGAGGTCCAGCACGTGAGCGTAGCGCTTCATGCGCCCGTCGACGTCCCAGAACTCGTACCCTTGTTCAAACTCGCGCAGAACGGCGCTCTCGAACAAGCTCGTCATGCCCGCCAGCTTCTCCTCGCGCTGTCGCCACCCTTCGGCCCAGTCGCTGCGCGCGAACGCGGCCAAGTTGGCCAACATCTGCGCCTGTCGCTCGGGGTCGCGAAACACCTTGAAGAGCACCGGATCCGTGTGGCTCCGCGCCTTGGCTAGGTCGAGGTAGAAGGGCGACAGAGCGCCGTAGACCTTGCCGTACTCTTGCCTGGCGTGCCCACGCGCGCTTCTGGCATTTTTAAGAATGTCTAGAAGGGCGAGCGGATCCTGCATTGGGTTCTTCGGTGGCGGTGGCTGCAGTTTCGCACCGAGCGTCATCGTCTCAAAGCCGTCTCGAGCCTGGCTGACCCGACTCGCCTGTTGCTGTCGCTGCCTGTCCTCCTCGACCGATGCATCAAAGATGGTTGTGCTCGCCTGTCTCTGCGGGGGAGCCTGCTGGTGTTGTTGAATGGGTGGCTGTGCTGAGCCGGCGGGCAGCGCGGCATGGGCGGCTTCTCTACGGCGCCGGACGGCCTCCTCGAATCTCCTCTTGGCCTCGACCTCGTTCCAGCAGCCCATGCTCTGCAGACGCGCTACCCATCTGGTGTCATCGTACACCATCTCTCGCATGCGGCGGGCCGTCCGAGCGAAGCGCATCTGGTCTGGGACGGGAAGATAGTCGAGGATCGCGACGAGTATCTCTGGCCGAGCAAGATGAGCCACACGCCATCCGTCGGGTAGACACGACGGCCAACTTACCGGCCGGAAGGGTCGGCTTCGCGTCGATTATCTCGGTCGCCTGCAACGCCCCAAGGATGCTCTTGCCCTGAGGCGCCGCCTGCCTGGGCTTGGACATCGACGGGGAGGTCGAGCTCGGGCTCGGCGAAGCTTGGTCCAAGAGATCGAGTGTCGGACAGTCTTGCGAGCGTTACACGAGGGTCGCTTCCGGATGCCGCCTCTCTGTCTTCAGGTTCCCACGGGGATTCGTTCGAACGTCGTCCTGAGCCTTCATCAAGGCCGGCGGTGCTGACCTTCGACAGAAAACAAGGCCCCGCGGTACCGTGAACTTCATGCACATCCATGTCCTTCGAGGTACAGGGGTGGAGAACCGACGCCAGCTGCCAAGGACCTTCGACGCCAGCTGCCAGCCGCCTTGACCGGGACCTCGAGAGCTTGGCCACGAACCCGCTGGATTCCAGGTCCTGCCGAGTAAATTACGGAGTACTCGCAACCGTCACATAGGGTATGGATATACAACAGTACTCATAAGTATCTCAGTACCTAGTTAGGTATGGTAGGCCCGTAGGTTACCTGATATTTCTGTTTACGGGCAACCCGCACCGCCTGATCGACAACGTCGTAAGCGTATCGACAATTCTGCGGGATACTCGCCCATGCCTAGTTTGCTCAAGGGGCAAACTCATCGTCCGTAGAACGAGCCACCGCCGCAGCAAGTCATCAGCCTCGAGGCCCTGCCGTACCGCCCTGTCTTCGGTCGACGGCATCAGCCGCCAAGTAGCGACGGACGACGGGGTCGCCGCGGAGGCGCTCCTCTTGGGCTTCTTCCCGTGGCTGGCCCTTGTTGCCAAAGAGACAGGTCCAAAGATCCCCTTGGGGCACTTCTTCGCCTCCTGCCTTGCCCTTCCTCATCAGCTTCGTCAGCTGTGCCTCCTCCATCTCCAAGGCGTTCGCAATCTCGAGATTGCTATCCAGAAGCTCCGGCGTCGACTCCTTCGACTTCCCCTTGAGATTTCGTCCCATGTGCTCCATCCGCCGCTGGACCGAGAGATTGTAGATGGACTCCTCTACCGTGCCGTCCACGATGTAAAGCCAGACGGTCGTCTCACTCTCCTGCCCGATCCGATCAACCCTGGCAATTGCCTGCAACTCCAGGGCGGTGTTGAGGAGGGGTTCGCACAAGATGACATGACTAGCGTTGACAAGATTCAGACCGCTGGAGTGCGCTCGCGCGTGCAGCAAGAAACACTCCGTACCGGGGTCGTCTTTGAAGCTCTCGATGCCCCCGGGGTCCGCGAAAGCCGTGAATCCGATCTTGTGATGACGAAACGCCCCCGCGACGACCTCGAGAAACTCGGAATATCTGCATCCCATTAGGTTTGGTGCGGCCCGGGTGACTGCATCGAACTCACTGTGAGAAGACGATCGACTTCGTTCCCGGGTCCGACTCTCGAAGCCACAACAGGTGCCGGACGAGTGTGTCCACCTTGGTAGTGAAGGACGGGCCCGGAAGGTCAATGTCCTTGATCTCGGCCAGTTTCTCGGCACTGAACTCGGCAAAGATGGTCTTCGTCTTGGATCCGGGCCTTGGCTGGCCGTCCGGCTGCCCGCCCTCCGTGTTGCTTTCAGAGACGACCCTGAGTTCCTGAGGCTTCAGCGTGATGTCGTGCAGGTTCTCGGGTTTCAGCTGCCGCTTGCACATCGGGCATGTCCGATGGGCTCTATACCACAGGGTGATGCACTCCTTGCAGAAGGCATGGCCGCAAATCGTCAAAACACCCGTGCTGAAGATAGACTGGCATATGACACACATCCGTTGCTCTTCCTTCGCATCCGTCTCCTTTAGGTGGAGCAGATACCGGTGCTTGGCCTCCGAGGTCGCCAGTTTCTGGGCGAGTGTCTCCTCCTGCTGCTGCAACTGCGTCATGGCGTCACCATCCGATGGTCCTTCGCGTGGGGCGACCTGGTCCGAGACCGCTTGGAGCTGGCGGTAGTATTCGACACGGGCGTTCATGGTGCTCGCGAACTTGTCGATTTCTTGTTCCAGCGCCTGCACAATTTTGGTCTGCTGGCTGATTTGGCCTTGTATATCCTTGAGCTGCGCCGTGGCGACCTCCAATTCGAGCCGTGCGCGACCGTGCCCGTTGGAAGCCTGATACCCGAGCTTCGTCGTCAGGTCGCGAAGGTCTGTTATTACGCCTCTCAAGGATCCGAGCAGCCCCAGGCGCTGCTCTTCGCGCTTCTTGACAAGGGCAAGGAGCAGGTCTGGGGATGGGCCGTCGCCTTGCTCGGCCAAGCCGACGGCGTTCCGGATTTCGTCTTGCGTGAGTTTGCTGAGCTTCTGGCCAGACAAAGCAGCCTGACGATCCGCTACGACAGCTCGCAACACGGTAATGAAGGCGATGACATCTTCCTGGACCCTAGTTGAATCCGCGTACTCGTTGCCGGTCAAGTCAACGTCCTCGTCCTCGTCGACGAGGTCCTTGAGGAGCAGCTGGGCTGTGTTCTCTCGTATCTCATCGAGCAGGTCGGCCTGTTCGTTCAGTGCGCCTGCGAGTTCCTCCAGGGTATCCAGGACGCGGCGGCTTTCCAGACCCTGGCCCGGGGCAACCCGCATTTCGGGGATCGTGGCAAACTCTTGCTCCGATACCATTTGCGAAACGGCAGATATCAACCGGCTGGCTTTGCTGTGGCTGTCCTGAAGAATCTCTCTCCGTATGCGCTTTGCCCGCTCGTATCCTTCCGTCTCCAGTTGCTCGAGGCGCTTGAAGTCTTCCGAGTCCGGCTGTGTCATGTCCTCGTTGGATTTGATCTGGTAGTGCGCATTCGCACAGAAGAAGACGGCCTTGTGCTGCAGCTCAAGCGCGTATCGAAGCCGGCGTTGGGCCTCGCCTACCCGTGCCGTGGGAACCCTGTCCACGTCGTCGTCGTCGTCGTCGTCGTCGTCGTCGTCGCCGTTGCCGTCGCCGTCGCCGTCATTGCTGCCCCCGTGTCTATTCGAATCCGGACGGGCACCACCCGCGTCCGCTTGCTCAACCTCCGCGCGCAGATGCTCCCGGCTGTCCTGTACAAGGCCATCGCTCGATCGCAAGACCTCCTCCCAGATGGCGAGAGCCTCCGCCACCCGCGGCGAGTTCTCGAGGAGCTGGCCTCGGGTCAGTTTGCTGGCGAAAACGGCTCGCTGATCTATGGCGATTGCGTTTTCGCTTTGTTCGATCATGGCATCCAAGACTTCTGCCACTGTCCGCATCGGCCCACTCTTTTGACCAGGAACCCGACGATGTTGATTGGCCATCTGGGGATGAAGCGCAGTTTGCCGCAGACGGTTGAGTGCGGCCCTCATGGCTTCCAGGACGAAAGGGTCAGTAGGATCCCAGTCGCCTCTCAGGGGGCGGCCGTCCGGGTTCAATCCGCAGTCTGCAGCCAGTCGCTGGAAGTGTGTCTGGTAGTGCTGTTCTTCGACAGCTGTGAAAGGCATGGTAATGACGTAGCGTTTCTGGGGCGGTAGACGGAGTTCGTCCCGAACAAGTCGCTTTGTGTGGCGGAGCGAGATTTCTTTGAAGAGGCCCCGAAACACATCCTTGTGGCTCTTGGTGAGATGCTGCCACACCTTGGAGACCGACGCGTACGGTTCAAAGCGGAGAAACAAGAGAAGGCCCCACAAATCTCCCAGCTGTTAGCAGGTTCACTGAGGGCAAGTTGGGGGCAGCCAGTCTCACCTTGGACTCCATCTTTCACCGGGGTACCGGTGACGCCCCAGGCATTCACACGAGGGATGATGCGGGCCAAGGTTGCAGCATTGCTGATGCCGCTCTCGACCTCCTGGGCCTCATCGAGGCAGACTCGCCACCATGAAAGCTGGACGAGCGGGGACTTGGGTCGGTGATGCTTCCGTTCGCCCCGTATGGCTCTTTCGGGTGGATCCAGCGCAAAGTGCAGCTCAGTCTTGAGCTCATTGTATGTCGTTATGACCACATCCTGCGATGCCAGACTCTCCACTAGTTCGAGCTCACTGGCTGAATCCTTGCACTTCTTCCCGATGCCTGGATAGACCATGACTCGCAGCTGGGGCGCATGGCACCTGAGCTCAGAGACCCACTGGTGTCGCAGGGATGGGGGTGTGACAATCAGCGTTGCTGGTGTTGGGCGGACTTGGACGCCGAGGTAGCTGTCGTACACCAGTGGTGGCTGGGGCGACCGACTGTGGAGAAGTATCAGGCTGATAATTTCCAGAGTCTTGCCCAGCCCCATCTCCTCTGCGAGGATACCACCCCTGAGTGCTGCCTCCTGCTTTTGGAAGGGACTGATGTCCTTGGTCACAATCCCAAAAAGGTCGCTGATGAAACAGGTCTCCCCCTCTGCATCAGTCGTCTGAATGAAGTGGCCCAGGTTGTTATTGTCGGCAGGGGGGACCTGTATGACACCAGGGCCGTCGTCCACAGCCCTTGAGGTCCATTGCACCCCCTCCCGCCCAAGCAGCCATCGGACAGCTCGTTGCTGAAAAGGGTAGAGGTCCGCTGTCAGTCGAGGTACATGTAACCGCTCCACCTCTGATTCAGAATCTCGGTCCGGAACAAAGGCAGCCTCGTAGAAGTCCTGTGGTGATCGGCTTTCCTGGCAATCTGCCTGCTCAGAGACAACCTGCTGATAAACATCCGGGAAGAAGGTGTTGAGGATTCGATTTCGGAGGTTGCGCTGAAGATCAGTGTGACCTTTCTGTGACACGAACAGGCTGACGTTCCATCGCACCTCGAATACAAGATCCAGGATGCTTTTCTCTCCTTGGTACCCCAGACTGATATCAACAGACGACCAGAGGGCACCTGGCATTGAGGTGTGCGTGGGGTTCTTCTCAAAGACCTCCAGGGCAAGGCAAAGGTTGTTTGTCAGCTCTAGTCGGTCGAGAGGAAAGATGACCTGGACAACTCGGTTCTTGACTTTTTGTCGAGATGTGATTGTCAGGCCGTCTCCTTCAGTGAGCTTCACCTTGACCATTCGACCAATGTTGCAACGTGTGAATGGCTGATGAACCTGGACCTCAGTGCTCACACAGGGGTTCCTAATGGAGATTTTCTGTCGAGAGACAATAATATAGTCGTTTGGGTGGTCGATTTTCGATCGCTTTGCTGGTGGCGCGTCATCGTTCGAGTTGGAGTGCTGGTCCTCCGTCCTCCTTGGAAGATGACGGAGATAGTCCACCAGATCGCTAGGCAGGGCATCTAAGCGTTCATCAGCAGGTCTGGATTCATGGCTGAGGAATTACTACGGCTTGCAGTGGGAGGCACTCAAGAGTTGAGAGTCCCTGGAACCTCCCGATGATAGAACGAGGGGAACAAACCATCTTTACCCACTCGGAAGTCCATTGCCACTTGCTTGTTTGTTTCTTCGGGAGCGTGGACCAAATATGGACCCAACGTGATTGACCGATTGATGATGACTGACCTGCCTGGACATCGGAGGCAATGGCGTTCAGAGGTAGGGTAGGGTGAGAGGCGACCAGGAAAGGGGGGTTCGATTTGAGGAGTGGGGGGGCGACGAGGAATATATGTACAGTACATTATCAGGCCGAGGGATAAGGCTGATGATGGAAGTTGGGGCAGCCGACGGGTGGGTCCTGCAGCCTAGGTGGCGTCCAATGAAATCGAGTCTACATGCAGGGATCAAGCACTAGATCGCCGGACCCCGAGCCACGCCGGAACAGGAGATTCTCAGCCTCCGGGTCTTGTCAGGTGAGCCTGAGCTTGGTACTATAGATCCACCCGTCAGAATTCGTCAAATTTTTGAGTGTAAAGCAACTCCAAGCCTCTCTGGATTCTCAACCGTACTGCAGACACCACAAGACTCACCATCAGCTGATCACAAAGGTAGCCTCAGTTATCCGAGAACAATGGCTTGGTTGTATACTGACACTATCTACAGATGCGATGAAATCCCCTCGGGTGCCGTTTCCGTTTGCCCTCGGGCTCCTCCGGCCTTGGCCGGCCCCGATGTCCACAATTTGTCGAAGAGGGCTGCACAAGGAGGCTCGGCCGCCCCAAGTACCGTCGCCGATTCCGCTAGTCCCCGACGTTCAGACTCTATTGAAGGTCATCGGCCGCGGGCTGAGTCAATACACCACCAAGTTTCCGACCTGGGAGGCTCTCTTCTCCCTGAACTCGTCTCAATTGAAGGAACTGGGTATCGAGCCACCGCGAACACGGCGTTACCTGCTCCGATGGCTGCAGAAGTTCCGGTTGGGTCAGTTCGGCGTTGGAGGCGATTTCAAGCATGTTGAGAAAGGCGTTGCGAGTCTCAAAGTGCTGGAAGTCCAGCGGACGGCACTTTCGCGTCGAAAATACGTCGTGAATGTTCCGCACGAGAAAGCTCCAGAGGAGGTTGGTGAGGAAGACAGGCCGCGCCCAGGCGGCTACCGCGTCGTTGGGGCACGTACCATCACGGGACCTTTCGCCCTTCCTCTTAAGAAGCGGGTTGGAGCCCAGGTCACCGTGACCGAGGGGATGTGGGAGCACAAGAGGGGTCGCAAAATCGACGGTGGAGAGAGACGGCAAGCCCAGGTTCGATTCAAGAAGCGGGCCATGGAGCGAAAAGCCGAACGTGAACGAAGAGGCCTGTAGGGGAAGGGAGGCAGCTCATCCGCCAACCTCTGTATGTTTCACCATCCTCTGTACACCATATATTTGTCGAGCGTTGAAGTTCATGCTCTCAGGAAGGGTATTTTCATAGCGGCCACAGCCATCGGGTGTTGAACCATGCATCTCGGCGTTGCCTTTGAGTGGAAATGATGTTCTTGGGAGCTTGTTTCCTGCTGACAACGACGCGGTTGGGTTGGTGGGGTCGTCGGTGAAAGACTGTGGACGTGGAGTGTCTCCCATCTCGTCACATGCGCGCCGCCCTCAGGCTCTGGAGGTCGAGATCTGATCTATTTACTCGTAGAAAGACGCTTGCGCAGCGGTGGCCGGTTCGAGGCAGCCTCCCCCCCAAGCCACGCATTTGAAATCCTCGTTCGCGGATCTGAAATGCCCCGATTTCGCCGCAAACATAGCGGCGACATAGGTATTCAGTAGGGGGGGGATGGGCGGAATGGTTTTCGTCTACAAGTAGTGGCTGCTTGCCGTGATTTGGGGCAGGGACAACGTTGAAGGCAATTGGCCTTGGTTGAGTTAGGTTCGGTAACCCGGAACTTCCATAAATGCAAAGTGATACTCTGTACTCCGTAGTCGTCCGGAACTCCGTCCTTTCACCCGGAAGCCGCCGACCCCGGGAACGGGGTCGCTAGATCGTCGCACCGACCCCCCCGCCGTTGGCCCTCGCCCTCCCTTCGAGGGCTCTGTTCCATGCGGGCGCCTCCACAGCGGGACGGAGCGAGGAAGCCTCGTGTGACGGGACGGTTCAGAACGTGGCTGGCTAGGGCAAGTAGGCGCCCGGGGCTTGCTTGATGCCGGTAAAAGCTTAATTCAACTCCCTCCGCTAGGACCTTGAGCGTCCTTACCACGGCCGAAATGCTGTGAATCCTGCTGGATTTGGCCGAGTCGGCCGAATTGTCAGCGTTGACTAAGGTCCCGGCGCCGCCCAACAGGGCGTCCTCCACCCTTAAGACGTCGAGGATATGTCCTAATGGGACGGGTTCCATCCCCTTTCGATTGCGATCGTGATGCGAAAAGCGGAAAATCCCGTTTGCCACGTTGCCATTCGGCGTCTGGTATCCACGGAGCCACGTTGCCACGTCCGGAGTAGGGGAGTACCTAGTCCGCGGATGTTTGGTTGTCGTAGGGCTGAAGTAGAGTCGCAGCCGTCGGACGACGCCGCCGCGGGCAGCGGGTCGTGTTCGACGGGCGGGGGCTGCGGCCCCCGACGTCTGCGCTGCATTGCGCCGCTCGCAGTCCTTTGGCGGATTCAATTGCAAGCCCCACTCCTAATAGAGAAAGGAGGCCGACCAACAACTCCACCCTCAAAAGGACCGAGGGAGGTCCTTGCTCGAGTACTTATAGCTGACCGGCTCCTCTCATCCCTTCAGCGGCGCGTTGCTCCTCGCGTCTTCTCTGCAACCCACTCAACGCATCTCCTCGACAGCTTCGTCGACGCGATGGCTCGGCGGCAACGTCATCCAACCCGTTGCAGCCTCGCCCATCGACGCAGCAGCCTCTGGTGACCTGGCGTGGTCGTCTTGGCCCTTGACGTTCCGGCAAGCTGGGGGACTGGCGGCATGTTGCCTCCCCCGCCGTCCTCCCGTTCCCGAGTCCGTTCCCGCTCCGACCCTCCTCCCTCGGGGTTCGGATTTGCAGTCCGGTTCTCCTATTCCTCCGTGGGTTTCCTATTCCTCCGCCGATGCCGCTGTTCTGCCTGCCTAGGCAGGGGCTGAACAAGCCAACCTCGTGTCATGCGGATCATGGTGCTCGACCCTCCCAGGCTCGCATTCGGACCAACCGAGACCCGTCGCCGAGCGGGGCGGACAGGCGAGATCTACTCGGAGTCGGCAATTCGAACCTCGGTTTTCGCGTCGAAGCTGCACGACGGCCGCGAGGGCCGGCTCTGGTCCGTCTTTGACTCATCAGGATCATCGACGCAGCTCCCCTTCTCCGCCCCCAATCACCTGCCGACGAAGCATAGCCAACAAGAGGCCGGGTTGTCGAGGTAGTCGGGGGCAAACTTTTCTTGGTGCCATCCGCTTTGGCTCACGCCCTTCGTCACCATGTCTTTCCCAGGGACACTCCCAAGGGGTGAGGCGAATGTGCCGCGGTTGGAGTCGCGCTCCGCTTTCAGCTCGGACACAGCCCCGGTCGACCACGTACGAAACACCCCGTCGGCCTCCCCCCCGCCTCCCACTAAGCAGTCGGCCGACCAAGCAATATAACGCACTGCCATGGGTCTGCGGAGAAACGGCCGTGGCTGTGGAGGGTTCACACACCGTACACACCAACGAGAATGCGGGTTGACACCGAACACATGTCTGGCACCCGGCGATGCGGACGAGGATAGCAACACCGCTGGTACAGAGTACAAGAATAACCAAGTGTCGGCAGTATCGCGATTCCGGCCTGGACTGTTCCCCGTTCGACCTCAAGCCCAGAGCCAAGCCCGGAGACATCCCGTCTTTGTTGTCCCACTGGTTTTCACCGGAGCCGGCAAATTGCCTCAACGGGCCCCCTTGTTCCGCAAGCAGGGTCGTCCAGGAAGGATGGAGTCAAATGCCTGTTTTGCGCATCGCGGGACTGTCGTTGGCAGACGACAACCGGTCGCATGCAATGACTGGGGAAATGACCCGTGGCGTCCATGGCTTCTTTTTCTGTTTCATCTTGACGCACCGAGTGGCAAGTTGCTGCACCTTTCCGCGAGGGCATGCTCGATACAACCTCAGACCAACAGCCCGAGTTCAGCTGCAATCAGGGCCCCCCCCCCCCCCGCCCCCCCCCCGCGGCACCCCCGGAGC
>Ga0247777_1000290_pt1 | contig 13528 bp, 7 predicted proteins | sample UWRJL154409C5_FD_179937 | JGI IMG/M metagenome (GOLD analysis project Ga0247777, IMG submission 179937) | Plant litter microbial communities from Arlington Agricultural Research Station in Wisconsin, United States - UWRJ-L154-409C-5 | ecosystem: Environmental > Terrestrial > Plant litter >...
ACGTACAACTCGTACGGCGTCGACCCCTTACTAGCCCCCCTGACTCGAACTAGCTGACCCGATCCGCGAGCATAGGTCAACCGAGTTCTACGAGATCATGGACATGCTCGACAAGCGGCTAAACGACAAGGGCAAGAACTGGCGACACGTGCTGAAGGCGCTGAAAGTCCTCGACTACTGTCTACACGAAGGCTCCGAGCTCGTCGTCACCTGGGCCAAACAGAACATCTATATCATCAAGACGCTGCGGGAATTCATGTATGTTGACGAGGATGGCAAGGATGTTGGTCAGAACGGTAGGCGATGCAAAGAAACCAGACCGCGCGAGAGGCGAATACTGACGCCTTCCAGTTCGCGTCGCGGCCAAGGAGCTGACGTCGTTGATTCTCGACGACGAGCGACTGCGAGTCGAACGGACCGACCGAAGATCCTGGAAGTCGCGCGTCCACGGCCTGGATGAACAGGGCCCCCCACCCGGCGAACGCCGTCCCCGGAGGCGACCCAGCAACGAGGACGATGCGGAGTACAGACTAGCGATCGAGGCGAGCAAGCGGCAGGAGGAGGAGGACCGCAGGAAGCGGGCCAGCCGATCGGGGGACACAGAAGACGACGACCTGGCCAAGGCCATTAAACTGAGTAAGGAGGAAGAGGAACGACGGCGCCACGAGTTGGAGGAAAGCAACAACACGTCGCTGTTCGACGACGACCTCATCCAAGTGTCACAACCTACCGGTTTCAACCAAGGATACCAGCAGGGCAGCGCTGTGGACTTCTTTGCAAACCCCATCGAACAGACCCAACCGACGGGTTACATGAGCCAAGGCTACCCGGGCTTCATGAACCAGCCGACTGGATACCAAAACGGCTTCCAGAACGGGTACGGAACCGGATTCGACCCCTATGCTCAACAGAACATACAGTACCAGCAGCCGACGGGATTCAACCCTTATGCGCAGCAATCGCCGGTGCAGCAGGAGCCGACCCCCACGGGGAGCAACAACCCCTGGGCGTCGGCAAACGCCGGGGCGATGAAACCCATGGCGACGGGGTCCAACAATCCGTTTGCTGCCCGGCCGCAGGCGGTCAAGGCGACAACGCTGAGTAGCCTGCCCGAGCAGAAGGCGCTGGCGAGTTTCGGCCAGCCGACAAACTTCACGCCGACATCGTTCACGCCGCCCCCGCAGCCGACGCAGCCTATGCCCATGCCGCAGCCGGTGCAGCAGCCGCTCCAGCTCCAGCAGCCCCAGCGGGAGCTCAGCGAGCACGAGGCGAAGCTCAACGCCCTGCTCGCCGGAGGAGACGGGCTCGACACGTTTGGAAATACGGGCCAGCTCCGTATCCCGGCCCAGCACACGGCCCCGGGCACTTTTGTCAACAGCGCCGGTGCCAACCTCAACCGGCTGACGGCAGAGGCGACTGGTAGTAACCCGTTCCTGCGGACGCAATTCACCGGGATGCCGACGGTGTCGTACGGTGGGCAGCAGATGCCGGCGGCCACGGGACCGGCCGGCATGAACGGCCGGAGTAACCCATTCGCCGCGCGGCAGCAGCAGCAACAGCAGCAGGGCAACCAGGGAGATTTGATCCAGTTCTAGGGGTTTGGACGGCGGACGACATGGGGTTGATGCGGGCGCTCGTGTCGCCGACCTTTTTTTCCTGGATTGTATTGTAAAAGCCTCGTGGCCAAGACGACACCACCTGAAGGGGTGGGGAAGCAAAGGAAAGGGAGCGGGGGAGTACGGCTTGGAGGGGACAGCCTTAAACACTTCGCATGCCCTACCCAGGCTCGCCAGGCTATCCCTGGAAGCGTTCATGAAATCCACCTTTTGTTCTTGCATCACGTGCCTACCCTGGTGGCGACCGCTCCCAGCGTTCCCTGCCTTGTGACCTACTGTGCAAGATTCTCGAGACGTCCCCATATCTCCCAACTCGTACTCAGCTTACACTGAGCCACCTGGTTGGTGACAATGGGGATGGGGCAGTCTGCCTTGTCCCCAGCGTTGAGTCAAGTTCGCGACTGGCGGCGTAGTGATTCGCTGCAGCAACACAGGCACTCAAGGCACCACCGGTGCCGATGGGAAGCTGGTGGTCCTTGGCCAATCAGAAGCTCGAATTGGGCAACAGGCAGGCGACGTGTGTATGCCTGAGGTCCATTCGCCCACAGCCACTGAAAGAAGCGGCTGGCGAGGTGCACCCGCCACCTGCCGACAGTTTAGCTTTCGCTTCTTCTGCCACGCGAAATGGACCGCACCCTTTATTATTCCTCACCCAGACCCGAGGAGCAACCTCAGACTCCTTCTCCCTCTTTCTGATTTCCATCATCTGAGGCGTCTGGCTCCTTTCGCTCCTTTCTGCCGATTTCTTGACTCTTCCACTACTTGATGACGTTGTCCTCGCAGGCGATTCGAGTACCCGTCGCGACCCACAGCGGCGAAGCCCAAGCAAGTCGCCCAACCCAAACCAGGGAAAAAAATATCGCCAGCCGTACCTAGTTCGTTCCTCCGAGCTCCTGCCACTGCTCGCCGACGCGCGCTTCCCACCCCAACGTCACCCCTCGCATCGCGTCCACATCGCCCCGCCATTCGTGTCGTCCATTTTGCGACGGGCGACGGTCGTCGTCTCCTCGTCCTGACGCGTCGGGCGCGTGAACTGCCCGCGCGGTCTTCACTACCCCCCGTCGAGGCAAGCTGACTTGGATCTGCTCGACGTCATTCTCGTTCGGGACCCGACCATGTCCTTCGGCACGAGCGGCTTCTCTGGCTTCGCCCAGCAGGGCCAGCAGGGTCAGCAACAGTCGAGCGGCTTCTCCGGCTTCGGGTCCAACCCGTCCTCAGGTTCAGGTAAGTGCGATGCGTATATCCCCACCCTCCGCCCCGATGCCCATCCCTCGAGTCGCGCTCCATCGAACCCAACCGGCGACGCTCGCTCTGTCAACTAACGCGATCTCCTTCGGCGCCCTCTCAGCCTTTGGCTCAACTGCGACTGGCACCTTCGGTTCTGGTCAGGCGGCAGCTGGCGGCGGTCTCTTTGGAGGCTCGTCCAGCGGGGGCTTTGGTGGCACAGGTGGTATGCGACAACTCGCCCCCCCTTTGGAGACGTCGTCGCCGAACTTGTTTGCGTCTCGACGGCACCATTCTCGCGACGCAAGTATGAATTCACAGCGCATCGCTAACCCAATCTCCTCCCTCCAGGCGGCTTCGGCTCGACATCTGGCACCTTCGGTGCTGCTAAACCGGCTTTCGGCACTACTCCCTCGAGCGGCGGTCTCTTCGGAGCATCCACTACCACCGCGAGCTCCTCCGGCTTCGGTGGAGGAGGCTTCGGAGCAACGACGGCGCCCTCGACCTCTTTCGGCGGCGGCGGCGGTAGCCTCTTCAAACCCGCGGGAAGCACCTTCGGCGCTGCGCCCGCCGCCACTGGTGGAACCTCGCTATTCGGGGGTGGAGGTGGAGGCTTCGGAGGCACTGCTGCCGCGCCGAGCGCCTTTGGCGCCACCACGAATCCGGGGATAGGGACCAACATTGGTGACGCCCCTGGCACCGGCAACCTCCAATTCCAGGCCTTCACAGAAAAGGAGGCCAACGGCACCCAGAATTCTTTCCAAAATATTCTGTTCATGGACAACTACAGGAAGTGGTCTTCGGATGAACTGCGCTTGGTCGATTACAACCAGGGACGCAAGCACGGCAGCGCCGGCGGTACCACCAGCTTCGGCATGGGGTCTGGCTTCGGGGGGGGCTTCGGTACCGGTGCTAGTGCCCAATCCTCTGGCTTCGGCGCCGGAGGCGGCGGCGGACTCTTCGGGGGTCAACAGCAAGCGTCCACGAGCTTTGGGCAGTCGGCCGGCACGGGGGGCTTCGGAGGCGCCGCAACGGGCGGCGGACTCTTCGGCGGCACCAGCAAGCCTCCAGCCACCGGCGGTCTCTTCGGCGCGACTCAGCAGCCCGCGCAGTCCGGTGGGCTTTTCGGCGGATCTTCTGGAGGGTTTGGCGGTACGACAGCCGCGAGTGGCGGTTTTGGTTCAACAACGGGAGGTACTGGCTTGTTCGGAGGCGGCGGTGGTGCCAAGCCTCAAACGGCCACGGGCTTCAGCTTCGGCGGCCAACCCGCCCAGGCTACCGGGGCTTTCGGCGCGACGGGCGGCTTCGGAAGTACCGCGGCGACCGGGACCGGTACGGCCCCCGGCCTCTTCGGCGGGGCTGCTCAGCAGACCGGCTCCGGCCTATTCGGCGGGGCTGCACCGGCGTCTACCGGTGGGTTCGGAGGTGGCGGGTTTGGAGCCCAACCCCAACAGACAGGAACGGGCCTCTTCGGACAGCAGCAACAACAAGCCGCAAAGCCCCTGTTCGGCGGAGGTGCCACGACCGCCACGGGAGGCGGACTTTTCGGCGGCGGGACCACGACAACTCCTTTTGGTGCCGCTGCCGCCACGCAGCCATCCGGGGGGCTCTTTGGAGGCCAAAAACCAGCAGCGCCAGCTGGTGGTCTTTTCGGTAGCGCCCCCACTGGCCAGGCGGGAACCACGGGTGGGGGGCTTTTTGGCGGCCTTAGCCAGGCTCCACAGCTGCAACAGCCTCAGCAAGGCGGTCTCTTCGGCCAGTCCCAGGCCAAGCCCGGGTTGTTCGGGACCAGCGCACAGGCCGGTGGTGGTGGGCTTTTCGGGGGCCAGCCGGCGCAACAAGGGTCTCTCTTCGGCGCCGCGCCGCAGCAGCAAGCCCAGGTGCCAGGCTTGGGCGGCTCGCTGTTTGGCGGCTCTACGGGAATGCAGACGGCACCGCAGTCGCTGACAACCAGCATCAACGACGTCTCGGCTTACGGAACCCCTTCCCTTTTCCAGGGCTTGGGTCAGACGGAGGTCCAGAACCCGGGCCCGCTCGCTACGCCGTTGGCCGGAAGTAAGCTCAAGCCTGCCCGGAAGAGCTCGATTCTCCCTCTGTTCAAGATGACGCCGGGCTCCGCGACAAAATTTGCCACCCCACAAAAGCGAGGCTATGGCTTTTCGTACAGCACCTTCGGCACTCCTACTAGTCCTTCGAGTGTCGCCAGTACGCCGGGCGGCCTCAGCCAGAGCCTGCTCGGCGGCAGCGTCGGCCGGGGCCTCAGCAAGAGCATCTCTTCTAGCAACCTGCGCCGGACTTTCAACCCCGAAGACAGCATCCTTGCCCCCGGGGCATTCTCCAACAGCTCGGGTCCGCGGTACTACGGCAGCACAGGCCAGAGGAGGTTGATTATTGATCGGGATATCCGGACGGACCTGTTCAGCACTCCCACCAAGGATAAGCAACCCGCCAACGACGGCCGCAAGCTCTCTAAACGCGTCAGCTTCGATACCTCGGTACCAACCATCGACAACGGCCCACCAGACAGCGGACGACAATCCCCCGAGACGTCTGCCAACACGGCCGCAGACCTGGGATTCCTCCGACCTGCTACCCGCCGTCCGAATGGGACGAACGGCTCCAAGTCCTCCGACACCCCTCCGGAGATGGAGCAGGTGAAGGGTAACGAGCTGGCCATTGTCCACGAAGAAGACACGCCCGCCGCGCAGAATCAACCCGTCGAGGCCGCCGCCGCGAAGGCCGCGGGCGAGTATTGGATGCATCCTTCCCGACGGGAGATCGAAGGCATGAACCGCGTCCAGCGTCAGCAGGTTGCAGACTTCACTGTCGGCCGTCAGGGCATAGGCTCCGTCCGCTTCAGGGTTCCCGTCGACCTCAGCACCTTCAACCTGGACGACATCACGGGCGGCATCGTCAACCTCAAAACCCGCGAGGCCACCGTGTACCCCGACGCCTCCAAAAAGCCCCCTGTCGGCAAGGGCCTGAACGTTCCGGCCGAGATCTCGCTCGATAACTCGTGGCCGCGCGGGCGGTCTGCTGATAAGAACAGCAGCCGTGTTCAGAAGCACATCGAGCGGCTGAGAAACATCCCGGACACCGAGTTCATCAACTACGACCCGCAAACCGGCATCTGGACGTTTTCTGTCGAGCACTTCACGACCTATACGTGCGAGTACGACGATGAGTCGGACAGCGACCCCGCGGCGGATACCCAGGAGGTGAAGGACCAGCCCTCGCCCGCTTATCGCCGGGACACGGCCGCCCTTGCCTCCGCCTCCGCCGAAGTCGACCCCGACGATACTTTCGACTTTCGGCGCAAGCGACGCGCCCTGCCCGGGGCCTTTGACGACGCGGAACTTTCGGACGAAGACGACATGCCTCAGCAGGAGTCTTTTTTTGGTGATCGCTCCGCGGAATTCGTCCCACATGTGATCGCGCCGGCAGCAGCCAGCGACGAGGACATGGGCCACGAAGATGACCTGTCAGAGAACGAGGACGTGGCGGCCCTCTCTCTCGCACATCATCTTCCCGCGGAGCGCCAACAAAACTCGCCATACCTGGGCCCTGTCGCCCGAACCCAAGAGACGCCGGCGGGTGTCTTGCGAGCCAGGATGAGGGCCATCCGAGAGTCGGCAACCCCTATGAAACTTCAAGTTGCTGGCGGGGACGACTGGATGGACATGCTCCAGAAGACTATGAGTCCTCAGAAGCGCGACCGAGCGGCACTGAAGGCGCTCAGCCGAGACGCCCAGGGGCAGGCACAGCATCCGACCCAGCACGACCGGGGCTTCGAGGCCAGCAGCCGTATGATTTCGGACGGCAAGGGCTTCGCAACAAGCATTGATCTGATGAATTCCCTGTTCGAGAGGGCGAAGGCACCCGCGACTCAGGCGTCGCAGAAGATCACGCCGGCCAAAGGCTTCCCGAAGGTCGGTGCTTAGCCCTGTCCACAACCCCCTCCCCCGGCATGGCGTTTGTCGACAGCCCGGCGTTCTGTGTTGTGTATCTATTACACCGGGAGGGCGAGCAATTTGAAGATAGTTTGGCTTACTCTTGGTTTTCTTTTCTTTTAGTGGCCCTACCAGAGGCAAGTCAAGAACACGGTTGACGAGGAGGCAAACATGGATCCCCTGGAGCAGTCCTTCCACGGATCCTTCAAGCCTCGATGGGGACCTGACGGAAGCTGCATAGTTGCCGCGCCGCTGGAGGCGAACGGTGCGACCCTTGACCGAGTCAACATGTTCTCACTAGACGGTCCCGCTGAAGTAAGTTCCCTTTCCTCGGCCCCACTCTCCTCTGGCCCGTATCTGATGCCGCGATAGGATCCAGTCGACGGTATTTGGGATTACGAAAAGCAGTTGGTCCGCATCGCAAGCATCAACGGCGTACCGACGTTGGTATTGCCGAACCACACGCCGAACCACACGCCGAACCACACGCCGAGCCTCCTTGGATTCTCGATCCTTAGAAAGGATCACTTCACCTCACCGGCAACAAAGCCGTTTACGGTGCCATTCGGGCAGGAGCGGCGATCTCACGAGCTCTCGGTTTGGAAGCTGGCCGGCACCCTCTTCGATCCAACCGGGTCCCGGTCCGACGCTGGGCAGGACCGTCACCGACGGGAGCGGCTCGCCAAGTTCTGGGCAGCTCTGGTCCAGGAATCGTCGGGCCCTGTCGACGAGGGTGCGCCGCACGAGGAGAAGGCCGTTTTGTACCTTGCCCAGCGCAAGGTGACGGAAGCCTGCCGGGCCCTGTTGGACGGCAAGGACATCCGACTCGGAACCATGATGTCTCTCATCGGCAGCAGCGACGCCTTCAAGAAGGATATGCGTGAGCAGATCGAGGAGTGGCACGACGGCGATATTCTCTCCGAGTTCAGCGTTCCAGTGCGGGTTCTCTACTCGCTGCTGGCCGGGCACGTATCCGTTGCTAAGGGCAAGAAAGGCGTCGGCATCGAGAACCGAATGGACTCGGAAATCATCTCGGAACGATTCGGACTGGACTGGAAGCAAGCCTTCGGGCTTCGACTTTGGTACGGAATCTCGGCCGAGGACGGCATCGCGGCGGCCGTGGACAAGTTCATGGAGGACATCGAACAGGGCAAAGTCCCGGCGCCCCGACCCTGGTACGTCGAGCAAGGCATTCCAGTCAACTGGGAAGACCAGCACCGAGACGAGCGCGAGGACCTGCTCTGGGGTCTCTTGAAGGTCTTTGCCGGTCGCGCATCTCTCAAAGAGGTTCTCCAGCCCGAGAATGCAGAGCTCACGCCGCTCAACTTCCGCCTCTGTTGGCAGCTCGGGCAGGCTCTCGTCGCAGTGGGTCACCGGGTGCTCCCAGCCGAGCGCGCTGATGTCCTTACCTCGTCCTTTGCCACCGAAATCCTGCACAGCAGCAAGGAGGAGACGGCCTGGATCGCCGCCATCTTCGTGCTCCTACACCTTACAGAGCCTGCGGCGAGGATGAAAGCCATCCAAGACGTTCTGGCCCACCATGTTGGCGACCTCTTCACCAAGAAATGGAGGGAGCAACGGCATTACGAGCTGCTTGTCAATGATCTCCACATCCCGGCAACGTGGGTGTGGCAGGCCGCAGCGCTGCACTGGCACGGGAAAACAGGCTACTCGGCCCTCGAAGCCGAATGTCTACTGCGGGCGTCGGCCTTTGCGGACGCGCATTGCCTCTTCGTGAAGGAGCTGGCGCCCAAAGCGGTTATCGAAGGCCACCACGCGGAGGTGTCGACGGTGCTTGAGAAACTCAAGCCTCACCAGCACGCCATCCCCGGCTGGAATCTGGGCGGGGAAGTGTACGCCAACTACCTTGACCTCGTCTCGCAGCGCACGGGCGGGCAGCAGCCCGAGTCCAGGCTGGTGGAGAGTCTGATGGCCAGCCTTCCGTTGATGTACGAGCGAACGCTCGATACCGACACGACGGAGGTGGCGGCCATTGCGGATATGGCCGACTTCGTGGCCAAAGAGGCCTTGGTTCTAGCCACCCGGGGCCAGGTCAGTCCAGCCCCATCTTCGAAGTTCCCCCGTCGGCGAGTGAGCGGTGCTAACGCGTCGTCGTCGCAGATGGACCTTTCTCAAATCTCGCGCCTCCCACTCACCGAGGACCGCCAGCTCCGGTATTCCAGCGATCTCGCGTCGGCGTATTTCCGCGAAGTCATGAGTTCCAGTAGCTAGGCTGGTCGCGCGCTCGTATCCCATCCGTCAGCACTCGTTCGACTGGCGTCATTTCGCGAAACCCATGTAGGATCAAGACGAGGGAGGCGGTCGGTATCATTGCACAGCCAGGAGGATGATTTCCACGATGGACGGGCCCATCTCAGATGTGAAGGCCCCGACGATGAGACTACACACGTCGCTTCTCCTTCGAGCTGATGCACGTTGTCGCCCGTTAGGTAGGAAGATAGATGGCGGTGAATGGCACGTAGATAGATTCCAAGCAGACGTCATCGTGTGTCCGTGAGCGTATGATGTGTGTAATTCTGGAGTCATGAAGGCCGCCGCACTCGGCGGAGATTGCCGAGGTTCGCGAGGTCCGTTCTTGTCGGGCCCTCTCACTTCACGACGTCAGCGGATCGTCAATGCATGCACAGCCTTCCGTTCCTTGCATCAGACCGAATCCCGGCTCGGGCGAGGCTGTTGGCTGGGAGTTGGCCCGACCGGGACGACTTGGACGCCGGTCATGATTCATTACGGAAAGGTGTGGTGCCGGGCGAGCCAGCTGATGATTCCCAATGCCGTTGACCCCGACCGTCAGACGGGCTCGACGAGAACAGACCTCGGACCAAGCGATCAAGCCGGCACGAAGATGCCAGCCTTTGCTCCGTACCTAATTTTGGCTCACCTCGCTGCTCTCACTGGCGAGGTACCAACTCACGCAAGCTACCTCAGGTTAGGTAGACCTTCGATACGGCCGGGATAGGTAGCGCCAGCTATGTACGTACAGTACCGTGAATTTACCTCGCGTACCCACGTTCATCCAACCTACAGTAGGTAGTGCTCGTACTGTACGCTACAGTAGCCACAGAGTATCCATGGCAGGTAGGCGCGGGAACGACGGAGCAGGCACCTAATACTGTAGGCACACACAGTACTCCGTAATACTATCCCCAACGACCAAGGGTCTTGGTGGAAAGAGGGGCGGGTACGGAGTACAAATGTACAGTACTCCGTACCTCGGGGTGCTGCCCCGCGTTCAGCTCTCAGATAAGCGCCGCGGGGACCTTCCGCATACTGTACCCCTCGTCGATGGAGGCTGAGTTCACGCCGTCGCTCGAGGATCACACAAACGTTTCAATCGTCTTGCGGGCAAGTCCCCGCTTGGGTGGCCTGCTAACGGACCTGTTTGAGCAGACGCCCGCACAGCCAGACAGCGTTCTAGCACGAGCGAGCCGGCCAGCCAGCTCATGGTTCGTCTGACCTTACTCCGTACAGCGAACGGCCGGGGGCGAGTGTCCCCTGCCGAGGGCGGCGCGGAGCTGCAGCCGCGGCAAAGATGATGCGCTGTGCTTTCCTTGCATCAGTCAACCGTTTGCGCGAGTGCTTGGTTTTTGTTGGGAAAACGGGACGGGGCTTTCTCCTTCTTGGGCCTCCCCTGGGTGTTTCCTGGGTGTCTACTGGGCATCTCCTATCTCGACGATTCCCGTCTCTTCGCCTCCGTTCAGTGCGCCGTCGAGACCTACAGTAACCCCCCGTCTCCGGCACTTCGGCCTCTCTTGGCATCCAAGGCTCCTCGCCTCGCTCCTTTGGTACGGTAGTACCGCGCATACGGAATCGCAAGCCCCTGGAAGTCGGTTACTACAGTCCTCGGTCCACCGTCTTTTCTATTCCGTCTTCTCCGTCTCACAGACCTGTCATCCGGCTCCGAGACGCAAGGACGCACCTCGTCTCGCAGCACTTGCCTCTACTTGAGGAACGTCGTGGGACTCGCCCGGTCCCACACCTCCCGCTCACGGGGAAGTTGTTTGCCCGTCCCACTCGTGGATCTAGTTTACAAGTCCGAGTCTCCCCTTGATCGTTTCTGTCTGGGGTACCTCGGCGATATCACACAGGCCGCTCGCACGCGTCGCCTCTCCGCCATCTTCGCCACCTTCCGCCCCCCCACGTGCCACCCTCTCCTCGGCCGTTGATCTCGTCGGACGGCGCCCGCGGGGGCTCTTGGCTATATCAAGACACCAATTGGCCTCACCGTCTGAACCGAAACCAGATACGCAGAAGACTGAGCAAGTTCAAGCTCGTCGGGTCACGATGGCGGCGCATGAGAGCTTCGGGGAGCTTGGCCTGTCCATCCTGGGGGTGGCCGCACAGTACCCCCCTTATTCACTCAAGGGAGACGCGCTAGAGGTTCTCAGCAAGCGATTTTACCCCGAATCGCCATCGTGAGCCTCCTGTTACGACCCCGACAACACCCAGTCGGCGCTAACGACATGGGAACAGCATGCAGAAGGTGCTCTCGATCAACCGTTTCACCGGAATCGACACGCGCTCCTCAGTCGGCACTCCAGACCACCCCTTAGTGAACAAGGAGAAAGCTCCCTCCATACGAGAGCTCCACGAAATCTTCCTCAGCGACGGGGTGCCCCTGGCGGTAGGCGCCTCACAGAAGGCCATCGCCGAGGCACGCATAGACCTGTCCCAGATAACACACATTGTCTCGACGACCTGTACCAACAACGCGAACCCGGGATACGACCATTTCGTGGCGCAGAGCCTGGGTATCAAGCACCAGGTCGAGAAAGTACTGCTCCAGGGCGTCGGTTGCAGTGGCGGGCTGGCTGCGCTCAGGACGGCGGCGAATCTGGCCTTGGGGCACACATTGCGCGGGAAACCGGCGCGGATACTCGTTGTGGCCCTCGAGATCAGCACGACCTTGGTACGGAGCGAGTTGGACAGCATCAACGACCTGCGGGAGACGCGGATAGGGGCGGCCCTGTTTTCCGACTGCGGGAGTGCCGCTGTGCTCAGCAATGGTATCGGAGAGTCGGCCGAGCCTGTCTACGAGCTTCTAGGGTGGGACCACCGGGTAGTGCCAGACAGCGCGGAGGACCTTGGGTTTGATGTGGACCCGGTCGGTAAGTCAACCGATCCCACGATGGAGAGGTCGATGCTGATCCGTGCGCAGGCTGGAAGGTGGTTCTCTCGCCACGGGTACCAGGGCTGACGGCGGATGTCCTCCAACCCACGTTTTCGGACCTGATGTCGTCGTTGCCCTCATTACCGCCGTCGTATCAGAAGGCTCCCGATTTCGACTGGGCTATGCATCCAGGCGGAGCGCTGATCCTCACGGGCGCGGAAAAGGCACTGGGGATCACGCCGGAGCACATGCGCGCGAGCTACGACACGTACATGAACCACGGCAACTCGAGCTCGGCGACCATCTTCGCCGTCTTGGACCGCCTCCGCTCCAAGGAGATGGACGTGTACGCACCCGGTGGCCGCTCTAAGGAGTACGTGGTGGGCTGCGCCTTCGGGCCGGGCATCACCGTGGAGGCTTGCATGCTCCGGCGGAACCTGGGCGTCACGGGCCTCCAAACGCCGCCCGAGACGGAGAGTGAGGACAGTCGGAGTGATTCGGGCGAGGATATAGGCAGCGGCGCCGCTGCCGGGACCCCATCCGAGACTCCGGTCAAGGCCCCCGGGGGAGCACAGGCGCCGGTGGTGGATCCTAGCAGACCGGTCGCGGCTGGCGAGAGCGCAGCGGTAGCGCCACAGCAGGCGCCGATACCAGAGGAGGGAGGGGGGGTCACACAGGACGACATATTCATCAGCCAGGCGCTTGAGGGTGTGGAGCTGGACTAGATCTGCCAGTGCCATTTGAGAGGGACAGGCGCATTTTGAAGCATGGGCGATGAGTTATCAGACGTCTGTATATACATGCTTACCGTATACATAGAGCTGGTGTGCTAGCGAGGATGACTCCGCTACGTGGGGGATGAGATATGAGGAACTAGACGACGACTTGATCCCTTGCTTGCAGGGGAGCATCACAGACCAAACGCTTCACACGCTGGCACATGCTTGCCTAGTCTTGGTAGGCGAAGGAAGACACAATCTAGTTGATTGATGAAACTCTGTGAAGGGAGCCCTCCGAATATTAATGTTACGGACAAAGATGCAACGTGGACATGCTCTCGCGCAGGCCGCCCCCTTTTCCAGTGACCAACCGAAAAACGCCCTGCCAAACCGCCGAGCCCATCCATGCCGCATTCCAACTCCTCCAGCACTCACCACGCCGTATCAATGCGGGGGGGCCGGCACCTCCTTGCCCGTGACGCCGCCGGCGCCGCGACCGTCGTCGGGCGAATCTCGACCGTCGTCGCGCTTGCAGCCGAGCTGGCGCGTGTCCCAGCCGTTGGTTTCGAGGAAGGCGCGGAAGCGGGCGTCCTCGCGCCGGATGGTATCCTGGCCGACGGCGGGCAGGCAGAGGGCGGCCAGGATGGCGCTGAGGGCGCACAGGCTGCTCGAGACGTAAAAGGGGTACTGGGCGCCGCGGTCGCCGCTGCCGCCGGCCTTCTCGATGAATGGGAAGATGTACGTGCCGACGAAGGCGCCGATCTTGCCCAGCGCGGCGGCCAGGCCGTAGTACTGGCCGCGGACGCCCGTGGCACAGGTCTTGGCGGCGAGGACTGCGCGGGTGTCGGGTGGGAGGGTTAGCGGGTTGGTCTGGATGGGAAGGGGGGGACT
>Ga0247777_1000291_pt1 | contig 13517 bp, 16 predicted proteins | sample UWRJL154409C5_FD_179937 | JGI IMG/M metagenome (GOLD analysis project Ga0247777, IMG submission 179937) | Plant litter microbial communities from Arlington Agricultural Research Station in Wisconsin, United States - UWRJ-L154-409C-5 | ecosystem: Environmental > Terrestrial > Plant litter >...
TGCCCTGGCGCCGGCCGAGGGGGTGAGGGGGCCTTGCCGCCCCCAGGAGGGGGGGGGGGGGGGGGGGGGACAGTGACCGTGACTTGGAGATCGGATGGAGTCCCTAGCAAATGTAGCTACCTCCGTCTGCTGACCTGGTGCCTCAGGTGTTGATCACCAGACCTTTTCGGTCTGCTCGTGGATGCCAAGCGCGGAAAGGAGGCTGCCGATAACGAAGGCGGCGAGGAGAACTGGCGGAGGCAGATGAGGGCCGGCCCTGACGGTTGAACCTCCCTATGATGGTCTCGAGAATGGTTTCTCAACTCGATGAAGAGTTTGCGGCCCAAGGCCCCCGTGATTTGGCCCTCTCCCAGTGACTCAGGCGTCAATCCCCGAGTTGAAGGAGATCAAGTGAGATCCGCTTCGAGGCACGGCCCGATCTACCCTCAGGTGACAGGCTCGCTGCCGCAGCCCGTCGGGCACATCTTTTGATTTAGAAACTTGTACTCCATTGATTCTTTGCTTCCTCTTCTTCCCTCTGATTATTCAGTCCAGCTTTCAGTCCAATATTAGAATTCAAAAAAGAAAACCCGTCACGAGCCGGATTCAGCCTTCAATTGAAGTCGCGATTGCCGCGACCCCGGCGAGCCCAGCTCTCCCAATCTGCCCCTTTCAAAATGATACCCTCTCATTGCCGTTCCAGTTGCCTGCGGAATGACCACCGGCTTTCCACTTGACATCACTCGCGCGGCGTGCCGGCGTGGCGCCCGGCCGCTGATCAATGCCGCTACTAATTTCCGGAGATACTAGTACTTTGTAACTACGGAGTACTCCGTGCTCGAAGGTCACGGCGGAGGCGTAGGGCTGAATGTCAGAACATTACGTTGACTACCTACAGTACCTACCTAGCCATTTGGGGCTGGCACTCTGTCCGGTCACTTCGGGCGCCGAGTGCACATCATTCGTTTTCGGCCCGCGGTCGTTCCCCTGAGCAGGGCACTACTCCGTGTCTAGGTAATTACAAGCAGCTACTCCGTACGGAGTAAGTCAGTACCGAATCTGTAACCCGGCTCGGAGTGACGGATCCTTGTCTCCTTTGAATGGGCCCACACCGGATGGCGCTCTCATTGGGGAGCGACAGCCGCAGCGTGGGAGAGAACTTGCGCTACCGACCATGTACTGGGGTGGGGCGCTTCGGGGGACGCCCTCCGGTGAGCCGGTCGCGCCAGGTCCTCGGCGAGACCAAGTTACACAGTATAGTAGTTTCCCCTCGTGCCCTTGGCTTCCAAGCCCGTTATTCGTAAAGTTAGATGGTTGCTTGAGTCGTGTTCCTTCCTCCTTGGTACTTCGAACGAGTGCCGAACCGATCCGCCCAACCGGCCCCTCCCCCGTTCGCCCCTCAAAAACATCCGCCGTCACTCCACCAAGGCAAATTCCGACGCGTCGCAATGGCCACAGGCTGTCAGGAACCAGGGTGACGAAATTCGACCGCCTCGCCCACCGCCGACATCCTGGCGATACCCTGGCAGCAGAATAAGAGGCGAACAATCCCTTCGGGGTGACGGCCCCAAGGCCCGCCATGTCGCTCTGGTCCAGCTGCCACCATCCACGGTCAAGCGCTTTCCGCCCGTCTCAACCGCTCGGGGACCGAAGGCGATTAAGTTCAATAGCCGTTCGGGCCGCCAAAAGCCGTCTCCCATGCCCCTATCTACTCGCCCACCTCACCGCCCGCGTCCTCCAATATAACCCACGATGCCACCAGCGACCAACTCGACGCTGTCCGCGCTGGATCCGAACGAGTCCCGGGCCTGGCAACACACCACAGCCATAATCGTCTGCCCGACCATTGCCGCCGTATTGACGGCATTGCGGTTTTACACACGGCTCGCTCTTCTGAAAAAGTGCTTCTGGGAAGACTTGAGCATTGGAGTCGCTTTGGTACGGAAATCTCGGGGCGTCTCCGCCCAGCCTCGCATGCTGACGAGCACGCACTGACAGGCCACGACCCTGGCTTTGTCTGCCGTCAACCAGCTTGGTATGTTGTCGCCTGTCCACCCTGAGAGTCTTATTCTGAACCCCCCATCCACTTTAAGCTGTTGTTTACGGCAGCGGACGACACTTCGAGACCATCAGCGCTGCTGATTGGGTCGAGTTCCAGAAGGTAGGCAATTGCGCACTGGGCTTAAGGCCCCCCGCCCCGCCCCTTCTTTTCGACTTCAAACCCCGACTGTGGGTCGAGCATCTCAAGGGAGCTCGTCCATACCTACCTCAGGTAGATGACCTATCGCTAAAACGACACCAGCTTTCCGTTGTCGTCCCCCAACTTTACTCTCTAGTCCACTTCTTCCTCAAGCTGTCTATCCTCCTTCAATATGTCCGTGTGAGCGTGATGCAATCTGATCGGCGCCTCTGCCATGTCCTTATTACTACCTTGTGTATTGGCTACCTCATTTTTATTCTTCTCCGGATGGTCAGGTGCATTCCACTGGAGAGCCAGTGGACAAAGGGCATTCCAGGGGCAAAATGTTATTTCAACAGCACCTGGTTCCTGTTCGCCTCCCAGGCTTGGAATATGCTGATGGACTTTGTCATCCTCCTCGTCCCCCTTGTTATTCTCCGACACTCTACCGCCCCACCGCTGCAAAGGGTACTTTTCGTCGTTGTTTTGGCGTTTGGCGGATCGTAAGTCCACCCTTCCTGACCACAATGCCGTAGTAGCTTATGTCAGTGCATATCTAGAGCCTGTATCATCTCGGCTGTCCGGCTGCAGACGCTGTACCCGTCGTCTACGTCAACTGACCCATCTTGGGATAAGGTTCCCAGTGCCGTCTATGCCCTTGTGGAGGTCAATGTCGGCATCAGCTGTGCGTCGGTTGTCACGCTGAGACCGCTTTTCCATCGCATCAGACGGCGGTTCACCAAGGTCGACCCCCCACGACACGACGGGATAATACGGCGGCATTCCGCTCGCCGCCTTCCCAGCGTCGACTTGGATCTGATCACTGGAGATGCGACGCAAATCGAGAGCACGAGTGGTGATGAGTTAGAGCTCGGGCGGCCGGCCGGCGGCCTCTGCAATTCCTCGGCTAGTACGGGCAACAAGATATTAGTGAACGGTGACGTCGAGGGCCTTGGGCCCGAGAGCCCGGGGCAAAGTTGAGGCCAAACCCGCCTCTGGTCTGGCTTGATTCAAGTTTAGATTGGGATACCGGGCCCCTACACAGCGTTTATACCTATTTGCATTTCTTCCACGCCGTGTGACCTAGCTTTGAGGCCTAGGCAGCAACGGTTACGGATGCTGCCTTACAGTTGGTGTTCTCCCTGACATCACTGTCGCTGTTGTTGTTGTTGCTGTCGCTGTCACTGTACTGTACTTGGGAGGTTTCCGTTGGACGGGGTTGCGAATTGGATAGGGTACCGAATTATTAAGAGGAGAGGAACTTTGAAGTAAACTGAAGGCGACGGTAGCACTACAGCCCCAAAGTAGGTACCTGTTAGCGAGAGGATCCGTATATAATAATCTGGCGTATGCCGAGCTGAGCCTTGCAGCGACATACTGTGCAGTTGGGGGGTATGAAGTAGATGACGGCGCTGGCACTGCGGCGCGAGGTGCGTATCCCGACACGGCCCGGAGCAAAGTGGATCTCGCAGTGACATTCCATGGGCTCGGCAGGTCCGAAAATTGCCCGGGCACTCGCCGCGTCTGCACGGCCATGCCAATCAGGTCCCGCCCACCTCTGCGGCGAGGACGCCTCGACCCGAAGCGTGATGAGGGCGGCATGGGCAGAGGGACTGGGTGATATATCTGAAAAGCAACACCACGAGGAAATGTGCAGAAAAGCCGACATGATCTTTCTCCGGGGGCATTGGTAGCCGACGTCGCGTGGAATGTTCACCACCTGCGGCGGAATCCGGATTCTGGAGGCTTCCACACGATGCGCGACCCGACCGACCCGCCGTTGGACTATCGGCGAGATCGGAACGGCCGGACTCACCGCGTTTCCTACTCCCTGGCAGTATTCAATCACGCAAACCGCGTCGCGTTCTTCCCCTGCCTTGCATGTCCGCTTGCTACTCGTATGCTTCGTACGGGCTACGGAGTGAGTACTGTGTTAGTACATCCGCTCCGGAGATGAGCCACCGGGGACCTGCAGTGTGGTGCGTTGGCTGGGAGGCTGGCAGCAAGGGTTAGCGTATCTTAGCGAGCTCAGTCCCGAACCTGACGCCAGGCGGTGCCTTGGGAGCCTTGCCAAGCGCCGCCCAAACCCTCTTCCGCAGAGTCCGCCCCGCCGCCTGGCGGCCTGTTGGGGGTGGCTGGCGGCTGAACCGCAACGTTCAGGTATCTGCCACGGCCCCCGCTCTCTAGCCCAATAAGCGATAAGCCAAGAACGCCACCGCGTACAACCCCGGCAACGTGCAGCGACGCAGCGACGATGCCCAGTGACCACAGGATGTTCCTTCAGGGAGGACGCGCATATTTCTCCATTCGATGCCGCTGCGCGGCACTTTGACTGCGTGCATTACACCCAGCACACGGACCAGCGTTCCCCGCAGGAGGCTGAGGTACGGAGTACTCTGTGCGACTCAATGAAATGAGAATATAGGTCCCCCACCTCCAAAGTTGCGTCTCTGATCGCTACGACAACGTTCCGAATGCCGCCATGTCGAGTCCAACAGTGGCCATCGCTGGCGGCGTGGCCTCGCGTTCGGTCCCAGTTTCGAGCCCGTCGGCCCCGGGTCGTGCACCAACGGCGCCTTCCTATGAACACAACCCACCACTCCTCGATGCCGCGCCCCGGCCACGAGCGCTCGCACCTTCCCGACGCAAATTTGAATGGACGGCCGAGACGGCATTCTTGATGGCGAGCATCGGCGGCCTCGTTGCTATTTGCGTCCTCCTGCGTACCCAAGACGGTGCCCTGTTGACCGAGTGGACGCTCCCGCTATCCCTGAATACGTTCCTCGCCCTCCTGTCCCTCCTGAGTCGTTCGTCGTTGGCATATTGCATGACTTCGAGCCTGGGTCAGGAGAAGTGGAACAAGTTTCGCCGCCAGGCATCCCCAATGGCCGATTTCGTGGCTATCGAGGAGGCTAGCCACGGACCCATGGGCTCCCTCGCCCTGCTGTGGTGGTCTAAACTCAGGTACGTCGCTTCCGGAACATGCAACAGGACATTTTATACTGACATATTTCGCGCTCTGAAGACGAGGGCCGCTCGCCACGTCGGCCGCTTTAGTGACCATCCTGCTGTTGGCCGTCGACCCTTTCATCCAAGCCCTGGTATCCTATGAAGGCCAGCTCGACGCCGTGGTTGGGGCCGTCTCCTCTATTGCCTGGGCCTCGGTCCTGCAGATTGGTGCTTCCTATCCCGCGGGGTACGCCATTAGCGCCGGCAACTACCCGGGAACCGAGACGGCGCTCATGGACCGTAGGGTCGTAGTCGATGAGATCATGAGGGCGGTGAGCGTATCCTCGTTCTCCAACACGTCGACCCCAGCCCACGCCAATCTACCTCTTGCTTGCGACACTGGAAACTGCACGTGGGCGCCCTTTCCTACCGTCGGGGTATGTTCGTCATGCGTTGATATCTCCCAACATCTCATCAAGGCTCCTTACATTGGACTCTCCAATAACTGCGGGGGCGAGATGCCCGACCAGAGGGCTCCAGTTTCCCGGTATACCGTATCGTACGGGGGGGCATCCATCGATTTCGATTATGGGATTGACCAGGGCAACATGACGCTCGCCGCGGACGGTGCCCCCAATCCCTCCATGTGCCGCTACGAGTCGCGGGTACAGACGATGTATTCGTCTCGCCCAAACGGCACCATCACCTTTCAGAACTCATCTACGCTCATTTTCTCCATGGCGTTGTTGAACATCTCGGATGAGTTTTGGAGCAACACAACAGTCGAAACGTTCAACAACGCCCACGTGTCACTCACAGAATGCTCCCTATTCTTTTGCACCCAGGTATTGAAGGCATCTGCCGAAAGCGGCTCCTTCACAGAAAACATCACCTTTTGGTCTGCTGAACGCGAGCCCGCTTCGTTCAACATTACGGGGATGGAATTTACGGGCTTGAACAGCGAGAATGCAACCCTCGACCACAAGCTCGTGGATGGCGACCTCGGCCTCTCGCTCGACCAGAGATTCTATGGGGGCTACGCGGCGATTTGGCGCACCCCCCTCCAGCTCTATCTACCGCCTGCCGGGGTCGCAGCCCTCTCTGGAGCTTCCGGCGAAGTACCCGCCTTTCCGCAGCGCTTCAACATAACAGAGAACGCGATCGCTTCGTTTCAGTTGTCGTTGACAAGCGACTCTGCGCAGACCGCCATCAAGCGCGCCCTGGACGCCAGCCACGACTTCTCGGCGACGTTCGCCCGCGCAGCGCGCATCATCACCAATCAACTCCGGGGCGCCGATCCGCGCAGGTCCACCGTTCAGGGAACGGCAAACCGCTGGGCGGTGCACGTCCGCGTGCGCTGGCCCTACCTCGCCTTCCCCGCCGTTGTGGTGCTGGCCGGCGCCGTGGTACTTGTCGCGGCTGCACTGAGTACCCGGCTGCTCCGGATGGAGGCGCTGAAGACGGATGCGGCGGCGGTGATGCTGTTTGGGCTGGACGAGGAGGCAAGAGGCTTGATACGGGGAGAGTTGGCCGAGTTGGGTGGTAAGTGGAGGGCGGAGAAGAGGAAGGCGGGAGAAGCGCTTGTGAGTCTGGAGGATGGAGCGGATGGGATGCTTGAGCTGAAGGTCTACCGGGGCGGCGGTGGCAAGGAAGGTAATGAATACGGCGAGCGGTCGAGAGGTGGGCTCGAGGATGCACTTTCTGGCTCGGAGGACGCGCTTCCAGGTGCAACGGACGACGGAGGTGCACACAAGAGTCGGCCTGCAAGTATGGTCGAACTGCAAGGAGGAAGGAGTCGTAATCACCGCACTTACGTTAATATTGGACAGGCAGGCTTGTCCCAACCTCAGGCCTACTGATTAATACTACCGATGCTAGCCTTACTTATCATACACGGCCTACCCAATGGATTACTGCCTCCTGCAATCGGGAATAATGTTACCCGCGATCCAAGATGCCATGGTACTAAGGCAACCTTGGAGTTGTGTAAACGGCGGGATCCAAGGCATCAAGAGGCAGCGTCCCTCAAGTTAGATTTTGCAGGCCAACAAGTGTACTTTGTCGTGGCGACAAGCCCTGTCGTGGCGACAAGCCCTGTCGTGGCGACAAGCCCTGTCGTGGCGACAAGCCATGTGTGCTTAGCAAGGCCTGTTCACCTATCATGGCCTGTTGACGCCAACAAGGCTTGTTGACAACTACGGATCGACGCTACGGTATTCATTGAACAGTTCAACAACCTATACTCACTCGCCTGTATATATTAAGATATCCCCTTGGCTGCCACTGGCCCCTTCAACCCAATGCCCCAGTTCGGTCCCATTCCGAGCAAGTCATTAAGAGTAGGATGGTTATTAGGTAGCTCCTGGTAACCCCCTTTCTTCGTTCGCCTCCGAGGGGCCCGTTGCCAGACAGCCTCTGGCTTGCTGGGACGGGTTGGGTATGCCGTCCAAAGTTGGGCTACATTTGTTCAGCGCAATCGTAGTGCTACAGTATAGTGTCCACGAGAAGCACTCCTCGCGGGACATGTGATCGGGGGAGGGGAAGGAAGCCGACAGACTACGCCAAAAAGTGTCGCTAAACGAGGGTGTATTGTTGGTTTACCCCCCTAAAAAAAAACTATCGCTTCCAGGAGAGGTAAACACCGTCCATATCCATCAGGCCTTCTAATGATATCGTCGCCAGCCAGAGTCGGCCAGGTTATCACGTTACAATAGATAGCTATCTGACCGATCAAACAACACATCATCGTCCTGGCAGCCGAACCGTCACGAAAGCCCTTCTTGCCACTCCTTCTTTGCCGTCACCATGACTAGGACGCTTAATACCAAGCTTCGAATAGCCTAGGAGAGGGTCGTCTTCGGCCTCGAGGCTCTAGCAGCAAGGCAGGTAGGGCCCCAATCTGGCCCATCATCGATGGCACAGAGAGTAATTGTGTTGACGTATCGAATCTTGCCGTTTTCGATCCGGAGCTCGTGACTATCGGGAATATTTCCGACAGCGCTAAAAGAGCAGAGCACCTCGGCCGACCCTGTTATCTCGTCGATGACGGAGCGGCGCATGCCGTTGGCCTTGCCTCCGTTGGCTCTTGGTCGAGGAACGTCGGAGCAAGGGGTAACGTAGCGAGAACCCTCGACACGCTCGCAAGGGTTCCCAAAGGGTAAATGGGACATGGCCGAGGTAGCATTGGGCCCCCCCCAGAGGTCCAGATAGGCGTCTACTGCTTTCTGGAGAACATCCCGGCTTGGGCGGGCAGCCGCCTCCAGTGGCTTCCAATCTTGCTTTTAAAAGTGTTAGCTTCTTGGAAGGCTGCTTCTTCTAGAATGATGGAGCGCGGAGCGCGAAGCAGAGAGAAAGAATAAAGCATGAGGAGGGCACAGCCCCGGTATAGACCAGGATGGAATAGTGCCAGGAATAAGTGCTGGCTCACATTGCGCCAATAGCCCAACGTAGCCGAGGCGTTGAAGAAGAGAGCACCGGTAGTTGCTACGATACTGTCGATCGTCGTGATGGCGCTCATATCTGACGTGTAGTGAAGCTGTGTGCCTATCACGTAGGGCTTGGGAGTCAGGGCAGCGAGCTGAGTGTAGGTCGCACAGCTGACAGTATCCGCCGTAGTCCGGTTGTAATCTATAGTTAAGGCCTGGTTGAGGATACCCTTAGAGATGTCGACAACCTTGTTGTTTTCTTGATAGACAAAGTTCCCAGCGAAGAGCTTTTGCAGGTCGCCGAGTTTTCCTGTCTTCTGTGCCGCGAGGTAGCCATCGGCCGCGGCGATGAGCTTTTCACGACTGCATTCCCCGACGACAGTTGAGGCCAGAGTAGCTACAGCAAGAAGGCCGAGAGCAATGCTGCCGAGGCGACTTGATCGATCCATGGTCCGGCGTCCTGGACTCATAGCGACGAAGAATGGTGAAGGAGACGATTTTATTCCGCTCCGTTCCAACTTACGGACGAACGCGTTTTATGTTTCTCTAGTCATTAAAACCCCCAACGGATGTGACCCCCGAGGCTATGTGCCGAGCTTGTAAGGACCGGGAAATATAATGAGACGGAGCCCAGAGCAAAGATGATGCCCATTCCCATTTGCGAGGCTATGGCCGGATTCAGGCTGGCGAATATCGCTTCATATACAGACCATGCCGGCTGAAACCAAAATACCTTGGAAACCGCGGAGGTGAATCTCGTCCCTTGCCTTTGACTCGTGCGCATCGCAATTCCGACATCATATTTCCATTCCGTTTCTCTTGCGATCCCTTCCAAAGACGGTTAGCCTAGAGCCTCAAAAGTAGAGCTACGATACATGGGAGCTGGAGCAGTAACTAGGGCAACTACCCTGAGAGCATCTTTCCTCGAGTTAGGCAAGCACTTGAAGGTCGCAGAAGGAGGAGAGCTAACAGACTACGCCAGAAGGACCAGAGAAAGAATGTGTATTGTCATCCGTTCTCCTCCCTTCAATGTCGCGCTCAGGGTAGGTGCAGTAGGTAGCCAGCCTGCCTTTCTCCTAGGGCCTTCACTCCACTCACAATACAGCCGCCCGCCGTCTTGACCCCCCCACGCCACACCACCTCTAGCCTTGCTACAGGCTAGATTTAACGTTGCCAGTTCGTTACAGGCAGTGGTTTCCCTGAGGAGAATACAAACTGGCGCAAACCAGCCTTATCATGCCCTGGGCCCGCAACCCGCCTACAGCTCGTCGGCCTCATGCCCACTGCGCTTCCCTCTACTTCCCCTGTCACTCTTTCTCGCCTCCCGTACGGCTCCTTTGATCATTCTGTCGTATTCTTGCCGTCTTGCTCTCTGTTGAGGTGACAGCTCAATCGACATCGCTTTGATCCTGAAGTTGATGTCCCGCTGACCGGATTTGTGCTCCGGACCAGTGTGATCCGTCGCCCAAGCAATCACAGAGTTGTCTTCAGGGTGTGGGTGGTACCGCTGAAGATCCAAGAAAGTAGCTGTAGCGCCAGAGTTGAGCGTAAATACCACAGTTACGGCTTTTACGGGACTGCGCCCTTACCTTCGCATTCAGCTCCCTCCGCCACCCAGAGAGGGAGGATCTCGTAGAGAGATCCCGCGGCGAAGAACAGGATTTTATCTTCAGCGCGAACGGTAGCCCCTGCGGCGCCGGTCGTAGCTCCCTCACCTCTCTCGGCCGGGGTTGGGTTTGGTGCCAGGGTCGTTGAAATCCTGTCGCCGCCCTTCGGTTTCTCCAACACGGCGAACATCCAGTTCTTGTGGGCATCGGTGCCCCTGCGCTGATGGTCCTCGATCCAACGGCGAACCGGCTGCGGTACGTCGGCATATTCCATGATCAGGTACTCGCGCCGGTGGTCGTTCTCCTCCCCGTGGTCGTCCAGGCCCTTCCAGTGACCTGCATAGAGGCGTCCCCGTAGGAAGGTGTCAATAGCCGGTGCCCACTGCGACAACCCATAAGGGCTGTTGGTGCGCACGTCCTCCTTCGAATACTGCTTGGCTCTGAAGGTCGCCTCGGCCTCGCAAACCGATACAAAGCCCTCGGGCGGTCCTAGGTCATCGCCGAAGGGTCCGCTATACTTGTAATGTCTCATGGCGTGCTCATCGTGATGGCTCCAGTGAAAGAAACTAGCAGCCACTGGACCTATATGCGTAAGAGCGGGCAGTAGCAAGATGGACTTCATGCTGAACGGATTCGTGTCAGCTTATTCATGAATAGGCGTGCCTTTGTGGGCATTGTTGGAGGGAGATGAGTCGCCGTCACATCTTGGGAGCGATTCAGAAGCACAAAAAGTAAATGCTGTCCTTTTGATACTCGGGTAAATTGCTCTAGCCAGTCATCGTCGTCTGGGTTCCATACGTGCCAAGCTACTAATTACATCTCCGACGTATACAGCCTATCTAGGTACTGGCCAGTCACAGTACACGTGTGTTCACCGATGTTTCATTTGGAGTTTGCTGTGGTTGGCGGTGATGGTCTCTAGTTGTCGGGGCTGTTCGCAACATCGATAAGGTTTTGGCTGGCTACGATACGGCAGAATTTGGAGTGAGCTGTGATCCTATCGTGGACGGCCTTGATACATCGTGTTAGGGGTTGGTGCGGAGAGTTGCTTGCTGTAAGCATCGATCACGTCTTGCATTAACCAATCGTCTCATCTGAACGACGAGCAAGAATTGTCTTAGCTTAATGGCTGATCTTGCAGAGCGCGGGAATCTATGGCTGATCCTTGAGTGGCGACATTCATCAAGGAAGTCGAGCATGGCGCGAGGGCTTTGTGGTTAAAGGTGCTTGAAGGTCTCTAGTCTTGACACTAAGCTGGGCCACGATCCTGGCGCTAAAAGTAGCTCGCTCGATTCATTGGGATGCTGGGCGGAAGGTCCTTGCACTACCACCCCCTGTCCTGTGGACGCCGTCCATCATCCCTTGCCAAACTTTCAAAACGACCACAATGCGCCACCGCAGAACTTCTCTTCGTATGGTTGCTTGTTCTGAAAGCTCCCTAAGTACGGAAACTAGCTGCACAGCGGAATTGAAATCTATCGAACGTACGTACCGACTCAGGCCCAAGACGATTTAGCGACTGTACATGTATGAAAGCAGTATTGCGCATGACGATGTAGTCCCTTGCCGCGTGGGTCTAAGCACTCGAGGTCTCTACACAGTAGCGTCGCGGACGAGGCTGGGAACCTGTTCGCCGTCTGGGAGGTCGAGGTCCCTGGAGTGGCGCAGCCCCTACCCGACTCTTCTACTTTTGGCCGTGGGGCTATGGCGAGTGCACCTTTCAACTTGGCCTACGGTACTGTAGCTTGGCCGAAGGTCGTGCGGCTACAGCGCTTTGATCCCGGGGCTGGCGGCGCCGGGCGGCCTGATCTTCGGGGCCTAGGGGCGCCGGCGGGAGGCCTGATCTCCGGGACTGGGTACACCGAGCAGCCTAACCTTGCCGACCTCCAGTGTCCCTCTCGACCTGAGCTTGCTCCAGCCTCGTTTCCGCCGCATCCTTTAACGCAGAGGGCCCAGAGTTGCGCCTCTGGAGACCGCTTCCATGGACAGCATAGGTGGATAGAAGGCTTTTGCCCTCCAAAGGGATTCCTGGCGTTAAAAATAACAACTATCAAAATAGACATCCCGAAGGGATACGAAAAGAATATAAAGCGAAGCTGAGACCTACTCTCCTCACCTATTCTGAACATCAGCATCACGAGCATCCAATCCAGTCTCTCTTCCAGTCGCGACACCTCGTTGCGCAACATGCGTCTCTTAACCGCTATTGGTCTCTCGGCCTCGGCCTTTTCGGCCCTGATTCTTGCGATCCCTGCCCCCGAGAGGGCGGCCTTCACCTCGACCGGCAGCCCCGAACAGGGCTTCAAGATCCCTAAACGGACTTTACCGGGCATCTACAAAGTTACATTCGACGACGAAGGCGTTGCCCACCACGTCAAGCTCCGCGATATGCCTACCGATGTGTCCCGCAGGACCGTCGACTCCCGTGACGCCGTCAACGAAACGATCGCTCTTAGAGAGCGCGACACAACCCTCGACATCGTCTGCACTGGAGAGGAGTTGGACTCTGAATCTGTCGACATCGTGGTCCGAAGGATGTATCAAGCATGTGGCCCTGGGGACAGTATTGCCCCAGATGTTCACCTGTATGCCATCGACGGACAAGTTGTCGCGTTTGACTGCAATTTTTCGGCCGATTGGATATTTTGCGGTGATTACCGCTACGAATACATTTTCCAAGAAGAAATTCCTGGAAAATGTGGCCGCAGGAATGCAGGATGGGCACAGTATTCCGACCCGGCTCACTCGGTTGGGATGCACAATTGGCTTCCCGAGGAGCAGCGACCGTGGTCCCCAGATGGGGGGGCCTACTTCTGTGGCAGGGACCACGACGCATACATTGACGTTAATGGCCCGACATAACTGGTCATGAGCAATAGATAGTAGGATGCTCAGGTGTATTGTACCTGAACTAGGGCTGACTAGACAGAGCGTTTGACTATGGGTACTATTACGGACGGGGGCTTCACTTCTTACTGGCCATCAATGGGCTTCTTCATGTACTGCTTTAGGGTGTGGAGAACCTGTTTCGCAGCAATAACAACCACGATCATTCTACTGTGACCTGGTCGACTACGTGTAGGTGTTGGGCCTCCTCAGCTCAAAAGAGTAAGCCCCCCCCCCTTCCCCTTCCCTTTTGGGGAGGGGGACGTTCGACAGATAGCCCACGGTCAAGAAGTCTCATGGCTCAAGGCAGGCTCACCCTGGAGGTTGCGACGGCGTGGTTTCGGTCAGGCCGAGTTACTTCAGCTGCCTGTCTCGGAGGCGCTTTGCCGTACTCATGGTTCCAACTCCTCCTTGCACGGCGATTCCGTGGCTGCAGACGGTATCCCAAGGGACTTGTAGAGCTCACATGGCCGTAGGGTACATGGACATAAC
>Ga0247777_1000292_pt1 | contig 13477 bp, 16 predicted proteins | sample UWRJL154409C5_FD_179937 | JGI IMG/M metagenome (GOLD analysis project Ga0247777, IMG submission 179937) | Plant litter microbial communities from Arlington Agricultural Research Station in Wisconsin, United States - UWRJ-L154-409C-5 | ecosystem: Environmental > Terrestrial > Plant litter >...
GGTTTACCTCCGGGCGGCCAACCGTCAGAAGGTCCCTTGCCAGGCGGAGAACACGAGCAGAACCAACACGGCACCGGCTTCGACCCCGACACACAGGCAGGCCTCGAGGTCGCAAATCCACGCTCACCCAACCAGGACAAGTACTGGGTACCGCCGGCGGCGGGCGGGGGACTCTCTCCTTCGGTGAAGCCGGACGATGTACGACCAGCCGTGGAACTGATCCGGCCTCCGAGAAAGAGGATAATGGGCATGAGGCGAACCACGTTTGTGCTGGCTGTCCTGTTGGCGTTGGTCTCCGTCGTTGCGGGTGTGGTCGGCGGGGTGGCCGGGAGCAAGGCCGTCAGTGACGCCAGGACGTAGGTGGCATTAGCGCTTCTTTCACGAGCAGCCGTCAAACTGACAAGCCCCCAGCTCATGTCTATCGTCCGCTTGCCCCTCCGGATCCGGCCCCATCCTCAACCCTAATGGCAGTACGCCCATCACCGGCGCCTTCGAGGCCCCCACCGACGTGCTCCTCAAGCTCGACTGCCCGAGGCTGAACAACACCAAGCAGACCATCACCCTAGGCGGCGGCGCCCCCGCCAAGTCGTGGACCTTCACGCCGTATTGCTCGGCGGACTACAACGACGTCAAAGATATCGGCGCCTTCATCGCCTATTCGTTTCGGGACTGCCTTCAGGCCTGCGCGAGCATGAACCTGAATGCGGGCAAAAATGTGTGCCTTGGTGTTGAGTTCAACGCCGACATGAAGAGCATTATTCCGGACAACTACGGCAACTGCTTCTTGAAGCCCAAATTGAACCCGCCCAACGTCTATGGGCGAAATTTGAATGTCGGGGGGGCCCTGGATACATGACGACGGAAGGGGACGCAGATGGGCGAGATCTCGATTTTTGACTGCTCAGGACAGCATGGACGGCGGCGAGAGACGGTATATGGCAGAGGATGACAGTGATCTCTCACCATTCTTGCCGGGAAGCAATGAGTGGGAGGTTCTCAGGTTTTGGAGTTTTGCTTCTGGCATTGCTGGTGAGTTCGAAGTTTGCTTGGGATCACTCAAGTCAACGCAAGGCGTCGAAGACTCCTGTCCTAGGTTGGAACAAAACTGTCCTTCCGCACCTGATACCGTACCGAGTAGGTACCCTACCTAGGAAGGCATCGCACTTACTGTACCTACCGACCTACTCTACACAACTCGGATGGGCTTGGAATCAAGCCCCTTAATGATATCATCATGCCCCTCCGTCCACCCCCCCTGCGTTGTGTACGCCAACCCGAGCCTTCTGTAAACCAACTCGCCGGGGTCCTTGGAAGATAGGTCGAGGTCCGTCCCCTCGTGATTCGCTATGTGTCCCACGGCCTCGAGGAGCATTGCGACGAAGATGATCTTCACCTCCAACCCTTGCTTCGGAGGCTCGTGTCGGAACTTGGCCAGCGCCATGCAGAACAAAGGGCCTCTGATCTCAGTCGTCAGGCTGTCGGGGTAGACGGCAAGGGCCGGTAACCTAGCCCACAACGCCTCAGCGTCCATCGCCTCGCCCGCCTCCCCCCCGAGCGCCGGCGGCTGCGCCATCATGAACGAGATGTCGACCGGCCGCCCCAGCGCGCGGTGCTGCCAGATCTTGTCTGACATGGCGCCGAGGTGGTAGATGTACTCGCGGTCCTCGGTGGCCGCGATGGTCATCTGCGTGCGGTAGCGCGCCAACCGCGTCGGCCACACGCGCCCCACGAAGGCCAGGCTCGTCGGCGGCGCGTCGACGTACATGTCCGCCACCGGGGGGAGCTCATAGGCGTCATCTCCCTCGTCGGGCAGCCGCGGCACGTTGCGCGCCCCCTGAACCAGCACCAGCTGCGCAAAAGCCGCCAGCAGCTCGTCCTGCACGAAGGGGTAGACCACGGCCGCCGCCGGCGCCGTCGGGCTCCACGAGACGGGCACGGCCGGCGGCGCCGGCAGGACGCGGCGCGCATCGCTCATGAACTCCAGGCGCCAGAGCAGGTCGAGCAGCGACTCGGCGAGGTCGGGAGACTCGGAGGCCGGGGCGTCGCCGTCGGCGGCCCCGGGCTGGTCCTCGTAGAAGACGCCGGCGAAGTAGCGGAGGTTGCCCAGCGGCTTGTTGAAGCTGCGAGCGAGGCCGGCGATGGCCGGTAGCGTGTCCTTGCGGTACGTCATGCCCAGGCCCGAGTAGCCCTCCAGCACGAGCCGCCAGGCGCGGCGGAGCTGGGCGTGCGAGGGGTCGCGGCCCAGGAGCCGCTGGAGGCGGACGCGGCTGGTGGCGCGGATGAGGCGCGGCGTGAAGGCCTTGTCGCCCTTCCACTCGCTCCTGCGCGTGTCGGCTTCGGTGTGGAGTCGGTCGAGGCCGCACTCGCACTCGTTCTGCGCCTGGCATTGCCACGAGAGCTCCTCGGTGCCGAAGATGAGAAGGCGCCGGGAGAGCAGTCGCTCCTGAAGAACCCACGCCCGGTCCCAGATCGGGACTCTCCCTCCGAGGACCATAAAGTCGTGATGGAGTAGTTGTCGCCGGAAGTACAGGTCCCGGGAGTCCCCCCGCGCGTCCTTTACCTGGATGGCCCGCGGAAGAGAACCCGGGCTGGGCTTGCCAAAGAGCCGCTTCTCCTTTCCTTCATAAAAGCTCTCTACGAGCGTTATGCGTGCGTTGGAGTAGATGTCGCACATCTTCTGCGACTGGCGGGTCCAGTCGGCCTCGGAGTCTTGGATGATGCACAGGCTGTCGATCCATATGTACCGTATGGGCTCGCCCAGCTCTTTCTCATGCCAGGCCGAAAACCTACGAAGGAAGATGATGGCGTCCTGGAAGGTTGGGGAGAGCAAATCCCAGGGAATTCCCGCCTGGAAGTTTTCCATGTCGTTCTGCTTGACGGAGGGAGTCTCGGGACCCCAGCGATGGCTCAGACAGGCGTACGTTCCGCGCTCGCCTGCCGTAGACACCAGCTTCACGGGTGCACCAGAAAGTCCTCCGGCTTCGCCAATGTCGATCAATCTGTCCGGCAGGTCCTGCAGGCCGTCTTCGGAGCACTGGTCATGATTCGAGACGCAGTTGCGGAACCACGTGGTGGCTTTGTGGAAGGCCTCTTCCGAGGCATTGTCCCCCGAATTCCTCGTCCGCTTGCTGAGAACGACGCCGTCATGTGGTTGCCATGGCCTTCTCCAGGGCGATGGTATTTCTAGAAGGCAGCGCATTAGCAGGATACACGGCGGTAACAGGGAGGGGTTTTGTTGTTGACCGTCATCCGTGAAGGCTTCCACGCCCCAGCCGCCGGCAGGTACGGCTGATTCTCCCTTCGCGTTCTTGACGCCAAGATCCGGATATCCAAGGCGGAAGGAGAGGGCGTCGCTGCCCTCCTGGACATAGCCGTATCCCATGAGCAAACCTTGACTCTCCTCGTACCCGGCGCTGTTCTCGAGGAGATACTGATGCACCCCTTTCCTGATGGCTACACAAGAGGGTGCGGTATCGCCCCGACGCGCTGGACACGGTTGCTTCAGCCAGTACTGTCGATTCACCAGCCGCGTCAGCATCTGCTAATGGCTTTCGGACGATATGAACGCTCGACGGGCCGACAACCCAGCAACCGGGTGGCAGGTACCTTGAAGGGAACCATGCGGTTCTTGATAAGCTGGACGGTGGGAAACGCTGCGATGAAGGCGTCTCTCGACGAGGGCTGTCGATCCCCCAACAGCAGACCTTTTATATCAGGCTCCATAGTGTCCAAGTCGATGGGAAAGGTGTACAGGCTTTCGACTCGGCCGTCGTCCTTGTGCTGCATCACTTCACATCGTGTGAGCGGGTCTGCCCCTGTACGTTGATCGGCCAGATACTTCAGCATCGTGGCTTCCAATCCATCGGCCGATGGTGGCGCATCGCGCCCCTGAGCCACCGAGTCTTTTGGGCGGTCCGGCTCACTGCCGATCACGGACGGTTCGTCCACTGCCCCTCCGCTGCGGCCTCCAGGGTCGGTGCCGTCACCATGAGGTGGGGCAGGTTCGGGGTTCTCGCGTCGGTCCTCCACCTGCGATCCGGCCACGGTCTCCTGCGCCTGATCGGCATCAGCTGCCAGCGTGGCGCGAAAGGCGCTGCTAGTAAACCCCAAATCAAAGCAAATGGCGCAGACAATATGCGCCCTCCCCTCGGAATCGAAAGACATGTTGAAAGGTCGGACGAGATGAGAGGCCTTGGGGAGAAGAAAACAGAAGATCCTGTTCTTAAGGCTCCCTAACTTTGATGGCGCAGCGTAGCAAGATAGGTGGACACTTGTATTTCAAACATCCAGTGCACGGCGTCTGACCGGGACACCGCCCGACTAACTTCACCGCTCTCGATTGCGATTGGGTCGGATGGGAAGCAGAGGTCGCCGCTGCCCATGGATCCTGCAGTGCGAATCCCTCCCGACCCTGTGGGGACACCTCGTACCTCGCATTGACATCCTGCCCCCACGGCCTGTGATAGGCCGCGGTCGATCTCATCAGTTCTCAGTCCGATCATTATCAAGGGATCTAGTCACAGATTCCTCACCAACGCGAGAGTCTCATTCATCCTTCTTGGAAGCCGACGGTATAATTTCAAACTAGGCACTCAGAATCCGATTCTTTATCCATTTCTACATCCACCTGACACGTACGAAAATCGTGTCCTGCCTTCGCGGCATTTCTACTACATGGCCATAGACTCACTCCGTGCCTCCTCGTACGACCACTCCATGATCGTATTTCCTCCCCCAACTGAGCTTGCATTTCCTTCCATGTCTGTCAGAGTATCAGTCGCCTCGTGCACACTGAGTGGTCCTCCTGCCCAGATATGCCTTTTCTTTGCCCTCCAACGTTTGCTGAGGGCCTCATTTGCTGCCTCAAGCTCCCTGACCCAAGCCTTATTCAACACCATCTCGTGCATAACCAGCAGTGTACGCTTCATAATCTAGTCAAGAGCTCAAGCAACTGCACTTGGAGAGCTACTCTGATGTCTGGTAATGCAATCTTTGACATTCGTTGACTGCAGGGAAGCCTCATTAGGCTTCTGTAGTCTCTTGGAGACTCAAGGGTCGGACCTTTACTGCCCCGTCGCTGCGGTCTCCGCCGTCTCCTCCACCGAATCAACCCACCCTAACCCTCCAGATGCCCGATGCGTTGCTCGCCGTCACGTCGACCTGGTCGAGCGCCGCGCCGGGCTCGAGGAGCGGCCGCGAGGGGACGACGTACAGGAACGCCGTGCGCAGGATGCCGTCTGTCGGGCGGGTCGGCGCGGGCAGATCCGAGGGCCGGGAACCCCGCTTCCTCCAGCGTGAAGCGCAATGATGCATTCAATCTGGATAACCAGCCAGTCAATGTCAAAGATCCAGGGGGGGGGGAGGTGTATTCACCTGCCGGCGGTCAAGTTCCTCGGTTGTGTCAGGCCCATACAGCGCGAGAGCTTCCGACTCTACAACGAACGAGATGGAAGGAAGCTTGGGAAATCTGGACGCATTATCGTGGAAGGCCCCGGCCACTGCCCGTTGAAGCTTGTTCAAGGCGTCGTAGGGCCAGTTCTTAGAGGGGGATAAGTTAGCACCATAAGGTTAAGGGAAAGCCGTAACGTTATTAGTGCTTGTAAGTACCTACCTCAGTAGGTAGTTATTATTCGGAGCTTGGAGTCCAACAAACCGTGGGATATGTCACGACAACATCTGTGGGAACGGAGTTAAGAAATCTTTTCATCCAATTCTCCGCGATATTTTCGGCCGTGGTCTCGAGAACGCTGGTGAGAAAGTCCGGGTTGATGGTCTCTGCGTCGTTCGAGTATATTCGAGCTCGTTGTAACGGTCTTTTACTGACGATGCCAAGAAGTCGAACCGGGTAGTGATGTAAAGAGCGCCTGCAAGCTGAGCAAGTGCGCTCTCCCGGCCCCGATCCTCAAGGTCGAGCTTCATGCTTACCGAGACGCTTGAGTCGTCGTCGAAGTCGTAGCCTCATTGCGCGCTCAGTTGAGGTTGACTGTACGAGATAGCTGAAGGGACGCCGCTGCTCTCCCGCCCTGGCCAACTTATTACGAGGCTGCTGTCTAGTGGGCCGACGCATTCCTGCCCCGATGCGATGTAAAAAGCCACGGCTAGACATGATGTGAGGCAATACCCGACGCGGTTAGACTGGGGCTCGAACCAGTCTCACTAACCCCGTAATCAATGGCCAACACGATCTGAGGCTTGCGGGGCTTTTCAGACTCCATGATTCGACCGCTTCCTTTGAATGTCAACGTAAGCGGGTAGCCGGTTCAGATATCATGCTGAGGCAGAAGCAGATTGAACAGGGCTGTGCCTAGCGCGTCAAACCTGTCAGCTGGGTGGCGTCTGCAGGCAACCTCGGGCCGCATGGCAGCAGGACTAGTCCGCGAACGGAGTTCCATTCGACCTCGGCATCTCCCAGCGCCGACGTCTGCGGAGAGGGCAAAAGATTCCGTTGCACGACGGGGTCCCTGTTACCATTGTCCAGCTTTCGCCAAGTCGACGACACGAGAAGTACGAGTAGTAATGCTCAAAAATAAGCTGCCAAGTCGACCCCAGCAACAAGTTCTGCCTATCATTGCTATGCATCCGCCTGACGGACGACCGGGCGCTTGCACCGCATGGGGTTCTATGGCGCTAGCGCCCATGGTTAGGGCTTCGGCGTCAACCCCTATTCCGCTTACAGAACCATTAGACGGCAGTAAGCTCTTGCAAGCGACCAGAGTCGACTGCAGCAACACCACCAGTGGGTGCCGTGCGGGTCCGCGCGTGAGGCGCAGCTGCGGTTGTTGTAAAGGCGAAAATGGGATTCCATTCGAGGTTGGGATGGCCAAGGTGGCGCCCCTCGAGAGTTCCAAGTTGGCTCAAGTGCCCCGGGCCCGGTGAGCGATGATGTGTATAAGACGGCTTGTTACCCCCTCTGAGAAGCCTCTTGGTGCTGAACTCGCTCCACCAAACACCGGCTACAACCAACCAAAAATGCTACAAGCCCTTCTTTTCCGCCTGGCGGCCGCTGCCATGGCTGCGGGGCTGCTCGGGGGCGTAACCGCAAACACCGGCCATCCAAGGTCTGTGGTGCTAGACAGCCTCAAGAACAACCGTGGCAGAACCATAGCAACGTGGGCTCAACCGTATGTGTCTGGAGAGAACCCTTCCGCTGAACAGAACTTGTGGTTTCTAATACGTCAGCAGCCTTTGGCATCTCGGCCCTGAGTGTGGGAACTGGCCCTGCTATCCTACCTGGGCAGCGCGGCTCATCCCCGGTACCGACCCTCATCAGTACACTATCACCCCTCCCGGGAAACGGTACCCCTGGCCCAGGTTTGATTCGAAGCCCGACCAAGGCACGCCGAGCTGTCCGTGGCCGGGCAATGGGGGGAGCGACAGCACGCCGTTCCCGACTTATTTTGCCGTCAACAAATGCTCTAACACCGAGGTTCGCGTCTATTATGGAATCTTCTTCACCAAAGACGGTACCTCGACCAACCCTAAAGGTGGCCACGATTACGATTGGGAGTATGCCGTCGTCGTGTGGAATCTCAACACACAGGACGACATGTTCTATCGTTCCCGCATCATCCTTTCGCGACATTCAAAGCACACCTATGTCAACTGGAATGACATCAGAAACACTTTCGAGTGCGTTATTTCTAGCGAGGACCGAGTTTCAACTATGTTGATCGCTAATCATTTGTCGTGTCCACTTAGCAATGACGACGACATCAGCAACAATGGCCAGAAGAACCGGAACCACCCGAAGCTTTACGTTGGCACCTCACACCACGCCATTTTCCACGTGCCTTCCGTAGGCCCCGGCACATGTGACATTGTGTCTGACTGGAACGACATTACCAATGACGACGCCAATACTGCACATCGCGGTGACAAGTGGTGGTATATGGGTAAAGGCGGTAAGTGTGAAGCATTCCAGACATCTGCCCCCCAAGGTACCCAGGTTCCGCCGGCTCACATACCCGGTCACGCACGCAGATACTTTGGTCGATGGGACCAATACTACCGAGTTGGGTAAGGCTCTCCAGAATTATCCCGGTTTCCAGCACATGTCTCGTCCTTCCGACTACCAGTCGTTTTTCCTCTGCTCCGTTTGACCAGGGTGTGAAAGATGGGTGGCAAGGTTGTGGTTTACTTAGTATGGCTTTCGCACTCCGTCTCAGCTTCACTGTCTCTCCCTATCAGTGGGTTGGCTCTGGTCCGTCTTCAGGGAATTCATATCACATAGGAAGTGTGGACTTGCAGCATCGAGGCTGCTAGCACATTCATTTGGCGATCCCAGGGGCTTGGAGCCCTTACGTCTTCTTTCTTCTTGGTCTGTTTAGGTAGCTACTATAAGTGGTGGGCATCAGAGGTACTATAGCTTCTAGTTACTGTGTAATTAGAGGCTATAACACTCCCCCTCCACAAAAGGTTACCGCCCTCTGCGTTTAGTACTTACTTTCTCACCGTCAAGAGCGCCAAGCACGATATCAAACACGGGAGCTTCAGCGACATACGGACGCCATGAAAATGGCCGCCCAGCGTGCTTCTGCAGGATCCCCATGGGCCAAGGCGCACAAGGCAGCGCCTTTTGTTAAGCAGAGGCTCGCTTGTACGTTTTTATTTACTAGGTGCCTAGGTAGGTAGGTAGGTAGGTAGGTACACTTTGTTTTTGCATGCTACCTGCCTCGGGGTGAAGGTCGATCGGGCATGGCAAATTGCTCCTGAATCTGGCCCTCAACAACAACCTAGGCCGAAATCCAGGTCAAAAGGTGATGGGCAGCCCACATCGTCACAGTCTTCGAGACTTCCGCCCAATGGCCTCCTGCTCCAGTTCCCGGCTGGCTGCATGCGTTCGCCCAGACGTGACGGCAGCCTTGGTTTCCTAGGGTGGATGTGTCAGTGACTGTGGAACAAGATTGCAAGGCGTCCCACGCAACTCGGACTTACTGACCGGGCTAGAGTCTCTAGTCGCACCAAATGTAGCATCCCCAGACATCGCCAGGGTCGCTGGGGCATGGAAAGTTGCCGCTGCGGTCGCGCTCGACCGGCGTACCACCGATATTCTTGCAGACGCCCTTGTCGAGGCAGAGGCACGGGTGGGCCAGATTGCCGCTGCAGCCAGTGCCGACTGCGGCAGAGACCATGGTCGTCAGGCCCGCAAGAGATAGAATGGAGAGAAGCTTCATGGTTGGGCGGTTGCCAGTCGGGAGTTGTGGTTTGCTGTGAGTATGAGGTGCTAGGAGGTGGCGGTGGTTCAATTGCTGATGGTGAGAGCAGAGAAGGCGTCATACTGGAAAGACTCTGCGGCTTATATACACGTCTCTGGACACCATCTCAGCCATGCGTGTTCCACGGAGAATCTATGTAGGATAGATGTAACCGCGGAAACATAGCAACGACTAGATGCTTGTCTAAATTTGTCTCGAGCTGAACCATCGCCAGGCGCCCAGGGCCAATGACGCTGTTCAAACTTACAAGCAACGCCGGCACCCGAGACCCGACGAAACCCTCCTCTGGGTTCTAGCTGTATTAATAGCCCGTATTTCGTAGTTTTATATTACAGTACTTCAAGGGGTGAAACCTAGAGCATGCCCCTCCGAACTGAGCGTGGTCGGTGGTCGGAACTACCCGGACTTCTCCGGCTGATAATGCGGTGCTCCGGGACAACGGGGCTCGTCGAATCAGCGCCGTCGTTATAAACAGAGAATGCGAGAAACGAAACCATCCTTGGAGCCGCATTTGAATGGCTCGCGGGGCGATTTCACAGCCTCAACCCCATAGTACTCTCAGGCGCTTACCGGGATCATGTCTCGGGAACCATTCGATTCAATAGGCTGCCCCTTTTGCGCTGCGAGAGGAATGCCAAACGAATGACTTGATCTCATCTCAGTAACGGCAGCGAGTCGCAGCCGCTCTCACTTCTCTGCCTGCCTTGAACTGGGGTTGCATGCGGTATCTCGATGCGTTGACGGTTCACGATTCGTGAACCCGGGCCGTGACGTGGCACTCGACTGGTACCTGACATGAGGTGGGGCGTATTATCGCGAAGTCTCTAAGGCATCACGAGATCTCACATACTCGCAAGACAAAGGGAGACTTGGAGTCTGCTACTAGATCAACAGATACCGCCCCAGGCTGAGCAGTCGGGCATTTATCAGGCACTATTCACACAGAGCCCTCACCAGGGAGCTAAGATGACCAACTCACCTGAGTCGGGCAGCTTTGAGAGCAAGAATCCCACTGTCCCATCGCCACCTTCCACAAATGCCACCCATTCCTCCTTCTCCCGGTCCGAACCCTCGAAGGTTTTCATCGTGTCTCAGAGGGACCCTCCTTGGGTAACACTCACACGATCTGCCTGGCTGCCTGACTGGACCCCGAAATGGCAGCGCCGATCCCACCACAGATACCAGCGTACACGTACACAAGAAGGCTCAGCGGCCCGAATACGGCCATGGGCAAGATTGACAAGAGAAAGTGGTCTGTCGACGTCAACGCACTGATAGTGAATCTGGATCGGAGAGGGCACGAGACTCACCATAGAACCAGCGCCGCCGACAAATCGTGTCCCAGACCTCAGTGATCATGACCTCCTCGGCGCCTTCCCACCGCCACGGCCCCCGGAGTCGAAACTTGACGTTCAGGTTCGCACCGAGCGCCCACGCCAGCGGCAACCGCCAGCCGCCGCCGGCTCGCCGCCGCCACGCCATGGCCAGCACCTCGCCCAGCCCCGGCGCGGTCCCCATGTCCAGCGCCAGCTGGTATACGTAGCTCTCGTGGTCGACGCCGTAGCGGATGCGCCCCCCGCGCGGCATGTGCAAGCGGTAATGCGCCTCGTCGTCAGGGCGCAGCAGCCCCGGCGAACTCTCATCCGCCGCCGCCGCCGCCGCGGCGGGTAGCCTCCCCGGAGCCAGCAGGTGCAGCAGCCACAGCTGCGCCTGCATCTCACTGAGCGGCGGGATGGCCCCGAGGCTGGGCCGCACGAAGCCGATGAAGCCGACCGTCGGGTCATCGCGACGCCAGATGTCACGCACGTCGGCGTCCGCCGCGACCGGGTACGGACGGCCGGCCGTATCGGCAGCATCGGCGGCATCGGTGGCGTGGAAGAAGGAGAACTCCTGCCGGTAGCCGGTGCAGAAGACGAGGACGTCGGGCACCACGCGCTCGCCGCGCATGCGCTGGGCTTCGGGCCGGCCGTTGTCGCGGAAGACAACGGCGCCGTCGGCGTCGATGCGATCCGGCCACGGGGCCAGGTCGACGACGCGGCCGCCCGTGTCCTTGATCGGGGTCTGGATCAGGGCAGAGCGCAGGCGCTGGATCGGGGTCGAGAGGTTGCGGTAGGGCGCGTTGATGTAGGGCGCCACGTTGCTGGATTTGTTGAAGAAGACTGTTGGCCTGTTGTCAGTCGACGGGATGCTGCCGCCCACCGGCTCGGGGCTGAGGTCACTTACGCCTCGAGACATGATTTCGCTGGGGAGACGGCTCGCCGACCCACTGGTCGAGTCCGCTGGCTGTTCCTGTGGTAAGCCACAGGATGGAACGGACGTAGATGTCGTAGAAGATCCACAAGGCCATGTTGTTTCGAAGCTTCGGGTGAACGTAGGCCGTGTCAAATAGGCTCGCTCGGCTGTTATCCAAGGGTATGGTGAGCTTCCCGTTGGGCTTATTCCCCATAACTGGGAGGAGTACAGGGTTCAGGTTCCTCTTGAGCGTCACGTCAGCGCTGAACGTTCGACGGAAAGGTGGTGCAGCGCTCTCACCTTGGGGGCGAAGTGGACGCCGTTGCGATGGCACATGATGACGCGTCTTGTGGGCGACGTGACGGCGAGATACGAGACGTCGGCGCCCGTCTCCCCGCTCCCGAGAACCATGACGGTTTTGTCGATGCTGAACTGCTCTCGCGTCTTGAACTGCGAGGAGTGGAACACAGACGGGACCTTCTCGATACCGGACAGGCCGGGGATGTCGGGCACCACGTGAAGCCCAGAGCACACGGCAATGGCATCACACTCCCAGTGGGTCGTCTCTCCGGTTGCTTTGTTCATGTAGGTGACAACATGGCGTCCGGATTTGGTCCGAGTTACAGACCGGACGGTCGTGGACAAGTGGATATGAGGCCACAGCTGGAAATGAGAGCAGTACTCGTTCAGATACTCGATGTAGCGTTTGGCGCTGAGGAAATCCGGATCTCCGTCCCGTGGCCTGAAGTCAGAGAAGGTAGTGAGCTGCTTGGATGATACGAGCTGTTTTCGGTCAGTCTTTTTGCCACTCTAGACGAACAGAGAAGTGAATGGGGAACCGGATCTCACTTCGGCATCTTCGTAAGTCCTCGCGTAAAACGTACCGCCTACCCCTGGCTCTGTCTCGAAGAGCCTTGCATCGACGGGGTCGGATGACTGCAGGGTCTTGTGAGCCGACATCGCATACTTCAGCGTCACAAGCCCCGACGGGCCGGCTCCTATGATAGCAATGCGCATTTCGGATCCTAAGAGGAGCAAACTAGAGTACAATACAAGATGTACGGCGAAGTGGTATGAAGTAGCGGGTCAAGGGGGGGAAGTGGGGCAGAGTATTCGTGCTCTTTGGACTGGCTGTGTTATAAGGAGGACGAGTACTAGTAACTAGCAGACGAGGTGAACAAGTCGCGCTGGAAAGACCTCACTAGGATAGAAGTGCTTTTCATCTTTCTACTGATAACAGTATTGAATACGAGCAAGTGCATGGGATGTCAGCGCATGGGAGCAGAAGGTGAATTCACCTTGAAGAATGCTGATGAGAGTGGACTGCCGGGATGTCGGTGTGTCACACTCCCCGTCACCCGCGCCGTTGGTTCCCCGGACCGGGGTCGTCAAAGACAGAAATGAACCGAGAAACAAGACAGGAACGCCGCGTAAGAAGGGGGCCCCGGGTTGCTCGGCCCCCCCTTGCGTCAGCCCCCGATGCACTGGTCAGCTTCGACTACTGTTTGCCCAATTCGGCATGGGGCTGCCCCATCTGAATCATGTCTAGGAGGGCTCGGGTGCAACGGGCTTTCCATCTTTTTCACTCGCGCTCTCCGCCGACATCCGCCTCCGTCGTGTTTGCTTACGGCCGCCGTGACGCCTATCACAGGCGCTGGACTCGGCGCGGCGCGGCAACGCGATATCAACCTCGAGCGCAGGGAGTGGCAGAAGCGAATCCCGCCAAAGGAGTCCATCTGCATCTCTTGACTAGCCCGATCCAATAAACGACTTCTGTGGCGCCTGCGCGTCGGGGGCAAAGCGCGGCGGCTAACGCGGCTGGATTCCAACCATGTGCCGAGAATGCGGTCAGCTCTGACGGTCAGAGGACCTCCGCGTTTGAGGCGGGCAAGGCTGCAGCCCAGCGGCGCTGTTAACGGTACCGGCCGCCCATCAAGCTTACCCCGGACCTCGCCAAGCCCTGTTGGTTCTGCTGGAGGGCCGTCTCATCTCTTTCGCACTTCTCATCCATGGAAATCACCGCAGAACCA
>Ga0247777_1000293_pt1 | contig 13449 bp, 8 predicted proteins | sample UWRJL154409C5_FD_179937 | JGI IMG/M metagenome (GOLD analysis project Ga0247777, IMG submission 179937) | Plant litter microbial communities from Arlington Agricultural Research Station in Wisconsin, United States - UWRJ-L154-409C-5 | ecosystem: Environmental > Terrestrial > Plant litter >...
GTGCTCTCTTTCTTAGGAGGCGGCGCGGCCGACATGCTTAGGCGGGTCCCCGGTGCCGGCGCTGGCGCCATCGCGGCTGCTGCTGTTGGCGGCGGCGAGGGCGCGGGTGCGCCGGCGGTCGTCGGCGCCGGCGCGCCACTCGTCGCGCATGCGGCGGATGCGCTTCTGCTTGTCGGAGGCTTCGACGACGGCGGCGAGGCGGGCGCGCGTGTGCTCGTGGCGGGCCCAGGCGCGGGCGGCGAGGCGCATGCGGGCCACGGCGCGGAGCACGATGGCCAGGTGGGCGAGGGTGAAGCGGCGGGCCGGCGCGGGCGCCACGGCCGTGCTGCTGCCGCTGCTGCCGCTGCGGTGGCTGCTGCTGAGGCTGGCGGCGGCTGGGGGGAGAAGCGCGAGGCGCGAGGCGGCCCTAGGCGGCTCTTTGACGCCGAGCTGGCCGAGGATGCCGTGCAAGGCGGACAGGTCTGCTTTGTTACTGCGTGTTGGGGAGGTCGGTTAGCCGTCGTTCTGCGGGGGGGTGAGGGAGAGAGCAGCAGGGAGAGAGAGGACATACCAAGCCAGCCTCATCTCTAGCTCCAGCGAGAGATAGCGCTTCGCAGACGCCGCGCCCTCGCGCAGCATGGCTTCGCGTTCCCAGCGCGCCTGCATCCACTCGATCTGCATGGCCAGCCCGCGGAGCTCCTTGTCGTGCCGCAGGCGCTGTTCCTCGGCCGCGCGCACCAACGAGTCCATACCCTCCTCGCCCGCGACGGGTACGGCGGCGGCGGCCGGAGTGGTCGTGCCGCCGTTGGCGCCGCTCATAACCGCCGTCGGCACCCGGCCAAACACGTCGTCCGTCGTCTGGCCGCCCGTGGCGACGACCCCGGGTCGCGACGCGCGGAGGCTAGCGACCTCGTGCTGCAGCCGCTCGGCGTCGGCGCGGAACTCGGCCCGCTCGGCGCGGGCGCGGTCGAGCTTGGCCCGCAGCGTCTCCTCGGCCGACTGCGCCTCGGCCTGGGCCGTCTGGAGCTCGTGCACCTCGCGCTCCAGCGCCTCGGCCTCGACCTGCGTCTTGCGCAGCAGCGCGTGCAGGTCCTTGCGGCGCTCGCGCGTGCTGGCGTCCGTCTCGGCCGTTTGGTTCTCGGCCGCCGCGAGGGCCTCGGCGAGCTCGTCCCGTTCGCGTCGGTACCGCTCGAGCTTGCCCTTGTACTTGGCCGCCGCGGCCTCGTGCGTCTCGGCCGCCTCCTCGGCGGCGGCGTGGGCTTCCTCGAGGGCCTGCTCCAGGAGTAGCTTCTGCTCCTCGGCTTCGCCCACACGCGACCGCAGCTCCGCCGCGAGTTCGTCGGCCTGATGCTCGGCGTCGTCGACGCGGGACTGCAGCTCCGTCGCGAGGCCTTCGGCTTGACGCTCGGCGTCGCGGAGGGCTTTCTTGAGGTCGCGGGACGACTGGTGCGCGGCGGAGAGCTGGCGGCGGAGCTCGGCGAGCTCGGTTTTCCGGCCCGAGTCGGGTTCGGATTGCGGCGAGGCGGCGAGGCGGTCCATGTCGGCTTGATGCGCGGCGCGCTCGAGGTCGGCGATCTGGCGCTTGAGTGCCCTCACCGTTTCCTTGTGGCCCGATTCGCGCTGGAGGTACTCCTTTTCCCTGGCCCGGGCGTCGGAGAGATCTCGGCGTACGAGGGAGACGTCGCTCGTCCCCTCGGAGAGGTTCGCTGCCAATGGTGCCGTGGCGGCGAGTTGCGCCTCGTAGTCACCGATGCGTCGCTCTAGTTCGCGGATGGTCCGCCGTGATGCCGCCAGGCTCTCCTTGTCGGACGACTGGCGCAGCTTGGCCTGAAGCTGACGGATCTCGTGGCCCAGCCGGTCTTCCTCGGCTGCCGCCTTCTCGACTTCGTCGTCCAACGACTTTTCGACGGCCAGCCGTTGCTCGGTCAAGGACTTGTTCTCCTCTCTCAAGCGACGAACTTCGTTATCGAGCTTCGTCTTGGCCGTGCGGAGGTTCAGACGCTCCTGGTCGAGCCGGAACGTGTCGTCTTCCTGCTCATTGAGGCGGCGCAGCTGGCCCTCGATCTCGTCTCGCTCCGCCTTGGTTTCGGCGAGCGAGGTTCGCAGCGAGTGTAGTTCGAGGTTGGTATTCGCGAGCTGGTCCTGCAGGCCTTGCTTTTCCTTGGATATCCTCGTGATGGACGCGGTCGCGTCCGTGACTTGTATCTGCAGCTTGTCCACAAGCTCAAACCTGTGGCGGGCAGACTCGTGAGAAGCGGCGGTCGAGGCGCGGACGCTTTCGGCGGATTCGCGCAGAACCGTCATCTGCTTCTTCAGATGCTCCATCTCCTCCTGCAGGCGGGTCTGCTCTTGCCGCGCCTTCTCCGACTCGTCGTCCAAGGTAGTCTGCAGGACTTCGACCTCGTCTTCCAGCCCTTCCACCTTGTCCCTCTGCGCCCCACAGTCGAGCTGGGACTGGCGAAGCTCGTCACGGACGCCCGAGAGTTCGCTGCGTACATCCTCCAGCAGTTTCTGGCGGGCGTCGAGGTCCTGTCGCAGGTCCAGCAGTTGTCGGTTCAGGACGGCTTGTTCCCTCCTGTGACGCTCTGTCTCGCTGTCGACGGCCTCCTGCAGCCTCGCCTCCTTGCTCGACAGGCTGCCCTCTGCCTCGCGGAGCCTATCGGCCGTCCTTTGCAGCGCGCTGACGCGCTCGACTGCCCCGTCTCTCTCCGATTCGAGAGTCCGGCGCTCCGTCTCCCACTTCTCGCTGTCCTTGTCGTACAGATTATCTTTTTCGCGGACCTCTGCCTGGAGGTCGGAGATCTCGTCGTTCAACCGCTGGATATCGTCCTTGAATTGGCTGCGAATGTCGCGCTCCATGTTCAGGGCGTGTTGCCGCTCCTGCCGCAGGTCCTCTTCTAATGTCGATACCGTCTTCTCGAGCTTGGCGACGTCGCGCTGCAGCAGGGCGGACTCGTTCGTCAGGGCATCGTGGCGCGCCTGTAGAAGTGACTTTTGGTCCCGCGCCGTGTTGAGGTCGGCCTGGACGTCCTCCAGTTTGGCTGCGGCAGACCGAGACTCGTGCTCGGCAGCGTCGCGCGCTTGACGAGACTCCTTGAGCTTGGCCTTGAGATCATCGGCCTCCTTCTGCCTGGCGTCGTGACGCTGTTCCAGCTGACCGTATTCGTGGCGAGCGTTGTCGACCTCGTTCTGCAGCCGAGCGAGCTTCTCCTCCACTTGCCGGGAGAGGCCTTTGGTGACCACCGACTTGTTCGCCATCTCCTCCTGAAGCTCTTCGAGGTCACCTTCAGCGCGCTCCTTCTCGGACACAGCCTCGTCCAGCTTGTCCTTGACGTCTTCGACCTGCTGCTCTAGACGTCGAACATCCGCCTCGAGGTCTGCGATGGTGTCCTTGGCCTCCCGTAGCTTCTCGCCGGCCTGGGCCTTTTCCTCCAACCCGACCATCCGCCGCTGTGAGTCCTTCATCCTCCCCTCCGCCGACTCCGCCCGGAGACGAAGGTCCTGGAGCTCGTCCTCGCGCTGAGCGAGGAGCCGATCCTTTTCTCGAACGCCCGTCTCCAAGTCGCCGATCTCGTCTTGCAACCTCTCGGCCTTGTCCGACTGCAGGCGCAGATCCTCGAGCTCGTCCTCGTGTTGGTTTATGATACGATCCTTCTCTCGCACGTCGGCTTCTAGGTCTGCGATCTCGTCCTGAAGTTTGTCGACCCGGTCCGAATCTTTCTGGTCTTGGTCGAGCTGTCGTTGCAGGTCCTCAATGTCGGCTTCCCTGTCTTTGAGGGCTTGTCGCAGCCGCTCCACTTCTCCGCGCTGAGCCTCGTCGACGATCCTTTTCTTCGCCCTCTCTTGCATCTCGAGGATCTGCTGGCGGTAGTTTTCGAGGTCCTTCTCCGCGGACGTAAGATGCTTCTTGTACCGATGAAGCTCGCGCTGCATGGTGACCTTGTCCACCTTCAGGTCGGTGTTTTCCTTCAGCGCCGCCTCGTTGAAGTCGGGTCCGGTCTTGTGGAGGGCCTCCTCGAGAAAATGGATCTTCAGCTTGAGACCGAAGTTCTCTGTTTCGATCCTGTTGATAACATTTTCCTGTTCTCGAAGCGAAAGCTGTTTGTCATCTTGAAGAGGTCCGTCGGCGGCTCGACGGGCTTTCATAACCATGGGGGTCGACGGCAAGGAGCTGCTGTCCACCTCCGGGAGGGGCGTGCGCGCAAGATAGGACGCGTTCCGAGAGATTCCGTACGAGCTCAGCTCTGCCGCCGGCACCGGTGTCATGTCTTCTTCGATCTTGTCGAGGACTGCCGGCGTAGCGAGTCCGTTCTCCTTGCCGCTGTACCGCCGCGAGCTGCTGCGGGTGGCCGATTTGAGCAGAGGAGTGAACTCCACGCCGCCGATTCCTTCGGGGAGGTTCCGTCTGTCCCTCAGCGGGCCGCGCCCTCGCGGCGTCCTGAGGTTCGGTCGAGCCCCATTGCGGAGCTGCTGGAAGACGTTTGGGTCTTTGGAGGGAGACTGAAACGAGGCCTCTTGGGAGATGTCGAAGTCGGGGGGTCTACTGAGGTAGGTCGCATCCCCCACGTTCGTACGGGGCGTGTCCATCGCGACGGCACCGGCCGATGCCGAGGGAGGTGATCAGAAGGGGGGTCCGTCTTAGGAGTACAGGATCCGGCGCATGGTCTGGTGTTGTAGTTTTCGAGGAGCTAAGGCGGCGCTCCGTGATTTTGTTTGCAAGGAATAGCAATGCAAGTCGATTGCTTGTTGCGCGCGTTCCGGGGGCTGCAACGAGGGATTCGTGGGGTACAATTCACACGCGCCGGAGGGTTCGACCTCGGGCGGGTCGGCGCGTCTGTTTACAAGCTACCCGATAAAGACTAGCGTCTTACAAGCGGATCATGTGACGCATCCAGTGACACCGCGACTCGCTCGCGCCAGAGCGACCTCGCGCTCCTTCCGCGTCAACAAACCCCTGGACCGTGAGCCAGGTGCCGACATCGACCCGCGATTGTGACCGGCGGAAACTTTCGCAGAGCATTCCGTCATTGCCCCAAGACGTGGCCAAGATGTGAGGTTTCGTTATGGATTTTGCGTCTATGAACGAGGCTAATAGTGCGTAGGTCGGCGCTCGCATCGACTCCGAACGCGTCCAAAGACGGCACCCCGCGGAGCCGATTCCCAACACCACAGGCCATCGACAGCCTGCATAAGCCGTTCCGATGCCCCGGGTCGGCCATGAGTAGTTCGGCGGCGGACAGACCGGCCCGTAAACGGAGAAAGGTCGACTACAAAGGAGCAGACGGAACTGCGGAAGCCGACAAGCCCTACCCCAACGAGGACCGACTGGCCCTGGCCAACAGGGACGCCAACAGGTTTCCCGTATTCCGGCCCAAAGACTCGTCTCTGATATTTCGAAAAGCCTTCGCTGTGCCGTTTATCAATAAGGAGAACGTCACGTACCAAAACCGTCCGCCACCCACGCTAGGACTCCGGCAAGGCGCTGTGTTCATCGCCAAACCCCTGCACGACCCCAGCGGCGAATTCGCCATTGTACTTTACGACCCGACTGTGGATGATAAGCCCAAGCTTCTGCCGAAGCCCCAAGACGACAAGACAAAGACCGAGCCTGCGGAGGGGTTGGACGCGCCGCTCGTCCACAAGAGCTTGTCGGAGATTCTCGGCATCAAGAAGAAGGTGGAGGGAGAGCATCCCAGAGTACCCGTCGTCATCGACCCGAGGCTCTCCAAGGTGCTACGGCCGCATCAGATCGAGGGTGTCAAGTTCATGTACAGATGCGTCACCGGCATGATCGACGAAAAGGCCAACGGCTGCATCATGGCCGACGAGATGGGTCTCGGCAAGACGCTCCAGTGCATCACCCTGTTGTGGACTCTCCTGAAGCAGTCGCCGGACGCGGGAAAGCCGACGATCCAGAAGGCCATCGTGGCCTGTCCGTCCAGTCTGGTCAGGAACTGGGCGAACGAGCTCACCAAGTGGCTCGGAGCCGACGCCATCACCCCCTTTGCCATCGACGGCAAGGCGTCCAAGGAGGAACTCACCCGACAGCTGCGTCAGTGGGCCATCGCTAGCGGCCGTGCCGTGACGCGGCCTGTCATCATCGTATCCTACGAGACCCTGCGTTTGAATGTGGACGAACTCAAGTCGACCCGCATCGGTCTCATGCTGTGCGACGAGGGGCATCGTCTCAAGAATGGGGACAGCCAGACGTTCAGCGCCCTCAACAACCTGAACGTCTCGAGACGGGTCATCCTCTCCGGTACCCCCATCCAGAACGACCTTTCCGAGTACTTTTCGCTTATCAGCTTTGCCAACCCGGACCTGCTGGGGAGTCGACTGGAGTTCCGCAAGCGGTTCGAGCTGCCCATATTGCGAGGTCGTGACGCGGATGCTCTGGAGGAAGATCGAAAGAGGGGCGACGCTTGCCTCGCCGAACTCCTAACCGTCGTCAACAAGTTCATCATCCGCAGGACCAACGACATCCTCTCCAAGTACCTCCCGGTCAAGTACGAGCACGTCGTCTTCTGCAACCTGGCGCCGTTCCAGCTCGACCTGTACAACTACTTTCTCACGTCGCCCGACATCCAGGCGCTGTTGCGCGGCAAGGGCAGCCAGCCGCTCAAGGCCATCGGTATCCTCAAGAAGCTCTGCAACCACCCGGACCTGCTCGCGCTCGCCGACGACCTCCCGGGCTCGGAATGCCACTATCCGGACGATTATGTGCCCAAGGAGGCGCGGGGCCGCGATCGCGACATCAAGCCCTACTACAGCGGGAAGATGCAGGTGCTGGACCGCATGCTGGCGCGGATCCGGGCGGACACGAACGACAAGATCGTGCTCATCTCCAACTACACATCGACGCTGGACCTGTTCGACCGGCTGTGCCGGGAGCGGGGGTACGGCAGCCTGCGGCTGGACGGCACGATGAACGTCAACAAGCGGCAGAAGCTGGTGGACAAGTTCAACGACCCGGAGGGCCACGAGTTCGTCTTCCTGCTGTCTTCCAAGGCGGGCGGGTGCGGGCTCAACCTGATCGGGGCCAACCGGCTGGTGCTGTTCGACCCGGACTGGAACCCGGCGGCGGACCAGCAGGCGCTGGCGCGGGTGTGGCGCGACGGGCAGAAGAAGGACTGCTTCGTGTACCGCTTCATCGCGACGGGCACCATCGAGGAGAAGATCTTCCAGCGGCAGAGCCACAAGCAGTCGCTGTCGTCGTGCGTCGTCGACTCGGCCGAGGACGTGGAGCGTCACTTCTCGCTCGACAGCCTGCGCGAGCTGTTCCAGTACCGCGGCGACACGACGAGCGACACCCACGACACCTTCAAGTGCAAGCGCTGCAAGCCCGACGGCAAGCAGTACATCAAGGCGCCGGCCATGCTGTACGGCGACACCAGCACGTGGAACCACTTTGTCAACGGCGGGCTCGCGCCCATCCAAGACCTGCTGCTGCGCCAGGAGTGCGGTGCCGACGAGGTCTCGGCCGTGTTCCAGTACATTTCGCACTGAGGTCCGGGCGACGGCGGCCATCCAAAAAAGAATTGCAAGCGCCCCGCTTCATGCATGACGTGGCGGAGCCTCTTCTCGTTGGGTGGCGTGTAGAAAAATCGGTCGCACACTTGTTGCACCTTGCAGCCAACATGCACATTTGACATAATCCTTGCTTCGTATTTGCTGGAAGACGTGCTCCTGTTTGGTTGTTTGCGGGGGGGGGAGTGATAGATAACGTTAGAGAGAGCGAGGCCCAGCTTATTTCTGCTCATCGCGTACCAATCATTTACCAATGTGCTCTTTGTTGAAGAGGTTGGGTGTTGTCTGCGGTCTTGGCGTCGCGACTGCGTCCATTTCCACACCACGGTTTTGAGGATGATGACGGTTTCCTTGGAACGATCCGAATCACTCATCCGTCTCTTCCACCGGGGGTCGGGTGTGCGGAGACAGGCAACATAGGCAGGCAAGTACCTAGGTACTGACTGCCAGACGGACTCCTGCTTCGATCGGTCGTCGCCTTTTTCAGACAATAAATTTACCGGTCCAGCACAGCAAACGGCTTGAAACATTGGATCCTCCCTCGCTGGGGCACTGGCAGTCGGGTGGGTGGAGAGCAACTTCGAGCGAGAGGGTACAGTACCTACAGTAGATTCGGCGGAGATTCGGCGGCCTCCAAGCTCGCATGAAAAAGCGGCCTGCCTACTTTACCTACCTTACCCAACAACCTAGCAGCCGACGAGTCCACTACTAGGTACCTTAGTTAGTAGGTAACCGGGCATCCTGGAGCATTGATGTGGCTTTTGGGGGCGGTCTTGTCAAAGGGGCGACAGTCGAAATGTTGGTTGGGACGCTGAGGCAACAACGAGGGAGTCACGCTCACGTTGCTCCGGGCAGCTGCAAATGGGGAGCGGCACGATGGACTCGACCTCAGGTACCTACCTCTAGGCGCCGCAGTCTGGTCAGAGAATCTGTCAGGCTCTCAAGGATCGACGGGATGGGCACGGAGTATCTATCTACTTCAGAGGGTAGATTCGTCTTGTTCTTGTTTGCAATTGCTTCTACCCTATCAGCTCCTGAGTGGCGTGTTGTGGTGGCGTGCGGTGTGGAAGAAGGGTCGTGCTGGACGAGGCTGCCAGATGAAGACCCGGTCTAGGTGCGTGGGAGGAAGTAGCAGCCGATCGAGATTCCTCCTCGCTCTCTCATTTTTTCCACACTTCCATTTTTGTTTCTCGTCTCGAACGCCTCATCGAAGCGTTACTGCCAACCCTACCTCCATACCTCTGGTCTTTGCCCGTCTTCTTCTTCCCTTCCAGGTTTACTTCTGCCACAGCGGTAGGGTGCCTTTGCTCTGTTGTTGCCCCGTCCTCTGCAACACTCTCGGCACAGGCCAGGTGCCGCTGAAGGATCCGCTACAAACTCCCGCCGTCGTGCCTGCAACGGTCGGGCCGCCGTTGCTGCCACTTACACCGGGGAGTCCGTGACGATCAGCCAACCCTCGGTGATTCTCTTCCTCTCTCTCTCGCGATTTTGTGAACTCGAAGAACAAAGGACTGGCCGTAAGCGCAAAAGAACCTTGAAGATGCCGCTTTACAATGGAATCACCGGGCGCTTCGCCATGAAGCGAACGGGCATCCCTGTGTCGCCTGCGGCAATACCAACATCCAACGGTTCCGCCTCTATCAAGGCATCTCCTGTCGAAAGGCCACTAGCTGCCACGAGCCCAAGGGTGATGACTTCATTTCAACCCCGAGAGCCGTCTGCTGAGTTTATGGCGCCTCCCCGCGGGGGCACGATGCATGAGCCTCTGGTCCTCGACTCCGACCCTGAGGAACCGTCTCCAGCCAGAAGAGAGTCCGCAGGCAGGGAACTACCCACAGACAGGAAACAACCCGCACACAGGGAACAACCCGCACACAGGGAACAACCCGCACACAGGGAACAACCCGCACACAGGGAACAACCCGCACACAGGGAACAACCCGCACACATTCAACGATCCCCACACGGAGAACAACCTGGACGCGAAGAGCAACTCCCAAATGGGGTCACAGGCGAAGTGCCAGATTTGGACAATGAGCCGTCCGACTACGACCTGAAGCATCCATACTACGCCGACGATAATTATATTGACCCTCTCAGCGACTTCGACACGAGCCTGGAGTCAGAAAACGAGAGCAACGGCGACGGGCTAGACGATGTTGACCCAGCACCCAGCACTGATGGCGTGAGCACACGGCATAAATCGCAAGACGGCGACCAGCCGATCGATGGTGACTCTGACGACGAGGTTGATCCTCGACCGGGGAAACCAGCGATGATTGCCCGTCCCGACAGGCCAGTCTTCCACAAGAAGGGTGTCAAAGACGCTCCCAAGATCTCGCTAGTGCCTGAACATCTCAGGCAAACCGCCACGGGGCGGGCCTACGGTGTTTGTCGTTGTACGTCACGGCAACGTATACTCTGTCGAGTTTCCGCTAACACTGCGTACCTTTTAGACCCCGGAGGGAGGTATCAGAAATCGGACAACGCGCTGTTCCCCGAGAAGTACGAAAAAGGATCCTTCAGCACAAGCCTGCCTTTCATTTGTGCGATCCGATCGTGCAGAAGATTATTCAAGATCGAGAGCGCCTTGTCCAAACACTGGCAGGTATGGTGCTATCCCCCCACCCCTTCCGCCTTCTAAGCTTGCTTCCCTCGATCCCAAGCATGACTGACCGGGTTCGGCCAGAAAAAACACAGGAGCATCTGCCTGAACGACAACAGAGACGGCACCTTTTCTGTCCTCGGGAGGTACACCAAGAAGAAGACGTACAACAAGTGGGTACCCCCCATTGTGATATCCCGGGACGCGTTGGATCTGCACGAGTCCCCCTTGACAGAGCCGTGTCCCGACCGTACGGCAAACCAAGACGCCATCACCGCCGCCGCTCGACATGGACCCAACTGGGGCAGACTCCTTTCCCCCGAGAATATCAGCCGGGCAGTGCGCAGGTCGCTGAATTCCGCAGGCCATGGAACTCCCGAGCAAGCGGATTCCCAGACGTCTGCCCCGTTGTCACCGCCAGGGAGGCAGCAAGCAGTCGGCGAATTGATTACTCTCTCATCCTCCGTCCCACCCGAGTCTGACGACGAGCGACTGTTCGGACCGTCTGCCCACCGCGCCTGGGCGGGGAGCAAGAAGAGATCTCTTCCTTTGCAGGACCCCCGGACCAAGTGTAGGTCATGCGCCCAGTCCGGCAGCTTCTGCGAAGGCGGGGACAAGGTTTCCAATACGCGCTGCGAGGGATGCGCAAAGGTGCCCCGCTGCTGTTCCTGGGACCTTCAAGGTTGCGAAGTCAGATGGTCCCGCAAGTCGTGGAAAAGATTTCGCCCCAACGAACCCTATGTCGTGAGGGAAATGGCGCCTTACGGCGGGGCACCTAAAGCGCCCGCGCAAGAAGAGAACACATCAGACGAGAGCTCCTCGGAGGAGCAGGTATTTGTGTCAAGAAAACGGCCTTGGCACGCTACTGGTTCCCCCGGACGCGTGGTGCAAGACACGGAGGACGAGGACGATGGGAACACCGGCGAGGACGATCGGCCCCCGCGAAAACGGGTCGCGCGTCTGGGGACGGTTGCGTCTTCCCCGGAGCGATCTTCCGAACCCAAGAGATTGATGGTCACGGTAAAGATGCCCAGGGGCCTGGCACAGAAGCTCAGCACGTCAGAGAGAGCAGCCATGCTCCCCGGATCATCGATTCCCGACAGGTCGCTGGTCCCCGGCCCTCTGGGAACCCAGTCTCCCCGCGAGGCATCGCCACGACGCGCAATGTTTCCGCCGGCGCTGCCGAGGCTTGATGACGCAAGGATGTTGATTCATGATTGGGAAATGAATGTTGGGCACAGTGGCAGCAGTCTGGACGGCGGTCAGTCCCTTCCCACTGTGAGCTTCGACGGGATGCTAATCATCGGTATCGCAACAATAGGCGGCGCCTTCTCCTTGCCCTACCTCGCCTCGGTGCGTCAGGTCCAGCTTCACCACAACGTCGGGCTCCACGTCGAAGTCATCGAACCGGGCAAGAGACACACGATCGACGCGACACCCCAGGAGGTCCACACGTGCATTGTGCACTCGGGCAAGTTGAGCTTTCGCTTCCACAGCGGCGAAGGCAACACAGTACACCTCGGCCCGGGCGGCGTCGTCCACCTCCTGCCCACGGGTGGATGGTGCACCATGTCCAACCGCAACTTCGTCCACGCCGTAGTGCACAGGATTGTGTCGAAGGTAGGAGGGGGTTAGATGTGTTGACCGAACGACATACTTCCCCCTTCGTCTTGGTACGGATGGGTGGGATCGCTTCTTGCCGCGAGGCCTGGGTGGGATCGCTTCTTGCCGCGAGGCCTGGGTGGGATCGCTTCTTGCCGCGAGGCCTGGGTGGGCCGCCATTGCTGCTGGAAAAGCATCACACACCCCCCACGGGTGTCATGCTGGGAGAATTATGTGAAAGTCTCTGCGCATCCAAGCCTAGGTACTCCGCATCGACAAATAAGAAAAATTAAGACGTCGACTCATGAAACGGTCGTGATTCGCCCAGCGCTACGGGATTCCCGGGGAAGGGGTATTCGCGAAGGTGTGAGAGGAATGATACCTGTGATGGTATTCGGTGACAGCGCACCTGCCTGTTAAGCAGGGCAGGACATAGCGAGTAATCCCACGACGACTCCTCAAGTGTGGGTACTCGGCACAGGATGTCCAGGTAGCGACGGGAGGTATGTATCTTATGTTGAAGCTGCCAATCGGCCAACTGGCGGAAACCAAGCAGCCCGAACCATCACTCGGAACTCGATGAGTTCTAGTCTCCACGTTCCCACGGTTCAATATAAAAGATTGAACGTGGAATGGAGGAGACGAACAAAATGGCCCACTGGGGCGCCTCGCCGTTTGTGTGCAAAAAGCAAGCACGCACCCATCTAGGTACGGAGTATGTAAGTCGCGTCTCAGAGCGTCTCATGAGCATGCCACTTCCCGGGCAATCTGTTTGTCAATCTCGTCCTCCACTTTCTTTCTAGTTTTCACTCTACGAAGTACTTCGTTTGGCTGACACGCACATCGCTTGCTCCTGGCGACTGGATTCGAAGATCCGATCAACCACGCCCTCTGCCCAGCCAACCAAATCTTGCGAAAGAGGTTGGAGTCTCTCAAGCGCCACGACTGCTAGTCTGACTGGGATCGCATAAACGAAAGTGCGTGCCCGACACGTCGACACCAACCCCCGATGTAGAGCATCCCATGGAAGCCTCATGCCGCGTGGCGGAGAGCACGCCGGGTGGGGGAACCTGCCACTCGGCTGCGGTTCATGCTCGAAGTCGGTTGGCGGGCGTCTGATACCCGGCGAGTCTAAACAGGAAAAGGCACTGGTGAGCTAGTGTTGTCTAGACGCGGAGGACGGCGCGAACGGCTGATGGTGGATGGAATGAAGAAGATAGGGGCGGATGGATGGTCTTGCAAACCAGGGATGGGAACGGTCTTGTGGCATTGCTGGGATGGCGCTGGGGCCGGTAACGAAGTTCGAAAAACAACACGCAGACACGGCTGGAAAGGCCCCGATATTGATACAGGCCTGCGTCCTTTTGCGCGTGAACGCATCCGATCGCCGAGGTCGCCCTGCGACGTGACATGACGCTCGGTGAGGATGCAAGATCGGAAGGCTGTGAGGCGGGAACTTAGGGGACTCTCCACCAAACACAGGACAAACCCGGGAGTACCTAAGTACGGAACGTACCATTCAAAAAGAGGGGGAGGGAACAATGGGAAAGCCAGAGGCGAGAAGAAGAGGTCTTGGGCATAAAACGAAACGGAGAAAAAAAAACCAAAAAATAGCAGCACCTAGTTTCGATCCAGGGACCTCCGGGTTATGAGCCCGGCGCGCTTCCGCTGCGCCATGCTGCTTCTGTTTAGGAAACTTGATGGCTTAAGCTCACCTATCCAGCGTACAATGAAGG
>Ga0247777_1000294_pt1 | contig 13447 bp, 9 predicted proteins | sample UWRJL154409C5_FD_179937 | JGI IMG/M metagenome (GOLD analysis project Ga0247777, IMG submission 179937) | Plant litter microbial communities from Arlington Agricultural Research Station in Wisconsin, United States - UWRJ-L154-409C-5 | ecosystem: Environmental > Terrestrial > Plant litter >...
AGCTTCCCGGCCGGTTCCCCGCCGAGCCTCACAAGCCGCGCCCGAACCCGGCAGAGGCGGTGGCTCGGGACTTCCGACCCGTTCTCTGGGCCTTCCGACTAATTCACCCTGCAGAGGCTAGTAGTAAAATCCACCGTCAGTTCCGCGCGGCGCACGAGGGCCACCTGCCCCATGCCGGTCTCGACGCTTCTCGCGCCTCGACCGGTGTCGTCTGGTGCACCGAGCGGGCCTCTGAGTTCGGCTTCCTCGAGGAGCCCGACAAGTGGGCCAACCTGGGCCAGGGCGCCCCCGAGGTGTGTGGCCACGATGTCTCGGCTTGCCGTGCCGGCCACCCTGGCCGAAGACTGACGTGGACAACCAGGTCGAGGACGAGATCGAGGGCTGCTTCCAGCGCCCTACCAGCATTGACATTGCCGTCACCAGCCGAGAGTACGGCCCGACGGCGGGCATCAAGCCCCTTCGCGAAGCGGTGGCCCACCTCTACAACGAGCACCACCGCAAGGGCAACGACAGCCTCTATACGTGGGAGAACGTCGCCATTGTCCCCGGCGGTCGGGCTGGTCTGATCCGCATCGCTGCCGTCTTGAACAATGCCTACCTCGGCTTCTTCATCCCCGATTATACGGGCAAGTAGAAGCTTTCCCTTGTGGTGGCCCCCGGCCGGGATGTGTACACTGGCTGACCATGGACAACAGCATACAACGAGATGTTGTCCCTCTTCAGAAATGTAGGGAGCGCCACGGCTACCCTTGCTGGTGTCCTTAGAGCAAAGCTGACCCGTTGCGCCCTAGTTCGCCGCCATTCCCGTTCCGCTGAGCGAGGAAGACGGCTATCACATCAACCCCGAGAAGATCAGCGAGGAAATCGCTCGCGGCACCGGCGTGATTCTCACGTCCAACCCGCGCAACCCCACCGGTAGAGTTGTCGCCAATCCGCAGCTGGCCGAGATCCAGGACCTCTGCCGCGAGCGCGCCACCTTCATCAGCGACGAGTTCTACTCGGGGTACAACTACACGAGCAACTGCGATGGCACTACCATCAGCGCCGCCGTAAGCCGACCGTGGCGAGCCCCCCGACTCGGGAGGAAGCCAGCTGACAAGGGAGATAGGAGAACGTCATCGACGTCGACGAGGACGACGTCCTCATCATTGACGGTCTGACCAAGCGTTTCCGCCTGCCGGGCTGGCGCATCGCCTGGATCCTCGGCCCCAAGGAGTTCATCAAGGCGTAGGTGACCGGCCGCCCGCCCTCGCGCGTATTTTGCCCTGACTGACGAACAACGTCCCAGGATCGGCTCGTGCGGCTCCTACCTCGACGGCGGCGCCAACGTCCCCTTCCAGGAGGCCGCCATTCCCATGCTCGAGCCGTCCCTCGTCCGCAAGGAGATGGTGGCCCTGCAGTCGCACTTCCGCGACAAGCGTGACTACGTCGTAAAGCGGCTCCGCGAGCTGGGTTTCATCATCAAATACGTGCCCGACTCGACCTTCTACCTGTGGCTCAACCTGGAGGGGCTTCCTGAAGCCATCTCCGACGGCCTCAACTTCTTCCAGGCTTGTCTCGAGGAAAAGGTGATCGTGGTGCCGGGCATCTTCTTCGACCTCAACCCGTCGCGTCGTCGGGACCTGTTCGACAGCCCCTGCCACCACTTCGTGCGCGTGTCGTACGGTCCCAAGATGGAGACGCTCAAGCTGGGCATGGACGGCATTGAACGTGTCGTCAACAAGTACGCAGCGCACTCCGATGGGAACCGTGAAGGGGGGGAGGGCTAACCATGCGACTAGGTTCAAAAAGGAGAAGTAGGGGAGGGTGGTCCGTCCTCAGCGGACGCGAGAGGAAAAAAAAGGGGGCGCGTCTGGAACGGGAGGAGCTGCTGCGAATTCGACGCGGCCTGAAATCTCCTGGCTTTCCTTCGACGCTAGTCGGTTGTATAGGGTAGGAGAGGAGGTGGAGGGCCGCGGTGCGGAAAGCAAAAGAAAGCCCCTTTCAGTCGTAGCGGAATGAAAAGCAACGATCGACACGGAGTACGCGCAGCGTACATGGTGAGATCCGGCGATGGTGGCGCACGCCGGGCCTCGGCCCCGTCTTCACCGTCGACACCCGAGGCCCAACCGAGCAGCATGACCATCATTTCCTGCGTGGGCGAAGACGGCGCTGAGAAGCGCCGTGGCACTCCGGTGGCGAGCAGGCCGTCGCCGCAGTTCGTCTCGAAAAGTCCCTCACGTTCGAGGTGCCACTCTCGTCACCTCTGTCACCACCCCGCGCGCCTCGGCCTATCCAGCTGACCCTCGGCTTGCGTAACAGCAGATCAGTCCGGGGGAAGCAGACGCACCATCACGTAACAGCGGCGGCGGGCCCACACGCGGGCACCGCGATCGACGAACCTGAGGAACGCCTCCAGGCCCCCCGGGGCAAGCCGTCGCCACCCCACCCCAAGCAGACCATACAGTACAGCTGACGTCTCAGCCGAACGCGCCCGCGCCAGTTGGCCCACTAGCAGGCGGCCGTCTAGAAGCGGCCGAGGCGCTCTGCGGTCTGCTGCCGAGAAGGGAAGGCCGGAGAGCCGTGTCGCGGCCCAGGACGAGGAGCGTGGGGGGGAAAGGGGCTGGAACCGTCGGACGGGCGTGGGGACGCGCCCGGCGTTGCTTCGGTGGGGGTGGTTCCGGCAAAACAGAGGCAGGGTCGCGGTCGGCATGACTTGTATCATGCCTTGCTCGGGCGCGGGAGCTGTTGGTCCTTCGGGATGCAGGCGGCCGGGGTGCTTTCTTATTGCGCCGCCCTCGCGTGTGTGGCTATTTGCAGCTGTCAGCCGGAACGAGAACGAACACCTCCTCGGACGCAAGGCGACAAAAAAGGGCGAGAGGACGAGGTGAGGCGTGGAGCGCTGAGCGAAACCCCTGAGCTGGCAAGTCGCGGCGGTTGAAGCTTCTTCCCCCGCTACTTGCGTAAGCCGCCGAGTTGAATATCCAGCATCACCCCTGGTCTCATCTCAAAATCGCGGGTGAGTGAGCAGCTCACTCACTCAACACACGGCCGAGAGCGAAACCGAAAAATCTCTTCCCACCCGCGACCTTGCCACGCCAAGGTTCATGCCCGCGCTCATCATCCGCCGGCTGGCCCTTCATCTCCGCCCAGCCGCGACCTGCCGTGGGCGTCTTCTCAGGGTCCAGGCCGGCGCGACCCCGCACACCGCCGCCATGTCGACATCTGGCCCCGAGCACGCCATCGCCAGCACGACAGGACCGCCAGCGTCAGCTGCACGGGCCGCCGCCGCCGCAGCGGCGGCGACCCCAGACGCCTCCGAGGTCCAGTCTCGACGTCCCCCAGATCCGGGGCAGGGCCAAGACCTGGGGACGGGTCCGGCAGACCCGGACGACGACGGCCACTCACAGCGGCCGGGGGGGCAGCAGCAGGAACGCCTCCTGCTCGAGGACCGCCGCCGCGACGGGACGCCGGCGACCAGGCTGGATCTGAGCGGCGGCGCCACGGCCACGGCGAAACTCGATCACCTCGGCCCCCTCGTAGTCAACGAGGACGGCACCCTGTCGCGGATCGCCAACTGGGCCGGGATGAACGACGTGGAACGCACAAACGCCGCGCGCATCCTGGGCAAGCGGAATCAGCTCCGGCTGGCCCGACTGCGGGCGGCCCGCGAGGGAGAAGGGGAGCAATCGGGAGGCGCTTGACGTCGGAGACACCTGGAATTGGGAAAGGCGTTACTCCTCGGGAACGTTTGTACAGAGAGATGCCCCATCATCAAGACGTGTCCTTCCATTCCCGTCGCGGCCGGCGTTGCGTGAGAGACAGCAGTCCCTGTCCCCGCGTCGCCTCGTGAGCAAGGACTCCACCCGCCCTCGGAAGACTAAGTAGTATATCGCCCGCCGCATGTACTAGTTCCTCTAGCCGCCCCGCCGCGCACGATGCTCTCCGCCGCCCCGGAGGTCCCGCCGCACAGTCCGCCCGCCGTGGTCCTGTCGGATAGAACGCCGTGTCCCGAATGATCACAAAAGGGAGGTTTTGGCTTCCCGGCCCGGGACGGGGCTAGCCCGACGAGTCGCCGGCGTCGCGTTCTTCTGTTGATGCCGGCGTCTTCAGGTTGGCGAGGTCGCCCTCGCGCTTGACGTCGGAAGACGCCCGGCTGCCGAACTCGTCGAGCAGCTTGGCGAGGAAGTCTTCGTTGCCGCCGTTCTTCTCAAGAACCATGTTCTTGAGCCACTTGTTCTCCGTTTCGAGTTGCGAGATGCGGTTCTCGAGCGCCGTCACCTTCTCCGTCATCTCCTTGGCCGACTTCTCCAGCGCCTTTTCGCGCTCCTTCTTCTTGACGCGGAATCTCGCGCTCGCGGCCGTGTTCCGCCGCCGCTTGTCCTCCTCGGCCGCCACGCGCGCCTTGTCGTCCATGGGGAGGTCCTGGCCGCCGACGACTATCATGGCCTCCTCCTTCCTCTTGTCGCCTATCCGGGCGCCCGGCGGGTAGTGGCCATTGCGTTGGAGGTGTTGCGGGCCCGGGAAGACGCCATGGGATCCCGGCTGGATGGGCTGGAGGTGGCCTAGGTTGTCCGGAAAGGTGGAAATGGTCGGCGACGCGTAAGTCTGCCCGAAGTCTTGGAAACCAAATTCGCCTGGGGGCATCGTGCCATGGTCAGCATGATCCAGCTCAGCGACGTGGACCCATGGCGCGGTGCGCCGAACCGAGATGTTGGTAGGGGCTCGCTCGGCCAGATAACAGCGCGAGGAAAGTAAAGAGACCCGTCGGGGCCGAGTATCGTGAAGCAGAAAAACGTATCCAACAAATGCTCGAGTGCTTAAGGGGGACGGCGGGCGGAACAGAGGTTGGTGGTTGGCTGGGCTGGGCGTGGCTTGCGTCCATCCCGATCACCTCATGTCACGGGGTATTGCACCATCGCGGCGCAATCTCTAGGCCCGCATTTAGGCGCTCCGTCCCCCAAAGCCTGGTGGGAGCCAGCGGTCCATGTGAACCGCCTCATCCCAATAACAGACCCCGGCCCGAGACCATGCGTGGGGAAGAACCCAGTCTCGTCGATCCACGATAAGGCGACACGGCGCCTGTGGTTGGCCGCGATGCGGGGACTTCCCCCTTCTTCGTCGGGCTCGCTTGGTGAAGCTGCCGCGACACCCCGTCAAGCGCGCCCCCGGAAGGGGTCTCCAAAAGAGACGCCGCGCAACGGGAAAGGTAACAACAGCCAGGCGGGGAGAAATGACAGGCGGCCAAGAAAGAAAAGACGGGGGGCGGGAGGCGAGAAGAGGATTGAGATGAGATTCCCGCGAATGCGACACCAGGAACGACGCGACCTTGTGAACAAAAGGTAGCCAACTAACCTGTCATGAATTCCATGTTGCCGAAGTCGTCGATGGCGGAGCCCGTGGAGCCGGCATGGTCGCTGCTCGAGGCGCGGGTTTCGCCCTCGGGCTTCTGGGTTTGGGGCTGGAAATCCGTGTGGCGGCCCGTCTCGACGTCAAAGAACTCGGTGTTGGTGAACATGGACATGTCCTGGTCGTTGAGGATGTACATGTCTTGTGATGCCGGCTGCTCGGCCGTCGGGTTCTCGTGCAGATCCCGCAGGAAGTCGGAGACGCTGGGTCCTCCTCTTGCGTGGAAGGCAGACATGGTCGTTCCTTTCGCCGTCTGTCCCGTCGCCGTGGCCTGGCCGGCTGTCCCGCGGCTCTCCGCTGCCAGCGTCGCCGTGGTCGGTGTCGGCCGCTCGCCTGGCTGGGTCGTTCCGGTTCACCGCGCAAGGCGAGTTCACGCCGGCACGCAGGTTGTCGTCGGGCGCGATGTCGCGGGTTTGGTGTTGTTGAAGAAGTATGCGAGCAAAAAGAAGCGCTTGGGGGTATGGTGAGCCTTTTGCAGGAAAGCCGAGAGTAGACTCTGGGCCGCGCCGGACCAGTAGCGGGAGGGGGGGCAAGGTTCCGCGGCGCGGTGCACGGTGCAGCGACGTCGGTCGCGTGGGACTAATACTCGGTAGGTACACGACGAGACGAGGTAGGCGGCAACCCCGCAAGTCTGGGGATGCGGCCACGAGTTCTGCGCTATTGGGGACGCCAAACTGGGCCTTTTCGGGGCTGGGACACGCTTGGGACACGGGGTCGGCGAGATGGGGAATGAGAGGGAAAAAGCAACGAAAGCGGGCGCTGTCGAGCGGAGAGGCGACCGGGCGGCAAGTGTGGCATCGACGACGTCTTGGACCAACGGATTAGTCAAAGGTAGCATGCCGATGCCCGCCAAAGCGTCGGCGAACCCCCAAGCCCCCACGTGCCTCGTTTACCAGAGGACCCACCCCCTCCTGCCCCGCCGTACAAATTTTCTGATCGTCCAGGAGCTAGCCCGACTATGACTGGCCGAGACCCCCATTCCCAGGCCGTGTGGCACACCCCCCGTTCGCACCCTGCTGAGCCCGGCCGCTGGCCGTCGGTCCTTCTAGGCCCCCTGCGATATATTTGCAAATCCATACTTCGGCTTCGTAGGCGCCCGCCCGACCTCGAGCCGGCGCACAGCTGAGTGCCTCGGGTGCGGGGGCCTTGCCCTGTACTCCGAAGGTACCCTTCGCCGGCGATCCTTCGCCTCAACCGCAGCTCCGCTGACGGAGTGTCCTTTCCTGTCAGCCGATTTCCCGATCCATGACCTCAGGCACGGACGCGCCCTCGGCTTCGCCCGAATCCCTGGGATGTTGTACGTAAGTTCCGCAGCCCTGGGAGAAGGGCCCAACAACCCGTGACGAGCACCGGCTGCGACCAAGCTGGCGAGGCTGGACGAAAGAATTCTCCTTTTCGTGAAACCTGCGTGGCTTCAATCCGCCGCGCCGTGGTTACCCAGGTAATACTCCTAATAAAGCTGATGGCTCCACATCTCAACCTTCTCTGGACGTGCCGTGCGGCTCAGATCCGATGACGGAGCAGGCGTCGTCGGCTTGTGACGGCCCCACAAGCTCCAGCGGATGCCCGGACAAAGACGACCGAGGATCGAGATCGGGTCGGGTCGCTTGGCGCGAGGGAGCACGTGAATTGGCGCGTGCCGCTGGTTCGATTGGAAAGGGGATTTGACGGAACCGGCTCATCTGTTGATCCACACTTCGGTCGTCGACCGGCCCGTCCTCCGTCCCCGCCGCGGCCCCACATCGAATTCGTCCACGACCCAAGAGCAAGCCTCAATACCGCGATTTCCGGTGATTCGGAAAACAGAGCCAGCGCTGCTCATCGGGAATCGCAAATCTGCCCTACCAGTTCCTGAAGAAAGGGGTAGTCGAAACACGTGCCGCGCGGCCTCCTCGATGGATTGGTCCGAGCAGCACGGCCGTCTCCATCAACATCGCCAGGTTCTTCACCCATAATGGAGAATCTCTCGCTCTCCGACTCACCGCAGCCCGGTGCCGCTCCGGCGGGGACGCCCGGGCTCGGTCGGCCCGCTCAGCAGCCGCAGTTGCCCGCGCAGATGTTTACAACGGCCGCCCAGCTCCTCGACCTCACAGACAGTCAGTCCTCACAACCGCCCGCGTCCTGCCGGAAGCAGCCGAGACTGACGCCAGACGGCCCTCAGAGAAGCTAATAGCCGTCCTTCGCGACGGCCGCAAAATCATGGGCGTCCTGCGGAGCTGGGACCAGTTTGGTATGGAGCGGCCCGCCCCCGCGGACGTTTCAAGGGAGAGCCCGGACCGGCTGACAGCCCTACCCAGCCAACCTCGTCCTCCAGGGCGCCGTCGAGCGTATCTTCGTGCCCCCCGAGGCAGCCCCCAACGCTGGCGCCCCTACCGAGCCGCGTGGGCTCTACGCCGATGTCCCGCGCGGCACCTTCCTGGTACGGGGCGAGAACGTGCTGCTGCTGGGCGAGATCGACCTCGACAAGGAAGACGAGCCCCCGCCGGGCTACGACCGGACCGACCCCGAGCTGGTCCACTCTCTTGTCAAGCAGAAGAAAGAAGGCGAAAAAGCCAAGGAGAAGCAGCGCCTCAAGAAGCTGTCGGGCCTCGGCTTCGAAGGCGAAAACATAGGCGAGGTACTGCTCTAGAGCAGCTACCTGGATGTCGGTCCCCTTCTCCGAGGAAAGACGGGCGTTGCTGCTCCCGAGCCGCAGAGAACCGTGGCTCGCGCTGGGGGGATTCACGTCATGGCTACACGGCAGCTGTGGAACGGAAAGGAAAGCAGCAGCACTCGATCGGCGCTGTTCTTCAGCCACGGCTTCCACTCCAGTGGCTACCGGGAGGTCTTGCAGCAGAATATTGTGAAATGCTGCAATTCCAACAGGGGGGGATCCCTTAGGTGCAATCAGCACGCTGCCTCCCTAACGCTAGCCTCGAACAGGTTCATCTTGGTTGTCGTTAGGTAGTGCGTGGAAATTGGACGTCTGCCGCCCCCCCATGCCGGCCTGCTCCTGCTGCTTTGCCATTGTTATGTCTGAGAGCCACCACAGCCGACTAGATCCCCGGAACGAAGCCCTCCACTGCGACCCCCTCCCAACGCTTGGGGAAGTGCGGGCCCGGCGCCCCGTCCCATCCGCCCGCCATCATGGCCAACGCCAACAGCAAGGACGCCGAATTGGGAAAGTAAGGCGTGGCCACCCGGCTCCCTCCTACTGGGTACCCGGCGTCGTCAAATTCGAAGGCCGGGTGCAGCAGATACTCGATGGCCTGATCGGCATCGCCGAGTCGCAGTGCGTTCATGGCCAGCAGCGAAAAGTCCCACCCGTACGACTGGTCGAGCGCCCAGGCCTGCTTGATCTTGGCAGCCGTGTTGCGCACGACGGTCATGTTGAGCGGCGGCCCGCTTGCCGGCGGTGGCAGCCACCCAAAAACGCCCGCCATGGCGGGGTGGTCAAAGGTCGTCTTTGGGTCGGTCCACATGCCGGGGATGCCCTCGTAGACGACGTGCGTACCGTTTAGGGTGGGCAGCCGCGCCAGCCCGTCGCGTACAGCAGTCCACTCGGCCGGGACGGCTTTGCCTTGGCGGTACTTCCAGCGCGCGGCGACGTCGAGCCCAAAACGCCAGTAGGCCAGCTCGAACGTAGGATTCATGGTCGCGTTGGGGTTGGTGTTCTCCGAGACGGGGTACAGGGGCGGGCCGAGATCGTAGACGCCGGTGGAGGTGTTGAAAAATGCAAACGATGCCATGAAGTCGGCTGTGGCGGTGATGATCTCGTCCCACGCCTTGAGCGTCGTGTCGTTGGGGTAGGACCGGTACTCGAGCTCGGCGAAGTACAGGGGGTGCGGCTGCTGCCAGATGAGCAACGAGTTGATCTCACCGGGAGCGCTTCGACCTGTGGGGTCAGTCATCTTGGGCCATCTTGCCCCTTTATAACCCTGAGCTGCGGCCCGGTCGACGGAGGAGCGGAGAAAGCGCTGGTAGGTGTTGGGCATGCTGCGCCAGAGCAGAGGGAAGCGGTTCCAGCGGGCAAACTGGGCTGTGTGCCAGAAGCACATCTCCATCTGTCAACTGTAAGTTGCGGCCACCTTCGTATGAGGACGACGACGCGCCGTACGTGAAACTTGCCGTACCAGCCATTGTTCACCAGACCTGTTCCGTAGCTTAGCCATTTGACTTGTGGCGGTGGTCTTTGCGCGCAGTGCCTACCCGACTCTATCTCAGGGGTTAGCGCGCAAGCCGACGGCTTGGGGCAACAAGCATCGTGCCTTGTGGCGGATTCGAGGAGGCCGAATTGACCATCATCAGGTACTGGGACAGGATGATTCTCCTCTGCAGCTCCGTAGCATTGGGCGATTTGACGCTTGTCAGATCAACGAAGGCGCCGTCCTCCCAGTACTCTTTCCAAGCTCTCTCAGATTCGGCAGCCACCTCGGCGTAAGTTGCCATGGCCACGTTTTCGGCAGGCCCGAAGCCAATAGCCATCTTCAGCTCCGGGCCCGAGAACGTCAGTACGTGTCGCGTCTTCCCCGGCGGCGGAGCAGCAACCCGGCCATCTGCGTCCCACCGCGCAGCGAGATAGTATCGGCTCCCATCCACGTCGTGGGCAATCGCCACTTCGTGGTTGGTGAAGTTTCCGCTCGCATTGTGATGCGCAGCATCGTCCCAAACGCCAACAAAGGGGGCATCGAACTTATTCCGGTTCGGGTAGGGGAAGTCGAAGGAGATGCCCATAGCAGCAGAGTCAAGAAGAGCTGACTTGACGTGGATTCCCAGGACGTCCTTTTGCGGGTGGCAGTACGTCTCGACCTCTACGGCCTGCCCGTCGTAGACAAAGCTGGACGAAATCCTGCCCGTCCAGAGGTCCAGAGTCTGGAACTTGCTTCCCAGCCGCGTCTCGTTGATCGTTTTCCCACCAAAGTCGAATCCGATCCTAGCTAGGTTTACTCGTTGGGGATTCTGGATCAGCCATGTTGAGATGTCCTTCTCCGCCGGGTTGGGTTGATTGTAGTTGACCAGCCGGCCGTGTGTCGCCCAATTCAAGCCGGAAAAATCTACCGCCATCAGCCCCTGAATGGCGATGGAACATGGCTTGGCCGACATGCTCACCGCCGATGGAGGTTTGGCCCGGGGTCGTGGGCAGACTGAAGTTGTGCCATGCCCACGTGGACAAGGTCCCAAAAGGATGAAATGTCTGGAGTCCAGTGATGTCTACCCCGAAGGCGAAGTCCCCGTTGCCCACCTGCAGCGGCGTCGTGTTCGAACTGGCGCTACGCTTGACGTTGAAGGCTCTTACGACCTGCTGCCTGTCGATGACGGCTACTGAGCCGTCAAGAAGAGCACATACAGTCGCAATTTGTAGTAGTTGACGACGCATCGTGGACAGAGGACAGTGATGAGCTTCGTCGCCTCCCGTCGTGAGAAACGAGGGCTAGAAGGGCCTCCTCATGGCGGCGTCCTGGACAGGTACCTCATATGGGGCGTTCATCAAATACAGCGAGCAGGCGCCACTGTTTCCGTATTGATCCAGGCGGAGGTGATGGCCTCCCACTTAGCCGAGCCTTGCCATCTGCTGGGCCAGGCTGCGGGGTTCCACAGTGACCCGGTTTCGCGAGCTTGAAAAATCTCATTTCGGAGTCAAAGTGCGTCAGGCCAGGAGACGAAGCAGGCGGCGTTTGGTCCTGGATTACCACGATGCTAGGGACGGTAGGTATGAGCACAGGGTGCTGGGTGTGAGGCGCCAGGGCCCACAAGTCCCCGGGAACCTACTCCAGCGGGACGCCACGTTTTTAGCGCCTCCAATCGCCTGAGCCCGATGGTGGGGTTTGGCGCTGGACAACCACCCCGGCAACCGCCCGAACAGGAATTCGGTAAACAGTGAACTTGCCGACCTTAGCACCTTTGCCTCGCACCCAACTCCAAACCTCGGCCCACACCAACATCGTCGCAAAGCACACACGATCTTCACTAGAACCCCTAGTTTTCGCTGCTAGGGTAGCGCACAGCGCCGTAACCCGAGTGTATGCCACCCCTGGCCTCCCATATTCCTCCTGCCTGAGACCAGAAGGCCCGTCACATGTTGCGCCGTTGCCCCGCTGACGTTTGCAAAGCCACGCAGTTCGGCCAGCGCCAGCTCGAGACCACCCGGGGTCGATCGACAGACAAGATGAGCTCGCTATTGACGGTGTAAGTTTTTCCCGCTCGCCCGGCCTCTATACGCCGCCGCCCCCCGACCAGCGGCGGCCACGGCCTTGCACGGCGCCCAAGGTGAACTGCATGCCACGGCGCTCACACGCTTGTCATCGCAGGAACCGAGGCACGAGGAATCAGTTCAAAACGCGCGTAACTGGCAAGGGAGGGAACACCAGCTACCAGCTCCGGCAATATGCCGAGGCCACACTCGGAGGAGGCAGTTTGCGCAAGGTGGTCAAGCTTCCCGAGGGCGAGGACCCCAACGAATGGCTCGCGGTCAACAGTAAGATAACCCAGTGGAGAGGAAAACGGAGGGGGGCAAGCTGACGACGGGGGCCGCAGTGGTCGATTTCTACAACCAGATCAACCTCCTGTACGGGGCCATCACTGAGTTCTGCTCGCCGCAGTCGTGCCCCGAGATGAAGGCGACGGACGAGTTCGAGTACCTGTGGCAGGACAGCGACAACTACAAGAAACCGACCAAGATGCCGGCGCCGGCCTACATCGAGCAGCTCATGGCCTGGGTGCAGGCCAACATCGACAACGAGGCGGTGCTGCCCAGCCGCATCGGCGTGCCCTTCCCCAAGACGTTCCCCTCGCTCATGAAGCAGATCTTCAAGCGTATGTATCGCGTCTACGCCCACATCTACTGCCACCACTACCCCGTCATCCGCGAGCTCGGGCTCGAACCCCACCTCAACACCAGTTTCAAGCAGTACGTGCTCTTCATCGACGAGCACAGCCTGGCCAGCGGCAAGGATTTTTGGGGCCCGCTGGGCGATCTGGTAGAGAGCATGCTGAAGAGCGATTGAGGGGCAGGTCGGTGGTGCGAATTCGCTGCTGGCGTTGGGGGCGCCTGGATACGAAAGACTGGACAGCCGGTTTGGACGTCGTGGAGCGCGGCTGGGACAACCACGTCGGCCCCCGGGTTGGGGCACAGGGCCGGGTCGTGAAGGGGTTTGATATCCTGTAGAATACCTGGGCCGGCGTAAGACGAGCATGCCAAAGTCATGAACATTCCCCTGGCCGGTGCTCCGAGGTGGTTGCGTGCATAAAAGTTGCCCAGCGTAATTTTATGTACCTACCTATGCAGGTTGGCCCGACGGCGTCTCTGCCTCAGGCAACAACAGCAATTGGCCACAGCCAAACGACGCACCTCAACCCGTCAAGCAAAGGTCCACGCCTCGACTCGACGACGCCTCCAAAGTCGGCCACCACATCCATTCCCAAATCCCACGATGTTGTCACGACAAGCATTGCTGCGCTCCGCGCGGACCGCAGCTCCCCAGCGGGCCGTTGCGTCGCAGATGCGGTTCTACGCCGCCCCGGCCGCCGACAATGCCCGGCCGCCCATCGCCGTCTACGGGCTCGACGGCACCTACGCCAGCGCCTTGGTGCGTCCCCCGCCCTCCCATCACCCTCTCTGGCCTTCTTCATCGTCGGGAGACCACCCCTGCGATCGATTGGGCCCGTCGAGCCGTTCCCTACCACGCCGGTCCCTACCACGCCGGAGCAACCGGAGGCTAACTGCGCGAAATATCCAGTACACGGCCGCCGTCAAGACGTCGACGCTGGAACCGACGGCCAAGGCTGTGGCCTCGCTGGGCGCGCTGATGGGCCGCGACGTCAAGCTGGCCAAGGTGCTCGAGACGCCCACGCTGTCGGCGGCCGACAAGTCGGCCATCGTGGCCGAGCTGCAGAAGTCGGCGGGCGGCGCCGCCGTCGGGGACACGGTCAAGCACTTCCTCGCCGCCCTGGCCGAGAACAACCGCCTCGGCCTGCTCGAGGGCGTGTGCGCCAAGTTCGGCGAGCTGATGAGCGCCGCCCGCGGCGAGGTCGAGGTGACGGTTACGAGCGCGCAGGTACGGGAGCTCTCGCCGTTCCGGGG
>Ga0247777_1000295_pt1 | contig 13424 bp, 10 predicted proteins | sample UWRJL154409C5_FD_179937 | JGI IMG/M metagenome (GOLD analysis project Ga0247777, IMG submission 179937) | Plant litter microbial communities from Arlington Agricultural Research Station in Wisconsin, United States - UWRJ-L154-409C-5 | ecosystem: Environmental > Terrestrial > Plant litter >...
CGCCCGTCCAAGCCTCGCTCGTTCTCGCCCGACCCGTGCGCTGAACCCGGTCTCTGGTCCGAAGCGAAGCCGAGGCGTCCGCGGCCCCCAGCAGCGGCGACGAGGGCGAGACGTCATGGGCGCGGCCGTGGACTTGTCCCATTACCGCCCCCCGTTAAGGTTGCCCCATTCTCGTTCGACGGCTCAGCTGCCCTGGCTGCGCCCAACAGTGTATCGGTACGGAGTACGAAGCCGACAGAATCAATGCCATGGCCTCGACGGGTCAATTCCTCCTCCGGTCTTCCATTGTCGCTCGCCTTCCTCTGTCGCGTTCCCTCGGGTCCCACGGCCTCGGGGGGGAGGGGTGCTGACTGACTGGGGCAGATGCACAACAGCATGCGGCCAACGGAAGGTGTGGCGGACATGACCCAAGTACCAGTACCTGACCTCGAAGACCGAGACCGCGCTCCCTCCCCTTCCCCAAGGGTGTTCAAGCTGGTCGCATTGTAGCCTCTTGGCAGATTCGCCTGATCGTCGGACCGACCGGGATGTCTGTCACGGTGATGCAAAGAACACGCAAAGAAAAAGCCGGCAATCGAAACGGTCGAAACCCTCAGCAAGTGTCATTGGCGACATGGGCAACGTCGCGGCATTTGAGCATCACCAAGCCCACCAGGTCACTTTGGGCGGCGGAAGGAAAGCCTCGACGGCCGGGGCAGGCGGGGGCTCGTGGGCAAAGACGCCAGGGGCTCTGGCCGCTAATCAGACCCCGAAGAAAGAAACCCCGCACATCACTCGCTGGAGACGACGGGACGACCAAAGCGAGGCCCTCAAGTTCAGCTGGACGGAAGAGACGGGCCTTTCCCCCCTTCTCTGTCAGTCAGTTCGGAGGAAACACGGATATTCCCATGGCTCATCCGGTTCGAGTCAGGATGTGGGATGGATCCATGGCTCAGATGGAAACCGTGACAGGACAAAGAAAGACCATCACAAACACCCCACGTTGGATCTCTGGGACCCGTCCTATGCATGCAGCGGGGCACATCCCAAAATGGACAATGGACTGCTGGTGGAGCCCTACGCAATGGCGACCGAGGATGTTTCAAGCCATCGCTTGAGCCGAAAGTCACCCCACCGCCCACCGAGTCGAGCCCTCGCGCCGCCTTGTCGCTTGTCTGATAGTTAACTTGCTTCCTCACTTCGTAGTGTCGTCGTGGGTTTCGGCGCCTGGCGCATGGCGGTGTGACATTGGCGGACGTCCGCTTGTCCCTAAATTTACATACCTAGGTAGGTACAGTACCTAGGTTTCTTTCGGTACTGATCGAGCCCATCGCCCCGGTTGCCCTACCGGATGGGTGTCTCGTCGACTCAGGGTGAAAGGGGAGCGGCGAGCCACATAACGTACGGTAATCGCCCCTCCTCGGGCCCCGCGGCGACTCATGGACCGTCCTCTTCGACCCGCCGCGGGGCCATCGGACTCCAGGTTGCCGATGGCCGACGGAGCTTCGGATATAGCCGTCTGGGGCATGAGGCTTAGTTACTTCTCGAGCACGAGAGGCAGCCAGATGCTAAGCTCCACACGTAAAAGGACGCTTTCAGCGTCGACGCGCAACCCCGTCGCCCCATGGCACGGGGTTAGTGATCCCCTGCAGGACCCGAGTCTCCCGCCCCAAGCTGCCGGGAGCGAATCCGAACGGCGACAAGTGGGGCCGCGTCATGCTCCGGCCTGGCCTCCGTCCGGCATTCGTCACCTTTTGTCCGTTCTTCGAGGCAACACCACTGCGTAACCCTCGAAAGAATGTCTGAGGCTGTTAAGATGGGCTGTAGGCATTTACAGACGACAAAAGGAGGAGCTGGAAGTCGAGTATAAAGCTAGGAGGTGTCCCTCGACCATGTGCAGGTCTCGGCCACAGAGGTCTCTCAACACACAAAGCCACCCGGCAAGACTGATACCATCGTTACTCTAACGCTTTCCAAAAGTTTAAAACCATCCCAGACAACATGTGCTGCTCCAAGAAGCGTGACGGCGCCGTCAGTCGGGGACGATGGGGTTCCCGTTCGTCTCCCGCAGCCCCTTTTAAACATCCTGCTCCATGCTGACCGTCAACTTTCCTAAAGGCTGTAATAAGTCCAAAGAACCCGAGAAACATGACCCGGTGGGTGTGCCGTTGATCTGTTGCTCTTCCGAGATGCAGAGACTGACTGTCCACCGTCCGCAGACGTCGACGACCACCCTCCCCGCCACGGCCCAGACACTCCCTGAGAAGCCCAAGGTAGAGGAGCAGTTGTACACCGTCAAAGCCCCCGGGCTTCCGGACTACGAGGAGGTGATCAAGGCGGCCAAACGTGCTTGAAGTTGTAGGGATTCGGGGGCCGGAGGGAGGGAGCGGGACTGCTCATGGGTATACACTACCTTCGAAGGGCCAGAAGCTGTGCCCACGCCGTCTCATCGGCAGACACAGCCGAAGGCGTTATCGCCTGAGCGGGGGCCCATGGTAGACATTCCCTTGAATATCAAGTCCTCGGTTACTATTTCATTTCTTGCCCAAGGGTACCTACCTATTCAGCAAGCTCTATCATGGTGTGGCACTTGCAACGAGGACATGGAACTTACCCTCGACCCACGCATTACCTTACCGGTCAGCCTGCGTCACAAGACTCTCAATTACATAGCCGCCATATACCGGATGCTCCGCAACGCGAACTTCTCGGCCTTTGGGGGGTTGGGGGGAGAGGGCAGCACATCTTGCGAGAGCACAATGTGCCCATACCTGCGAAATGGCGTGTAAAGATTGCCCATTTCCACCGGCCTATCCACGCGCCAATTGTCGCATTTTTAGGTAGACATATGTGCATGGCGATGCCGACAGCGTGGAAGAAGTCGAGGTGGGCATGACCGACAACCACTGAGATCCTGCTCTGCCCCCGGCACAAACTCGTAAACAATAGCCCATTGCCAGTCCAAATGCTTACCCACTGTTGCCTCGGGCGCTGGATATAATTACTGGCTGTCTTCCAGGTCGCACAAGAGCCTGTTTATCTATGGATACCTAGGCACGAGTCGCGCTGGTAGCGCCACCCAGCAATACTACCAGACGCACCTAGACGATTCCTTCTCTAGACCCTTCTTTCAACTAACTATTTATCTCAGGGTCGGCCGGGGAGCGATCTTACGTTGACTCGGGAACGGGTCTCGATCATCAAAAACCCCCACTGGCAGATCATCCCGTGGTGCAACGAAGGCACTCAGCAACCAGCTCACCGCGACGCTGGCTCACTTCTACCTCTCTTTCATGGTAGGATATGGTCATTCAGAAATTCGGCCATGGTACCCCAAGTTAGACACATGGTATAAGGTAGTGCTGTGTACGCCTTACCAAGTCCGGACAACAATTTATTTTGGGTCGCCTTAGGAGGGCTGGGTTTCGGGTCCTATCTGCTAGCCTGAGATGAAGCAATTCTTGGACTCCATAGGTGGTCGGCTGCTCTAAGCGTGACCCTTGCCCCAAACGGTGCTCAGGCTGAGCAAGCCCAAGTACTAATTACCTGAGCAACTAAGCTTGAGACAAAGCAGCGAGTTGTCACATGGGGTAGATGTCGGGGTGTTGGTGTCCAGATTTGTCTCATCTAACGAGCCGCTCCCTTAAGTTGTCCACCTACTAAATGTCGCCACTGGCGGCCTACGTACATTCAGAACTGTCGCCAAGGCAAATAGGTTGTTTTCGGGTATATGAAGTCGCGTCGCACACATCCTTCCGACTTCCGAAGGATTCGTACATTTGCTGGGCTCCTGAGCTGGAGGATGGGACCCGGATAGGCGCGCCAACGATCAGTGGCGGCCGGCGGCCTTAACGCTCAAGTTCGATGCAACGCCGGGCCGGGTACCTACCTACCGTACCCAACCGCCCCTTGGAAGTATAAGTTATCAAACCCCTCTCTCTATCCTTCATGACTGGGAAGCAACTGCTTGTCCGTGATAGATGCTCAAAGAGAGGCCAAGATGAGAACCGCCACAGCTGTCTGCTGGGCTGTAGTGGTCGGGTTCAGGGTTGTGGCCGCATCGCCTCTGGGTCCCAGCGGTGATGTATTCGATGCGGCAAAAAGAAAGATCGAGGAGGTCACCAAAACACTTCACAACGACGTCTTGAAGGCCCTCGATGTAAAAAACAACGAGCTTCGCCTCCAAGGGCTGACCCCGAGCTGCACCAAGGAGAAGCTGGTCTTTCGGAGGGAATAGTACGTCTTACCTCCTTGCGTGTCAAAGGCTCCAGAGGCTAAGGCAAGCAGCGGCTCGCTTTCCCAAGAAGAAAAACTGGCCTACGTCAATGCCGTGCTGTGCCTCCAGAAGCTCCCCGCTCGGACGCCGGCCAACGTATCTTCGGGGGCGAGGTCTCGGGTCCGTCTGCCTCATCACCCCAAACACGCCGAGAGAGAAGCTCACGAGAAGTGAAAACAGTACGACGACTTTGTGGTCGTGCACATCCAGCAGACAATGTCGATGCACTACACGGGCAACTTCATGCCTTGGCATCGGTGGTTCGTCTATCTCTACGAGAAGGCCCTGCGAGACGAGTGCGGGTACAAAGGGTACCAACCGGTGCGTTGCCGTGTTGATTGCATTCCTCTTGCCCGAGGAGAGAGCTGACAATTACATAACTACCTAGTATTGGGACTGGCCAAAATATGCGTCGGCCCCTGAAGAATCGCCAATCTTCGACGGCAGCCCGACGAGCCTGGGCGGGAATGGCGAGTACATCCCGCACAACGGCCCGGTTCTCCAACCCCCCGGGGGAGCCCCTGGTTTTACGCTCCAGTTGCCCGCCGGCCGCGGAGGCGGATTCGTAACGAAGGGCCCGTTCTCGAATATGACGGTCAATCTCGGGCCGGTAGGGGGTGTCGAAGGCACCAAGCCCGGTCCAGAAGGGGGACTGGGCCACAACCCCCGCCGACTGAAGAGAGATGTCGGACCTGGGGCGAGTCTGCGATACGCAAACTACTCCACAGTGGCGGGTGAGTGGCCCGCCCGAGTCGCCTTCCTAGGAGGGACTGACACCGTGACCGTGACGACAGATCTCCTTCTCCGCCCCAACATTCACGAGTACCGCAGACTCTCCGAGGGAGCTTTACCCTACTCGGCCGAGATTGGACCACACGGCGGGGGTCATTATTCCATTAGGTACGTCTCGGCGCCCGCCGTAAGAGTGGCACTTGAAACAGAAAGAAGCTTACAGACCGGCTCCCAGTGGCGACCCCGGCGGTGATCTCTTCACATCTCCCGGGGACCCGGCCTTCTGGACCCACCACGGCATGATGGACAGGATGTGGACCTTTTGGTGAGTGATTCCGTCTGCGTTGCCCTTGACCCGGTCTAACAGAGCCATAGGCAAGCGTTGGGGACGCGTGATCGATACCGAGATTTGGATGACGGAGACTACGGACACATAACGTGGAAAAACGATCCGCCCTCTCGCAAGACGAGTCTGGGTGATACCGTCGACATGGGATACGCCGGGCCCTCGATCACGATTGGAGAGATCATGGACACGACCTCGGGGCCGCTATGCTACTTTTACGACGTGTAGATATTGCGAGACGATATCAATTGCACACATCCGAGCGAGCTCTTGCCGCAGCCTGAACACTGGCAATCGAGGCGTTGCAGCACTGCACTGCGTCATTCATTCTACCGCACAGGACACGGCACCACCTGGCATACCTCCTGACATTTCTTGACATGGAACAGTATGATCTTATATTTAGACTGGACCGAAGATGTTTTTCGTTCTGTCCTTTTCTGGAGGGCGCGTATACCTTCACGTGGTGGGGTTGCGGATTGGCGAGGCTGCTTTGCGCGGCAGAGCCTCCTCAGCCTCGTTTGGTCGGGAGCCAAGAGGCGTCAGACCCCTTCTTGAATCCTTTGAGCTTTAACGCCTCAATCGGGCGTTTTTGCGCGGGTACCCTAGCGGCTGACAACCCATACAGGGTGTACGAGGCAGAGTCTGATCTTACTCGTGCAGTACGGACGTACTCGGACTCGGGAATTTGAATCCTACGGGCTCCTTCCCGGCGCCACAGGCGGCAGCATGATATTCGCAACGTCAGCACCTGCACTCAGCGGAAAGGGCTTCGTTCACGGCCCTTTCCTCCGTCCAGAGAAACAACGACATTTAAGAATCGGTAGTCTTTGGCCGGCAGTCCAATATTCCCCGTCATGCGAGAGCCTCCATGTGTTCTTGAAACGACCTGCGCAAGGTCGATGAGTTGGGGCCGCGGTGGATCGATGCATTATCATCAACCTGAGGGTGAGGACGATGAAAAGAGTCAGCAAATCGGTGTAATGGACCAAATTCAAAGAGACGTCGAGGATATCTGTATCTCGCTCGGCGAGGCGGTTGACTGCTGGGACCTGGTCATAATTACGGCTGGTATGGACTTCTGTGGCGAGGACTTCAACGGCTCAGGTAACGACCTCGGCGGCGAGGGAAGTTGCTGCAGGCTGTGGCGGACCAGGGTCTGTGTGATTCATTCAAGTGGTCCTGTTCGCGCCAAACCCAACGGACGAATTCGAAGCGGCAGGAGGAATCTGGTCAAGTGAGTCTCTGTTCGGGTCGAGCCCACAGATCTCAGGCATGGGGCTACCGGTCTGCTTGGCCTGGGGCCTCAGCCGAGCTCGCAATGGAGCATGCTACACGGTCAGGTCACTGAGAAACGACCGTATCGACTTTCCCGATCTTTGCGCAGCTACAATGCCACAGGGACGGACTCCGCGTTGAAGACAAGGATCCAGACCACCAACCCCTAGCGGACCCCCGGTGGGCTGGAGATACCGCGGCTGCGCTGCGTTGCCTTGCTTCGCCGCTGTCCAGAGCCCGTCCGCGGGCGCCAGAGTACAGCCGTCGGGGTTGGATAGCGCGCTACGACTGGAGTACCGGACCGCGGTCACGCAGAGAACAGCCGACAGCGCGGCTGTTTTGGCAGGATGTGGTGTTCCGGCCGGGACCACATGAACCCTACGGCCCAGGCGTCCCGGCCGGCCAGACAAAGCGCGAGGCCCCCCGGCGCACATTTATCGCCAACGAGGAGATGGACCAGAATTTGGTGTCCGCTGAAAGAGGAACAGCGCTTCCTCCGAGTAGCTGACGAGGTGTACGTGCGTGGGTCTTGACGGGGTGTGGGTCGACCTTCGTCCTGGAGTAGCCGCGTACCTGGGTCAAAGTTTGGGCCCACAATACTCAGCTCAAGTCCGTATAATAAGGTTATGTAAAGCTATGTAGGACGGAACGGCGATTCAGGGGCAGACGCTCGCCGAGTGGCTCCGCTAACGACACCACGCTAACAACCCAGTCGGGCCGTCGTCTTATGTAGCCCGCTTCCAAGCCTCTTGTCGAGGCGAAAAGGCGTTGAAATCGGGCGGGGTCAGTGCATTTTTGCCGTCTTCCCCCCCCCCTGAGATACGGGGTCCGCCTTCTCCGTATTATACGGTTATAACTACTATATCGTACCGACGTACCGGTCGAACCTCGCGTTCCCGGGCGGAGACCGGAAGAGGCCACAACAGGAGAGCTACGGCAAGCGCTCCAATGAGGCATCTCAAGGTGGATCAGAGCAGAGAATGTCTGGGGAGTAAAAGGCAGGCGAGTGGCCCCCTAGCGGTGGGTCGAAGGGTACGGGGTTTTCGTTACCTCAACCACGTCGACGACTCTTGCGATCCCCGCCAGGAAGCGACAGCGCATTGGAGAGTAAGGCCGCCACAGGCCGCCCAAGATGCAGCTTCTCGCGAGTTTCGGCCTTGCGGTCGCCTACTATGCGACGCAGGCCCAGGCCGGCGAGGCCGGCCCGCTGCCGAACTGCGCCTCGGGGCCTCTCAAGTTGAACAAGGTGTGCGACATCACGGCATCGCCACGTGAACGAGCCGTGGCTCTCGTGGCAGCGATGCAGACGAGCGAGAAGCTGGCCAATATTGTGAGGTAGGGAATAGGGGCGGATCCCACGCACCCGTAGCAATCATGCGCTGACGGTTTACCCCCCTGAAGTAAGGCTAAGGGAGCCCCGCGGCTTGGTCTCCCCGAGTACAACTGGTGGAGCGAGGCCCTTCACGGCGTGGCTGGCGCGCCCGGCATCTCGTTTGCGGCTCCCTTGTGAGTGACACTCGAGACCCCATGTTCCCCCGTTCTGGCTCCTTCCGGGCCTCCTGAGACACTACCTGGGAAGAACAAGGCCTCTTTGGGCCACCGGGTCAGGCAGACTATGCCACACACGATTTCCCCATTCACTACGCCACTTGGGTAAAAGCTGACCCCGGGGGTTGTATGTAGCAACTTCTCCACGTCGTTCCCGATGCCCCTGCTGGTGGCGGCGGCGTTTGATGATGAACTCGTCGAGAAGATGGCCGTGATCATCGGCACCGAAGCCAGGGCCTTTGGCAACAACCAGCGGTCCGGGGTAGATTACTGGACGCCCGACGTCAACCCGTTCAAGGACCCTCGATGGGGCCGCGGCTCCGAGACGCCCGGCGAGGACGTGCTGCGCATCAAGGGCTACACCAAGCACCTCCTCCGCGGGCTCGAGGGGACCAAGTCGCAGCGGCGCATCATCGCCACGTGCAAGCACTACGCCGGCTACGACATGGAGGCCTGGGGCGGCGTCACGCGCCACAGCTTCGACGCCAAGATCACTCCGCAGGAGCTGGCCGAGTACTACATGCAGCCCTTCCAGCAGTGCGCGCGCGACTCCAACGTCGGGTCCATCATGTGCTCCTACAACCGAGTGAACGGCGTCCCGGCCTGCGCCAACAAGTACCTGCTGGAGACGGTCCTCCGCGACCACTGGAACTGGACGCAGAGCAACAACTACATCACGAGCGACTGCGAGGCCGTGGCCGACGTGTCGCTGAACCACCGCTACGCGCCCAACCTGGCCGCCGCCACGGCCGAGTGCTTCAACAACGGCATGGACAACAGCTGCGAGTACGAGGGCTCCTCGGACATTCCCGGCGCCTTCAAGAGCCAGGCCCTGACCGAGGCCACCGTCGACAAGGCCCTGATCCGGCTGTACGAGGGCCTGGTGCGCGCGGGGTACTTTGACGGGGCGAACGCCGAGTACGCCAAGCTGGGCCTCGCCGACGTCAACACGCCCGAGGCCCAGAAGCTCGCCCTCCAGACGGCGGTCGACGGTCTCGTGCTGCTGAAGAACGACGGCACCCTGCCGCTCCCCCTCACCAACGGCTCCAAGGTGGCCATGATAGGCTTCTGGCACGAGGAGGGCAAGCAGCTGCAGGGCATCTACAGCGGCAAGGCGCCGTACCTGCGGTCGCCCGTCGTCGCCGGCGGCGCGCTGGGCCTCGACATCGCCAAGGCCGGCGGGCCCATCAACCAGGCCAGCGGCGCCAACGACACGTGGACGGCGGACGCGCTGGCGGCGGCGCGCAAGTCGGACTACATCCTGTACTTTGGCGGCATCGACACGACGGTGGTGGCCGAGAACGTCGACCGCCAGTCCATCGCGTGGCCGGCGGCGCAGCTGGACCTGATCAAGACGCTCTCGGCGCTGGGCAAGCCGCTGGTGGTGCTGCAGCTGGGCGACCAGGTCGACAACACGCCGCTCCTGGAGAATAAGGGCGTGCACGGCATCGTGTGGGCCAACTGGCCCGGCCAAGACGGGGGGCCGGCCGTGCTCTCCGTCGTCAGCGGGGCGCACGCGCCGGCCGGCCGCCTGCCGGTGACGCAGTACCCGGCCGGGTACACGGCGCTGGCCATGACGGACATGAACCTGCGGCCGCAGGGGGCGAACCCGGGGCGGACGTACCGGTGGTACCCGACGCCGGTGCAGGCCTTCGGCTTCGGGCTGCACTACACGACCTTCGTGCCGGCCATTGGGGCGCCGCGGCAGGGCGGTGGCGCGCTGTCCATCCAGACGCTGCTGGCGGCGTGCGGCAACCGGCATGCCGACACGTGCGCGCTGCCGCCGCTGCCGGTGCGCGTGACCAACGCCGGCAACCGCACGTCCGACTACGTGGCGCTGGTCTTCGTGGCGAGCGAGGCCGGGCCCAAGCCGTACCCGATCAAGACCTTGGCGGCGTACGGGCGGCTGCGCGGCGTGGCGCCGGGCCAGACGGCCGCGGCCGAGCTGCCCTGGACGCTGGGCAGTCTGGCCCGCCACGACGAGAAGGGGAACACGGTCCTGTACCCGGGCACGTACACGCTCATGATCGACGAGCCGACGCGGAGCACGACGACGCTGACGTTGACCGGGTCGGAGGCTGTCCTGGACAAGTGGCCGGCGGCGCCTGCGCGGAAATAGGGGGGGTTTGGGTGGGAGCCGGTACGCAACGCACGAGTTGGGTGGGAGTCGGAGATGAATCTTCTTGTAGAAATACTAGTTTTCCCCTTGTGGGATAAAGTCGATAATGCCACAAAACGCCTATTTTGCGCCTAGAAGCCAAAGTTATACGCACATGCTCCGTTGTCGTGAGCTTGGGAATCATCATGCTGCTCGCTGGTATGTACACCCATCCGGCCCTGCGACCTAGCGGACCTGGCCGTCCCTGGCCGTCCCCCCGTGGACGGGGCGCTCAGTATCGATTCCGATGGGCGTCCCGGTGGAAAAGGGCGCGAAGTATGGGTATAGAGGCGGCCATGATGGTGATGGCGCCTTCGGCGGTGCCGAAGATGAAGAGGTTCACCGTCGTCACTAGCAACACCTCGTCAGTGCATTGGTCTCACCAGGACGTCGATGTGAACTCACTCATGTCGACGTTGCCAATGGCGTACAAGGAGGTAATCTTCAAAAAAGACGTAATGCCAGCGCTAACAGCCTCGTCAGTCCAGGGTCGGCAGGACGCCCGCGTTCCGTGGAAGGTCGGGGACTCACAAAACACCCATGCTCATGGCGAACAGGGCCCCGAGTTTTTCCCGGGGGCGAATCTTGGCGTGCCAGATAATCTTCCACGGAAGAATGGCCAGGACGATATCAGTGGTGCCCGAGTATGCTGTTGCAACAGGTCAAATCAGCCATGTGCGTCTCACAGCCCAGGGGCACGAGCGAGCGGGGACGGTGCGGGTACTCACCGGCAACAAACGTGTTGTAGGCGCGAATGGAACCGGGAGATATCCAACACGTGCCGGGGACTGTCTTGTGCCACATCTTCTCGGGCGGCCAACATTGAACCCACTGGATGGTGGCGTTGACGCCGAGCACGACGTTGACGGACAGGAGGATGAACCAGACGACACGCCGGGTCCAGCCGTCGGAGATGGACAGAAGAGTGATGGCAAACGACGACTTGCTCCATACGGCGGCGATGATGGAGCAGAAGCCGGCCGCGTACGAGAACATGAGCAGCTGATCGAGCTTCTTGGGGTCGAGGAAGCGGCCGTGGTGGCCGAGGCCCAGGCTGACACAGATGGACATGAGGGCGGCAGACAGGGCGAGGGCGACCTACGGAGCCGTCAGAAAGGTTCGCGGCGGCGGGCGAGGCGGGCGGGCGGTCCGAGAGAAACACTCACCCATCCTGCCACCAGTACGTAGTCGTCCCACCACAGCTTCCGACGGCGCCAGAGCTTGGAGTAGAGACGCAGGACCAGGAAGCCGAGGGACAGCGCCGTAAGCGACCAGACGGTGGCGTTGAGTTGCGGGCCCGAGTTCTCGGCCGCCCGCGGGTCGGGGGTACCGGTCTGGACGGGCGTCGACGACGACCTAGGATACAGAGCCATGGTCACCGGGGGACGGCGGTTGTTGGTGTATCGATCCGCGGGGGGACGGAAGAGGGGGGAGGCGGGTCTTCAAGGTGCCCACGGCGATGTGCTGGGATAGGCCGTGCAGGAAGCCGAGCCTCGAGAAGGAGACAAGAGGATTCGAGAGCAGAGCGGGTAGAAGGCAAAGCGAAAGCCGGGGAACGGGATCCCATTATACCCTTTCTTGGCGGCGGAAGCGGCCCATGGATAGGGCGAGTCCGGGGATCATCGCATGACGGTGGAACGCAACGTCGTCAGCCAAAGCCGGGGGTACTGTACTGTATGTTGTGTGTGCGGTGAGCGTTCCTATGGTGGCCGTCGTCCATTTTTGGGCGATGCCGCGACAGGGTGTCGATCAGACGAAAGCGACCCCGCAAGGACAGGGGAAGTTGGGGTTGCTCCGCGTCGCGGATGCCGAAACAGTCCATCGACAGGTTTGGGGAGGGGAGGGAGGCAAGGGGGGTCCCTCGAGGGACCCATGCTCGAGCCATGGTGTGGGATGGGGTGAAACGTCGTCCAGTGGGAGATGGGGCCTGGACGGTCAGGATCGAGAGGGACCGATCGGACGGGTACGACGGCCCCGCCTCCACTGCGCTCGAGCTCGCCGGACCTGCAGGGCCCCGGAACGGACGAACATTAATACGCGAGCCGCACGCCGCCCTCGCGCGCGTCGGACCAATGCATTGGGTCGAGGGGATCAAACCCGCCTTGACTGCCATGTTTGCGCTCCGGGTGCGGAATTGGTCACTGGCGGTACTCCGTACTGGGGTTACAGAGAGTCTGGAGTCGGCTGATATATACAAGTGTCTCTCCAGTTTGTCGCCTCTCGGGGTTCTGCTTGGAACGAGTGCCGTACCGCTGCCCCACGAATGCTTGCGCCGTCCTCCGCCCTCCCCGGTCTCCCGGTCTCCCGGCCCCTCCCTCTCGCCCCCTTTTCTCCCCTTTTGCCCCGTTTGGGCCCCGTTTGGACCCCCTTGTCTCCCCCATCACACGCCTTCGCCTTCTCCCCTAGGTGAACTGCGAGAAAAAGTCCCAGGTGTTCTTGGGCGCAAACAGGTTGTTGCCGTCGCGTTGCGAGGGGTTGTGGTCGCCCTTGTGGATGACCCACTGGACCGGGTAGCCCTCCTTGCAGCCCTTGTAGTCGGTCTTGACCGAGTTGGTGCCCGGGGCCGGCTCTGAGGCCAGCGGCGTGCAGCCGTTGTTCTTGACGAAGCGGTCGCGCAGCGCGCGGCCGCCGCTCACGTTGAGCACCGAGTCCCCCGTGCCGTGCTGGGCATAGTAGGCCACAGGCTTGGTGCCGCCCGAGCAGCCCGACAGCTGCGAGCCCGAGATGACGGCCACGGCGCGGATGGCCTCGGGCCGCGCGCACGCCAGCGCGAAGGACATGCCGCCGCCGTAGCTGAAGCCGGTGGAGAAGCGCAGGCCCGTGTCCACGCACAGGTCGGCCTCGATGACCTTGGACATCTGGTCGAAGAAGGCCACGTCCTCGCCGCCGCTGTTGGCCCACCCGCCGCCGATGCCGTCGGGCGCCACGAAGATGGCGCTGTTGTTGGACAGCGGCGGCAGCCCGTAGAAGGGTAGCGCCCCGCCCTTGTTGGTGTCCTCGCCGTTGACGTTCTTCTGCATGCTGGCGCCGCGCTGGTGCCAGCTGAAGACAAGCCGGTGCGGCTTGGTGTTGTCGTACTTGTCCGGCAGCTTGACGTAGTACGCCCG
>Ga0247777_1000296_pt1 | contig 13404 bp, 7 predicted proteins | sample UWRJL154409C5_FD_179937 | JGI IMG/M metagenome (GOLD analysis project Ga0247777, IMG submission 179937) | Plant litter microbial communities from Arlington Agricultural Research Station in Wisconsin, United States - UWRJ-L154-409C-5 | ecosystem: Environmental > Terrestrial > Plant litter >...
GGCGGGGGGGGGGGCGGGGGCCGGGGCCGGAGCCGGAGCCGGAGCCAGTTGCAGGCGGCGGCGGCGGTGGCGGCGGCGGTGGCGGGAAGCCGGCCATGGCGGCGTCACCCTCCTCCGCAGATTCCCCCTCCACGGCCCGGCGCCAGTCGGACATGTTGATATCGCCGGTAGCATCCGGCCGTGAATCTACCATCATCACATCGTCGTCCTCGCCTTCGCCCAGCTCGCCACTCGACGGCGTATGCTCGCCGCCCTGCATGTCGGCGTCGTCGTCTTCTTCTTCTTCCTCTTCCTCGTCCTCGTCGCTGTCCTCCTGGTTGTCGCCGGCCGCCTGCTGAGCAAGCTGCGCTTGCGCGGCCAGCAGCACCCGATGCTGGGTCATGATGAGGTCGGCCCGCTCTTCTTCCTGTTTCCGCTCCATGAACTCCTCATCGTCGATGCCGTTTTGCCCGACCATGGCGTGGCTGCCTGGGCTGCCCTTGCGCCAGGGCTTGAGAATCTCCTCGCACACGGACCGGCGAAGGACCACCTGGTCGCTTCCGACGCAGCAACCGGAGATGTCGCTCAGCCACTCGATCATGGTGCCGCACATCTGCTCGCGGAAGATATCCCGGGAGGAGCGGATGGTGACGGTGACCTTGATGTTCTCGAGGATCCTGGCCACCCCTAGTAGCTCCTCTATGCTCGTCGAGTGCTTGAGGATGCTGCGGCCGATGGCGTCGGTCTCGTAGGCGCGCTGCTTCCCTTCGTCCATAGTAGTACGACAGGCGCGGGCAACCTGGTCCCTAACGTCGGTGACGGTGTGCTTCTCGTCGTTCCAGAGCACGACGGCATACTCGTCGGGCGGGCCGACATCTCCGCCGCCATACGCCGACGACAGGCGGGACGTCCGCTCGTCCTGCAGTATCGACTCGACCGATTTGGGATGCCTAAGCTGCTCGGGGGAGCACGAGATGACGTCGCACATGAAGTCGAAGACGCGACCGATGGTCATCTTTATGCTCGCCTCGAGGTCGGCGGGTAGGCCGGCCACCTCTTTGCCCTTGCCCTTGGCCTTCTCCCCTTCCCACATCGAGTGTATGGTGCAGAACATGGGACGCTTCCACGCTTCGGGATCGCCGCAGTCGCAGCAGCCGCTGTTGCCGGGCGAGATGCTGATGCGCACCATGTGCCCCGTGTGATCGGTCGCGTCGAAGCATTTACTGCAGAGACAGCAGGTGTCGTCGGCGCTGCATGTTCGACAGGCATAGCTCGCCTCGCCGGCCTTGAAGATGTGGCCGCAGACCTTGCCCCGCGCGGCCTCGCTGTACTCGGCGCCTTCGACGGCGCCTTGGGCTTCGCGCAGTTTGAGGGTTCCGTTGGATCGGTGGGGCCCGCCCTCGGTGGGAAAAAGAAGCCTAAGGTAATCTTCGCGGCCGGCGGCCATACACCAGAACAGATCGCTCAGCAGTTCCCGGACTGCCGTCTCTCCATACCGGTACTTGTGCTTGGAGGGCAGCTGCATCAACGACTCGCAGAGCTGCTGCTCCGCCGATGTTAGGGTTGCTTCCATCTTCTCGACAGCGTCAAGTCATCGTTGTGGATACTAAGAATTCCCTGCAGTCTGGGGTTTCCAACTGAGGAAGGATGGCGCACGGGAAGTGGAATGTCGAGGCTGAAGTGACGATGTCGAGGCTGAGGGGCGGGTGCTGTTGGAGCTCGGGCAGCACGCGTGTGGGGTTTCAAATCAGGCCAGAGGCGGGTCACCGCCGTGGGGGCGATAGGAGGAAAGAACTGATTACTGCTGCACGGAGTAACCAGCGAAAGAGGAAATTGGGGAAAAAGCGTATTTCCTATGAGGACTATAGAAAACAAGGTAGGGTTCGCAACCTATCTGTTTCTCAGAAGGTCTTGAGGAGGCAAAGGGGTGCCTTGTTATTCACTTTCACGCCTGAGAATTGGGGATGTTGTACTCCGTACCCCGAGTCGGCCTGCCATGTACTAGTCCTCGGGTTACCAGCGCCGACATCATCAAGGGAACACCACTGCAAATTGTTCAGTACATTGGAGAGCTCCCCCTGTATTGCGCGTCATCTAACATGACTGGATCCATCCAAAGCCGCTGTCCCCAAGTACAGCCACCACCATGGGCCAGGGACAGCCTCTTTCTCAGCAGCTCTCGTCTCATCTGTATTGTCTATGTCGGTTTCATACACGGAGTTCCTCACGTCCAACACCTCCCCTGCCCTCCCTGCCCTCCCTGTCAGCATCAAACATAGCTGTGTTCAATGCGACTCGTTCGATAATCCTTTGGTATGCTGCGTTCCTCGGTCGCCTCACTCCTCTGAGTCGTCACCAGCCTCGACATACTTGTGCCGGATGTCCTTCCACTGACGCTGGGCAAGAGTTAGAACCAGTCAGGACCGCCAAATGGGAGATAGTGTCCTTACCCCCCGGTTGATATTATCCCAGACCTTATTCATACCGCGATCGTATGTGCTGTGACAGCCGTCAGCAAACCATCTCCCCCTCTCCCCCCTAATTGCTACGCAAGGGTTGCGCACATCTCGAAGACGAAAGCCGAGGCAAATACAACCCCGAGCATCGTGTAGTTCCTGCGAAAGAAGGCACTGGATAGGGTGATAGGTTAGCAGTCATTTCATGCCCTCACGACAGAGGAGGACTTGCTTGTAGATGGGACGAGATGCGCCGGCCTGTTCCGGCTCTGGTCAGCCGGCGTCGACCAAGTACCTTCAGAAGTATATTCATGGGCTTACCATTGTGTCAATTGGTGTCTGGTTTGCGCTCCTAGTTGGGCTCTGGGGGAGGTTGGCGTCGAGAGTCTCGTGGGCTGATCGTGGTGCGATTGAAGTCCAAGACGACGGGAGGTTCGACCTGGCAAAATCGCGCCTTTGAACGCAGGCTGCGGCGCTTCTGATTGGCTAAAGCTGCACCACCCAGGGCCCCACCAGTGAACCTAGGAGCTTCAAGCCCCGACCGAACAATTCCCGTTAAACTCAAGATTGGGGTGAAACCATCGCCGCTTTGAACAGTGGACGGCGAGGAAACTTATTGCTAGATTTTCTTTATAACTACCTCCCCTGCATAGGTAGCAAGCAGAACAGTTTCTTCCTGCACCTCCCTCAGCCTCCCGCCACAACAGCCCCACCATGCCCAGCCAGCCTTCCCCATCCACGAACGCTGGCATCGTCACAGACCAGACCAGCGGCGAGCGGCACATCCCCGAGTCCGTACGTCCCGACGGGAGCACCCGCAAGGCGATAAAGATCCGACCGGGCTACCGTCCGCCCGAGGACGTCGAGGTTTACAAGAACCGGACCGCAGAAACCTTCCGCAACGTGGGCAAGGGCGGTGTGCCGGGGGCCGAGGGGCTTGAAGACGGCGGCAAGGGGGAGCCCGCGTCCGCGGCCACCAACAAGAACGCCAAACGACGGGAGGCGCGGAGAAAGGCCAAGGCGGCCGACGAGGCGCGCAAGGACGACGACGACAACGACGACGGCAACGCCACCTTGCAGAAAGAACCCAAGGCTTCCCCGCCAAAAGAGGAACCCGCCGACCCCGCTGCGGAGCGGGAAAAGAAAGCGAGAGGACTGAAGAAGAAGCTGAAGCAAGCCAAGGATCTCAAGAGCAAGAAGGACGGCGGCGAGACGCTGTTGCCGGAGCAGATCGCCAAGGTGATCAAGATTAACGAGCTGATCCGAGAGCTGGAGGCGCTGGGCTTTGACCAGGATGGGGAGCCGAAGGGCGAGAGCTCCGTGGCTGATCAGGGAAAGGAGAAGGCCGCCATCAAGGGTGCATGACGTCCAGGGAATGTGGTTTTCGCCGGCGGAATACAGCACGCCTCCACCGGCTACCACGCCTGCCGAGGGAACTGCATGCCCAACTCCTATTTGGGCAGTTGCAATTCTGAAGATTCTCCGGAGTGAAAGACGGGGTGCCTAGACGCCAACCATTTCGGGGGCTTTCTCGGCTACTCACGCGCCATTGTATACCTATCTGGGGGTAAAGAGGTCATGGTCGGGCAGAGGTTCAACTGGAACGGTATCGGCAACGGTACCATCTTTACGAGCAAGGCGTCAGATGGGTTTGTAGCGTTTATGGCGCACTAGGAGTATCGCTCAAGGACATATGCTTACGCTACGACCTTGTACGACAGACGATTGCTCACTCTAACTGCGGTTTTTGGTTTGGAGAACTTGGCTTGAATACAATCTCCCCTCTCCTGATTCGACCGTTCTACCTGGTCTCCCTTGTTCAGACAATACCATTTTTGGCATTGGTTTCGTCAGCTCGGGAACAACATTCCTCGACGACCTTCCAAAACATGGGTATATCGAGCCCGCGCGGTATCCGCACGCCCTCCACGCCCGGCGGAAGCAACTTGACAACGGTTCTTCCGGTTTGCGCCCCAGCATGCGCCTCTTCGTGCGTACCGTGAGTGACGACAGTAACCTCGTAGCGCTCCCTCGTGCCCTTGGCCTCCGGATCACGGGGGTCGAACTCGTAGAAGGGGATCTCATGCCCAGCAACGCCGGTCAGCACGGCTGCCACGGCCAGAGGGTCATGAAGTGGCGGGCCCTCCTCGATGCAAAATACCCTCCTGTGAGAAGCTTCAGTCGGCCGCTTACAAAATTTTGGCAATGAGGGAGACTTACTGGTACGTTTCGGCAAAGAACATCAGCAAGTCAACCAGCATGCGACGCAGCGTCGTCTTCCCCTTGTCACCCCCCTGGCCGGTTTTCCCGCCCAGCAACAGCGCCCTGACCTCGGGGGTCGCCAGAACCTGGTGTGTCACGTCCAACGGTACCATGGTGAGCTTGGGGGCCAGCTCGGGGTTGCCAAACAGGGACGCGGCCGCCTCGGGGTCGACGATGATATTGAACTCGGCGAACGGCGTCCAGTTCCCGATGCGCTCGACGCCGTTCACGCTCCCCCTCACGGCCGACGTGAAGCCGCCGCCGACGGCGCCGCCCATCAGACTCACCCCCTTGACGTGGCCGGCGAGGTCCGGGTGCACGGCGAAGAGGGAAGAGACGTTGGTTAGGCCCCCGGTCGCCACGACCCAGGCGGTCCCGACGGGCTCGCGGCGCAGCGCTCGTGCCATGGCCTCTACGGCGGAAATCGAGGTGTCGGCGGCCACGAGGGGTTGCGGGAGAAGGTCCGTCCCGTCGAGGCCTGACTCGCCGTGGATGTCCGTGGCGGCATGCAGGGGCGGGCGGTGGAGGGCCTTGGAGGCTCCGACGTAGATGGGTATTTCCGACTGCTTGCCTATGGCCGTGAGGATGGATCGGGCATTCCACGTTGTTTTTCTGACCAGGGTCAGACTACGGTGGTTGTGGGGACGGAGATGGAGTTTGAGATGCGGTATGCTCACTCCAAAGTGGCGTTGCCAAAGACGGTCGATATTCCCAACAGTTTGATGGCGGGATGGTAGGCGGCGAGCAGTATGGCAAAGGCATCCTACCGAGCTTTTAGTTGTTGCATGGACACTCACTCTCCTTGTCTTGTATTAAACGACCCATCTCAGAGGTTTGGTTCAGTCGGCGGCTTACATCGTGGCCGGGATCACAGTCCAGCCAAACGGGGACCCGGTCGGTGGCCATGGCTGCAACCGATCGGGAAGTGTACACTGGAGGCGAGTCTCGGCTGTGCTTAGCTCGTTATGGCATTGGTATTCACGACTTCCGGGGATTCCATGTGGTGGGACAGTGATGTTTTATCACCAGCGGTGAGGTGGGAATAAGCAAAGGCTCAAACAGGGACGGTAGGCCTCTACCAGGTAAGGTATGGTAGGTACCTAAGCTCGTAAGGTAGGCTCCTGGGGCAGGCGCGCCTGATCCTTGCGACAACGGAGCTCTGCCAGTGCTAGGCGGGAACCACCGTTTCTAGCCGTTGGCATCAGCAAACTTGAAGATAACCCGCGTTTTCAATACCCACGACGTCTGAGCGGTCAAAGAGCGTGTCGAACGCGAGATCGACTCGTTGGGCTGAATAGGCTTAAATCAATGTTGATTTGTTCCTCCACGGGGGCGACGAACGGTCAGGGACACCTCAATCCCTTGTTCGCTGCCGCCCTGCTCCCTAGGAAGACTCGGCCTTTCTACGCTCCATGACGGCGAGGACGTCGGCGGCGTTGTTTCCGTCGCCTTTTCGTTTCTTGGGCCCTCGTTTCCGCTTCCCTTTCCCTCCCCGTCCGTCCTCCCCACCATCCTCGTCGCCCCAGGCGGACAGCTTGATCTGGTCGTCGTCCCCATCTTCCTCGTCCTCGATCCTGTTGGTGCCAAAGCCCATGTCCATGTCCTGCTCGTCCCGGTTGCTGCTCCGAATGAGCTTCTTCAGTCGTGCTTGGCGCTCGGCCTCCTTCTGTTCCTCCTCCGACTTCTCCACCAAGTTCAGTTTCCGGGCTTTTTGCAGAGCCGCCAGCACTGCCGGGTCGGACAGCGACGGGGCTTTGCGCGATTCTTCCTCCAGCGGATTCGCCGTTCCGAAGTAGTTGCGCGGGCGCTGAGGCGCGGTCGGCGGTAGCGGCGGCGGCATGTCCTGGGATGTCTCGGCCGCCCCTTTCTTGACGGAGGCGGTAGGCTTTGCTCCGTCGTCGTCCACTTCGCCATCCGACTCGGAATCCTCGGAGCCGGAATTCACCGCTGCTAACGGGTCGTAATCTGAGTCGGCGTCGTCAAAAATGTTTTCCTCTTTTGCGGCTTCTTCCTCTGCCTGTTGCTGCTGCTTCCTCTGGTAGAACTCGGGCACTTCCATCCCCAAGACCTCGGCTGTCTTGTCGGGCACAAACGCGGCCCGCTCGTCTGAAAGCTCCTTAGCCGCCACCTTGCGCACTTTTCGCTTCTCGTGCCCGTCTTCGTCGATGATGATGAGGACATCGCGCCCTTTACTGTCTCGTTCCACACGAGAGCCGGGAGCTTGTTTGGCCCCAATCTTCTTGAAACGTGAGCCGAGGGCAGACGCTTCCGCCTGCGCTCTGGCAGCTTCCCTTGCCGCCTTCAGCTCGGCAAGAATCTGATCCCGTGTACGCTTCTTCCCTGGAACAAGCTTGGTCGATAGCTGGCCTTTCTTCTGGGTTTTCGCTTTGACGACTGCCTGGACTTCATCGCCTTCCAAGCGCTCCAGCGCATCGTCTATCTCCTCGTCGGGTTCGGCGTCGGACTCGGGATCAGCTTCTCCTGCGACCTCAGCCGGCTTTTCCTCCCTGTAGACGTCCTCGCCCTTTTTTATTCTCTCCAGAAGCTTGAAGTCGAGGCCCTTGACCAGGTGTGTGCTGGACAGATCGCCCCCAGCGATTTGAAATCGTAGTGTATCGAACGTCGTCTGGTCGATCTCCTCGGATTTCAATGCCTCCTCCAGGGCCTTCAGCCTCTCGGATCGTTCGTCTTCGGTGTGCACCGGCCGTTCCTTCGCCCGATCGACATACCCCTCGGCTAGCCTGATTCCCTTGGGCGCAGACGTTCTGACTCGCTTCTGCGGCTGGACTGCTGGATTTCGTTCGGCGAGTTGTCGCGCGAAGTCGGATCGGCCACCACCGGCTACAGATCTCCTGATTCGTGCCGTTAGCGCGCCTGCCGCAAAAATGTAGAATGCTACAAGGACGCACGGTGTCATGGGTATGCTGGACCTCTGTTTCGACCCCAGAGTTGAGGACCCCGTCGTTGACGGACCAGACCCCCCTGGCTTTCCATTCTGACCAGTTGCCGAGTTCTTTGCCGAGTTGGCAAGCATGAGCCTGCGAAACTGCTCATTGTTCATCGCGCCGGTCGACAGCTGCTCCCCGCGCCTGCTCGACGCTTTCACGAAGCGTAGGCAAGTATCAGAGTTGTGGCTCTACGGTAGAGTTCGGGAGTTCACTGCACATGGTCACGGGCTTTCGTGTTGGCAATTGCTGATGACGTAATCACAGAACCCCACTCAACGCGCCTCGGGCGCTTCACGCGACAGCGCATCGTCTTACTCCGTACAGACTATTTAGGTACCTAGGCTTCAGCAAAGGTGTGGGCCCACGCCGAATCTGCCAGTATCTCGGCCCTGGGTATACCGGTCTCTTTTTGTATTCACAGCGGCGACATCTGAATCAGGACGTCGACTATACCGCACGTTTGTCCCGCGCAACCGGCTCTTCGAGCAGGCGCCTCCTCGGCCAGCAAACTGGGCATCATGAAGAGTCCCGGGGCATCGAAGTCTGCGTTGTGACATACCTAGCGAAAACGCACGTCATGGGCAGCCAACTCAACAAGAACTCGGCCGCGGTGCGGAAGCGCATCGAAGAACATACCTTCCTCGACGAGGAGGGCGAGGAGTACGAAGGGAGCACTTATGGCGGCTTTGGAGACTACTTCCGGAAGAAGAAGCTCAAGCTCCAGAATTTGGACTCGGAACTCAGGGCCTCGTCTGGCGGCAACCCTCCAATCTTCAAGGGCGTGGTCGCCCATGTATCGGGCTATACACAGCCCTCCCTCGATGTGTAAGTTGTCAGTAAGGGGGTGACTCGGAGCAAGGCTCATGCGGAGTGGTAGGCTTCACAAAAAGTTGGTTCAGTATGGCGCCGGTTTTCTCCAATATCTGGACTCCAAGACGATGGCGACCCACATCATCGCGTCTTCGTTCCCACCGAAGAAGGCGCTGGAGTTCAGCCGGTATCGAGTCGTCAAGCCCGCATGGGTGATGGACTCTATCGAGGCCGGAAAGCTTCTGCCGTGGTCCGACTACCGCGTTATAAGCGACGGGCCGGGGCAGAAAACCATTAAGTTTGATGGCGGCAAGATGCTCGCCCAAGCGTCTCAGCGCCAGTCGCCCCTCCGATATCGCGAGCAGACACAAAACAGCTTCTACGATAGGCAGTTCCAGAGGATGAACAAGGACGGAGCAGGTCAAACGGAGTCAAGTCCGATGTCTCGTTCCTTTTCGCACTCGGCCCTCCGCGCCATGGAGAGCATCGATGACAACGAGATGGACGTCGACCCGCCGCCTTCGCCGAAAGACGTGCTTTCTGAGGCGGAGCAGCCTTCGAACCCCACCATCTTCGAAAAAGAGAGCGAAGATACACCAGAGGATCTTTATGTGGGTGATGAGTCTCCAGGCCCTGCTCTCGCGGAGGTATCTGCCCCATCCGACACCGAGATGCTCGCCCCCGGTGCGCCAGCTCCCGATGCGCCAAACCCCCCTGACTGGCCCATGACGTCGGAAGAACACAACGTGTGGCTGCTATCGGACCCCAAGATCAGGAAATCATCCACGGCAAACCCAAACTTCCTCAAGCAGTTCTACTCGGAGAGCAGGCTCCATCACCTGTCCACTTGGAAGGCTGAGCTCAAGTCCAAGACGCAGCGACTCGCCGCAGAAAGGGGCTTGGCCGCCAAGGGTGTGAAGCGCAGACCGGGAAGCCGACGGTACATCATGCATGTCGACTTTGACAGTTTCTTCTGCGCCGTCTCTCTCAAGCGCGCCCCTGAGTACGCCGACAAGCCGGCCGTCGTTGCGCACTCGACCGGGAGCGGCTCCGAGATTGCGTCGTGCAACTATCCCTCGCGCAAGTTTGGCGTCAAGAACGGAATGTGGATGAAGAAGGCCCTCGAGCTCTGTCCGGACCTCAAGGTGCTTCCTTACGATTTTCCTGCCTACGAGGTGGCGAGCGGCTTGTTCTACGAAGCCGTCTTCGACGTCGGAGGGGTTGTGCAGAGCGTGTCCGTCGACGAGGCTCTTGTGGACATTACATCGCTCGTCCTCTCGGCCACAGGCTCGGATGGCTTCGGCAGCGACGAGAGCAGTCTCCGGAGGGAACAGGACGAGGCGAACAACCTCGCGACGAGCCTCCGGAAGGAGATTAGGGAGAAGACGGCATGCGAAGTTTCCGTCGGTATCGGCAGCAACATCCTCCTCGCCAAGATGGCGCTTCGCAAGGCCAAGCCGGCTGGCCAGTATCAGGTCAAACCGGACGAAGTGCTGGATATTCTTTGCGGCCTAGAGGTCAAGAGCCTCCCCGGCGTTGCCTTCAGCACCAGCGGGAAGCTGGAGGAGATTGGGGTGAAGCTCGTCAAGGACCTGAGAGAAGTGTCCAAGGAACGACTCGTCAAGATCCTCGGCCCCAAAACGGGCGAAAAGCTGTGGGAATACTCGAGAGGCGTCGATCGAACCGAAATCGGCGACCAACCCGTTCGCAAGTCCGTGTCGGCGGAGGTGAATTGGGGAATCCGCTTCATCAACCAGGAGGAAGCCGAGGAGTTTGTCATGAACTTGTGCAAGGAGCTGGAAAAACGTTTGCTCAATGAACGGGTCAAGGGCAAGAACCTAACCATGAAAATCATGAGACGTCGCCTGGATGCGCCGCTCGATCCCGCCAAACACCTCGGCCACGGTCGATGCGATACCTTCAACAAATCGACCGTCTTTGGTGTGGCCACCCACAAGGCCGAAGCCATAGGAAAGGAGGCCGTGTTGATCTTGAGGTCCTTCAAGTTCAGCCCTGGAGACTTGAGAGGCCTCGGGGTTCAATTGCAGAAACTCGAACCGATCAAGCCCACGGCGACAGGGTGGGAGGGCAGCCAGAAGCGGTTGACCTTTGGGAATTTCGAAACCCCGCCGGCCAAGAGGACGAAGAGGGAGGCGATTGACGATGATGACCATCCGGACAGGGGCGGGCCTGCGCCTGGAAAGGAGAATCCCCACGACCCCATTGCGGACGACCCGCTGACGCCACGAAAACCCAAGATCAGCCCCGGTCATCCGGCGTTGGCTCTTGCCAGGGCCGGTGAGGCCGACGCGAAGGCGACGACGCCCCTGAACACCTCTGGCACCCAGTTCCTGCTGCCTTCCAACGTCGACGCTGCTGTCCTCGCCGAGCTGCCACAGGATATCCGAAGCCGGCTGAAGGCTCAGCAGCGCCGGGCGTCGACATCACGGGGGGGCTCTCCTGCCGCCGCCGCCGCCGCCGGGAGGTCGAGAACAGGAAGTCCCGCTATCAGAGATGATCTCCCCCCCGACTTCGATCCCGAAGTCTTCAATGCTCTCCCCGAAGACATCAAGGCGGAAGTGCTTGCCCAGTCTAGGCACCACCTCGCCCGAGAGGCTCTGCCTCAATCTCCTGGATTGAACATGACCAAGCATAATCCCGCCCCGAAGAAGACACCAACTAAGCGTAAGGTTCGCAACCTGTGGACCAAGACCCATGACCGCCAGCAAGACGTCGATGCCCGACTCCAGGAGACGAACCTAGCAACGGAAAACAGGGGGCAGCCCGACGACGTCGAGGAGCTCGACCCAGCCTTCCTCGCCGAGCTGCCCGAAGACATGCGCCAGGAACTCCTCGCCGACCACCGGCGGCGGCTCGCCCGGCGCACCGGACCCGCCGCCGCCCCCCACAGGCGGCCCGGTGCGGGCGGGCGCGGCGACGGCGACCGGCCGGGTCAGGCGCGACTAACGTTCGCCGCGCCGCCGCGCAAGGCGGCCTTCACGAGCTCGGGCCTGACGACGACGGGCGAGATCGAAGACATGCTGGACGCGTGGCACCGCGAGACGCGGGGCGAGGGTCCGCACCGGGCCGACGTCGCGCTGTTCGAGCAGTACCTGGCGCGCGTCGTGGGCGAAGAGCGCGACATGGACAAGGCGCGCCGGTTGGTGACCTGGCTGGACTGGCTCGTGGAGGAGGACGGTGGCGGGGGCGACAAGGAGGAAGGGGTAGAGGGCCGGGAGGCGGCGGGGTTGGGTCAGGGGAGCTGGAGGAAGAGTATCGAGGGGATCAAGGAGGCGGTGCAGGCCGCCGTCCGGGGGAGAGGACTGGGGCCGATGAAGTTTGGGTAGCGAGCGTGTTTGGTGTGGTCATCTCGAACGAAGAGGTGTCTCGCTTCAGATTAGGAGTAAGGATGATACCACTGCTGCCGGTGACAGGATCAGGATGTTTGTACAAACAATGTACATGCGGTACCCTTCGATGATGTGATATATCCGTCAAGGTGTTTTCCTCCCAATGAAGTCGAATATATTAGGACCCTGTGTTGTACTCTTTATTGCCCAGAAACCGAGGTTCTTGTATATCCTCGCCCAGCCCCAGGTCTATGTGTATTCCTCCCAGACTCCAGCGCTTGAAGAAGATAACGATGGCGTTGAAAGTGAGCCATCACAGCAAATGGAACAACAGGGAAACACCCATGGCGCCTGCCACACCAGCGCTCCAGACGGCCGCACTAGGCGGAGCAGCGCCGAGCATATAAATCTATCACAGTCAGTATCCTAGCCCGCCGCGTTCACGGGGCACCGCCACTCGGGAAGGCCGACTGGCAGCACCGCAGCCGGGGCGAACTCACAGAAAGCTTCAACGCCCCACCGCAGGCCTGGCTCTTGTTCCCATCGCACGGGGTGTTGCACTCGGAGTCAGGCCTCTTACCCGCGAGGGCCGAGATGCGGCTGCCACACCAGCACTCCCTAGCCATCCCAGCCGTCATCAGCACAAGGAGCAAAAAAGGGAAAGAACATGATGTCCTCCTCGCCCCGTCCAACGTCTCGTTACACCGCCGGGGCCGCCGGCCTTCCTAGGACGACGTACCGCGAATACTCCATGCCGGCGTACTTGAAGGCGGCGCCGTTGTTGGTGGCGCCGCAGAAGGCGAGGCAGTCGGGCGCCGTCAGCGTGCCCTCGGAGACGCGGTGCGAGCCCTCGGGGAGGGCGCGCTCGCGCGCCGTGCCCGGCAGGTCGACCGTCTCGTTGAAGCAGCCCTGGTACTTGTACACAGGGCTGGCGTTGTAGATCTCGGGCGGGGGGGAGTTCTGGGCGCTCGCGAGGCTGATGAGGCAGGCGAAGAGCAGGACGGCCAGGCCGACCGGTAGGCGGGGCGTTGGGCGTGCCCCTTGGTGGTCCATCGTGGCCGCTGGTCGGGTGGCCTCGAGGGGTAGGAGAGGTGGGGGGCAGGGAGTGGGCTCGATGGCGTCGTGAAGGTGTAACTCGAAGTGGTTCGAGGCACACGAGGACACAGAGTCCTCTCTCGTGAACCCTCTGAAGGCACGGATCCGTGTTAGGAGAGCACAGAATAGCCTACGCTGAGCTCATGTTTCCCGATTCCCGGCCCGAGAAGTTCGATAACTCTGGCTCGCCGCGGTCAAGCTCTCTGCGCATGTCAGACGGCGCGATGGGCGTGAGCTTCGGTGACTGCAGGGAAAAGATATCGGAGATGTGCCAATGTCACTCTACACAGTATAACGAATGCCGCGGTGCAGATCCTCGGTGAAACCCCTTATGACGGTCAGGTACGCTGCCATCGTGATTCGCCAAAAGCAACCAGTGGCGCCCGATGGCGCCAAACTGCAAATTAAAGCTGTTGACGGCAACCCCTGTGTTTAGCGCCACTCAGCCCTCAGCCTCGCCGACTCCAGCTCTACTGTAAATACGTCACCGAGCCTTGCCAGCTT
>Ga0247777_1000297_pt1 | contig 13395 bp, 13 predicted proteins | sample UWRJL154409C5_FD_179937 | JGI IMG/M metagenome (GOLD analysis project Ga0247777, IMG submission 179937) | Plant litter microbial communities from Arlington Agricultural Research Station in Wisconsin, United States - UWRJ-L154-409C-5 | ecosystem: Environmental > Terrestrial > Plant litter >...
CTGGTAAGCGATTTTATTAAGGAGTTAACACAGGATTAAAACTTTCTATCATGACCGAAAAACAAACTAGGCAGCTTACGTTGTATTTAGCCTTAATGGCTGTACTGGGTTGGTTTGCTTTGATAGCACAGTTATACCTCATCATCCGGCACAGGGTGGTTTCAGTTTTGGAGACCATCATCCGCTATTTTAATTTTTTCACCATCCTAACCAACCTGGTCGTTGCCATTGCAGTTACCGTATTGTTGTTAAACCCCAATTCAAGACGGGGAGTCTGGTTCGCCAAATCAACTACCTTAACTGCTATTACAGTGTACATCACTATTGTGGGGCTGGTATATAATGCTATACTTCGTTTTTTATGGCAGCCGCAGGGATTGCAGTTTGTGGTTGATGAATTATTGCACACGGTGATCCCGGCATTATTTATCCTGTTCTGGTTCTTATTTGTTTCCAAGAAAGAACTACAATATAAACAGTTCCTGCCCTGGCTGATCTACCCGCTTGTGTATATTGTGTACACGGCCCTTTACGGTGCGATCACTGGTTATTATCCTTACCCTTTTGTAAATGTTACCCAACTGGGATATACAAAAGTGCTCATGAATACGGCCTGGCTGCTGTTGGCATTTGCGGTGCTTTCTTTATTATTTATTACTGTAGCCAAACTGATGAGCAGGCAAAGGCAATAAGTTTTTAAGCGAGTATTTTATCCCTGAGTCTTAAAAATGGTTTCTCAACTACATATCGAAGGAGTACAGCACCAAGTATGGTAAAAATAACAGAAAGTAACAGCATCCAAAAGCTTTCCGCGTCAACACCTGATCTACCGAAATACAGAAAACACAAATGGCTTATAGCTTTATGAATTAAGTAAATTGAATAGGAGAGTGTGGCAATTGATGTTGTTATCCACGATTTGAATTTATATAAAAAACATGTGGGACTTATTGCAGCTAAAACCATTATACCAAAACTTATAGCAATAACAGGGAAGCCAAAGATATTAGCATTAAATCCCTGTCTGAAGTAAGAAAGTTGATATCCTCCAAACAAGAGCAGCATCCCGGCAACTAATAAAAGATCAGCGTGTTTTGTTATTTTTTCTTTTAAAGCAGGATAAAAAACAACCAGTCCTGCAATGCTGATGCCGGTTAAAAGCCCGTCCAGCCTGGTATAGGTGGGATAATAGATCCAGGTCACCCAGAAATTTCCATCTCCTCCTTCTTTATTCATTAATGGCTGCATGTAGTTAGTCCAGATGTACAGGCGTATCAGGCAGGTGAAAAGAAAAAAGCCAACGATAATATACAGACCCTTTTTTGTGGCCTTTAAATAAACAGCCAGCATAATTACCAATGGAAAAAAAAGATAGAACTGTTCTTCTACACAAAGAGACCAGGCATGTGAAAAAGTTCCATTTACCGAAGGGTTTAAACCTATATTTTGGGTGAAGGTTAAAAACTTCCATAATGCAGGTAAACTTTCTCTTTCTCTGAAAACAGGAACTAAAAAATATATAGCTACAACAACCAGGTAAACCGGGACTATCCTGAAAAACCGCTTTATAAAAAACGGCTTCAGGGAAATGCTGCCCTTTGACTTTAATTCAGAGAATAGTTGCCGGCCGATGAGGAAACCGCTCAGCACGAAAAACAGGTCTACCCCAATCCAGCCAAAATCTATACACTTCAAGGCCCAATCAGGCAATTCCCCGGGAGTGGGATAATGAAAAAGGAAGACAATGATTATTGCCAGGGCCCTTAAGTGATCGAGCCCATGTAGTTTTTCGGGTACTGTATGTTGCAGGCTGGTCACGTTTTTGTTAGTTCGTGTTATATATTTATTTCAGTTGCGCAGCCAATTCCTGTTCGCTTACAATACCATCTTTGCGCCATACCTGTTTGCCATCTTTAAAAATGATGAACACCGGCAGGGCAGTAACCTTGTATTGTTTTACAATGTCCTGGTCGCGGCCTCCATCAACTTTTACCAGGCTGAATTTCCCTTTATTGTTTTCTACGAGGTCTTTTAATACAGGCTCCATCTGCCGGCAGGGAGGGCACCAGCCTGCACCAAAGTCTACCAGCACAATTTTAGCACTGTTTATGTACATATTCAATTCCTCAATACGCATCTGGGGTTCGCTGTTGCTGCCTTCCAGTGGTTTATCTGCCGCACGCCAGGCGTTGGTGCCTCCGGCCAATTCATACACCCGGGTATAGCCGAGTTTACGGAGTTGCTCTGCCGCAGCGGCACTTCTTCCACCCGCCAGGCAGTATACGTACACGGGCTTGCTTTTACTTACAAAAACTACCCGCCGGTCAAACTCCGCCCTGTCATTCCAATCGGCATGCAGTGCATTTTTAATATGGCCCGAGAAGAATTCACCGGCTGTTCTTACATCCAGCACCTGTATGCTATCGCCGGCGTTTATTTGTTTCTCAAACTCATCCGCCGATAATTTGGTCTGCGTTTGTGCCGTGCAGCAGAAGCTGTTGATAGATAATAAAAAGATAGTGAAGGCGGGTAAGAATTTCATCATGTTCATTTGAGCAAATTTACCGGATTAAATTAAAATACTGGGCCGATCTCTTTATACGAAAATAAAAAAGCCATCCTGTTAGGAATGGCCTTTGCAAGAAAAATTGAAAATATTAAGCTTCAGGGGAAAGGTATTGTGCAAATGCATATCCTTCTTCGCCATCTTTCGTCCTGATCTTCCACCAGCTGTCGTCTGTTTTTTCAACCAGGGTAACTATTTCGTTGTGCGCAGCTTTGCCAATGATCTCACCTTCGGTACTTGGTGTACTCCTGATATTGAGGTTAGAGCTGTCGGTGGTGATCCTTAACTGGGCACCGGCTTCTGCTTTGATGTCGATATTCATCATCAGGTCGCCGCTGGCCATATCGGGGTCAATTTTTGCATACAATGCCCAGAGCGCATCATAATCTGCCGTGCTTTTTGCTGTACCGCTAACATGCAGTACGCCTGCCTGTTCAGCCGAAGTTAGATTTGCAACACCCAATGTGTTGGCTGTTTGCAATAACTCAGCATATTTATCTTGTAGTGCCATTTTATTTGATTTTATAGGTTAATTATTTTTTTGTTGTAAGTCCGGATACATCTGATAATACTTTTGCAGCAGCAAGTATCTGCATGATCTTTGTCCTGTTTGCAGCAGTAACTTCACCTTTCAATACAGCCTTATCGCCTGCGAATTCAACCGTAATACCCTTAATGTCTTTTAAGCCATCCTTTACTTTTTGCTGTGTGGCAGCATCCAGTAGCGTTGTTAAAGAAGCCGGTGGAGGAACGACAACAGGAGGTGGGGCAACAGTACAATTGTTTACAACAGATTTTACGCCTTTAACACTGGCAACAGTTTTTTCGCACATGGCTTTGCAGGCGTCATCCTTACATTCACCACCAATAGTGGCTACGCCGTCTTTTACTTCAACAGTTGTTCCCGTCATCATCGGGTCGGCTTTTAAAGCTTTTTCAACTGCAGCTTTAATGTCAGCATCTTTAGGCTTACAGCCTGTAAAAAGCAGGGTGGTGCAAACCACAGCTGCCAGTAACAATTTGGTCAGTTTCATTTTTCGTTTTTTTTGGTTAAGATTGATTGTACAAAGTAAGTATTAACTGTGAACTTAAGATTAAGTTTCCCATCGGGAGTTGGTAGAAGACTTTCAAAAGTATAAAAGGGTTGCAACTTTTGTTATTATATTATAAACAACCGAGCCTGCCACCGTCAACCGGTAAATTGATACCATTTATATATGCTGCAGCTGGTGAAGATAAAAAAGCCACCGCGGCGCCAAATTCTTCTGCCTTGCCGATACGGCCTGCAGGTATTTCAGCAACCAGTTGCTTCATTACTTCCGCTTCGCTGATATTGGCCGCTTTGGCTTTTGACGATATCACATAATCGGCCCTTACGGTTTGGGTAAAGCCCGGCAGCACATTGTTCACGGTTATACCAAAGGGGCCAAGCTCGGTTGCCAGTGTTTTTGCCCAGTTGGCCACTGCTGCACGTATGGTATTACTTACACCCAGGCCGGCAATAGGACTTTTGACCGAGGTGGAAATAACGTTGATGATCCTGCCGAAACCGGCTTCTTTCATGCCGGGTACCACTGCCTGTGTAAGGTTATGGTTATTGATGAGGTGGTTATTGAAAGCGGTCAAAAAATCCTGTGGTGCCGCCGCCAATGCAGTTCCTCCCGGAGGACCGCCGGTATTGTTTACCAGTATATGCACCGTATTGGTCTTTACAAAACTGTCAATGGCTGCTTTCACTGCGGGCAGTATATCAAAATCCGCAACCAGGTATTGGTGCTGTTGCCCTTTGGATACATCCAGCGTAGCCAGCACTTCCTTTAATTTGTTTTCGTTACGAGCCATTAATACCACATGGCAGCCCAGTAATGCAAGCTCAACAGCGCTGGCATATCCCAATCCCTGGGTGCTGCCACAAACCAGGGCTGTTTTGTTGGTAAGGTCAAGATTCATGTAAATGATTTGTATAAAGCTACTGTAAAATTATGGCCGGCCCGGTGGCTTTTAGGTTTAAATGGAATAAAAGCATGAATTAATTTTTCTAACATTTTACCAAAAGATGTGGATAATTCATCAGTATCAGTAATCCATCCATTCAGTTATATTCGCAGCACTGAAAAGGCAGTTAAAATAACGTATGGCAGAGATAGAAAAGAATGATTATAACGAGGAATCGATCCGCAGCCTCGACTGGAAGGAGCATATCAGGCTCCGTCCCGGTATGTATATCGGTAAGCTGGGCGATGGCAGCAGTCCCGATGACGGCATTTATGTTTTGATAAAGGAAGTGATCGACAACTGTATTGATGAACATACTATGGGCTATGGTAAGCATGTGGATGTGAACATCAAGGATAAAACCATAACGGTAAGGGATTATGGCCGCGGTATACCGCTTGGTAAAGTGGTGGATGTGGTGAGTAAGATCAACACAGGGGCTAAATATGACAGTAAGGCTTTTCAAAAAAGTGTTGGACTTAATGGCGTGGGAACCAAGGCCGTAAATGCACTCAGTAACTATTTTAAAGTAACTGCCTTTCGCGACGGAAAAGAAAAGACAGCCGAGTTTGAAAGAGGGGTTTTAACACAGGAACACAAGGAAGTAAAATCATCGGAAGAGAATGGAACCCTGGTTAGTTTTATACCCGATGATAAGATATTCAAGAACTTTCATTTTGTACAGGAATACCTGGATAACCAGTTTTGGAATTACTGTTACCTGAATGCAGGTTTGGTAATGAACCTCAATAATAAAAGATATGTAAGTAAGAACGGGTTACTGGACCTGTTGCAGCGCAAGACCAATGAGGATGAGATCCGTTATCCCATAATCCATTTAAAAGGTGAGGATATCGAGATCGCCGTTACTCATGAAAACGATTACGGTGAAGAATATTACAGTTTTGTGAACGGCCAGTTCACCACCCAGGGCGGTACCCACCTGGCGGCTTTCAGGGAAGGGTATGTAAAGACGATACGGGAATTCTATAAAAAAGATTATGATGCAGCAGATATCCGGGGAAGTGTTTGTGCAGCGATCAGTGTGCGTGTGCAGGAGCCTGTTTTTGAGAGTCAGACCAAAACCAAACTGGGCTCGCAAACAGTTTATGAAGGTGGACCCAGCATGCGGAATTTTATAGGCGATTTTTTAGGAAAGGAATTGAATAATTTCCTGCACAAAAATCCCGAAACAGCAGATGCACTTAAAAAACGCATTGAGCAAAATGAACGTGAGCGCAAGGATATGGCAGGCATAAAGAAACTGGCCAACGAAAGAGCCAAGAAGGCCAACCTGCACAATAAAAAATTAAGAGATTGTAAGTTCCATTACAACGATGAGGCCAGTGGTAAGGACAAGGATAAGATTGCAGAGAAACAGAAAGAAAGCACCATATTTATTACCGAAGGTGATAGTGCCAGCGGTAGTATCACCAAGGCAAGAAGCGTGGAAACACAGGCTGTATTCAGCTTGCGGGGTAAGCCGCTCAACTGTTTTGGACTGACAAAGAAAGTGGTTTACGAGAACGAAGAATTCAACCTGCTGCAACATGCGTTGAATATTGAGGAAGGCTATGAAGGGTTGCGGTATAATAATATTGTGTTTGCCACCGATGCTGATGTGGATGGTATGCATATCCGTTTATTGCTGATGACCTTTTTCCTGCAGTTCTTCCCCGACCTGGTAAAGAACGGGCATGTTTATATTTTGGAAACACCTTTATTCCGTGTTAGAAATAAACAGGAGACCATTTATTGCTATAACGAGACCGAAAAACAGGAAGCCACGAAGAAACTGGGTAATAAACCAGAGACAACAAGGTTTAAAGGGTTGGGAGAGATCAGCCCGGATGAGTTTGCACGTTTTATCGGCGAGGATATGAAATTACAGCCGGTAATGCTGCTGCCCGAAACGCATATTCAACAGTTACTGGAATATTACATGGGCAAGAATACACCAAGCAGGCAGGATTTTATTATAGATAACCTGAAGGTGGAGATGGACCTGGTAGAAGAAACAATTCAAAAATAAAAATTCAAAATGATTCATATAGTATTTAATGAACCTGATGTGGCTGTTTTACAACAGGCTATTGACATGGATGAAACCCTGCAGGGAAATATTGTTCAAATAAAAGATGACTATGCAGTAGGCCCTTTACAAAATATTTATGTTGGCGAGGGAATAGAAGATCGCAAACAATGGTGGCGTGATGTTCTGTCCGGTGGAGATTATGATGGTAAGGTTGACAACGGGGATGTGGATGATTATAAGACGGCTGCAGAACTGGTTGGTACCATGCGCCGGGATGAAAACGAAGCCATCTGGATATGGGCCGCACAAAATAAACATGATGTTAGTGGTTATTACTGGCTGTTGAATTATATGAAAGAATTCCAGGGCAGGGTGTTTATCCTGTACCTGAACAACCTGCCTTTTCTAAATGAAAAAGGAAATATCTTTTATCCTAACTGGTTATCCGAAATTCCTGCCAGGGAATTTTTAAAGGCCAAGAAACTGGCCAGGGAAATAACTCCAAGTGAATTTGAAGTGGATCCGGATGAATGGACCAAACTCTGTAACGAGAACAGGGGCGTACGTTTGCTGGAAGGCGGTAAGAAACTGGTGCAGGAAGACTATGAGTTTTATGATGCCGAATTAAAGAAACTAATAACCGGTGACTGGCAAAAAGCATCCAAAATCATTCATGCCCACCTCAGCAAGGCCAAACATACAACCGGCGATGCCTATTTGTTGTGGCGTTTAAAGGTTATGCTGGCCATGGAATTATTTGATGTACAGGGTACAGTTGGTAAGATGAAGGAATTTGAGATAAAAACGCATACAGCGGCCTCTTAAAATGCAGATCTGCCGAAATTAAAATCTGAAATTATTGCTGAGTAGCAAAGTATATGGCGAAGAGTAAAAAACTGAAAGAAGAATACGAACACACCGACAATGGCCTTGGCGGGCAGTACAAAACCTGGTTTTTGGACTATGCCAGTTACGTAATACTGGAGAGGGCTGTACCTGCCATTGAAGATGGTTTAAAACCCGTGCAGCGCAGGATACTGCATGCCATGAAGGAAATGGATGATGGGCGGTTCAACAAAGTAGCCAATATCATCGGGCAAAGTATGCAATACCACCCGCATGGCGATGCATCTATTGGCGATGCCCTGGTAAACATGGGACAGAAAGACCTGCTGATAGAAACGCAGGGTAACTGGGGCGATGTACGCACCGGCGATGATGCAGCCGCATCCAGGTATATTGAAGCCAGGCTGAGCAAATTTGCACTGGAAGTAGCTTTTAATGGAAAAACAACTGAATGGGCTTTAAGTTATGACGGCCGTAAGAATGAGCCGGTAACGCTGCCCATGAAATTTCCCTTGCTGCTGGCACAGGGAGCCGAGGGTATTGCAGTAGGATTGGCAACCAAGATACTCCCACATAATTTTTGCGAGCTGATCGAAGCCTCCATCAAATACCTGCGTGGTAAAAAATTCGAGATACTGCCCGATTTTCAAACAGGCGGCACGATGGATGCCAGCAATTACAATGATGGTGTGCGTGGCGGTAAGATAAGGGTACGTGCGGTTATTGAAGAACTGGATAAGAAAACACTGGTGATCCGCAGTGTGCCTTTTGCTGTTACTACCACGCAGCTGATGGAGAGCATTGTAAAAGCGAATGAACAGGGTAAGATAAAAATCAAGAAAGTCACTGATCATACTGCGGCGGAAGTGGAGATCATTGTAGAACTGGCGCCGGGCATTTCTCCCGATATCACTATCGATGCCTTGTATGCATTTACCGATTGCGAAGTAAGTATATCACCCAATGCCTGCGTTATTGTAAAAGACAAACCCCAGTTCTTAAAAGTAAGTGAGCTGCTTAAAACAGCAACAGATAATACCCGGAAATTATTAAAAAGGGAACTGGAGATCAGGCTGGCAGAGTTGTATGGAAAATGGCATTATACTTCATTGGAAAAGATCTTCTTTGAAGAAAAAATATACAAGGAATTAGAGAAGAAGCATGAGACCTGGGAAAAAGTGCTGGAAGCCATAGATAAAGCTTTTACCCCGTTCAAAAAATTATTGAAAAGGGATATTACACGTGATGATATAATAAAGCTGACGGAAAAGCCCGTTCGCCGTATCTATAAGCTGGATATTGATGAACTGAATGCGCAGATCAAAGGACTGGAAGCCGACATCAAACAGGTAAAACACGACCTCGATCACCTCACCGATTATGCGGTTGCGTATTACGAGAACCTGTTGAAGAAATTCGGCAAGGGCAGGGAACGTAAAACAGAGATCAGGCAATTTGATGTGATAGAGGCCAAGTCGGTTGCGATAGCCAATATTAAACTATATGCCAACTTCAGCGATGGGTTTATAGGCACCGGGCTTAAGAAAGATGAACTGGTGGCCGAGGTTTCGGACCTGGATGACATCATTGCTTTTACTAAGGGAGGTATTATGAAAGTGGTGAAGGTTTCAGATAAGGTATTCATCGGCAAGGATATCCTGCATGTGGCCGTATTTATGAAGAACGATGAAAGAACCACGTATAATATGATCTATGTGGACGGTAAAACCGGCGTAAGTTTTTCAAAACGTTTCAATGTAACCGGTATTACCCGGGATAAGGAATATGACCTCACCAAGGGATCGGACAAAAGCCGGGTACATTATTTTACAGCCAATGCCAACGGTGAGGCCGAAGTGGTGAAAATTGTACTGAGCCCGAATTGCAGCGCCCGTATAAAAGAATTTGATTTTTATTTTGAAGAACAGGATATCAAGGGCAGGGGCAGTATCGGTAACCAGGTTACCAAGTATCCCATCAAATCGGTTAAGTTCAAAGAGGCAGGCAACTCAACACTGGATGCAAAAAAACTCTGGTTCGATAACAAGTTCGGCCGGTTGAGCAGCGATGAAAAAGGTGATTACCTGGGCAAATTTGAAGCCGAGGACAGGATACTGGTCATTTATAATGATGGTAATTATGAAATAACCGACCAGGAATTAACACAGCGCTTTGATACAGAGAAAGTGTTGCTGATAGAAAAATTCAACCCTGAAAAAATAATAACCGCAGTTTATTTTGATAAGGAAAAAGTGCAGTACAGTGTAAAACGTTTTAAGATAGAGACATCTACCTTACACAATAAATTCTTTTTTATCAAGGAAGGGGATGGCAATTACCTGGAAGCTGTAACCACGGATGAAGAGCCCATACTGGCCATGCAGAGCGGCAGGGGAGCACAGGTACGCAGCGCAAAAGTCACCATCAGTAAAGTAGTGGATGTAATGGGCTGGAAAGCGTTGGGTAATAAACTGGCCGATTTTAACAAATCAATAGAAATGGAATGGGTACCAAAAACTCCGAACAATCCGCAAGCTGAGTTGTTTGGGTAAGGTAAATCAATATAAACGTACAATATGCGATACATCCTCATTTCATTACTTACCTTTTTCAGTTTAAATGCAGCAGCACAGGACAGCTCAGGTTATTCCAGGTCGGAAGTTATTTATGGCCGTAAAGACGGCATGGCCCTGACGATGACAGTACTTACGCCGAAAAAGAAAACAAACGGAAAAGCGATCATCAGTGTAGTAAGCGGTAACTGGGTGTCTTCAGAAAGATCAAGAATGAGGTTGCCGGAATGGTCGCAGATCTATCTTGATAATGGTTATACGGTTTTTGGCGTGATGGTTGGTAGCCAGCCCCAGTATGCTATTCCCGAACAGATAAAAGACCTGAAAAGATCGGTACGTTTTATACGATACAATGCGAAGGAATATGGCATAGATGCCAATAAGATCGGTATCACCGGCTCTTCATCCGGTGGCCATTTGTCATTGATGGTGGCAACAGCCGATGATATTGTTAACAAGGGAACCGGCGACCCGGTAGACCAGGTATCTGCCAGGGTACAGGCCGCAGCAGTATTTTTTCCGCCCACCGATTTTATAAATTACGGCGGTGTGAACACCTCGGGCAAAATTAACCAGGCAGGACTGGTGATGGCCAGGGTAGCAGCCGCTTTTGATTTTAAGGTATGGAATGACACGACCGGCACTTTTGTTTCAATAACCAATACAGAAAAAAGACTGGCCATCGCCAGGGAGATATCCCCGGTAAATTCAGTGAGCTCCGATGATCCGCCGGTCATCATCATCCATGGAGATAAGGATATGCTGGTTCCCAAGCAGCAATCAGAATCCATCATCGAAAAACTTAAGGCAGCAAATGTGCCCAACAAACTGGTCATTAAAGAAGGTGGGAGCCATGGCTGGAAAGACATGGAAGTGGAAGAAAAGTATTTTTTGGATTGGTTTGATAAATATTTAAAATAGCCGGTTCTTTATCCCCGCCATTTAGTGTTACATTCGCTTTGCAAAAATGCGCAGCGGAATATATGATCAGACTGGAACCATTTGAAAGTAGTGATTTTCAACAATTGATTGACTGGATAGACAATGAAGAACTGTTAATACAATGGAGCGGCTCCTTATTCAGTTTTCCACTCACTACAAAAAGCCTCGACTGGTACCTGCGTGATAGCAATATCATCAACGAGTCAGATGCATTTATATACAAAGCTGTTGATACCGACACAGGTGAAGCTGTAGGGCATATTTCCCTGGGTGGTTTAAGCTGGAAGAACAGGTCATCGAGGATCAGTCGTGTTTTTGTAAGCAATATAGCCAAGAAAAGAGGTATTTGCCAGCAAATGACCAGGGCTGTTTTAAAAATAGGGTTTGAAGAACTTGGCCTGCACCGCATCAGCCTCGGCGTATATGAAAACAATAAATCGGCCCTGAACTGCTACCTGAAAAGCGGTTTTAATATTGAAGGAGTTTCCCGGGATGTGCTCTGGTATAACCAGGAATATTTAAGTCTTGTTGAAATGGCCATACTGGAAAATGAATGGCGGGCATCAAATGCTCAGGCAATATAAGGCAGTATCGCCTTTCTCTCCACCGGGTAATCAGTAAAATTAGACCTGTACCAACGATGGTGCGCCATGGCCCGTGGCACCAGGTTTGCAGCCGTCCAGATAAAGAAGGCCAATGCAGGCATATTCCAGCAAAGCAGTGCAAATCCTGCCCATTCAATCAATTCACCCAGTAAATTGGGACAACTTACCATATTGAATAACCAGCCAGTTGGTATCTTATAACCCGTCTCTCCGGGTTTGCGTAAATGGATCAGCATCGTATCTGCTTTCCAGTTGATCCACAGCCCGATAAAGAATAAAACAGTGCCGGCAATAAATCGTACATCGCCCAGCCAGCTGAGGTTGTAATTTGCAAAATTTGCAAAATAATAGCCCAGTAAAAAAGTATTACAGAGATTAAAGAAAATACCCGAGGCCATGATCAGTACCGGCATCTTTTTTCCACGGGTGTGTAACCTGAAAGGAAAGATAAAACTGCGGTTAAAATAATGCAGGCAATACAAACTGATCAGCAGCCCGATCACCAGGTTGACCTTATTTGCATTCCATATCAAAAAAATAAACATGATAAGGAATGCGGGCAATTCCATCAGCAGCCATCCCATGTGGTTATCAATTTGCGGTCCCCATTTGGCAGAACTATGACGGCCGTACGGCGCCACAATTTTCTGCAATAAAAAAAATATACAAACAGCAATGGCTATCCATATAAAAAATATCAGCCGGTAAGCAGGGAAGGAGATGAGCATAACAACGAAGCAGTATTGGTTTGGTCTTAATATATATCAAGATAACCATTATTTGTAAACCATTGAAAGGTATCAGCTATGGTTTCTTCAAATGACCGGCAGGTATAGCCTAACTCCGCTTTGGCTTTATCACTGCTGATATGCCGGTTGTCTTTGAACAATGCATCCAGCACTTGACGGTTATACAGCGGCCCGCTCTTTTTAATTATGGCAAGCAGTTTTACAAAAGGCAATCCCAGTTTGCCCATGAACAAAGACAGGGCAATGGGCTTTATCTTTTTTGCAGCCGCAACTGACAGGTATTGTGTAAGTTCAGCAAGGCTATGCCATTTTCCCCCAAGCAGGTAAACTTCGCCGGGCCTGCCCATACGGGATGCATTAACAATGGCATTGGCCACATCGCGGCAATCGCAATAATTAAAACCTCCCTTAAAAATAAAAGGCAAACGGCCTGCATGCAGGTCCAGTATGGCTTTGCCCATCAGCGATGGTTTATGATCATAAGGTCCGATAATGGATGTAGGACTCATCACCAATACTTCCATTCCTTTATCATTGGCAGCCAGGGCAATTTGCTGACCGGCAAATTTAGAACGCCCGTATGCATAGCTTGTTTCATCTGCAGGCGCTGCATGCTCATCAAGGATTGCAACGCCGGGTTGCTGCTTAAATGCATGAATAGAACTGATGTGAATGAATCTTTTTATGCCTGCACGCAGGGCATGATCAACAACGAGTTGTGTGCCGTTAATATTCACTTTTTGCATCAACCCCTCTGCATCGCCGTTAACGGATATTATGCCGGCACAATGAATAACGGTGTCGCAGCCCTGCATCAACTGCTCAAGTACGGCTTCATCCAGTATATCACCGGTAACGATCTCTGCCGGTAATCCTTTACAGGATCGTGTATCCGCATCGCGATACAAAACTTTAGCAGGTATATCTCTTTTCCCGATCTCCTGTAATATGGCTGCGCCTAAATGTCCCGATGCACCGGTCAATGCAATTTTCATTACACATTTTTATTAACAGGAAGTTACAGGTAATGACGCAAAAAAACAGCAGGGGTGCCTGCTGTTCTAAAATATTTTAATGAGGTTTA
>Ga0247777_1000298_pt1 | contig 13394 bp, 14 predicted proteins | sample UWRJL154409C5_FD_179937 | JGI IMG/M metagenome (GOLD analysis project Ga0247777, IMG submission 179937) | Plant litter microbial communities from Arlington Agricultural Research Station in Wisconsin, United States - UWRJ-L154-409C-5 | ecosystem: Environmental > Terrestrial > Plant litter >...
ACTGCCGGCCACAAGTCCGAAGGCGAGCGCCGTAGCCACGTAGACGGCATACCGCGACCAGTACACCTCGGCCCACGGCACCCAAGCCTCGCACGTCTCGCCCCCCGAGACGCAACACGACCGGTGGTCGCGCCATACGCCTGCGGCGCAGTACCCCTCCTTCAGGTCGGCGAGCGTGGCGACGCTAACGTCCACAGCGGCCGCAACGAGCGCGGTCAAGACGCCAACCAAGGCCGCAGCCACCCATCCCTGCGCCGCGTCCCAGCTCGAAAACAGCCGGCCTTTGACGCCGGTGCCGGACAGCAGGGCCCGCCGCCGCAGGGAGGCCTTGACCAGGTCGTGCAGCCAGTCGATGGTGGTGTACGAGTTGTAGGCCAGCCGCTCCCCGACGGCGGTGGCGTGCATGGCCCGCTCCGACTTGGAGAGGGCCGAGGAGAGGAGCGACTCGACATCACCATCGTAAGGGTTAGAGGGGCGGTGGAGGTGGGCCAAGTATGCCCGGTGGCCTTCGTCTTCGGTCTGCCGGTTTGCGGGGGGGTGGCTTGAATGGCTAGAAGAAAGGAGAGGCGTCGTTTCTTCGAGGGCTGGCGGTTCTGGTGACATCTTGAGGAACGGAGCGACAGTCACTGGAGAAAATAACGGGTACGGGGGAAAGAAGCAGAAAGGACCGTGGAGAGATGAGGTCAAGCGTTTCTAAACGCAGGGCGTCCTTATCGACCGCCATACCCCGTATCTTGACCTAGGAACAACCTAGCCTGGGGGGTTGATGGGAAGGGAGTACGAGGACGGGGGGACGGGGTAGCGTTAGATAAGGACATGGAGGAAGATACGGCACCCGCTTCTTGGGAGCCAATCACAGGGCGCGGGATGTACCTTTCGGGTCATCGCCAAGACATGCGCCGCCGGCGTCACGGCGGGCGCGGATCGGGATCGGGGCATTGAATTTAGCTTTTCATCTTTGCAATGTCCATCGCTGTCAGCTGGGGTCGTCGAATCGGACAGATCAGTATTAATTCGGTCCCCACCTACTCTGTACGTACCTACTTTACAAGTATGTAATCTTACGTCTGTAGTGCCCATTTGACAGAGCTGCCTTCCAGGCTCGCTCCCTTCCCCATACAGGTACTAACCGACACCGACTTGCGAGTCTCCTCGGACGGTTGCCATGCTCTCTCTCGTAAACTGAGACGCTGCTCCTCTCAGTGTCCCTGCTAGTCCCAGAACCTGTCGACTTCCATGGCGGCTCCGAAGAGCTGGTGCCGAGAAAGCCCCACCCACCCAGCCTTGGGGGTGGGGTGCGCAAAGTCTTGAGCTGCGAGCTTCTTCAGGAGAGACATTGTGTCTTCGCGGCAGATGGAGGCATCTTATTTCTCAGGGACGCACAAGGCGACGCGGTAGTGCTGCTCACCCTCGGCCTTCGGGGGGGAGATGATGCAGGGGGGCTGAGCACCGCTCTGGGGTGTGGCAAAAGGGTCGTCCAGAGGTCCGTCGCCGAACGGCGTCGTGGACGGCGTGCTCTACAGCCATTCCGAACACCGCATCGACCCATCTGTCGAGGGCTGCGAAGGATACTCGGAGGTCGTGAGGGTGCAGGGTTTGCCACCCACGGTCGCCGTGATACCGAAAGGCTGACGGACCGGGGGAGGGGACGTCGACCGCAACTCGCGCTGGATGATCAGATGTAGGGCCGTGGGGCCGAAGTAGGGAGAAGGCGTGGAGTCCCAGAGAGCAGTGCCACCCTGGCAAATGTCGGGACTCTGGCCAGCATCCGCGTGAAAGTCGTCATGGTTCGGCTGGGTCGGGCTCACGATCACCCAGTCCGAAAGCGACTCGTGCTTAGCTCCGGCGCCCTTGGAGGGAGCCTGGATTTCGTATTTGACGGGGAAGGGAGATGCGGAGCATGCCGAGCCACTGGCGCTGATCGTTGATGCACCGTCGTAGTCATCAAAAGGCTTGATGAGGCCGATGCGGACCGCCTCCGCCCAGCGGGCGGGACCGTCATCCATAGTAAGGCGAGACTCCGAGCCGCTCGCTTCAACAATGACCTTGTTAGGGTACAGGTCAGAAGAACTCAAGGATGGGAGGTGTACTTACTCAGCTGGCAAGTTTCCGACGTCCTGTTTTTTAGCCTTCGCTGTGCAGGTTCCTTTGTGATGGACGTGGCGGACGACGATGGGCCGCCGGTTGCACGTCGTTTCTGAAGGAGCGACTAGATCTATCGGGGCGTGGGCCGTTGCGATCTCGGAGAACCTTTCCTGATAAGTGGAACTCACGCTTTAGCTGCTCAAGAACGAAGAAAACCCACGTTAGGGTGAAGAGTCGATGAGAACTTGATCGCGCGATGTTGCAATATCTGCAGGAGTTGGTTGGGAGGTTGAGTTGAGGGAGGTTGAGGCTTTTAGAAGGAGACCCGAAGAAAATTTGAGTGGAGGTCCAAACTATTTGCGATTTTATATTCCAAACGGCGAACGCGGCGGGTTGCTGATATGGAATCGGAGGAGAGGTTGTCTACTTGGTTCACGGGCAAGTTAGGTACTATTGGTCGAGGCTCAAGTCCTCAGCCAAGGGAGCCTGTCCCTCCAACAATGCAAATCTGAACCCTACCTTTTGCTTCTTGCAAGATGATTTTTCAGTAGATGAGATTCTCTCTGCTTGAGCAAGTCCACCTCCCCACCACAACCGTGGGAATTTGTGAGATTTCTATCAAGCACGCGTCTTAGTGTGGGTACCGCCGCGAGCGCGAGAGGTTTGCCCCACCCCCGTCCCGGCAACCCACGACGAACGACACACGACCTTTCGTCTTGTAACGGGACTCCAAAAGCGTGACACTCGTTAAGTGGAGTCATCTAGATTCAGAAACCCCTCGCGTCAACCTCCACGCGGGCCCGCCGAGTTTGAGCGTTTTACTCTGAAAACGAAAACGAGCTTTGCGGGTTCATCGGCAACATCCCTTCTAGAACTGCCCTGGATGGACACCTACCTAGGTACCTACGGACTACGCGAGTTACGGTTATCTCGTGTCAAGAGTTCGGCCGAACCCTTCTGGGGATATCCCGGCGCGTTCGGTTCTTTTGACCGTTGAGAGGGCTGGTCCCGCCGACACCCGCTTGGTCTGGATTCTCTGAGGTTCACAAACAATGGCGCTTGGAGACCTGCTCCAGTCGGGTCATTAGGGCTATAAGCGCTCCCTCCATAGAAACGAGATGGCGGAAAGTGTTGACCCTCGTTGCTGAGGGCTTTGAAGGACCAAGATCGAGACAGTTCCCCACAGATACCAGTCGAAACCCCTGTTCTATCGCTCGCGCGATCACGGTACAGTACTCCGTACTCCGTCCTCGTTCCGCGTCTTGCGGAGTAATACGGACAATACATGGAACAGAGAGCACGCAGGGCTGACGCTCGGCGGGCACTCTTGAAACGCTAGAAATCCCGGTTCGCTGCCCCGCGTCGTCTCAACCCCTGAAGCGATCCGGGCGCTGCAGGGCTTGGTGGGGCTGAAGTGTCTCTTCTTTGGGACGGCAGACAGGGCCCTCTCGATGAGCTGCACCGGGGTCTACTTCGGATGACTGAAGCTGCCTCGCCACACCCCCGTGTTCATCTCATCGCATTGAATGTCACTTGCCAAGCTGTGAGGGTTGTTTGCAATCCCGCCCAAGACATGGATCCTTCTGCGTCCTGGTTGGCCCAGCGGGCGTGGCTGGAGACCCGACACAACGACGCATGTGGCTGAAGCAGGATCTACGAGACGTCTGTCCGTTCCCCGGTCAAGCGACGTTGACGGCTGGCGCCTGCGGACTGCCCAAGCTGCCCTCGCAAACAAAACGCGACTGAAAAGCACCGCCTCCTGAGTCCTTCTAGGGGCCCCCGGCGACCGAAAGTCGCAAGATCTATGGTCGCGTCGGGTGGGTTAACTGCCCGAGCTTACGGCGTACATCCACGCCCAGCGACCGCCGCTCGGTGCGGAACCTCGAACTGAGGTCCTCTGGTTTTCTTTAAGGGCATCTGCTTTCCACCCGCCGTCCAAGATGCCGAGGTAAGGGAGTACTACGCGAAGAGGGTAGCCGTTCGTTTCTTTCACTCCGGTGCCTTTTGCCGTTCTATAGGCCTTCCGTGCAGTGCACGACGTTCGTTCTTTCGTCGCTCGCTCGACAGGATGGTTCGACTGCAGACTACCGGCGTTCTGGTGGCCGCCGTGGCACAGAACCTCTGCTGCGGGGCCAGCATCCTCCCCCTTCACCCAGTCTTGCGAAGCGACCTCATTTCGCCCCGGGGTCTCGGTATTGTCGGTCGCGATGAGTCCGTCGCTTCGGTGGCGTTCGAGCCGATGGTGCTGGCGCCCGTCTATCCTGCTCGCCGCCGGGGCAACACCAAACGCGATCGCAGGGCCGCCCTCGAACTCCAGCCGGAACAAACACTGCATTGGAAGGGCCTCGACGGCACCGTGGCTGCACTCACTGTCTCGACGCCCGGCGAGAACGAGAACATCGTCAACATGGAGCTCATCGACGACATGGTCCAGAGCGTGTCCTGCCCGGTCGACGGAGCCGGCCAGTTCAAGGTGCGCTTCGCTGCGGCGGCCGACTTCGACGACGCTCAAGATATCTGGCAGTGGGTGAACCAGGCAGTCGCGAATACCTTCATGTTGATTGTCCCCGCCGGCGCCTGCGGCTGGAACCAGGGGCGTATTGTGTACACCGTCGGTGCCCTCGATTACAACGACGAGAAGGAGACGGCCGTCTTGGACGTCCAGCGCACGAGCTGGAAAGAGGCCGCCCACACCTTTGACCTCACCGTTGGAAAGCCTGCCGCCGCGGAGAAAGCGGCCGCTCGACGGCGGTCGGCGCGTCGACCCTCCCGCCGCGGCCTCCTCGGGAAGATTGGCGGAGTCGTCAAGGGCGCAGCCTCCACCGTCGTCGATACCGTGTCCGGCGCGGCAGAAGCGGCAGCCGATGTCGTGAGCGGTGCGGCCGGCGAGGTGGTCGATGTTGTCGGCAGCGTAGCCGGGGATGCCGTCGATGTCGTCGGCAGCGTAGCCGGGGACGTCGTCGATACGGTGGGCGATGCGGCGGGCGAAGTTGCCGATGCGGTGGACTCGGTCGTCAACCCCGACCTCAGCCCCGACTTCACGATCCCCTTTCGGAGCGACTTCAGTAACAAGAGCGTCACCTTCGCCCAGGACGGTGTGGAGATTGCCGCCAGCTGCGTGCAGTGCTTCACAACTGGCAGTCTCGACATCCAGGGCCGCTTCCGTGCCCGAAATTTCGAGATCGAGGAGGCCTGGATCGAGGCCTCGACGGAGGGTCTCAGCGCCAAGGCCGTCCTTGGCTTAACCCTGAAAGGGGAGCTGACCGGAACACTGGCCGAAAAGAGTGTGCCAGTATTCAAGGTGTCCCCGGCCGGGATATCCATTCCGGGGGTTTTGACCATCGGGCCCACAGTCGCCGTCAGCTTGGGCGCCGAAATCTCGAAAGTCAAGGGCGGTGTGACCGTCTCATTCGGAGGAACGGCAACGATCCCACCGTCCATAACCCGCCTCGACTTCTTGAACGAAGAAAATACGGTAGGGCAAGGATGGGAGCCGTCGTTCAAGGCGGAACCCTTCAAAGCCGACGCATTCATCGAGGCTGGCGCAGCCGCCTTCGTCAAGGTGGCCGTGGGCCTCGAGATCAGCGCTGTAGGCAAGTGATACCGGTGGATCAACCGAGATGCATACAATACTGACTTTTCCGCAGAGACGGGCTTCTCCGCAGACATGTCGGCCAAACTCCCTACCCTCTCGGCCTCACTCAAGGCTCTCAGTTGTCAGTTGCCCCAGTGTCGCTTGCGTCCGCCTCGATGCTAACGCTTCATTACCTACTAGCGACGACGTGCACAGCGTGCGGCGATTTCCAGAATGGCCTTGAAGGAAGCCTGAAACTGGGTACCTCTATCGAGGTCAGCCTCAAGAAGAAGATCCTTGGTGACGAGGAGCCTCTATGGGGCATCACACTAGCCGTACGCAGCTCCGCCCCTGCCTCTGTCGCGTCGATGATGCCCGCGCTAACATCCGCTTAGCAAGCCCAAACGCCTCAGATTGCTGGCTTTTGCAAAGGATTCGGTCTACGGGGCTCGGCTTGTCCGGCAAGATAGCAGCTACGACGTACCTTTCCTCGGCACGGAACGAGTGCATTAGGACGGTTGGCAGAGGTTGCGTGACGCCACTGGCGCCAATGAAGCTCAACTCGGTTCGCGTTACCCACGCCGCCAATGAAGCAGATTGGTCCTGCACGCCTGGCATCCGCACAATGAATCTGACGGCGTCTTGGCACCGTCTGTCATTATAGCAAAATACTCCGTATCATGGGCCTGGATAGTTTTTGTCTGAAACACCGAGCGTTTCTCCTGGGTTACTCGGATTTGCAGCAACTTGAACGGATCCATCCCAGAGAAACACCAGCCGTCACGGCGAAAAGAGCTAAAAGGGTTCTCTCGAGGCGCAATAAGAGCCTGAGCTTCCCTTGAATCGGTTGCGTCTTCAAAGTCCAGGCTCTCACCCTGGTCTGACTTCATTGGTGGCTCGTACATTGTAGCCGTGGCCCAGGAAGTATATGTCGAGTAGTATGGATACTGCCGGCGAGTGGCGATACTAGATTACCGGAACGCACACCGTGTGTCCGTGGTATATGACGTCGACACTTTCTTACCCAGGTACTCCTCTAGGAGGCAAGCATCGCAATCTGGAATTGGCGTCAGTCACAGTCGCACCTCCAGTGGGGAAACTCGCCTAAATATGCCGGGCAGGCGAATTCAGGCACCAAGCGCGCCCATCTCCGTACGCGGAACATCGGGAGGGGCCTTGGCTATGGCAGATCTTATCAATCAGTGGTCCGGATCCATTAAGGCGTGTCCCCTCTTTTGAGACGAGATGGGAACAGACTGTGGCGAGGGACATTGGAGGCCGGGGGCAAGCCCCTTACTTTATATACCATGGAGTGGGTCGGCCGCGAAAGGAGCCCTCTTCGAGGCCGGAAAACTTGCTCAAAAACTCTCGCGTACCTCCCTTATCCACTGCCAATACTTGAGAAACTACCTAGGTGCCATACTCTCTCAAATCTTCTCACTATGCGTCTCTTCCTCGCCTTTGTTGCGTCGGTCAGCGCCGTCTCCCACACCATCGACGTTGGCAAGAGCGGCTTGACCTTCACTCCCGACTCGGTCACGGCCGCTGTTGGCGACACCCTCGAGTTCCGATTCGTCGGAGGCTTCCACGATGCGGTGACCAGCGACTATGCCACACCCTGCCAGCCCGCCACCAAAGGTGTCAAGTTTGCCTCCACCCAAGTCCAGGGTTCGGCTACGGCTGTGAGCTTTACCCTGCATATTCCGAAAACGCGGCTGCGTCAGATGGAACGGCGCTGACTAGATTACGGCAGCCCAAAACCTTCAAAGTCAACGTGACAACGACCGACCCTACTTACTACTACTGCTCCGTCGGCCAGCACTGCTCCAATGGCATGGTTGCTGCTATCAATCCCTCGGCGGACAAGACCGTTGCCGCCCTCAAGACTGCCGCCAAGGGCAAGGCCGCCAAGGCTCCTACTGGTGCCCCGTTCGGTGGAATTCCGTAAGGTAGTTGCCTACTAGGTAGCTACCTACTAGATAGTTACCTAGGCCGTTGGTCATCATGGTAGTAGGAAAGAGGTCTTTGTTTCTTCAAGAATCATACCAGACAACTGAAGGTTTGTAGGGCTTGTGTAAATAGAGGCCACCAGGTTGAGTTCTCGTCCATTTGACACGTCGAGATGGGGAAATCAGCACGGAATACCTTGAAAGACGTGGGTTCGTGACTACTACCAGTTGCTCGGGGGTGTAATTATGTCTTGCGTTTAATACTGCTTCAACTCTGACTCGCCTCAGCAAACCTCGTCGCCTGCTCTCCTGCAATGAAACCAAACACCACACATTCCAACAACGAGGAGCCGCCGAGTCTGTTATCGCCATGAATCCCTCCGGTGACTTCTCCTGCAGCCCAAAGCCCTGTCAGGGGTTTTGATCGTTGCTCTTCGGGGCTGAAACCAACAACTTGGCTCCTTTCATTGATGAGAACGCCGCCCATCGTGAAATGCACGACCGGGGTAACCATACCCACACATACCTCCAGTTCCGAATCCTCCCACGCCGTCTTGAGGCGCCAGTGGCCAAAGACGGTTCTGCCGAACTTGTCCGCCTCGTCGCCGTGGGCTACAGCCGCGAACTCGGCGATAGTTGCACGCGTAGGCGCATCCAGTTCTCGCACCTTCACTCTTCTGAGTAGCCCCTTCCCGACGTAGAAGCCGACATGGTGGGCCGCCGCCTCGCAGGCACCGGGATCCAAGAGTAAAGTAATGTCCCACTGTCGCGGCCCGCCTTCCCCATGATCCCCCCTCGGCGGAAGGGCCATGATGGCTGCGCTGATGACGTCCCGCGTCTCCAGCTCGTTCACGAAGCGCCGGCCGCGGTGCAAGAGGATGCCTCCCTCGCTGCGCAGCAGCTCGGCCGCGAGAATCTTGACGGCCGCCGTCGGGGTCGTCCTGTCGACGAACCCCGTAGGATGGATCTGAACACTGTCCATATCGGTGAGCGTGGCACCGACGTCGGATAGAATGCCATGCATGCCTGGCAGTGGGTCGTTGGTCGATGGCAGGCCGGCGAGATCTGGGCGGTACTGCGCCAGAGACCCCTGGGCGTCGCCAGCGAACCCACCAGTGGCAAAGATCACGGAGCCCACAAGGACGGCCGGTGCCCTGTCGCGAGCTGACCGATACTCAACGCCAGTGACTCGGCCGTGGGAAGTGAGTAGCTTCGTCACCTCGCTGTTGGTTCGGAGCTGAAAGTTGGGCTCGCCCGCGAGCTTGGCCAGCAGGGCAGCCACAATGGCCGCCCCAGGCGGCGTCCTGCCAGCCCCACGATGTGTCCTTGAAACGCTGTGGCCTCCTAATTGGCTAACCACGCTGAGGTCGACGCCAATTTCATCGGCTAGGAAGTCGACGGCGGCGCTGGAGCCGTTGGTCAGGACGCCGATCAACGTCCGACGATTCTCCTGTCCGCTCTCGGATGAGGAGAATCGCTTGCCGGCGCTCCGAACAGTATCCGAGAAGAAGTCGCGATCCGGCTCTCCGCCTTTCTGATATCTAGTTGGTGCCCCATTGATGCCTGACGAAGCTTTGATACTGTTGCCGCCGGGCTTGGCACTGCGCTCGAGGAGCACAACGGAACGGGCTCCGGATTGCAGTGCAGAGATTGCGGCGGAAAGACCGGCGAGACCGCCACCGACGATGACTACGGTGGGGCGACGACCGGACATGGCTGCTGTCGAAGCGGTGATCCCTAAAAGGACCTTGGGAGCACTTATGGCTGTGCTCACGCGGTAAACGACTACAGCGGCGAAGGCAACGAGACCGGCGACTAGCATGAAAAGGCACCCTCGGCGTGATGTCATGATAAAAAGAAGACCGGTACAAGAACGACTACCAGACCTACATGGCTACAATGGGCGAATTTCAAGCGAAAGAGATGTTGTGGGATTGACAAAGTTGCCCGGTTATGGGTCGAGAATGGCGTCACCCATACACCCTTCCAGATCAGGGGCTGGAGAAAAAGGGGCTCAGATGTCACGTGACTTTATTGGTGCCACGAAAGGGCCGCGTGCGCACTCGGACGCTTCAGTACGGTAGGTACCTAGGTACAGTGCTGTACGGAGTACGTACGTACCTAAGCAGCCCGGGGACATCCCGCCCGCCCCTTTTTGGTGGCTCGGGGAGAGCCAACACGAAACCACGAGGGCATGAGCTCGCGCTACGGAGTAGGGTGCCCCCCTCGCGAACAGCCCTGTAAGCCTAACTTGACCGAACACCTTACATGCTCGTTACCCTGCTAACCTCTTCTTGGATTCGGTCGCTTGGTTGTGATGCCCAGTTTTTTCCCCCCTGGAAATACCGATAAATACACAGTATAGTTCACACAGGGCGGAGAGCCCATCACTACGCGGCTTTAGCGTGTTAGCACCACCCGTCTCTGCGTTCTTGCAAGGCGATAGAAACAATACCAGCACTGGTATCACACGAATACTAACCTACATATTGCAACAGCGGAGTGTCTTCTCCTTGCTTGACCTACCTACCCCATGTAACCACGGATATTGCCCAAGCTGGGGGCAAGCCCAACCGCTGGGCCGGGGTCACTCTGCAGTTACTCTTTTCTGGATCTATCCTGAGTACATCTGGTAGCAGAGAGGAGATCGGGGTCTGTGCCATCCAACTCGCAGTGGTGCTTGTGCCACGATACTTACCTACCTAGGGTACCTCGGCGACGAGGCTGACACTCCCCAAAAAGGGCTTTGGCATGGTGATAAGAGACTTGAACGAGCGACGAATATGCAAACCACCCTTTACCTTCGCCTCTAGAGGGTGATAGTAGCCCTGCTGAGAACTGGTCTAGCCTGGGATTCCAACGAGAGCCGAGGCGTGGGTCTGCCGTTGCATCCCCGTCACGGCCTCTGCCGACCATACGTTCCCGGTGCGGTTGAATGTGGGCCTCCGGGATAGGTGGAACTCTCTGGATGCGAAGGCTCGGCAATGCACAGGGGCCCCGGCTGGCCAATAGGCGGTTTGAGTGAGAACGTCGGGCCCGGAGGATAATCTACTGAATATTAGCTTCTTCCAAGATAAGGTAGGCACTTGTTTCGCCGACCGTGTCACTTACTCTCTCTGGTGAGGGTCCGCCGAGGGCTGGCTCGGATAAGTATATGGGCGTCCATGTGCTTTTCACTTGCAGTGTCCCGGTCGCCGGAGACCTCTGAAGCGGTGTTTCTCGTTCAACTGGTTGATGGCGGCCCTGCGTAAAGTCGAGCATTAAATACTCGCAAGAAAGATGCGGTCCGTCATCGTCACCGGCGTGCTGCTGGCAGCTCTTGCTGCTGCTCTCACGGATATTGAGCACAAACCCTTCATGCGGAAGAACATCGATCCCATCGTCTTCCCCGGGAAATACGTCTCACACATGCACTCATTTTACGGTTCGGATGCTGTGACGAAGGATCTACCGACGACAGAAGATCTTCAAAAGGGATGCCCGTCAGGAGAGAACCCCAACGACTTGTCGGTGTACTGTATGTGAATCTGTACCATCTTTTACTTGCTGGGAGCCTGTCCCGCTGACTTCAGTTCAGGGGCACCAACCCTCTACTTCGTGGATGGCGAGAACTACACCGAAATCTATCCTGCCACGTTCAAGACGTACTACGAGAAAATTGACCACGCCGAGATACCCTTTCCGCAAGACTTTCGCGCAGTTGCCGGGAATGCGACTGCCAAGTCGCAGGCCGACATCGACGAGAAGATCACGGCCATCACGTGGTGGTGCGATGGGAACGGGCCCGAAGACCGCAACAGCCGCCCACGCGCCACCTTTCCGAGACAGACGTGCAGCGCTCACATGCAGGTGATCCTACGATTCCCCGATTGCGTCAATCCTGAGAAGATCACCGACTATACATACGCCGCTGCGCACCCCGGCGGTCGGTGCCCGAGCGGAATGAAACGGATGCCGTCGTTGCGGTTTTCGGTGCGGTACGACACTCGGAGGGCTATTCCCCAGGGATGGAAAGGGACACCACCCTTCAAACTGGCCTGTGGAGAGGTACCTATCGCCCTCCCCAAGCCCCTATCGTAGCCTGGCCCTGTAGCGCTCACACGGAAACAGATTGGGGACGGCTTCTGCTTTCACGGTGACTTCATCAATGGCTGGTTCGACGACGCCGGAAAGACGCTCCTAAAAGCCAAGGGACAGAGTTTCATGCGGATCGATGGCGCGCACGGCACCGGTAAACAATGGAGCAAGTGCAAGGCGAAGGATGCCGATCCGAGCAACGGAACTAATGACTTCCACAAGAGTCTGGAGATGATGGGCCACAAAAAGAGCTAATTGTTGGGCTGGGCCGTGTTACGTCGCCACCCCGATATCGAAGCTCGGGAGCCCTTGTGCGTTCAAGATTTCATCGGTGGCTCAATGTACTCTCAACCAGGGGTTGGGGAAGTGACGTTTGGAGCATGGGGCGCACGCTAGTACCCGTGGAAGTTCTCCGTGGCTCGCCGGTACTGGGGCTGACTCTCCAAGTCGGCGTTCAGGAAGAGGTGGTGAGAAGTCACCTAGATCGCTCATTCACGACTCGGATGCTCGTCATCGCATGGCAGTACACAGGTGAATGCACGGAGAGGAGCGAGAGTGTTGAGCATGGTGCGGCGACTGAGCAGAGGCTTGGATCGTCAACCAGTATTGAAAGCCAGAGTCAGTCAGACACTACTAGCTCGTCGACCGGTGACACTCTGCGCAACTGATACAAGTGCATCCAGGGGTAGGGCTGTGGAGCCGTCTCGGATCACCGGCTTCTGCAAGGAGACAAACGACAGGTTCCGCCGTGGGAGACGACTCCATCTGCAGGGGTAGCTCCCGAGCCCAAGCCCGGCCGAAAAGGGGGGGAGATATGCCCTTCTGGGATGGAAGCAACCGTCCCAACCACCGAGTCGAATGCCCCGTTTCCCCATCCTGCCAAGGTGCTGCAATCACGTTGTGAATCTTCCCCGGATAGCGGCCAAGTCGGCTTTTCAAGCTCCCTCCCCCACCAACGACGAGGCTCCCACCGTCGGGTGCTGTAAGGGACGAGCCATCGGGAAAACCGGCAATCCCCAGGGGCGCCCCATGACGTATTTAGCCTCTATGGGGGCCGCTCTGCCCCCGCCAGCGACACGCCTCCTCCACGATTGCAATCTACCGAGGTCCCTCGCCTGCTTCAAGGACCATGGCAGTTGCGGAGTCCGGCACATAGCAGGTGTTAGCCGACCGCGGGGGGGAACAGACCAGGGATGGGCGGTTCCCGGTGCCCGCACGAACGGCAGTGCTGATAGCAATGTATAAGTCGCGTCATACCCACAGGCGTGGGAAAGTGATGGGCAACCCTGTTGTGCGAATGTGGGTTCACCCAGCCTTGCTCGCACTCGCGTCCTTTGCCGCCGAATTTGCTTGAGGCATCTTGCATTCTTTGTTGGCCGCGTCGGACACCTCCCTTCTCATACGGCCGCAGCTGAGGCCTTCGGTTGACGTGACTTGTCGGGACGATGAGGTGGACGAGTGCTAGTATCGCGGTGGTGCTCGGGGCGTCAGCCGTGGTCGCGTTTGGCCGGGACCATGTCGACGCCATTCTGGGCTACGCCGCGGTGGACGGCTCCGGGGCACGGCTGGGACAGCTCGGGCGCAGGCAGAGCGGCAGGTGTGGTCCGGACGGAGGCAATGCGAAGTGCCCGACGGGAAACTGCTGCTCTCAGTTCGGCTTCTGCGGCACCCAGATCGACCACTGTCTCCCTAGGATATGCTTGGAGCAG
>Ga0247777_1000299_pt1 | contig 13393 bp, 12 predicted proteins | sample UWRJL154409C5_FD_179937 | JGI IMG/M metagenome (GOLD analysis project Ga0247777, IMG submission 179937) | Plant litter microbial communities from Arlington Agricultural Research Station in Wisconsin, United States - UWRJ-L154-409C-5 | ecosystem: Environmental > Terrestrial > Plant litter >...
AAAAAAAAAGCCCTTTTGCGAAGGCAAGAAAGAGGTCGGACAGCAGTCACCACGACTCCTCTCCGAAAACGACCGCGCTCGGCACCATGGAGCAGAGTCTTGACGAGAGAGGAAGAAGGACAGCACATCTGAGATGAGGTGCTGATTCTGACTTGGGCTGAACGCCGCCCCCTGTCTTAGCGTTCGGCTTTTGCCGTTGGGCTCTCCGGCTTGATTCTCGTCAAGAAAAACCATCAATGTCCATACGGCCCTGCCGGTCTTCTAGACCGTTCATGGTTCACGTCTCGTTAGGGGATATACGCCGCCTCTTGGAAATATATAAAAACCAGAACCCCCTTCAGTTCTGCTGGTGGTTCGACCCGAACCGCAGCCCCGCAGAGGGATGTACATCATGCACTCCCCGTCCGTTATGCGCCGACCTCAACCTGTTTCCCGGTCCCGCTCTTACTCTCGGCGTCCTCGGCCTCGTCCACGTTCTTCGGTGCCAAAGGATTGGCGGGGTCGTAACCGACCGACTTCACGATGCCCAGCCCTTTAGTCCGACCCTCGCGGAAAAGCAGCCGGTCGCCCCGGGCCAGATACTCGGGCCGTTGCACGAAGCGGAAGGCGACGGTCGCACGGTCGCCAGCTCGTATGAACTGGCGGTCGACATCAATGATGGCGCACGTCTGGGACACGGGCCCGATGTGGAGCATCGCCTGGTACTTGGCTTTGATGGTGGTGGCATGAGAGAGGATGAGCACTGCGATCAGGTCAGCCACGATCGACCAAAATTTACCAGGGATCCGCAGAGACATACCTTCGGCCACAAACTCGCGATGGACTTTGGGCGGCTCGTCTGTTTTGGAGAGGACGACCTGCCCTTTCCGCACGTCTTTCCGTCGCATTTTCCTCAGCGCAAAGGATGCCGACTGGCCTGCCGAGGCCCCGGGGACCCCTATCCGTTTTCGTTCGATCGAACGGATGCTGGTTGCCGTAAAGTTCCCGTTGCTATCGGGGCCGACCCAGACGTTGTCGCCCGTGTGCACAACGCCCGACTTCACAATGCCGCTAACCACCGTGCCCACAAAGGGGACGGAAAAGGTGTCGTTGACATGGAACTCGAACGGCGCATCGCTGTCGTACCGCCCATAGTGCGGGAGGATGTTCAGGAAAGTCCGGACAAGGTCCAAATTCTCTCCCGTGACGTTGGAGACTTGGAAGACGGGGCATATCCGCTGGCTGACGAACTGTGTCGCTGTGCTAATGCACTCCTCCCGATTCTTGATGAAGATGGGGATTTTGCGCGCGCCGGGGCTTTTCAATATTCTTGTGATCTGTGTGATGGTCTGCTCGAGAATATGGGCCGGGCAGATGTCAATCTTGGTGATGACGACCATGACCGGGACGTTGAGAGCCAGGGCAATGCCCAGATGTTCTTTGCTCATACCGATCAAGCCGTTGTTCGCCGCCACCATGAGCAGGCAGTAGTTTGGGCTGCTGGAGAGCAAGCCAAAGACTGTTGTTCGCAGATATCGCTCGTGGCCGGCCAGGTCGGTGAAGGTGATAACTTTGGCGCTGCGCTTCCCGATCTCCTCCCACGATAGTTTCCCTGTTGGCGGGTCAGCAAAATGCAGTGACCGACTGAGAGACAGACGCACGGCCGGGGACATCGGAAGTGATGACATGGCCTTTGGAGTCGAACCCCAAGATCTCCATGCCGACGGAGCTCGTTCGCCCCGTCTCGATCTCGTGTTTGTGGCGAAACAGATTTACACGAGCCTTGCCGCGTCCGTCGTCCAGATCCCCTTTTACGAGAACCCCGAGCAAGGAGCTTTTCCCGGCATCGACTGCAGCGCGTTAGTCTCAGGCGGAGACACGCCCCGGTCTTGCGCCATCATACCATTCCCAACGACTGCGATCCGGGTCTCGATGACATTCTCCACCGTGGCAGGGACCTGGCGAATCATGATTTTGCCCGTGCAGTCTTTCTCTCGGGATTTTGTCTCGACTTCGGCTTCACCACCGACGTTCCGCGTGAGGAGGGTTTGGCAGTCGGCCCTGGCCAGCTTCGCCGCGCGAACCAGTCTCTCATGGGCCACATCCCACTCCTCCTTCGACATGCCGAGTGAGTCGCCATTGTTCTCGAAGCCGAGATCGAACACCGTCTCGCCGTGGCCTTCCGCTATACGCGCCGCAACCACGTCGGACAGTTTCTGGAGCAGGGACTCGTCCGCGTCGGGAGTGAGGAGCAGCTCGCGCATGGGCACCCGCGGGGCTGCGTTGTCCAGGTCCAGGTTGTCCAGAATGCTGTCCAAGTCGGCATGCTCGGTCTCGACACTGGTGCTCTGGGCATTCGAGGGCCCCGCGGCGGATCGGGAGGGATAGCGCAGCGCCTGCTGCTTCTCGACGTACTCGGCGAAGTCGCTCAGGGCCTACGAAGCGGCTATAAGTTACCAGCAGCGGTCACTAGGCAGTTAGAGACAGATCTTACTGTTTCGCCTTTCCGTCGCTCGTGCGGTAATGTAGTTGCTTTGCTAGTCGCCATGTCTACGCGGGGGAGGGAGACCTCAGTTTCGTATTCGGGGAATCATTGAGGGTCTGAAGCCGAAGCCAGTAGGGACAACTGTATAAGCGTGGCAGATGGTAAAGAGAAGAAGACAGACTCTCAGAATGGAGGTAAAGCAAAGTCTACTTAAGTACTCGCTGATGGTATGTGACAATGGCCTCCTTCGCCGACTGAGCAATCCGATGCGTGCTGTCGAGTCATAGCTGCTCGGAGCGCCTCGAGGACACACCATTGGAAGTCAAGCCTGCCCACGTCTTATCGATAAGGAATCCGGTACAGCCCCGCCTTCGCGTTGCCGCCGAGCCAGGACACGTCCCCCATTATCAAAACTGGCCTACTCCAAGGTGTCAAAACTCTCGCCTCCATGGATTCTCGACAAGCTGGAGTAAACAAGCTGAGCAAGTAAAGCCCAAGTATCACGGCCAAAGTTTTGATGAAGCAATTCAGATGACCATCGTTTAAGTGTGATATAAAGATAATAATTCATTCAAATGCAACTAGGCATCTCCCTGAGCCATCCAATGCTGGGCCCCAAGGCCATTGCCCCCCTCCCGTGAAACACCAGGCTATGTCGTTCGTTGCGCCAGTCCTCAAAGCAGATTGCCGCCAATGCTCGAGTAGCAGTTCCGCTACCGTTCCTCGCCCCCGGTAATCATCGGTATCCAGAAACATGTGAAGCCAGCCTCGTTCGCCGGGGTATCGATTCGATGACCAAAGCCAACCGTCGCTTCTCCCGAGCCCAAAAACGCTGCATATCATCTGTCCCAGGGAGTGCAGGGTCGTCGTTAAATAGGAGACAAGCTTCGACCCTCGCTGGTGTTCGACATGCCGTCGAGCGGCTCAAAATGCTCAAAGATGGCGCCGGCGCCAATCTCATCACAGTACGCCGGCGGGCTAGGCGGGACGTCCTGGTAGATGGGTGGGGACTCGTTGTCCCACGAGATGCCTATTCCCGAGCGCTCGGTGAGAACCGTGGCAAAGTGCATCCTGAGGATGCGGCCGACGCCCGTCTGCGTGATGAGGCTTGGCTTGTGAACTGGTGCCCACTCCTGCGACACCACCATCTCCAGCATGAGCTGGTGCACCACCTCGCTGCCGTCGCGCGATTTGGTATCGCAGACAAACTTGCTGTTCTTCCCCGGCAGGTACTCAATCTCCATCTCGACCGCCGAGTTGTCCGGTCCGGAGTAGTTGCTCTTCCAGCCGCTGAACATGGTCTTCTCGCCGATAATTCGTGTTTCGGTACGCTGGACGCCTTTCTTCGCCGGCTGCTGATCGCCTTCCTTGGCATCTTTCGGCGTGTGTTTCTCGCAGGCCGGCGCAACCGCCTTGGACACCTCCTCCAGCTTCCAAGTGAGCTTCTTCAGTTTCCAGTACTCCAAGGTGTCGGCCTTGGCGTTGAGCCGAGCAAGTCCGTCCAGACGCATGGAGAGAGTGTTTTGGCCAACGGGGTGAATGACTTGGGGAAACTGTACGTTGGCCTTGATGTTGGTTGGGGGGAAAATGCGAACGGAATGATGCGGCAGCTCAGATGTGGGCAGTGCCCGCTTCACATCAAATGTCTTATCGAACTTGAGGGTGTTGCCAAACCCGCACTTGGGAATGGCCTCGGCTTTGAATTCATAGGCGATGGACACCAGCGGCCCGTTCATTGTCGCGGGTAGGTGTCCACCAAGGAGGACGGAAAAGGGGTAAGCGTGATCGCCTGTCGCTGGTGTCAGTGCATCCCTTTCCTCGGGGTTTTTTTTCTCTTTTTCGGAGAACCAGACGAACCTTTTGCCAGAGGTGGCGGGGACTGGAGGAATGTCCAGGTTTTGATCTCGGTGTACTGGTTTATGCAGTCGTTGCAGTGCGTTGTGAAGGGACGCTTCTGCGTGACGTGGACCTTGAGCGACGCGTTGAAAGACTCCACCCTGAAGCCGTCATCCTTGACCTTGAGGAACAGTTGCCCCGAGACCAGTGCGCCCGTGCTGTGGTCGGCATCGCCGTACAGCACAATGGGCGGCGACTCGACCTTCCAATCCACCGACGCGTGAGGATTGGAGTGGGACTCCTTGTTCGAGCGACCAAAGTGGAGGCCGGAAAAGGACAGCCGATGGTGCTCATGGGTGCTGTGGCCGTCCAAGGGGCTTGTGGCCGCCACCAACGGCGAGTGTGCGCTTGTGGCGGTCATGATGGGCGAGTGATGATGCACCTCGTCGGCATCGCTTTCGATGGATGATGCATAGGACGGGCGTTCCGGACGTCTTGAGGCGCCGTTGGGAGAAGAGGCGCGGCGGGCAGCTTTCTTCAAGTTGGAGACTTGTGTTTCCAGCGACGCTGACGAGCTGCGAAAGAAGCTCGTGACCCTGTGTGGCATGTTTCTAGCTCGTTCTTCCCGCTTTCGGGCGGCGCTTGGCGATCTGGCGGTGCGGGGCGGGCACGGCCGGGTCTCCTTTTCGAGGCGAAGTGGCCTGTGCGTCTTCGGCGACAGCGAGACGCCACCAGGTGACCGGCAGGTGCTTTTGGTTGCTCGACGAGCGCCGCTGACCGCAACCACCCGCTTCTGCCTCTGTTCGCTGCGTGCTTGCTCCAGTCGTCGATAATTCTGCTTGACGCACTTCCACGTCGTCGAAGTTGGCTTCGGGGATTTGACGAAATTTGAGCAAAACTTTTGCGCGATGCTTCGAGTAGACCGGCTTCGTCCAGAAAAGGGGCGTGTTGAGTCTTGCAACGCGAATTCAAGTTAACCGACGATGAAGCGTGACGAACGCTGCGAGCAACAGCGATTCAGGGATGGAGACAAAGGGACGAGAGCGTCGTGTTGGAGTTGAATATCTTGTAAGTAGTGGCAGGGCGTGTCGATGTTCGAGAGGCATCAGGACTCTTTCACGTCGATTCTCTATACCACCAGCGGGCTCTATAGTTATTTGTATGCTCGGCTTCGTTTCCATCAAGTAATTATGTGTCATTGTCAGGCGGTACGAGCCGTCGCTGGCTGTTGCGCCTGTCGGTGACGCGATGGCGACCTGTCAGTGGGTTTCACATGTACCCAATTCAAGGTACCCGGGCACCAACGGCGGGTGCCCGAGTCCGCTGTGGTTCGAACCGATGGCAGGCGCCCCGCACTTGGCACCGTCTAAGACACCGTTTCTCACCCGTCCCCGCAGAGTTCACGGAATCTATGTACCCTCACGATCCCGGGCTGTGACCCCATCGCGCCCAACTCTCAGGCAATTGGACCTGCTCTCCCTCGACTCGAGCTGCAGAGATGCCCATAAGGTGGAATTGTGCACACTGAAAACTTTCCGGGTACCAGATGCTTAACTCTGGGCCTTACTCCGTACTTTGCCTCCTTGACCGAAAAGACATATCCAGTGAGGAATAGCAGCTGAAGACGTACATACTAGCTGGAGAGTTTTGCAGAGGTTTGGTGGTCATGAGGCCCTCTGTAAGTGGCGTGATTGGTGTCCAAAATTTTGCATTCTTGACCTTGGTGGTCACATGGTACTTCAGGGGTTGCGCCGTTTTGAGCGGAAACGGGGGAGGGAGGCAGGACAGCCCACCCAGCCGAGGCAGCCCGCCGATCAATACATCTTTCGAGTCGGCGATGGCGGGAGTGGGCCACGATGCCGCTCTGCCAGGCTCTCAACGGGCCTTCTCAAGGCGGTTGAGGTTCCTGACTCGTATTTTGATTGCCAGATACTCCGGCCGTGCGCGAGATCGCATGGACTGTGCCGTGAACCGATGCCTGCGCTCCTTGCTCTCCGGATAACTCAAAACCCATATATGAATCCATATACGTAGGTACTCCGTACACCGAACAGCAACTGACAACCTGACCGTTTCCCCGCCATTTTTGTGGTGCGGGGGACCTCTGTTGTGCCGTCCAGCCGTCGGCATGGTCCTTGCACGATCTGCTCCGGGAGATCCAGATGGTACCATCTCCGCGGGACCCTCCACCGATCCCGACGTCATTGGAACAGAACGATGCAGGTTCGGTGGCCGCAAATGCCCCTATGGGCGTACACCATGGATGTCGAACTCCTCCCATACTAGAGCATACCCAAAGGACTTCCAATCCCTCAAAAATGTGACGTTCTTTCGTGTTCGCGGGCGTTTGAACGGCTCCGAGCTTGAACGTCGTCCGAGGAAAAAGCCCTTTTTGAGGGTTGGTGATCCCCGTTCGCATTTCAAGCCGCATCGCATATTACCTCCCAACCAGCGGCAGCCGTGCGTTGAAGTTAGGTAATAGCGGGCCACCCACAACCAAAGCCGCTCGAGAAACACGTCTGCAGAGACCTGCAGAACCTCTTTGTGGGGAGACGCATGGCGACGGGTGCTCGCACCATCTCGAGCAAAATTGCCAGAGCATCATGCCATCCTAGGGAGATTCCGTTTTCCGTCCGTTTTGCGGTTTGACCTTCCCGTTCCTCACCCATAGAAACCCCCTTCCCCTTGCCAAACATTACCATACCATTACTGATTTTTTTCCAGTGCCAAACCGCATCGGAAAGTTACGGCTCCGAGAACGGATCCATCCACGATCGTCAGGGGTCTCCTCGCCCCGTCGCGGGCGGGTCCCACCGACGGCGGCCGTGGAAGGACAAGCCTCGACCTCAGGTCGTAAGCGAGGGGAATTGGTGCGACAATACGTACACCCCCGGTACAGTAAGCGGAACTCGAGTCGGCGGAACCGGGTGTCGCTGAAGATGCCGAGTTATTTGCTCCGTAGTCCATACTACCCGCGATTCATTGACGCTAGCCGAGCGACACCGAGAAGCCTCCGAAAACGAACGAGCAGTCTCCGTTCCGCCCAATTCCGAATACCACCCACAAACGGTGGCAAACAGAGCAGACGGGAGCTTGGGGAGGCAAGGGAGGCACGGAGGATAGCGAGAGGATGGTTGCAGAGATGCCGGCCATCGCCTGGCTTGTTCGAAGTCGATTACTCCCCCTCCGGCCGTCGTCCTGTGCGATCGTGAAACCCCACCACGTACCAGGAGTGCCGGCAAAGCAACACCAGCAGTGATTGGCGAGACCGGCAACGCTATCCATGACCATTTTCAAATGTCCCCGGAACTGATATGGTTGTTAAATTTCCTTCTTTGCTAGGGATCTCCAAAGCGCTAATGGAAGCCACCAACGATCCTTCAGCACGTTGGCCGAGAAGGGGTTGAAGTGCGCCTTCTCGAGACTGGCTAAGAACTCGGCAGCAGGGACGGCCTCCAAGAACACACCGAATGCTCGCAGGAGGTCGGCACGTACTCCTTCGTCCAGGTTCTCGTCGGCGTAAATGTGGCCTGCCTCCCCTTCGTGTTCGAAGGCATGGCCTGGTCCAAGGCCGGCTTTCAGACTTCTGAACATGTCCCGCGCTGTTTCGATGTGACCATGCGCGCGCGTTGCGACCTCAAACACGGCATCTTCTAGTCCTGGCGCTTCGGGGCCCTGTCGAAATACGGCCTCCTCACTTAGGCCCGCCGAAGTCATCACATCGAGGGGGAGGAGGACGGCATGGCTGTTCCCACCTCCTCCGCCGGTCCCGGGGTTCTTCGCGGCCTTGCGCCACCCTGCAAGAGCCGGTATACCCTTGAGTACCGCGGCAATGCCACACGCTTTGCCAATATGGCTGGCCAAGTGGTCCAGGTGTACTGAGCGGGCCGAGGTCGAGGCCAATGTCATGTATATCAACGCCGAGTACGTGGTCTCGGCATATTCCTCCATCGCCTCGATTGTCGGAAACGGGCGGTTACCAAAGTGTCTTTCTCGCGTACCGATGAAACGTAGCAGCCAAAACTTGATCGAGTTCGCAGTGGTATCCTCGCCGCTCGACCGCAGATTCGTTATGGCCTCGTGGAGCAGAATCGAGATAGGTTCTCGACGGGGCCGCCCGGCAAAGGTCTCCTTGACGGCATCCCGCCAAAATTGCAGTCTCAAGCTTCCAATGGTCGGGTTAGAGACGGTCTCTGGCAGCCGCGCAAGTTCGAGGTTCAAAGTTCGCAGCGCATCGTATGTGTCGCGGGCAGACGACGGGATAAACCGTCGGATGAGATACGACTCGTAGTCTCCCTCTCTGTATCAGGTCAGCGCCTCGAGCGCTGAGACAGAGTAGAGAGTAGTACTTTAGTTGATTGACGCAATATTGTCGTGCTCGCTCAACGTTGGCCTGGGTGGACATGGTCCTCCGGAATGATCGTACTCTCCATCGTGAGGATAGGCCCACAGACTGGGTACAGGAGCCACGAAGCATTTGAACGATTGCAAATCAGAACTTCAAGGATAGTACCATCTTGAAAAAATGTGTGTTCAAGCAGTCACTGGAGGACTTTCGAATTGACAAACGGACGAATGCATGAGGGTCGAGGTTGAAGGGAGCTACGGAGTAGCAAGCTAGGTCCTAAGACCGAGAACTTCTGAGCTGTCCGGCGCAGCCTCGGCTTGCCTTGGGAGGCAGGGGGCGCTCGGGCGATCTGAGAAACCGGGCTAAATTTATCAGTCGCCCGCCGCAGCGAACCCCTAAATTGCGCGGTCACCTGACAGCGCTACAGAGCATTTCGCGTTCAAGTTTGTGAGGCGCGTCTCGCTTTCTCGAACGCGCCACCTCCGTCCTCCCCCACCGCGGTCACGACAACCTTGCGCATTCCGCAACATGGCCTCACCGGAGCCTGGGGAGGCCTCAAAAAAAAAGAGGCGATTCTTCGCAGAAAGAGAAGTGGAATTGACGGACGGCCATAGTCCCGAACCGGAACGGACGACCCTGCCGCACTCACCGAAGCGACGCCAGATCGAGGGGTTCCCAGCGGAGCCATCATCGAAACATGCATCTGCGCAGTCGAGCAACGGATTCTCTCCCGAGCCATACAACTCACCGCACAGGACTTTGGACGTTGCCTCCCACCACAACACCGATCTTTCATCGATTGCCGGGTCACCCAAGCCTTCACCGGCCGGGCCTTCGTTCGATCGAGCAACCTTCGAAGCCTTTGTTGGTACCAAGGTGGACGACGATGTCCTCAAAGTTATATATGACAACTGCGGCGGTAGTGTTGAGAGAGCCGTCAACATGTATCTGGACGGAACTTGGAGGAGTTTGAAAAAGAAGCCGGCCACGGTTCGGCCGACGAAGGCTGCCCACCCGTCTGGCCATACCCTGGAGCGGTCTCGGTCCTCACCATCCAAGTCCGAGGCGCCCCCACGGCGGCCGCAACGCGAACCAATGCCCGAATCACGGTACATTGGAGCCCTCGGCGTTGCTGGATGGGCGACGAGGAGCGGTGCGGGCCTGTTGAAATCCGGCGACGTCATCAGAATCGAGCGGCAGAAGGTACAAGCCCCTAGCTTCTCATCCAAGACCAAGACGAACACGAAGACCAGTGCTGCCGCCCTACCTCGTGGATCAAGCTCGAAACGTGTCGATGTCGTGGTGCGGTTTACCGACAATAGCGGTGCGGAGATAGGGCGACTGGAGAAAGAGGCGGCAAACTGGGTGTCGACACTGATAGACCAGAAGGTGTGCAAATTCGAGGGGACTTGCGTTTGGGCCCCCGACGTTCTGCGTACCAACGACACGGTCTATCTGCAGCTGAGGTGCTCGATGAAGAGGTCGGCATTCGCAAACCGGGCCTTCAAGGGCGGCGAAGACCGCAACAGAGGCATTTTTGAAGAACGCGAATCCTCGGAGGAGCGAGACTTGCGACTACGGCAGGTCGCGCTAGTGAGACTGTTCCAAGAGCTCAATCTGTTCCCGACGAAGGCCAGTGCTGCCTCTTCCAAACACGGCCGGCAGGGTTTGTTGGACGCCGCGGAGATGGCAGAGAAAAAGGAAAAGGATATGCCCAAACCTGCGAATCGGTGAGTATGAATCACGGAACGAACCACGCCGGTTGCTGACGACCGCTGCAGCGACAACGTTGGATCATCTCCCCCATCAGATGACGCAGAAGACGGGGAGGAGCTCGCCCAGGACCAACTCGATGCGCTCTATCGAAAGGCTCAATCTTTTGACTTCAGCACCCCGGAGGCGGAACCCACGGACACGTTCGCCATGACCCTCCGCCCGTACCAGAAGCAGTGTCTGCACTGGATGATTTCAAAAGAGAAGGACGAGAGACTCGACGACCGTGAGGCCTCCATGCACCCGCTCTGGGAGGAGTATGTATGGCCGACGAAAGACTTCGAGGACAAGGAGGTCCAGCAATGCCCCGATCAACCCAGCTTCTATGTCAACCCGTACTCAGGCGAGCTCTCATTGGACTTCCCAGCCCAGGAGCAACATTGCCTCGGCGGTATCCTCGCCGATGAGATGGGACTGGGCAAGACGATACAGATGCTCAGCTTGATTCACTCACACAAATCAGCTGTCGCTTCGGGAAGCCGTTTGACGGCGAACCTCTCTAGCGTCAACGACTTACAACGGCTTGCCTCGAGCCTCGGCGACATGGCATCAGCACCATATACGACGCTGGTGATCGCTCCAATGTCATTGTTGGCTCAGTGGCAGGGCGAGGCAGAAAGCGCTTCCGTTGAGGGGACTCTCAAGTCGATGGTATACTACGGGGCAGACAAAGTAGGAAATCTCCAAACGCTCTGTTCCGAAGCCAACGCAGCATCCGCCCCGGACGTTATCATTACCAGCTATGGCATTGTCTTATCCGAGTTCAGTCAAATCATCTCCAAGGGCGGAGACAAGAAGGGACACAAGGGCCTCTTTTCCTTGAATTTCTTCCGGATTATCCTCGACGAAGCTCATACCATCAAGAATCGGCAGTCCAAAACGGCGAAGGCTTGCTACGCCTTGGAAGCAAAACATCGCTGGGTGCTGACGGGGACCCCCATTGTCAACCGCCTCGAGGACCTTTTCAGCTTGGTCCGGTTCCTCAAGGTGGAACCATGGAACAATTTCTCCTTCTGGAAAACCTTCATCACGGTACCATTCGAGTCGAAGGATTTCGTCCGGGCTTTGGACGTGGTGCAGACGGTGCTGGAGCCGCTTGTAATGAGGCGGACCAAGGACATGAAAACACCCGACGGCCGTCCGTAAGTTCCATCCGCTAGCCCTAGGTGTGCCCCAATGGATGCGTCGCTCACATTATGCAGACTCGTTGCCCTACCTCCCAAGCACGTTGAAATTGTTGATGTCGAGCTGTCGGAGACAGAACGAGCAGTCTATGAGTACATCTATACCCGCGCAAAGAGCACGTTTCTGGACAACGTGAAGGCGGGCACGGTGATGAAGGCTTTCACCAGCATCTTTGCTCACATCCTTCGGCTTCGCCAATCGTGCTGCCACCCTACCTTGGTGCGAAACCCAGATATTCTAGCAGACGAGGAAGAGGCCGCCGCCGCCGCCGATGCGGCCGCCGGCCTGGCCGACGATATGGACCTGGGCTCCCTAATCGAACGCTTCACCGCAATCACCGACGACCCGAGCGACTCCAACGCCTTTGGAGCCCACGTTCTGGCTCAGGTCCGGGACGAAGCCGTAAACGAATGTCCGATTTGCGCGGAAGAACCAATGGTCGAACAAACCGTCACCGGCTGCTGGCACTCGACTTGCAAAAAGTGCATCCAGGATTATATCAAGCACGAGACAGACCGTCACACCGTCCCACGATGCGTCAGCTGTCGTGAGCCCATCGATCTGAGAAATCTTTTCGAGGTCGTCCGTCACGAAGACGAACCGACGGCGGGAGAACAACCTCGTGTTAGCCTGCAGCGGTTGGGAGCCGGGAGCTCGTCGGCCAAGATCGTTGCCCTAACGCAGCACCTGCAACTTCTCAGAAAGGAGCATCCCGCGATGAAATCTGTCATTTTCAGCCAATTCACCTCCTTCTTGTCCCTCATCGAGCCGGCACTGGTCAAGATCAACGTGTCCTTTCTCCGATTGGATGGGTCGATGGCCCAGAAGGCCAGAGCGGCGGTGCTTGAGGAATTTCGTCATTCCAAGGGATTCACCGTCTTGCTTATCAGCCTGCGGGCCGGGGGCGTCGGCTTGAACTTGACGACGGCGAACCGAGTCTTCATGATGGACCCCTGGTGGAGCTTTGCAGTCGAGGCGCAGGCTATCGATCGGGTTCACCGCATGGGCCAGGAACAGGAGGTCAAGGTGTATCGCTTCATTGTGAATGGGAGCGTGGAGCAACGCATGCTGCGCATACAGGAGCGGAAGAAGTTTATGTGAGTCTGCCTGCGCCGCTGGCTGAAACGTGAGACTGACGGTGACATAGCGCCAGCTCACTAGGAATGATGACGGATGAGGAGAGAAAACTACAGCGCATCGAGGACATCAAGGAGCTGCTGAGCTGAATCAAGCGCAGTCTTGATTGGAGTGCTGAACATGCTGGTCCTGGAGGGCTGGGCTTCGTCCCTTGGTCATTTTGAAGCTCCTTCGCCGATATCGATATATGGGACTGTCCTACTGTAGCTACATATGCACGCACCTCCTGTAAGTTACGGCCGGTTGGGCACTAGAATACCTCAGGAGGGGGATGGCCTTCCTCGTCGAGTTCAACCGCGATCTCCCAACCCCAAACCAGCACTAGAAGTCAAATCGGGTCGCTGCATTCCCTGGTGGGCTGAGTGGGCTGAGTAAGGTAAGAAGATGCCCTTCAAAATGGTGCGGCGGCCTCGGTCACCGACGGATAGCCGCGTTCAGCGTCGTGGATGGTGTGCTGGCTGGCGGTTACACCACCAACTTTAGTTTGAACAAAACATAACGTGTTTTTTTTTTCGCTCAGACAGGGGTTATAATGGCGGTGAGAGACCACCCTGTTCGTGGCTACTTGGAGTCGCGCGAGGTGATATGGGGAGAGATTTGAGTTGGGAATGGAGCCATATTTCTGGTTTACAACCCGGGTGTGGAAAACG
>Ga0247777_1000300_pt1 | contig 13379 bp, 17 predicted proteins | sample UWRJL154409C5_FD_179937 | JGI IMG/M metagenome (GOLD analysis project Ga0247777, IMG submission 179937) | Plant litter microbial communities from Arlington Agricultural Research Station in Wisconsin, United States - UWRJ-L154-409C-5 | ecosystem: Environmental > Terrestrial > Plant litter >...
GTAACAGTACGAGTACCGCCCTCTTGCAGGTCCCGGCCGACAGGGGTCGTCGATCAAACCCCCAGTACTTGCGTCGCGCCCCCAGCAGCGTGAGCCGAAGTCGTCTGGCGGAGTTCCTCGTCCCGCGACGGCGACCGAGGATCGGCGCTTGCCGGCATCCTGTACCGTACCCGTCCTTGTCCGTATATCACAAGCAGGAATCGAATGGGTTTCAACAGCCGAATGTCCCGGCGCCGGTACCGCACCGAGCGCACCTCGAGCCCTGGGAGCCTCTGGGCGGTGAGGCGGCGTAACCATCTTACCCCGTATTGACTCGGTATTTACTCGCAGAGGGCTCCTCGCGGCTGGGACAATGGATCGCAAGAGCGCAGTTTTAGCCGCACCGTGCGGTTCATTCCCGCCCCTATTTGTCCCCTCCATGTCAAGCCCATTGGCTTGGCCTGATCCCGACACGACGTCGTCGAAATTGAGCCCCCGTCCTACTATTGAACGCCCTCACTTGCCTGCTGGGACGCAGGGGTCGCGGCCACGCGGGAAATCGGGGGGAGATCATCAACCCTTGACGGAGTCGACGCTACTGTACATAGTACTGTGTACTGTAACTTAGCAGCTGCTTCCTTTTCGGGTAAGTGAGCCGTCGGGCCTGCGAGGCTGCCTTGATCGGGTTTGACACTTCGCCGCCCGATCACCCACTGAGTTACAACGCGACACCGAACGAGCAACCTTCGTTGAAGGTTCGGACGATCCCGCCCCGGCGCCACCGGACTGTCCTCTTCTCCACGCGCACGCAGCCACCAGACCCCCCTCGGGACTCTGGTCCGCAGAGCCTCGTCTGTCGCGCCCCCTCGACATGGAAGAGCTTTCCTCCTGTCGTCATGCGATGTCCGTCATGGTTGGCGAAGAGAGCGTCGCCCGGGCGCCTGTCCGCATCGTGAGACGGGCCGCGACCAGGTCGTCCGTTCTTCGAACCCCTGAGGCGCCCACCGTCAGTTCCACCTTGGAGCACGTCGGCGCCCTCGAAACGCCAGTGGGCCAACACAGCAAAAGTCGCGAAATTTCATTCTGGCTCCTTTCTCTCTCACGGGCCTCGTCATGCCTCGACGCCCCCCGTTGCGAGAGGACGGTGGCGTCGCCTCGCCCGATGCCCGCCCCTCCCGAGGGCTGAAGCCCCGTTCGGGCGGGAACCTGGTGGCGCACCGCCTTCTCGCCGGCTCGGGTCCACCAGACATCGCCTTCTCCTTCCGCAGAGATACTGTCCGAGGACACAAACGAATGACGCTCTGCACTGCAGGGACGTGCATTGCGCTGCGTCTGGTAACGGACAGAGGCCGCGGAACCCACCGTGGCTCTTTGGGCGTCTATAACCTTTTCCCCGGCGGCCTGGCTGATTCCGGACGGTGAGTATTTACGCCGTAAATGTTACTCGTACGGGGGCATGTAAAGTTACGCTCTTCCTCTGCTCGTGTGTGCACCCCTGAGACGATAACCCTTTCTCCCTTCCCCCCGAGACCGCCACCCGTGGCGCTCACCCTCGACGACTCAAAACTTTGGCCCCAGTTTGTTCCTTTCCTCGCGAAAGCTCAATAGGTCGCCTTCGAGTGCGGCGTATCTCTCCCGCGCGTCCTTCCGGTACACGCTGTCCCTATTCGGGTAGAAGGCCTCAAACTGTGGCTTGCCGTCGACGAGCGCAACAAAGTCGCGTTTGCTGGCCGTGTAAATGTGCACGTCGGGCGAGATCTCCCAGGCACGGTCGAGCGTGCCCACACGGATGAACTTGAGGACGGGCCCGGCGCCGGCGTAGTGACTCCACAGGGCCGTGGCGCAGGTCGGGCAGCGGGCCACGACGTGACCGAAGCCCGACTCGGACGGGTTCCGGATCAGAACCGGCGCGACCATCTCGGCACCCACGGGCGCCAGCGGGGGGCCGCACGCCCGCTGCTCCGCCGGCCGCGCCGCGCAGGCGGGCGACGTGATCCTGACGGGACTCAGGGAGGTAACGCGGGCGCTCTCGATCAGCGCGTTGATGGCGAAGGCGGTGCCCGTCTCTCGCTGGCAGACGGTGCAATGGCAGCCGTGGACGATGAGGGGCATCGTCTCGAGCCGGTAGCGTGTCTGGCCGCATGCGCAGCCGCCCTCAAGAGGAAAGAGGGACGGCTTCGCTGAGTAATGCGCCGGCGGCGGGGGAGATGCGCCTTCGATGGTCATCTCGCCGCCTTCGGAGTGTAGGTTGGGTGGCCGAGGAATAGCGGCAGTGATCAGGGAGAGGGTGGAACGGGCGACACCGCGGGAGGGGGGCCCTCAAGGCTGCTCTTAAACCCCACGATGGTTTGTATTGTCGTCGACGAGTTCGTACACAGTAGCCCGAGGCGTCGGCAAGGGAGTACGGATCGCAGGCGTAGCGTAAAAAAAAAATCCCAATAGTTTCGCGTCCCCGGTCCCTCAGGTTGCGTGCCACCAGAAGGGCGTGCGTATGTCCCTGGTAAGGCGTGTCTCCAGGGTGGACGGCAAAAGGCATTAGAACCTCGGCTGTGTGAACGGGGCCACCCATTTGGGAGATGCGAGGTCGAGAACATGCTTGCTCGCATACGAAGTAGTAGTACGAGGTACGGAGTACGGGTGTGCCGATATCCGTGGTTTACGGCCTAGTGTGTGACGTAGGTATCTGAGGTATGTACAATAGAAAGGCAAGCAGGAGGAGAGGCAAAACAGATACGACGGTACGGGGTACTCCATAGCGTGCGCAATACTAACGTCGTTCCAGGCCCTTTGCAAAAAGCCAACGCTGCACCGTTCCTGTATTTTCCGACCCAGAGACACCGAACATTCATGGTCCCATGGTCGAATGCACCACAACGCCGCGACAAACCAAGACGACCCGACACCTCCTTGGGTGCTGATGCCCGCTCGCTTACAGAACGGTTCCCACCCATCCCCAACTCCGGACACCGTGCTGTGCGAAACTGTACCCTGGTCCTCCCCGTCCCAGAATGCTCCCTAAGGCGTCATCCCCCCCTGAGCCTCCCCCTCTCGGTCCTTCACACGAATGCCAATCGCGTCCCCCATCAGGGCGGCCATCTCCCGGTTGCGTAACTTAGCGTAGTCGGGCCGTGCGCAGTCGTCGCCGACGAGGCGTCGTCCCATCTCCCCCAGCAGCGTCATGTGGAGCCCGTCCGGCATCGAAGTTTCCCTAGCCTCCCAGAGGCGCATTTCGGCGCGGGCCAGCAGCATGCCCACCTCGGCGAGTTTGTGCTCCCTCCAGCTGCCGCGAACGAAGCCGTACAGAACCAGGGAACCGCGGCGGAGAATGGCCTCCTTGAACGCCACCGACGCGGCGGCCACCTCGGCCGGGTCCGCGGGGTGAGCGGACCCGCGGATCCTGTACCGCAGGTAACCGCACTGGGCCGCCTGGAGGAGGAAGGCGAGGGAGACGAGATCCAACGTGGGCATGCTCCGGATGTGGAGAACCTGCGCCGCTCTTGTCCGGGCGTAGTCGGCGGGGTGCGTCACGTCCTCGTCTGCACCGTCCTGACCCACGCTGGGACCTGATTCCAAGACGGCAAGGCCAAGGTCGCCCAGCTCGTCGGTGGCATAGAGCGCCCGCTTGAATCGGTATCGGAGCTCCCCGAGTTGCGCAGGGGTGAGGTTCAGGCGCTCGGGAACATCGGTGTCCAGAAAGCCGCCGCTGACCAAGGCGTCCATCCGTCTGCTGCGAATCTCAAACTCTCGGATTCCAGCAAAGCTGGGACCGCGTATCGTGCCAAAACGTCCCTCCGCGGTCCCCCGGATGACACCTCGCCGGCCGGCGCCGGCGAGAAAGCCCTTGGCGATCGAAACGACGATGGATCGCTCGTGGTACCGGATGACAGAGAAGACCGTCTGAAAGGAGGTCAGCAACCACATCCAGCCCCTGACTCGCCGAAACGTGCCTTGCTTGTGCGCATCAGCGCCGAAATAGTCTTCAAATCCGCCCACTCGACGACGAGAAGGAGTATAAAGGAGCGAAGAAGCATCGGGACGGGCGGCGAGCCCATCTCGCAGGGGAGCGACGGGTTCCCCCGAAAGCAAAGCATACCAAAGGGAATGCTCGGCTCGAGCTACAGTAACCGTGGCAGTAAAGTATGGCTCGGGATGGATGATGGCTGCGGAGCGACGGGCAAGATCGAGCTAGAAAACCACTGAATGGAACCTGGAAGGCTGGCGTGTGTAGAGACAGCGTTCAGACGGTCGCTGCGGTGACGCGGCAACCTCGTGACGCAGTCACTTGTGACGCGGCGAGCTCGGATTGAATGACAAGCAGTGAACGGCGGCAGTGGCAGCCGACGCCGGTTCTCTTCTCCCGCCTTGAAGCCCCCCAACCCCGAGGGGGTGCGCCTGACTGGGCGGCCTGGGTGCTTGCACCGCGGGGGAGAGCAGCAGCGAACGACGCCAATGGAAGTGGCCTGGATGCCCGGCGTTCCCTCTCCTTTCCACGGGTATGACGTCCCCTGGTGTCATGATGCTCGGCCTCGCCGTTTCTACCCACTCACCTTGTTACTTCTGGACATCCTCCTGAGCCAGACAGGTGCCTGTTGATATGAAAATGCCTTCCATCCACGACCCGACACCCGTTGCGGGCGGCTGCGAGGCAGAATATGTCATTGGGGTTTCTCCTATATATCGCAGAAATCGTCCCAGGGAGCGAGCGGTACCTCGTTGGGTCGCTGCGGCTTCGGCATCGGACTCGAAACCGCTACGCGCTCCCCTGCACGAAACGCTCCTGCATATCGACGCGCTTCCCGCCCAACGCTCGAACTTTAGTCGCCAGCGCCTTGTCCTTGTCGAGTTCGGCGATATCGTCGCTGCCGCCGATGCTCTTCCCGTTCACCATAATGTTCGGCACCGTCTTGCGACCCGTCACGTCGCCAAGGCGAGCCTGTAGCTGCGACCCCAGGGGGTGTGTGTCGAGTTCGACCACGTAGGGGGGCGGGTCGATGACGTACTTCTCCAGTAGGAGGCCCTTGGCTCTCTTAGAGTAGGGGCAGTATGTCTTCGAGAAGATGATGACTGCGCAAGTAGTCAATTAGCTGCGGATGGCCTCTCGGTGGGCGAGCTTCGCGGACCACTCACCAGGTGACTTCTTCAGGATCCTCTCCAATTCCTGCTCGACGGCATGATCCTCGTCCGTTTCGACGTCGTCTCCTGTGCTGCTTCCACTCGCCTTCTTCTGTTGGCCGCCGGCCGAGCTCCCAACACCGACGATGGAGGAGGGGGCGTCCGGCTTGTTGGGCGACTTGGCGTTGGCGCGGTCCTTGGCCTGCTGCTCGGCTGCCCTGAGGCGCCCGGCCATCTCCTTGGCCAGAATCTCGTCATCCTCGTCCACGTCACCGTCGGCATCCTTGTCGATGGGTATCTGGCCCCTAGCCTTGCCCGACGACACGTCGACGACGACGCGGCTACGGCTCTTGTCGAGCGCCTCCTTCGTCTTGTGATAGAAATCTTGGAGGGTCCGCGTGTCCGGAGGTTGGGACTGTCGTAGGTGCGACGTGTAGACCAGCAGGGAGACGATGAAGGCCATCATGACCAGGAAAAGAGTCTTGACCCGTCGCGCCATTTTCACCGTTGCTGTGCGGGAGACGACCCGGCGCGAGAGCGCGATGGGAACCTGGCGGTTGGACGGCCCCGTCACCAATCTGGCGCTGCGGCTTGGTGCTTCAAACGAGTGCGTCTCTGCTGCAACACATGTCGGCGGGTGGGGGGAAGGAAGCCGTCCCTCAGCAGGCGAAGGCGAGGGCGAGAGGGTTATACGGAGTACGAGGCCGGGTCTCGAGGCGTCCAGGTGCTGAGGAGGGAGGGAGGGAGACGGACTGAACCGAAGGAAGTGGCGGATCTTTCAGGAGGAGGCGTGGATTGGCGCTAGCCGCCGCTGCGCACCAATCCCAGCCTCGTCGGGACGCAGCCGCGGCTTGTGACGGTGCTTCGGGCAGGCTCACGCGTTTGTGCCTGGCGAAGCGTACTTACCTATCCATACATACACAAGCCGCATAACCCCCCGGGGTGGAAGGGCTTCATGAATCACGAACAAACAAACAAACAAACAAACAAGCCTGGCGAAGGGTGTAAAATTACCGAGCAAGCCTAGGTAAATTTACTTAACCCCCCGCCACCTCTACCCAGGCCGGTATTCGTACGAAGGACAGAGGAGCATCATATAGCACACACACTTGGGCACCTTGTACTTTCGACTTGAACTCAGATTGAGACTGGATGCGGGACCGAGCAGCCCAGCTAACCTCGGGAATATCTCCCGATACACCGTCCGAGGAAGCCCAAGGAAACTTGGCCCGCTTCTTGAAGTTGCCCTCGCCCGCGCAAGCTCATGGCATCGGCTTCACTGCGGAGAGGTCCCTCATGAACCCACCTATTCCGAAGCTACTCGCTGCGTAGCCAGGCGGCCCTGTGCGAACCGGGCAAGCCGTTGGCATCCTCCTGCTGCTGCTTCCGCGTCCGGATTCTTGACAGGCAGGGGCTCCTTTGTCTACCGCTAAGCGAGCTGCCAAGGCTGCCTAGCTCGCCCAGGTTCCTCACGACCGCCGTTGCCACACACGCATACTACAACTTACTTCGGCTCCAGGTCCGCCTTCAAAATGTCGACCGCAAGACCGGCGAGTCTCGCCATGGGCTCCAGCGCCCTCTCTCGAAAGAAGAACGAAGCAGCTGGATGCTCGTGGTTTCTGATCCATTCGTGCAAGATCCCGGATTCCGTCTTTCGAGCCTCCAGGCTCTCGATGTCCCTGAGCATCTCACGACTGTCGTTCAGGATGTCCCACTCGGCCGAATGACCTCGCGGCCCGTAGTGGAGCACCAGGAGCAGGATGCTCTGGTACAGCGAGCCCTCGTCCGTTTTCTCCAAGGCGGCGACGACCCCCGGGTGGACCCGGGCGTAGCCCTTCGCAGACGGCATCGCCGTGTTCGTGAGCGTCTTGGCGATCATGAGAAGGCCCTTCAACCGCCAGGGTGCGAAAGGGGCAACGTATTTGAAGGGGTCGCTGTGGATCGCCACAAAACATTCCACACAAAGGGCGTGGAGGTAGTTGTGCTGCTCGACATAATAGTTGATAGCCCCCTGGAAGATCTGAGCCAACGGCTCGGCGGCCCACATCCTGGCGCGGACCAGAGGCTGGCAGAAGCTCCACTGACTCCGCAGTCTTGCCAGCCGCTCTTCGGGCGTGACTCGTGCCTCGGGGGCACAGGCGGCGTAGATCTTGTCTATTTGCGCCCGGAAGGCGGGATCCCGCGATGTCTCGACGTCGATGTCAGGCTTGAGCAGTATCTGCGGGTCGGGTACAAAGCTGAGCGAGTTCAAGGGTACCAGCGGCGAGGTCTGGGCAACCTGATACACATCCAGGTCTGAGTCGCATCGTGGACAAGTACACGCAAAGTGATACAATTCGAGCCCGTGCTGGCGGTATATTTTTGGCTTCGTAAAGTCTGTATACTATTAGCTCGCTATTTGGCCCCGGTCCAGGTTGGCCGTTGGCCGGGTGGACTCACCGATGTAAGATATGGTGACCTCGTCACCTTGGTCGACCGGGGCCACCGCTCGCAGGTACGCCCGACGGCCAGAAAAAGCCACCAGTGCCGTCGGGGTACACGAATGATTGACCATGGACAGGGTCGTGTCAAGAAAGGTCCCAGTGTCGCCCGTGTCGCCGTCATTCCTGTCAAAGGAGTTCGTTTGGATCTGCAACGCTTCGTTAGCCTGTAACACAGGCTCGCGGTGACGGGAGGAGGGGGACACACTTTGCACAAGAGCGTAGCCGCGAGATGCAAGTTCTCCTCCGTCGTCTCCCAGGCGGCGTACGTGCAGGCGGCGAGGGCTTGCAGCTCAATGTCCGCCCATATCTTCTTTGCCTTGAAAGCGTCCACATTGCCTTGAAGCCCTCCCACCGCCTGGGCCACCCCTTCCTCGGTCCACCGCATCAGCAGCTGAACGGTGGCGCGGACCGCAGTGGGCAGCCAGTCCTGGCTGACCTTGGACCGCACCCGCTTGAAGGCTCGACACTCGAGCTTGTGGATGCAGGTCCAGTGCGCTTTCTGGCATGCCGCGCTGCAGTACGCCACGGCCCGGCACCCTGCGCATGCTTTGACAGGAAGCCGGGGCTTCAAGCACTGGCTGCACATCGACTTGGTGGTGGGACCCGAAGGGATGACCACAAGGGGTGCGTCGAAGGAAGCCATCTCATCCCCCGGCGTGAAGGCACGCGTGGCATGGAGGGATCGGCCACGGCCTCTCGAGCCATGATGACCCTCCACACGGACACCGGGAGGGGGTTCTAGTAGCGTTGATTGCCGCCCAGACATACTGAGTGGCCCGACTCTGAAATTGACTGCCAGGTTATGAGTTCACCATGGGACGTTGGGAATTGCAGGGGTTACATACCAAGTACCTGTAGATAGGCTCCTTATCTAGGTAGATATATAAGCGGGTAGGTAGGCGAGTGGCTACTCCGTACTCCGTATGGGCTGTACTGACTCGGAACTCGTAGGTTCTACGATGTACAAACCTGAGTGAGTAGGTACGTACTGTAGGTACCTAAGAAACCAGCCTCAGGCTGTGCGGCCGCGACGTGAGCCAGACGGACCGATCCGGACCAATCAACAAAGGGCCAGGGGCAACCTATTCCCGTCCCAAGGCGAGGACCACCCAAGACCGGTCATGTTCGCCACGATCCGCAGCTAATTGTTGCAGCAGCGAGTGCCTTGCACGCCCACAAGATCGAAACTACACGTCTCTACATAAATATGCCGGCCACAAGAAGCGCCCGCCGCCCCGGGAAAGTCCTACAACTCGTCCTTCCCGCCCACGGTCCCACCTTCAGCCACCCGCCGCTCCTTCAACAAAGCCCACAGTACCACACTCCAATGCGACTCATCCCCTTCGTGTTCCCCAGCCAGTCGCTCCATGTGCGCGTCCCAGCAGTCCTCGGAAACCACCGGTGACTTCGAGACCAGGCATCCCGAGCCTGTTCTCGGTTTTTCATGCGGCCAGAGCGAGGTTGTGGCGCCCATCGCTTCATCCAAAAAATTGTCCATGACAAGGTTGGCTGCTCTCCTCTGTGCGGCCTCATGCTCGGGCTGGCTGGACAAGAGGAGTTCCAGGACGTGCCCCATGCCGTCTCTCGACAGGAAATCCTTCTTCACGACATTGCTCTTGAGGAGTCCGTTGATGGCCGAGAGCCGGGCCTTGGCCAGGGCGGGGGCAGTGTCGAGTCTTACGCCTTCTCGCGCGGTGAAGGATCCAAACACTCGCTCTCCCAGAAAGGCATCACCCCTCTTACCCGAACAGGGCGATGTCGTGAGGCTCTCCCAGGACTTGTCCACTGAGCGGAGCGCGGTGGGGTTGTTCTGAAGGGCGGCCGCGACGATGGCAGCTGCTTGCTGGGCACGCGCCATGACGGGGGCTTCATCTGTCCCGACGTCGGAGACATTCCCAGGGCTCATGTGGCAGAGCAGCGCCAGGAGCGCCCCTTCGTCCTCCGCGATCTTCACGCCGTAGTAGATGTCGTGGGCGAACTCGTTGAGATCGTCCAGCGCCTGGTCGAAGCGGGAGGCGTTGGCCCTACCAAAGGAAAAGAGGTGGGGCTGGGGTACGCCCTTTTTCAGAACCGCCAGGGCGTTTTGAAAGGCTGGGGATGCGTCGCCCGGTGGCTTGACGAGGCCGGCGGGTTCGTACAGCGGCGCACCGGAGGGCAGCGGAGACGGACCGGCAGCAGCATCTGGATTCACGACGACAACAGCCCGGTCGGTCGTAAGGCCGGCCACGGCGGCATCGCCTTCGTCGGGGTCGTTGAGCTTGGCCTCCTTTTCTCCCGTCCAGACATTCAGTCGGACGTGCAGGCCGGGGGGGACATCTTGGTCGTCGTGGAGCTTCTGGAAGTCCTTGGTCGGCTGGAAGACCTTTGGGTAGCAGTCGGCGGGGTTGTCCGTGTGGCACACTAGCTCCACATCGTTGTCGGGCGATGCCACGTCCGAGGCCAAAACACGACCGAGGAAGGCGGAGAAGATAACGGCGGCGAGGAGGACACCAACGAAAACGCGCCCCAGTTTCCACGGCAGAACAGCGCAGAAGCGACGCATCTTCGGGGCCGTTTGCTGCTGACGGCTGCTGTGATCGATGTGGTCGGTATGGCCGATCTTCGTAACAGCCAAGACAGAAGTACCGGCCAAGTCAGACGCCTCGGTATTCATGCCCACCATCTAGGGTTGAGAATCAGACGTTCTCGAAGGACCATCTTTTAAGCAGCTGCCCACCGAGGACACGTCAGCGGGAGACGGGGGGTGACTCAGATTCGAGAAGGAGCAGAGGAAATCAGCTTTCGACACATCGCCTATTCCCTTCTCTTATGGTGTCCAGGTCGAAATAGTTGCCAGATCTTGGATGAAAGTTCCTTGACCGAATCGATTTGGCAGCACGCCACTGGTCCACTTTGCCGCAACTGGCCAGCACCGAGAGGAGCTAACCGCGAGAGGCCCGTGCATGCGGCGCTTGGCATCCACCAGACGCCGGTTTCAACATCATCGTTTCTTCGCCGGTAGATCACCGACCGCGAAGGACCCGATTGAGCGAGCACCCCGCCGCCACTCACGATGCTTTCTCTCCGGCGGCAAGCCACGTGTGCCCTCCGGCGATCTCAGGCACGCAGTGCCCCGACGTCGCGATGGTATGCCACGGAAACCAAGGCGCCGGAGGAGGGATTGAACGTACGAACCCCCCTCCCGGATCTGACCTTCTGGCCACCTGGCCACGGTAGAGGCTGACGGCGCTGGACAGCTGGCCTTCTACATCGCGATTGGAGCCATACCCGCTTCGATGCTCGTCTACGGCCTCTCACGCCCCGACAAGAACGGCGACGCGCCAGCCCTCACCAAGTGGATTGCCAGTTGGGCGAACCAGGCCGAGGAGTGGGAAAGGATCAATACAAAGCACACTGCGACGGTTGAACAGGCGGCGCGCGATAAGCATCTCTTCTTCAATGTTGAGGCCAACCCCCATATCGAGCTGAAGTTCCCCGAGTATGCCTTTCCCCGCCTGCAAAACCCCCCGCCCGAGGCATCTTCGGCCGGCCTCGCCTCCCTCCCACTGACTCTTTGGCAGGCAGTTCCAAACTGGCTCTCCGTACAATGTCCCAGCCGGACACTCGGTTAATCTCGAGAAGGTCATGGCCCACTACAAGAAGCAGCATCTAGACGAAGAAGCGCGGAAAGCGAGAATTCCGTCGAAGCGAAAAGAGTCACAAGAGTAGCACCGATCGCCGTGTACCATACACGCACAACTCGTATAAATCACATAGACCGCGGCTACATTTGTAATGGCCCTTCTTGCCGAGTCCAGCCCGGTTTGCTTGCTTGAAACACGGCCGAACACGGCCTTCACTTCCTGTGCACCCCGTGGAGTGGCATAAAACTTCCGGATGGCCTTTCCCACGTCTTTGCGGTTTCTTTTCTTTTGTATCCTCCATCGACCGCGTCGATTGCCTGCTGCCATCCTGCTAGTCAATTGAACCCCTTCCACTCCGCCGGGCCTGCGAGCGAACCGAGGCACGTCGACGGCTGAGCGACGGGCAACCAGCGGCTGTCGTACATCCCGTTCCAACGAGGCACCCACCGCGCCTCCCCTCGCTCCCTCCGCTCCCCCAGAAGGCTCCAGCCACTGTTCTCTCTCTCTCTCTCTCTCGTGCCAGAACCCACCTACCTACCTACTCCTTACGTAGGTACCTCCTCACTACCAGTTACTTGATCACCTACCTCTACCTAAGTTCCCACCGCCCAAATACCGTGCAAGGTACTACCCTGGCTAGGTTGTCTTGCCATTGTCTCTATCCTCTCTGACGGGTCTCACAGCGAGCGTCGAGACGCTTACCTTTGAACCACGGGGGATGCTCGCTCCCCCTACTGTCCCGCGATTTACACCTATCACATGTTGGTTCGCGAAAGTCATGCCGTATCGCTTTGGTCCGACATGGCTGGAGAACCCGATACATCGACGCCCCGAGAACCCGACATCACCGCCACACCCGTCACGACGCTGCCGCCCGGCGGCCAAGCCGGCAAACGCCCAGACAAAGCCTCATCCCTCGGTGCTCAAGCCGGCATCACTCGACTCACGGCCGTTCTCACGCAGGGCTCCAAGACGCCGTTCGAGTCCACGGCTGCTCACCAGGCCACCCTCCAGGTGAAGCTCATCGACGAGAAGATCGGATTCAGGGTGTTTACTCTCCGGGGCTTCACCAAGGGGGAGCAACTGTACCGAGAGCGCATCGCACTGGAAGCAACGCACCATGCGCACCCCAACGGCATGAGGAATGCCTACGAGCGGTCAGTGAAACTTAAGGGTTTGCGATATCCTGGCCATTCCCAAGACAAAGGTGAACGTTGCGTCGGAGCAGAGCGGTTTCGTTCGGACTCGCTGCTCCCGTGAGCTGCCCTGGTCAGACAAACTTGGACACGACGTCGCTCATCCCACTACCTGAACAGGCCAACGCTGACTCCGAGGCTTACCACAGGTATAGGGGCCTCTCGGCTGCGCGCCGGGATGCCATGCACGGCGCATTTCCGGTCTTGGCCGCCGTGAACGGCATCGACGCTCAGACGGCTGCGGCGTTACGGCTGCTCATTCCCTCGCGTCTCATTGGCGCCGCTGCAGTCGACATCGTCGTGACGGCTGACCAGCACGCGCGAATGCGGCCCCGGCAGTCGCGCCACCGTCGATTCCCAGGGCATACGCGCAAGGACGCCAGGAGTAAGACTTTGGAGTGGTTCGCTCGCTACGCCTTCCGCCTGGAGCCCTCCAGCACCATATCGCAGGGCCACAGCCAGGCGGGTGTCTATCTGCTCACCGGGCTCATCAACCATCGCTGTCCCGGCCACTTCAACTGCCGCGTCGCCACCACCGTTGACGAAGTCAAACTGATCGCCGAACGAAACATTGCCTGCGGAGAGGAGCTGACCATAAATTATCAAAAGGATAAGCGGGATTTCTCTTGTCGCGGTCCTTGCTGTCGGCGACGCCACTCCTAGGCCCCGGCTCGTCGGGGGTCGGAGGCGGACGTCCAGGCGGCCGTTGAGCGACACCATGCGATACGGGAGAGGGCGGGCTGACCGAAAAGGGTTGCATAGCAATTATACAACACTGGAAGCGGTAGAGAAATCACATACGAGTAGCGACTACCGAGACGGCATCGCCTCGTCGATGCAGCAAGAATGTCGTTGGTACATAGCCGTCTCCCTCTTCGTTAATTGTCGAAGACAGAGGTGCGCGAACAAGGACTTCCAAGACCCTCTTGGTCACGTTCAATCTCCTGTTCCCCTTGGCAGACGGCAGAGGACGGGCTGCATGTTTG
>Ga0247777_1000301_pt1 | contig 13358 bp, 11 predicted proteins | sample UWRJL154409C5_FD_179937 | JGI IMG/M metagenome (GOLD analysis project Ga0247777, IMG submission 179937) | Plant litter microbial communities from Arlington Agricultural Research Station in Wisconsin, United States - UWRJ-L154-409C-5 | ecosystem: Environmental > Terrestrial > Plant litter >...
TGCGTGCACGACGGCGAGTCGCTTCGCGAGCTCCTCGGGTGGCAGCTCGTTGTGTTCCCAACTGACCAGTCCTCTCTTCATGCCTGAAATAGCCTCTTTTCGGTTCGGCTCAGCGACACGCAGCCCGTTTCGGTCACCAGCAAGGTATCGCCGAACACCATGTACCCCGACAGCGGCAGGTAGGTGTTGGGGTGGCAGATGATCACCATGTCCTTCTTGCACGTGTAGTGGCTGCTCTCGAGAACATGCGGCAACTCATCCGGATAGAGTCCCAGGTTGTGGCCGCGCACGCGCGTGTACTGCGATCCGGTGTATTCACCGTAGCCATGTTTGCGGAAGACATCGTTCTGCACGCGGGCCACATCCGAGATATCTACTCCGGGACGCAGCAGGTCCTGGGCGGCTTGCTGCGCCGCCGCGAAGATGGCGTAGGACTCGAGTTGCTTCTCGGAAGGCGGCCCGATGACGAGCGTGCGACAGATCTGCGCGTAGTAACCATTGATCTGCGGTGTGAGTTCGGTGATCACCGAGTCGCCGGTGCGCAGCTTGCGAGCGGTGGGCGGTTTCATCGCCGTCACTTCCGTGCCTCCCGAAGCCACCAGCATGAAATTGTCCTCGGCGCCGTGCGCCTTGACGTAGCCCTCCACCTCCGCGACCAGTTCGTATTCCGTCATCCCCGCACGGGCCGCGCTCACGAAATGTGCATAACCGCGATCGGCAAGCTGCGCGGCCTTGACGATCCACTCGATCTCTTCCTGGGTTTTGACTCGGCGGATTTCCTCGACATCCGCGGTCGCCGATGCCGGAGCCGCTCCGCAGATTTCTTTCACGGCACGCGCGAAGCGCGCTTCCATCTGTTCGAGGCCGTTGATAGCGACAACCGCCTTACCGGCGTCGTGCAACAGCTGCTTCAGCCCCTCGACGAGCCGGGGCACATAAATCACCGAACCACCAGTCCCCGCCTTCACCGGCTCGACGTCCCAGGGATGGGTCACGACGGCGCGCACTTCGCCGTCTTTGGTCAAAGAGGCGAGCGCTTGCGGACCGGAAAAACATACGCTGACCAGGCAACGGAAATGATCCTTGCGCCACGTGTCGCCGTAGAACAGCAGCACGTCCCAGCCTCGCCGCGCCATCAGCTCGAGAAATTCCTGCTTGCGTTCGGGATTCAACTTCAGCATGGGCCGTTCACCGTGTCGTCGCGCCAGGAAACTTTCCTGAGTTCAGCAGCGGAATGAGTCCACCCGCTTCGAGCATCCCTAGCAGGAACTGCGACGGCGGCGCGCCTTGAAGACGCTTACCGGTGGTGAGGTTCTCGAGCGTCGCTGCCTCGATATCCACGCGAACTTCATCGCCATCGTTGACCAGTGCGTGCACGCCGGTCGCCTCCACCAGCGGCAAACCGATCTCCAGACAATTGCGAAAGAACGTGCGGGAGAACTGCTCTGCGACAACAGCGCCGATGCCCGTGGCCTTGAGCGCCTTGGTGGCGAGAGCGCGGCCCGAGGAGCAACCGAAATTGCGGCCCGCGACCAGGATGTCGCCCGGCCGGACCTTCTTGGGGAATTCGGGATTCAGGGTTTCGAGCACGAAGGCCGCCATTTCTTTCGGCGACTTGAACATGACGTGCGTTGGCGTAAGAGCATCGGTGGGAATGTTGTCGCCGAACTTCCAGCAACGACCTTGATAAATCCAGTTGGTCGACACGTGCCCCTTCCGTCCACATGCGTGGTGCTGCCTTTGACGGCGAGCATTCTCAGGGGCATGCACGCATTCCGTCTATTAGCCCTTGCTTAACGACCCATAGCGGATAGCTATCTCTTTGCGTCACTCCTTGGCACGGCGTGAGGCTTTGCGTCGAGGCAGCAACGGATACCCGAGCGCCGGACAGAGATCGTAGATTTCCTTCTGCAGCACGCGGGCGAGCGCGGAAAGCTGCGCATCCGCACGCATCAAAAAGCCCATCGGCCGCTCGACCGCCGCAGTCGCCACCTGCGCGCGCTGTGACGGCTTCAACACCACTTCCAACAGCTTTCCGGCAATCACCTGATCCTCCACCGAGTCCATGGAAAGAATGCCGATGAATTCGCTGCCAATGGTTGCGGCGTTCAGGTAGATCACCGAATTGCTGGTGATGGTCGTCGCGCGGGGTTCTACGCCACGGCTGTGCGCAAGAACACAGAGTGCGTTGTAGTAAGAAAGGACGTCCACGGAGTAGAGCCAACTGTATTTCGTGAGCTGCTCGATACCCACTGCGCCCACGCGGGCGAGCGGATGGTTCGCATCGACGAACAGGCCGCAACGGTCATAGAACAGCGTCTCGCCCACGAGGTCGGGCTTGCCTACGATGGCATCCAGCGGGGCGATAGCGAAATCCAGCTCTCCGAGCTGCAGTGCTGGCACCAACTCCTCGGCCACTCCGCTCACCACGTTGAGCCGCACCGAATAGCGGCTTTGGGACAACTTCGCGTTGGCCGCAGGAATCACCCTGCCCAGAAAACCCGTACCGCGAGCCACTCCAACCGTGACGTGACCGGTGAAGCCGCCGGAGATGGCCGCACGCTCGTTTTCCAACTGGTGCCATTCCGCCAGGACACGTTTCGCGCGGCGGTAGACGGCGTTACCGAGTTCTGTGGTCGTCACGCCTTTCGTGCCACGGTAGAGCAATGGCTCCCCGAAATGCGCTTCGAGCTGGTGGATGCTCTTGCTCAAACCGGGCTGCGACAGGTTGAGATTCTCGGCCGCTTTGCCGAGGCTGCCGCCCTCGACCACGGCGATGAAACGTTTGAGCTGCGCGAAATCCATGGAAGTCACATCCTTTGGCTATGACATCTGTCGGGCCTGCTATTGGACAGTGAGGTTGGAGTAAACCAGAATCGCCGGCGGGCAGAATGCGAGGTGGGAACATGGCGGCGAACCTGAAACCCGAAAGCACTGATGAGGCGCTCGAAGACCGCATCTCGCGCCTGCTGGTCGGAGCCGTGGACATGCATTGCCACTCCGGTCCGTCCGTGATGGCGCGCGACATCAATCACATCGAGGCCATGCAGGAGGCAGCCGAGGCAGGCTTCCGCGCGATGCTGATCAAGGACCACTACTACTCGGCGACACCCATCACCGAGATGCTCAACCAGGCGTACGGGCATCTGAACGTCACGATGTTCTCCGGCGTACCGCTCAACAATGCGGTGGGCGGCTTCAACAAACACGCGGTCGATCACGGCATCGCGCTCGGCGCCAAGCTCGTGTGGCTGCCGACCTTCTCGTCGAAGAATCACTGCGAATCCCGGTACGGCATCAAGGCCGGTTTCCCACACACCAAGAAAAAGCTGCTGCCCATCGACCAGCTCACGCCGATCGACGCGAATGGCAACGTCAAGGACGAGGTCAAGGAGATCCTCGACCTCATTGCACGGAACAATGTCATTCTCGCCGGCGGTCACTGTCATATCTCGGAGATCTTCCCGGTGTTCGAGGAGGCGAAGCAACGCGGCGTGAAGAAGCTGCTGGTCAACCATCCCAGTTTCATCGTCGATGCTTCGTACGAGGATGTCCGGCAACTCGTGACAATGGACGCCTACATCGAGCATTCGCTGTGCATGTTCATTCCGGTCGCGAAGCGAAAGAGAGATCCGTTCCCTCCCGAGGACCTGGACAAGTTGATCAAGGCCGGCACCGTGGATCGAACCATCCTGGCATCGGACCTCGGTCAGCAGGGCGCCGACCATCCGGTCACCGGCTTCCGCAACGTGATCAGGATCTGTCTGAATCTGGGCTACTCCGACCAGGACATCCACAAGATGGTCTCCCGCAATCCGCTCGAGCTGCTGGGGTTGGAAAACTGACTCGAGTGTCCGCTTACCCTCCTCCCCCGGTCGCCGGGGGAGGAGATAGACACTAACTCTCCTTCTTCAGCTTCCTGAAATGTTCGAGTTGCGCGAGCGCACCCGAACGCAGCAGGCCCTGGTCGTTCGACACCATCAGCGCCGTGACGCCGAGGTCGAGCATTTTTTTCGCATCGTCGGAGGCCATGTTCTGCGTGACGGCGCATAGCGCTTTGCCGCTCTTCAGCACCGCTGCCGCAACGATACGAACGGCTTCCTCCAGCGTCGGCGCTGGCCCCGTCGCATTGCTCAACGACAGACCTAGATCGCCACGCCCGAGAAAGAAACCATCGATTCCCTCCACTGCGACGATCTCATCGATATGCTCGATCGCCTCGCGGTCCTCGATCATTGCAATGACGGTGGTGGCCGCATCGGACGACTCGTAGTGAGCCTCCATCGGCCGGCCGCCGTAGTCGCCGCCGCGACCGACGCCCGAACCGCGCGTACCGCCCTTGTATCGAGCCCATGAAGCAATGAGGCGCGCCTTCTCTGCAGAGGCGACATGAGGAACCATGACGCCGATCGCCCCGTCGTCCAGCGCAGAGAGAATGCTGTTCGCATCCGGCCGCGCGATTCGTACGAGCCCCGCTGTGCCGAAGGCGCGAGCACCGAGGAAACCGACCTCCAGCGATTGCCTTGTCCACGGCGCATGCTCTTCGTCCAGCATGACGAAGTCGTACCCGAGCGAGCCCAGGATCTCGGTGGAATGCGATGTCGGCGTTTTGCAGAACGTGCCGATCAGCAGCTCGCGATCGAGCAGTCTTTTGCGGAAGTCGCGGGGCGCGGGGCGCTGCACTGTGGGCGTCATACGGCGATGGCCTCGATGTCGATCAAAAAAGAAACTGTCGAAGCGCTGATGATATCGACGCTCTGCGACGTTCGCTCTCTCTACAAATATTTTCAACCGCGAATGCTTCGATCGGTCTTTCAATCGTCCGCAATAATCAGCTAGGCTTATCTAAATTAGACCCATCGTTCACGTCTGTCAAAGGAGCAGCTCCATGAGCCGGAAAGTCGTACTGACCTGTGCCGTCACCGGCGGCGGACGCCCGCATCCCCGTCATCCGGCGATCCCGATCACGCCGGCCCAGATCGCGGACAGTTGCCTGGAGGCGGCAAAAGAAGGCGCTTCCGTCGTTCACATCCACGTACGCAATCCCGAGACGGGGATGAGTTCGGACGATCCGCGGCTGTTCGACGAAGTGGTCGATCGCGTGCGCTCCAGCGGCATCGACGTGGTCATCAACCTGACATGCGGCATGGGCGCGCTATTCGTGCCCGATCCCGAAGACGAGTCCCGCCCGGGCCCGTATTCCAAGATCTACCCGGTTCCCCAGCGCATGCGCCACATAGAGCGCAATCTGCCGGAACTCGCGTCGTTCGATATCACCGCCGGCAACCGTCATTATGGCCGCTTCGAAGCGATCTACATGAATACGCCGCACTCCATGCGGCTGATGGCAAAGCGCTTCCGGGAACTGGGAGTGAAGCCCGAGTTGGAAGTGTTCGACGCGGGAAACATCGTCCTCGCCAAGGAGCTGATCGCCGAAGGGCTGATCGACGGCCCACCTTTGTTTCAGATGGTGTTCGGCGTGAAATGGACCGCGCCGAGCGGCATCGAGCCGCTGCTCTATCAGAGAAATCTGCTGCCACCGCACGCCGTCTGGCAAGCGTTCGGCATTGGCACGGAACAGATGCCGATGCTGGCGCACACGGCGTTGCTCGGTGGACACGTGCGTGTCGGGCTGGAGGACAACCTGTATCTCAAGCGCGGAGTCTTTGCCACCAATGGGCAGTTGGTCGAACGCGCTCGCACACTTCTCGAGTGCCTCGATCTAAGCGTCGCGACACCCGAGGAAGCGCGCGAGATCTTTCAGGTGAAGAAGCAGCCGGCTCTTACAGTGCCAAGCCTGGCACGCTAGCCGCGCGGTATGCGACCTGCGATTCGGCGGTCAACGGTATTGACCGCCGGCCATCGAGATCGAGCGCAATTCCCACGGTCCTTACCGCTGCCCAGGGCGCACCCGTTTGCGGATCGAGCAGCCAGTGTGAAGCATGAGTAACTCGATCCGTGCAGCCCGCGAGCGCCGAGCGCACTTCACAACCATCGCCGATCCTGGGCCAGCGAACGTGCACGGCCTGAAACTCGATCAGCGCCGAACCGACTCGCGATGGCCCACCCGGCATCGTGCGCGCGAGCACCTCACGCCACTCACCATTCTTAATATGAGGAATGCTGTCGGCAACACGCCCCATGAATGACGACAGTCGCCAGTTGCCGTGAGCATCGCAGGCATCGGGCATGATCGTGCCGGCCCCTGTCGTGCGCATTCCCAACTCCTGCGCACGCTCCAAGGAAGCCGTAACGTCTACGTTATCGAGCGAAAGACTGCGAGGCTTCGCTTCATCTGGCGATTCACAAAGCAAAGCGCTTGCCGCATGTGTGGCCCGCGCGGGCCATGGCTCGGGCCGGCCGCTGCTACGCTCGACGTAGGCGATCGATAGCCGGAACGTTGCCGCCAACTTTCCGGAGTTCGAGTGATGCAACAGAAACAATACGATTGCTTCGTCATGGCCCCAGCTGAGCACTTGCGCCGTCGCATGCAGGGCCGCGCCGGCACGCGCCTCATGCAGGAAACGCATGTGCTGTGTCCTGACGAATAGATGATGTGTCCCGGTACTCTCATTCACAGTTGCAAGAGCAAGTCGCCGCGCAAGGCCGGCTAGTGCCTGCTCCACACGCACCACGTAGTAACGCGTATTTAGATGGCCGACGTGGTCGCATTCCCATGCGTTGGCGCAACCTCGCCAGACCTCGATGGGTGTTCCGGTCGACGCTTGCGCGCTCATGAATTCCCTACGACGAACAGCGCATCGAGCACGGTCGCTCCCTGCCCTCGCGCATGGAGCCTGACCGGATTCAGATCGGCTTCGACGATCTCGGGATGCTGGAGCAGCAACGTGCCCAGGATTTCAACGACAGTAACAGCGGCATCGACATCCGCAGGCGCCGAGCCACGGTAGCCGTCGAACAACTTTGCACCCTTGAGTGAACGCAGCGCTTGCTCGATCTGCGCACGCCCCACTCCTGCCGGAATGAAGACCACATCCTGTAACAACTCCGTGAGAATGCCGCCGAGCCCGACCATGACGACCGGACCCCAGCCAGCCTCATTTCGCGCACCGATGATGATCTCGATCCCCGCCTCGCTCATGCGTTCCAGCAACATCCCATCGAGCGACACGTCCGTTCGCTCGACCGTCAGCCGCTGTTGCATCGTGACCCAGGCCGCACGCAACGAGGCGCCATCGCGAATATCGAGCGCCACGGCGCCCGCCTCCGATTTGTGCGGCAATTGGCTCGACTGCGCTTTCATCGCAAGGGGGAATCCCAACTCATCCGCAGCCGTTAAAGCATCTTCCAACGACGTGACGAGGCGGCCGGAAGGCATCTTCAAATCGCGACGCGCGAGCAACTGTTTCGCACGATATTCGGGAATCATTCCCGGAGCGAGCGGCGTTTCAACACCGCGAGCAGCAGTCGGTATCGATTCAAACGAACGCGCAAGCTTCTTCACCGCCGCCAACGCCCTGAAAGCTCGTTCGGGGGATCGAAAGAACGGGGTGCCGGTGTTCCTGATCTGCTCCACATAGTGCGGCGGAATTGGACAGTCCTCGCCCAACATGGCGAAGAGCACGCCCTGGTTGTCATCGAGCGAGTTCAGCGCATCGATGATCCGCGGCAGCTTGCGATCGGCCGACTCCGCGCTGGGCAGCGATATCGTGATGACGACGCTGCCGAAGGCTGGGTCACGTGCGATCAGTTCCAGCACCCTGCGGTACATGCCGGTGTCGCTCATTGCCTGTGCGGTCAGGTCGAGCGGATTGCTCGGTGGAGAAAATACCGGTAGCTGGCTCGCGAGCGCCTCGTGTGTCGACGCGGACAACGGCGGCAGCGTAAGACCCAGCGTCTCGCAATAGTCGAGCGCCAGGCCCTTGAAAGCTCCGGATTCGCCAACGATCGCAGTTCCTCCGCGCGCTCGCGGATTCTTCAAACGGATGAGGAGTTCCGGAACGTCGATCAACAATTCGAGACTATCGACGAGGCAAACGCCGCGCGCTGTCACCTGCGCAGCCATGACGGAGTAGTCACCGGACAATGCGCCGGTGTGCGTCTTGGCCGCATCCCGTCCGGCAGCGCTGCGCCCAAGGTGATGCAGGACGATGAACTTGCCGGCTTCGCGCGCGCGCGAGGCGAGTTCCAGGAACTTCGCGGGTCGGCGGATCTGCTCGACCAACATGGCGATCACCCGTGTATGCGGGTCGGCGATGAACTCCTCCAGAAAATCTTCCGCGCCCAACGACGCTTCGTTACCGGTCGACACCGAGTAAGACACACCGATGCCGCGTGCTTGCAAGGCAACTCGAACTGCCGAGGCCATCGCCCCACTTTGCGAAACGACAGCAACACCCGCTGTATCGCCGAACGATTCGAACGGCGCCACGCCGAACATCAGCGGCACGCCCTCGACATAGTTGATCGTTCCAAGACAGTTAGGCCCCTGCAGAGCGATGCCGGCGGCCTGCGCGATTGCAGTGATGCGCTCCTGCTCACGTTTGCCTTCCGCACCCGCCTCGGCAAATCCACCGGCGAGGACAATCAATCCGCCCATCTTTTTTTCGGCGCAGGCGCGTACAGCATCCGCGACATGCGCTTGTGGAATCGCCAGCACCGCGCAGTCGATACCTTCGGGAAGCTCGGAGATGGACCTTACACAGGGTCGCGCGCCGATGCGGTCGTAGCGAGGATTCACCAAGTGCAGCGGCTTGGCGAAGCGGAATCGCTCTAGATTCGCCAGCACGCCGGCGCCGAGCGATCCCGGCGTGGGAGATGCGCCAACGATCGCCACACTGCGAGGGCGCAGAAGCCGACTGATCGACACGGGTTACTCCGGTCGCTTGTAGCCCGACAGCCCCGGGCGATAGCTTTTGTCGTCGAGAAACTGGGTCAGCCCCTGGGTGCGGCCGCGCTCGGGATCGTGGAACTGCGATTCCGCGCTCTTCGCAAACAGATAGTCATTCGACACGTCCCATGGCATCTCCTGCACCATGCGTACGGCCATCTTCGTTCCGCGCATCACCGTCGGGTTCTTCCCGCGCAGAAGCGTCGCAAGTTCGCGAGTGCGAGCCTTCAACTTACTCAGCGGCACAGCCTCGTTGACCAGTCGCATTTCAGCAGCCTTGCGACCGTCGAACGTCTCGCCCGACAAGGCGTAATACATGGCATCCCGATGCGACATGACGGCGGTAATCGCCTTGGTCACCTGCCCTCCCGGGAGAATGCCCCAATTGATTTCCGAGAGTCCGAACCGAGCTTCTTCGGCGGCGATGGCGAGATCGCAGGCGACCAGCGGAGTGAACGCACCGCCAAAGCACCAGCCGTTGACCATTGCGATGGTCGGCTTCGGATAGGACAGCAGCATTTTCCATTGCCACTGCCAAGCCGAGCGCTTGATGCGCATTTTCTGGTGATACGGCAGCGGATCGAGGTCGCGGAAGAACTCCTTGAGATCCATGCCTGCAGAAAACGAATCGCCGGCGCCGGTCAACACCACCACCACGACCCGCTCGTCGATCTCCAGTGCGTCGAGCACTCGCACCATCTCGTCGTTCAATGCCGGACTCATGGCATTGCGCTTGGAGGGCCGATTGAGCGTGACCCAGGCGATACCCTCGTCGATCTCCACCAGGACATTGGCGAGAGGCGGCTGAAAAACGGGCTGCTCGAAGGTAGTCAACGTGTATCCCTCCTGAAGGGGAACCGGGGAACGAACCGATGAGCGCAACGATAAAGCAATCAGCCTGGCTGATCAATTAAAATCAGCCCGGCTGATAATTCAGCATTCGGCGCAGCTCGTGACGAGCAACCGTGCGCGGGCGTTTCCTACTCTTCTTCTGCGTCGGGAATGTCGTGCATGGCCGTGAGCAGCTTCTCCATGAGCGCGCGGTACGTTTCCAGCTCTCCGGGCGCGAAGCAGGAGAAAATATTGGCTTCGACCGCCGTAGCCGCCTTGTCGCAGGCACGCAGTGCGACCCGCCCCGCCTCGGTCATCGAGACCTCGAGGACCCGCAGGTTGCCCTTAGCTAGCTTGCGTTCGATCAGGCCGTCGCTTTCCAGGTTGGCGATCTGTTTGATCATCGTCTGCGGCTTGACGCCGAAGAGGCGCGACAATTCCGCCGAGGAGCGCTTGTTGTCGCCGCGGGATAGCGCCGTCAGGATGCGGAATTGTGTCGTGGTAACTCCCAGGGGCTGCAGCGCAGCCTCCAGGCGCAGGAAGGTTTTGTACTGAACCTGCTTGACGAGATAGAGAGTGCGGGACGCAGCCCGGGTGGCGCCGCTTCGCGTAACTTTCGAGGGTGGCCGCTGTTTTTTCGCCATGCCGGCTATCGTGCTCCAATCGTATCGGGTGATTGGAGCAGTATATAACCCCGGTGCGCGCGCTTACCTATGGATTGGCCTAGGGATTGGCCTGGGGATATGGTCTAGTGCATCGGGGGCGGGAGATGCAGGACGCGCGGCTCTGCATACGATTTGAGTCCCATCAGCCCCATGCCCCGGCCGACGCCGGATTCCTTGAAGCCGCCGAAGGGAATCTCCGGCGTGGAACCGCCGTGAGCATTCACCCAAACCGTGCCGGCCACGAGTCGGCGCGCGATGTCTGCGGCACTTTCCGGATTCCCACTCCATACCGACGCGCCCAGGCCGAAGCGAGTGGCGTTCGCTCGGGTCACCGCTTCCTCGACCTCGGCGAATGCCAGCAACGGCAGTACCGGCCCGAACTGCTCCTCGTCCACGAGTCGCGTGCCTTCGGCGACACCGGTGATGATCGTCGGCGCTATGAAATAGCCAGGCCTGTCCAGCGCCACGCCACCGGCTAACGCATGTCCGCCACGCGCCAGCGCATCTTCGATGAGAGCCAATACGCGCTCGAACTGGGGACGATTCTGAACCGGCCCCAACTCCACTCCAGGCTCCATTCCATCTCCGACTTTCGCCTGGTTCGCGAGCCGCGCCAGGGCCGAACCGAGCCGCTCGAGCAGCGACTCGTGGACCAACACTCGCTTGATGGCCATGCAACGCTGGCCGCTGTTGGCGAATGCGCCCCAGAAAAGTTGGGACGCGATGGTCTCGACGTCGGCATCGGCCAGCACGATAGCGGCATCGTTGCCGCCCAATTCCAGCGAAACCCGCTTGAGATTCGACGCGGCGGCGCTCGCCAGCACGCGCTTGCCCGTGGCGACCGAGCCGACGAAGCCGATCTTGTCGATGCCGGCGTGTTCCGTCATCCAGCGGCCCAGCTCGTTGCCGCCGCTGAGCGTGTTGAACAGTCCTCGCGGCAATGTCCTGCCTGCAATTTCTCCGAGCTTCAGAGTGGCGAGCGGCGTAAACGGCGACGGCTTCAGGATCACGCTGTTGCCGGTCAGCAGCGCCTGCGCGGCAATTTGCACACCCAGCAACAGGGGCGAGTTCCAGGGAGCGATGGCGCCGACCACACCGAGGGGTTGGTAATCAAGTACGACCCGCCCGCGTTCATCGCTGCGTAACGTTTCGGGAGTCAACTCGAACGACAGCAGTCCCTCGATGCGGGCGGCGGTCGCTTCGATCTCGCGGGTCGACGCCGCCAGCGGCTTTCCCTGCTCACGGGTCAACAATTGTGCGAGGTCCTGTGTCTGCGCACGAATGGCTGCTGCGAATCCGGACAGGATCTCCCTGCGCTCCTGCGCTGGAACTGCTCGCCAACCTTCGGACGCGCGTCGCGCCGCTGTCACGGCCAGCTCGAGCTGTTGGAAACTCGCATCCGGCGCCCGGGCGAATGCGCTTGCCGTTGCCGGATTGATGACGTCGAAGAACTCGACGCCCTCGACCGGATCGCCGTCGATCGTGTGGGTGGTGGCAGCTTGCATGGTGCGCAACTGTAAACTTATCAGCCTGGCTGATCAACTACCGTTGACAAACCACCGTCGCCTATATCATCTTAGCTTATATCAGCTCGACTGACCTAAAGATCAGAATAGATCATGAGCGCCGGGGCGAATCGGTGCGCAAAATGCGAAGCTAGCTCCGCATATGCGGAAGGGGGAATGATGCCGACGAAGAAGAACGTTCCTGCGCATGTTTCGTGCAAGGGATTGCAGTTGCGCGAAACGTTGCTCGCCGCGACAGCGATCGCGGCCGACCTTGGCGCAATGTCCGCCCTGGCGCAGGAGGCACCGGAAACGGAACTCACGGAAGTTGTCGTAACCGGCACACGCGCGGCGCGCGACGGCTATGAGGCGCCCAGTCCGACGAACGTCATCAGCGCCGCGGTGATCGATAATCAGGGCGCCACCAGCTTGGGAGAAATTCTCGAACAGACCGGGATGATCAAGGGCACCCGCAATCCGAACTCGAATGCGGTCAACACCGCGAGTCCCGGTCAATGGACCGCGGACTTGCGTGGACTTGGCGGGCAGCGAACCCTCGTCCTCGTCGATAGTTCGCGCATCGTGCCTTTCGCCCCGGCAAGCAACCTCTCCGTCCCGACCACGACCGATCTCAACCTGATCCCGACCCTGATGGTCGAACGCGTTGAAACCGTCACCGGCGGCGCGTCGGCGCAATATGGATCCGACGCCGTTTCCGGTGTCGTGAACATTCTGCTGCGACGTGAATTCGACGGTGTCCGCGTGCGCGCGCAGAGCGGTATATCGGAGGAAGGCGATGCGGAGGAAAAACGCATCGGCGTACTTGCCGGCTGGAATTCAAGCAGCGGTCGCGGGCATTTCGTCTTCAGCGCCGACTGGGTCGACAACGACGGCGTGGGAGATATCTACAGCCGCGACTGGGGCCGTCGCGAAACCATGATCGTCTCGACGCCGGGGAATCCATCGCTGACCTGGGGCAACAACGTCCATACCGCGCTCGGCGTCGGCGGCATCATCAACCAGGGACGCAACGCTGCCAACACCGCCAACGTGGCGTTCTCGTTGACAGGCCAGACCTTCAATCCCGACAACTCGATTCGTCCGTTCCAATACGGCGTTCCGCTCGCGCCCGGCGCCACGTCCAGCACCATGATCGGTGGCGAAGGCGAGTCCATCACCAAGGGCGTCTCCCTGGTGCCCGGGGTCGAGCGAACCTCGAGCTATGCACGTTTCGGCTATGACTTCAGCGACAATCTCTATGGCTATACGTCGCTCGCTTACTCGCAATCTACCGGCTACCTGACAGCGGCCCAGCCGCGCCTGACCGCGACGCAGCTCTTCATTCGAGCCGGCAATCCATTTCTTCCGACTGCAGTCAGCACTGCGATGTCCGCGCAAGGCGTGGGCGGCTTTCGACTGACGCGCCAGGGCAACGACCTCGGCAACAACGAATATGAGGTCGAGAACAAGTCGCCCCGCTTCACGGCGGGGCTGGAGGGTTCGTTA
>Ga0247777_1000302_pt1 | contig 13336 bp, 11 predicted proteins | sample UWRJL154409C5_FD_179937 | JGI IMG/M metagenome (GOLD analysis project Ga0247777, IMG submission 179937) | Plant litter microbial communities from Arlington Agricultural Research Station in Wisconsin, United States - UWRJ-L154-409C-5 | ecosystem: Environmental > Terrestrial > Plant litter >...
TTACCGCCGACGATGTCCGCCGAGCGCAGGAGCACGCGGAAGGCCTCGAGGATGGTCACGGTGCCGCTGCCGTCGTCGTCGGCGCCGGGCGCCGCCAGCACCGACGGCAGCCATAGGTTGATGGAGTCCTGGTGGGCGCCCACGACGACAGTCGAGTTGGACTTGCCCGGGATGCGGGCGATGATGGAGTTCTGGCCCCACGGGTGCGTAAAGTGCTCCGCCTCGACGCCGTGCTTGTCGGCGCCGGCCTCGCGGATGATCGTCTGCACCCGCGACAGCAGCCACTCGGACGACTGCCGGCCGTAGTCGGACTTGTAGTAGCGGGTGTGGAAGCTGGTCAGGTTCTTCAGGTTCGTCTCCAGCTCTGACTTGGTCAGGTTCTGCAGCAGCGGCTCGAGGTCGTCCTGCTGCTTCATGCTCTTGGGAAAGATGGGCTTGGATGAGGCGGCGAAGCGGGTCGAGCCCAGGTCGGCGTTGTCAGTGATGTCAAAGAAGCGCTGGCCGTTCTGTGCAAGCGGTGGTCAGCGACTCGGACGTTGCCCGGCTCGCGCAGGTCTGCCGCCGAGAAGAACTTACACGGCGCAGTTCCCACTTCTGGTCCTCCGTCACCCATCGTGTCTCGCCCGGCGAGAGCTCGATCTGGAAAAGCTCCGCCGACTGTCCTTCGGGGTGGAGCTGCACGTGGCTCGTCTCGTCCTCCTCGACGAAACGCGCGCCGACGGCCGGCGCCAGCAGAGCAAGTACGGAGGCATTTGCGAACTTCATCGTGGCCGTTGATGCAGTGAATAGCTGGGTGAGGGTGGTTGTTGGGAGTAACTGCGTCGAGGTCGAGGTGTCGCCTGACGCAGCAGGCAGCTGTGTTGCGACGATGAACCGGCTGATGTCGTCAGCGCCGACGTTGGCGCACATGATTGGCCCAGCCGTTGCTTGGGGCAGCCGTTTCAGGGGCTGTGCCCCACGTTTCCCCTGTCCCGTCCGCAGACAGCCCGGCGGCAACCGTTGGCTGCAGATCGTCAAACACGCGTCCATTCCGATCGGCCCAAAGCTGTGGGTTTGGATCTGGTGGCATCGCTGCGAGCGGACGATACCCGACGCCGGGGACCAACTCAGAGTCACAGCAAAGGTTCACGAACGTCGTAGGGAGTGCCGAGAAACCCTTTTTGGCCTATATACCCGAGGTGCCCACCCCGTGTCACCATGCCTCACATGCTGTCCTCCATCTGCCGGCTCCGAACCTTGGCCCAGTCGTCCCTCTCCTTCTTGCCGCCCTGGGTCTCGAGGCCCATGCCCCTCTCCACCCACTGGCGGCTGCCCATCTCGCTCAGCCGCGACAGGGCGCGGCCGAAGGCGAAGGCCTCCTCCTCGCCGGTGAACAGGCTCGAGTCCTTGAACTGGGCGGCGTGGTGCTCGAGGCCGTCCATCAGGTGGCCCATGGCGTCCTCGACCTCGCTGTCGGTCGAGTCGACCACGCGTTTGCGCACGCCGGGCTCCGACTCGTTCTCGTGCAGCAGGGAGGCGCGCACCTCGTCGCGCGACACGAACAGCTCGGCCAGCGGCACCGCCGTCGTCAGCACCAGCTTGGCGTGCGACTCGTACACGGCGTCGACAAAGGTGATGAAGCGCCGGGCCAGGTCGCGCTGCCGGAACGTCATGCCCGGCACGTCCGTCACGATGAAGGCGTCGTACGAGCGCACCAGCTCCAGGTAGTCGGCCGCCGACGTCGGCTGCCCGATCAGCTCGGCAAAGGTGAACCAGGCGCAGCGCCCGCTGACGCGCGGCACGCGGATCTCGCGCCCCCACACGCGCTGCACCTCGGGGTGCGGCTCCGGCGTCTCCGGGTCGCCGAGGAAGCGGAACCACTTCTCGGCGTGCGAGGCCGCGTGGTTGTCGAGCGGTGTGTGGTACACGCCTGACGGCGGCCGCGGAATCTTGCGGTAGTCGGTCGAAGAGTCGAGGTTGATGACGTGCAGCCGCCGCTTCAGGAGCTGGATGGCCGGGAGGAAGGACTCGCGCTGGATGCCGTTCTTATACAGGTCGTCGGGGTGCCGGTTCGACGTCGTGACGAGGACGACGCCGTGGGACATGAGCGACTCCAGCAGCCTGTATTCTCCGGTTAGCCTTCGTCGCCTGACGGGACATCCGGGTGCGGGCCTCGCCCTTACCTCCGTAAGATCATGGCGTCGGCGACGTCGGTACACTGGAACTCGTCAAAGCACAGCACGTTTCCGTGCTCGGCGATGTCGGCGGCCACGTAGGGCACCGCGTCGATGTCGTTCCCAAACTCCATCTTCATGCGGTGCAGTCGCCGGTGGACGTCCTGCATGAAGTTGTGGAAGTGTATCCGCGTCTTGGACTGGACGGCGCTCGGCAGTGTCTCGTGGAAGAGGTCCATCAGCATCGTCTTGCCGCTCCCCACGTCTCCGAAGAGGTAGAGGCCTCGCGGCATATCTTCGGGGATGTTCTGTATCGGCGTTTTATCTCCCTTTCCCCCGAACCAGGAGCCCAGGATGGATGACTTTTGCGGCTTGAGGGCATCGGGGCTGGGATGGGCCACGGGACGCGCGTGGTAGTGCCGCAGCTCGTCGTGCAGGTGCTGGAGGCTCTGGATGATTCCTGGACCGACTTAGGGTTTGCTTCTCTGGGGGATGTCTCGCCGCCGCCGGGCGTGCGTGCTCACCTCTTTGATGCTCATCATTGCGCAAGAGTCCGTCGTCGACACGGCGATCATACTCCTGAAGCGGTCCGAAGTCGTCGTTGTGGACTGTTCCGGAACGTCAGCAGGGCCGTCATCGTGGGGCCATCCCGCCGTCCTTCGTACCGTCTTCTGCGGCGGCGGAGGCGACTGAAGCTCGCCGTGCGTGTTGACCGGCGAACGCCAAGGGGTGGATGTCAGCCGGCAGCGCGCCTCGCCACTGTCGCGGAGCCGGCGACGACCTGCAGGTCCCCGCAACGGGTCGCGCTGCGCCGGCTCCCGTATGGAGACACCTCGCACACAGCGCGCGTCGCCTGCAAGCCCTTGGGCCGACCCTGGGACCGGCGAGAGGCCGTCGGAGGGCGAGGGCGGGGGTGCGTCGAGGGCACGCGATCATGGCTGCATGCTATAGGGGCGGCTCTAGGTCTAACGGCGGGTCTAAGGACATCGTACAAAGAGGCTCCGGAGGGTAACGTAGGGTTCGGCCAGCTTCGTTCGGAAGGGCCCGGTTCCATGGGGATGGATCTCGTGGCGGTCAATGCTAGTGCGAGACAGAATGTTAGGTGGTCGTGACATGTGGGCATGGGGACCTAAAATAACGTCACACCCCCTCCTCGGCCCCATTGCCGAGATGCCGATGCTTTGCCGAGCGAGGCCTAAGCCTGGGCAAGCGGCTCTCGCCTCCTGCACAGAGCCGTGCGGGGAGCCGACCACGCAATGGGGGCTCGAGTCCATCCACGCCTCCCCACCGTGGCTGCGTCCAAACAGCACGGGCGGGCCCCAGGTAGGAAGGTAGTAAATCGGTATGGACAGAGTTCCTGGCGATGCCTGACTCGCCTGGCTCACCTGGGGCCTGTGAGCTAACATTGCCCGGGTTTGAACGCCTGCGTGCACGCAACTTGAGATCGATCGCTGGTTGCGAACCCAACGGGATGGTCCGGGTTGCACGATTCCCGGTACCACAAACGCCAAGCCTTCGCGGGGACCACAGCGCTTCACACGGGATCTACGGAGTACGATTGCAGCCTTCCGTGTGGAAACAATTCCCCAGTGCTATTACCAGCAGTCTATCCCGGAAATATTTTGTTACATGCCTCGTCCTCTTGGGTATATCCATACCTCGATTTTCCCTTGTCCTCCGCCGCTCCCTCCCCCCCGGATCTGCACTCAAGCCATGAACATAGCGAAGGCCACCGCTCCGAGCAGAGTAGCAAGGCCCGCCTTAGCCGAGGTCGCCGAGTTTGGCCTCGTCGCCCCTGTGGGCGAGGCACCGCCGCCGGTGCCAGTGGCCCCGGTGGGGTCGGTGCCGCCGCCGCCGCCGCCGTAACCGCCGCCGTAGCCGTTGCCGCCTCCCGCCCCGCCGGTGGGCGTGCTGCCTCCTGTGGAGCTGGAACCGCCCGAGGACGAGTCCCCGACCGAGCCCAGGGTGCCTCCGAAGACGCCTTGCTGCGGCGACGAGTTGGAGGCGGCGGCCTTGGCCAGCGCTCCGTAGGCCTGGAGTGTAGATTCTCCCGCCGGGTTGACGACGCCGTACATGCCCGATTTGCAGTGGTTGTTGTTGGGCTGGGTGCAGTAGAACGCGATGGGATCCGTCGAGGTGACCTTTACGCGGAAGCTCTTGGACTGGGAGGGGCGTCAGCGTTACCGAGACCGCGGACGGGGGACGTGGGGGATCGGCTGGCTTACCGGCTGGGATCCTGCAGGGGTGGGCACGAAGCCCGAGAAGAAACCGCCCGATGTGCTCGGCGTGCAGCCGCTCTTGAAGTCGCCCGTGGCCACGCTGTGGTTGGCGGGGTAGAAGGAGAAGACGAGCTCATCGCCCACCGCGGCCGTGATGGAATTCGGTGTGAACTTGAGGCCGCCCATGCCAACGGCGATGGGAATGTCTTTCGCGGCGGCCTGGGTGGCCAGGCCGGCGGCAACGGCGAGGCTTGTGGAGAGCTTCATAGTGGAATGTGGGGTAGGAGTGCGGCCTTGGGTTGACAAGCGGAGAAGTCCGAGAGAGTTGATTATGAGCTGGTTTGAGGTAGTTGCTGAGACGGCCGGGCAGGTGTCGGGCGAGGGCTGGTCGATATAAATACCGTTTGCCCCAGGTCCCTCCGTCCCAAGCCTCGAGCCCATGTTTGCCATCGGCCATTTCCAAGTTCCGTTCGAGGGGGGTCAGCGCGAGCCCCGGCAACTCCTGTCATGGTTGACAAAACAGCCGCCCAGTGGGCGTCGGTGCGTTGTTGGTGCGAGGGTGCGAGGGTGCGAGGGAGGACGTCGCCCTGGCGAAACATTCCGCGATCATCTCATTGGTAGGCATGGGCAGGCAAGTGCCCGTCGCGGCGCGAGACCAGACGAGAAGAGCCGCGACGAGGGGGCGCCGAGGGCCTGGCGGCCGCTGAGCGACGGTGGCTGGAATGGAAGCCGACGAACGAGAAACGCCATGTTTGAGACATTGGAACGCCGAACGTCGCAGTCGGCCTCGTTTCCCATTCCGCCGTGGTCACCGCAGCATTCTGATTATTCCGTTCCAGGTCCTTGAACACGGACTCCATTTAAACGGAAACGCTGACAAGGATGATGGGATCGTTGGTGGTCTGACGAGATGTGTCGAAACCTGGCCCCGCCCTCCCGAAACAACGCTACCGGGCGCAGCAACGGCATGCAGCGTCTCCTGGCGCCTCCCTGTCCTCGTCAGTCCAGCCCGTCCACTCAGAGTCAGGCAAGGTCGACCACGGAGTCTACACAGTATTTACTCTGTAAAATACTTCCGCAAGCCTGCCGCCGAGCTGGGAGACTCGAAGCGCTGCTGAACAGAAACCCCGTCTTCGATCGATGCTCGTGGGATCCGCGGACGACTGCGCGCATCAATCTATGTACGAATCCGATTTCTTCCTGGAGCGGCAGGCGATCTCTCCTGACCGATGGTGGGCTAAGCTTTCCTCGGCTGCGATGCGTCCGGGGCGGCAGGGCGCCTGCCCGGGTGGCTTGTCTGGTCCCTGGGACCGGGTCTGTGCGGCTGATCACCGCCGAGATGCTAACCGCATCCGGCCGCAGTCGGTCGAACCACGCTCGAGCCACGATCCCTCGCCCTGTCTTGCTGTCTAGAGATGGAATGCTGGACGCTGCTCCGATCGCACCAACCGGCGGTCAGATCATATCAGTTGCTCCAGCGATCTGAGGACCAAACCGCTCGTACGAGTCGAACGAGTCGTGCGTGAATATCCCTACGGCAACAGAGCCAGGTGAGGCATCCCAGCCCCAAACCAAAGCGGCCCACGCTCCACGGTCCCACAGCAGGTGCTTCTCGTCCTGGCCGTCCTTGTCTTCTTGCCTTGTACGGAGTACAGGAATACCTCGAATGATTGTGTTGCGGCGCCGTGTCCCAGCCTCAATGCCGCATCTTTTTCTTCGAACGTTTTCAAAGTACATAGCTCTCAGCCCCATCTCCCCCCCCTCCCAGATTCTTCGTCTGTTTCCTATGGTCTGATGGGCAAGAATGGGTACGTGAGGCACGGTAGGTCAGGAAGGTATGTAGTTTGCAGGCAACAATGCCCTTGAGTGAACAAGACTGATCGACGAAGCAGTGCTCCGTCATGTTGACACTGCCAACGCGGCGGGCACAGCTTCGTGACGCTAATCTTGTCACCGTTGAAGCTGCCTTGGTCAATGAGGCCATCGATACCGTCAAGGTCATGTGAGACTGGTCGGGAAATTGCAGCCATCGGCGTTGGGATCCCGTCACTTTTCGCTTGTTCTTGCAATGCCGGCCGCTCACGCCGATCTTGGAGATTTGCGACGCCCACCACCCGTGGAGTGCTGTAATTAGTCCATTTCTCACTTCCTTGGTGTCTTGAGCATGGCCGTGTGACTGACGGGTTGTGTGACGCCGGTTTGGCCTTCGCCGGAGCTCGATTACTTCAATTTGGCATCTGGGTCCATGTGAAGTCGTGCTCATCAAGTCCTTGCTAGGACTGAAGTTGAGCCGGACATCTTTGATGGCCTCAACGATGGGCGGCTGACGGTAGGTGAGTTACGGCCCGGGGGAAGACAAGCCAACGGGCGAAGTCAAGAAGGGCCAAACGCGTGTGGACTCTCCTCTTCTGCCCAAGGGAGGTCATTCAAGGCAATCCTAATATCGCTACTCCGTAGCCACATTCAAACAACGTAAAGTAACTATAATCGCAACATAATTACTATGCGGCCTCTGCTTGTTGACTTGAGAGCTTTGCAGGTAACCTTCCGTCTCTTGGGGCGGCCGGTCGAGGTACAAGTTCTTTCATCAAACCTCAGACTCACTAATCCAAGGGGGGGAAGGTGCAAAGTGCATCTATTCAGTTTCATACGTTACTCAATAAAATAGGTAGTACTAGGTAGGTATATTTGCAGTTGAACGTCAACGGACGCTGATTATCGAGTCACCTGCTATTCACATTCGCCCCCCTCAACTGACTTGGTTCTATTTTCTCAATCAAATTTTGGACCGCCGACCAGCTCCTCCCTCGACACCTCATCCTCATCCCGGGCCTTCTTTTTCCACTGCTCCACCTTCATCCCAAGTTACCCATCCCGAGCTACCTAACCTAGGTCGTACGAAGTTCGCGACGTAGGTATTCTTCTACTTGCAGTCATGGAGTCGTCCTTGGAGCAAATGAGCATCTCACGCCCGTCACCAATCTCCCCAGCCGACACAGTAGTGACGCCATCCCGACGGGGTGTCACCCTGGACACCTTGCCCCCGGAGCTCATCAACCAGATCATTGCCAATCTGATTCCCCCTGTCCAAGTCAAGCACCAGTCAACCAAGATGCGGGGCCTGGCCTCGCTATGTCTCACTGGATCGAAGCACCTCTTGGGCTTGGCGACAATCGGCCTCTACCGGGTGGTATATCTCGACACTATGCCAAGAATCCTCGGCTTTATGTGGGCCCTGGTACGCAGCAGTGGAGACCACCGTTATGAACGGGTAACTACGGTAGTGCTAACAGCTGGCTCTGCAGTTTCTCCGCCCCGAGCTCCAGCCGCTGATCCGTGGTCTATACGTCGCAATCGACGACGACGACGAAGACGACGACGAAGCCACCTTTGAGCTACGCAACCGTCTCATTGACCACATCTGGAGAGGGCGGTACTCTCCGAGACCCAGTCGCCCATATATCAACCGCTACTACATGTACATGGGCTACTCCTGGCTCAAAGCCTGTGTGGCAGCCGACCGCCGGGGGTTCACAGGGAAGGTGACGAGCTTCCTGCTTCATTTCACGCCGCAGCTCGAGCATATCACCTTGAGGGTGCCAGCGCCGGACTTTTTCGGCATTATGGGCGCTGCTCGGCCTCTATGGATCTGGCTGCTCGGTAGGGGCTGCCCGGCCACGAACATCGAGCAGCTCTTCCTCACCCCTGACACAGAGCCGCCGCACAGGGGGATGAGCCAAGACCAGGAAACGGTGGAGCTTCGGCAACAAGAGCAGAGGTTCCAAATCCGGTACCACGAGCCATTCCGGAATCTGTCTCATCTGGTGCTGGAGTTCAGTTCGGCAAAGCCGAAGCACTTGCCGCGCGATTTCGCTGCCTTCGTCCTCCCAACGCCAACTCCGGGCTACACTCCGCTGAGAACCCCCCTTGGTGGCTTTCTCCTCTGTCCGTCTCGCATCGATATTTGCCTCTCGCTTTCCACGTTAGGCATCATCGCTTCCCTGAGGGGTATGGGTTTCGGCCGAGGCTTGACTCGTGATCTGCAGTACCTCCGCTTCGACGGCGACCGGAGCCTCACCACACCGAAGCAACATGACGCTATGGATGCATCCCAGTCTTCGGGCTGGAATATCATCCACCTCCTCCGGGCGGCAAAGTGCTCCCTGAAAGAGGTCCACTTGGACCTCCTCGCTGGCACTTATGCTGCCATGCGCCTCTACGGCCCAAACTTCTCCCCATGGCGGGCTGAGATCAATCAGCTCCGACACCTCACAGCCCTGACCCTCACTCTCCACGCTACCTTTGGCACGGTTATTCAGCTGCTGAGTCGACTGCTCAGCTTTGAAAGGACAAATCCGGACCAGATGCCGCTGCTCACCGGCTTCCCCCCGTCCCTCGTGCGCCTCACCCTCATCGAGTGGTGGGCCGACTGGGACCTCCTGTACTCGCCCGAAACCTGGCGGCACCCCAAGGACCAGCACCGTCTGAGCACTATCCACTCCACGGCCATGGAGATGCTGCTGACGAACGCACCGCACAACATTCACAAGGTCCTCCCGGACCTGCGGCAGCTCATGGTGGTAGCCATCGACGAAGATTCAGGGGGATCCCCCCATCCCCACACAGGCTGGCTACGGTCAGGCGACATGGACCTGTGGAAGCGGCAGTTCCGGCAGCAACACATCGCCTTCGACACAAGTCTTCGCCTCCTGCCGACCAACTATCGTCGAAATTCGGTCAATACCGATCATTATTTCAGGTACTAGTAGACGATGACTCGGATAGCTAGGGAGGTAAGTGGCTGAAACGGGCATTGCGTCAGCAGGGAGTTCGGATGGGATGTGGTTGAGGAGGAATTGGGGACTGTTGGGCAGGGATCGGGCTTGAGAGGCCCCCGGCAAAGCAGAGAAGTGGGGAAGAAAGAGAGAAACATACCGCCAGCACAGGGACATGGACTCGGATACTGCATGCGCAGAAAGGGAGGGCAGACCTCTGAGGCCCACTGATGGGCCAGGGAGCAAGGATGATGCCCAAGACAAGGGCAGGGGCACAAGGACGGAAACGGGGAATGAGAGGGACTCCTGGTAGGAGCCGGAAGCCACAGCTTCCCCTTCGTTTACTACTAGTAGACGTGGCTCCTTCGATCACTAGGCCCGCTCATCTCAGTAGATGATCTGGAACCCGAACCAAGATAACGGAGCACCTGCGCGAGTGTTGTGAATGGGGTGATCTCCAATGCTGCCACGTCGACGAGGCGTTCAAGTTGTCCGTGACTGGAGATTGTGGGAAGGTATGGTGACGTCTAGGCGGTGAGTGACCGGTATCAATTATGCGACAGAGGGAAGGCCCCAGGGTGAGGCAGGCAAGCTAGGTACCCGCCTTTTGTACCATGGTGAACTCGTCGTTGGAGGAGGAGAAACGGACAACATTACATACTCCTTTGGGATGGCCTTCCTTTTTGGCTTAGTCTGTCGGCTCTCCTCCCCCGCGACCTCAAGGTCCCCCGTCTCCTACAGGAGTCCCGCTATGGTTCTGGCTGAAACTAAGGATGGCGCACGACGACGAAGTGTTACAGTACTGACCCGTGGACGTCGTGTCGTAGGTCACGTGCTGGGGGTTGATGAAGCAGGCAGGTTGCGAGTACGAGTGGGTAATATCAAGTAAGTAAGGATGTAATAGGGATTGACTACTGGGAAGCTAGCCTTCCCAGCGACCTTGAGGCCGGAGCCTCGAGTTGGTTATATAGAAGAGGGATCATGTGGATCGCTAAGTGTTCTAAGTGAGTGGGTCATTCAGATCACCAAGTGATCTGAATGATCCTTTCCTGATTGGTCCCAGCCTGTTCAGCTCCCTGTGTGTTTGTCCGGGGGTGGGGTGGCCTCCCCGATTGGCCCACCCCACTTTCTGGTGGCTTGCTGTCGCGGCCTGGTCGTGACACGAAGGACGACCGTCGAGAGACATCGGGAGCATCGAACCACTCATGGTTGGAAACGTGGTTGTCGCCCAGTGCGGGCCGAGCAACATGTTTGCAGAAAAGTTGTTTTTTTGGGGTCTCTCGTTTCCACGTTGGGTTTGTTTCCTTACGACGGTCACGAGCGCTCGCGGCTCTACCGTTGGACTTGGGCCTGGACAACGGCGTCTGCCTCGGTCAATGTCGGGACTGTTCGGTCACGGGAGAGTAGATCAACAGACCAGCGGGAAAGCACGGCAAAGAAGTCTGAATTGTTGTTGTCTCCTCTCCTCCGAGGACCCGGTTGGGTGAGTACAAGTATGACACAGGTAGCCAGACTTTCCTCTAGGGGCGTTCTCTTACATGACCGCCAGTCACTGCCTTGACGTCACCACGCCACAGCACCGCAACGCGTACCGCCCGACTCAGGGCGATACTGAGAGGGTATGCGGACCCCGTTGGACCTCTCGTAGTGCAGCCAAAAGCCGCTCAATGGCGGTCCAGTAACTCTTCGGGAATTCCCAGTTCCTCGTGACCACGCTGGCAAGTCGGGTCGTTGGGTAAGGTAAGGTACCTACGGTACCTAGGTAGTATCGAGCCCCTGACTTGACCAAGCGACAGGCGACGTTCCTGCCAGCACTGAATCGGAACTGGGCCCCGCATTTCCTACTCTTGTTACAATACTATACAGGTCTGATCACATCGACGCTAATCCGCACGGAGTACTCTGTATGTACTGTACCCACTGTTGCGGCGGCGGCGGGCGAGAACTCAGTGCAACCTTCTGAAGTGCCCCCCTGACGCTAACGGATACGAGTACCCCGTTTGGGCGCCTCGCATGAATCCGGCGGCGCTTGACAACATAACGTCATGGACGTACTCGTAGACCCAATCCCGATATCAAACGCAGAGGACCGGCGCCAAGAGAGGCATCCCGGCGCTCTTCTGGAGGACACGGCCTGCTTGGTGCGCCTTTGGTGGGGGGCGCGCCGAGACTGAACGCCGCCCTGGTTTCGCGTCGGAAGACCCCGGGCCGGATCCGACCCGACCTCCCCGATTAATGCATGTACCCGTAGTATACATACATGCATGGCAACGAGCCGACCTCCCAGCCTATATTAGCTGGGAGCCCCGGATGCCAGCCATAGCTCGAGACTTGAAAGACATCTTCTTCCTTTCTTCCTCTCTTCGCCCTCCCGACATTACATGAGACGGTCGAGGCGATGGCGGCGATGGTCGATATTCCGGGATCGAGGATGGGGATCAGAGACGGGGCGCCTGACGCCAGGGAGGCGGATTCCTAGGTATGTCCGCTGACTGGCAGGCTCGGCGTCTCCCGGTGACGTTGACAAGTCGCCGGCGGGGATTGGCGGAGTGGAACGGGTTTGACAGTTATCTTGCCGTTCCGCTCGAGGTATCCAAGTGTGTCACGGTCGCGGAATGGCCGCGTCAAGTGTGCAGCATTTCAGATGGGAGGACTCCGGTATCGTTCAGGGGTCGCGCCCACCGAATTCCAGCACCGGCCCACTGTAACACCGCTGGAATGGATGAGAACCAGGAGGCCGGGGGGCCTTGCGCTCAATGCACCGTCGCTAAACCCGAGGATTTGAGACCCTAACCCCGGCTCCGAGACCCCGCCGTCCGCGACAGCCCGGCGCCGAGACCATCGTCCGCCGTAGCTCGGCTCGCTTGTTAGCATCTTAGCTTAGAAAGACGAGCTAGACTAAGTGGTAAAGTTACTGTGACATTTGCCCCTGTGTACTCGGTAGCGTCCCGGTGGACCTCGACGGCGGAGGCATGCGCCACGCGGTTCATGAAAGGATATAAACCTCGAAGAGACTCGACCAGGCAGCACGCAGGAAGGGGGTGGTGCCCCATCAAGCGCGAACCATCGCAAACCCACTCGATTACTTCCCGATGCAGAGGCTTCACAGCAACATCCGTCAGGCCTTCCCGCCGGCGCCGACCTTCACCGCGGCGAACGTCGGCGACCTCACGGGCAAGGTCTACCTCGTCACCGGCGCCAACACGGGCGTGGGCAAGGCCCTGGCCGGGCTCCTGTACGCCGCCCACGCCCGTGTCTACGTCGCCGCCCGCTCCGAGGCCAAGGCGCGCGAGGCCATCGCCGCCCTCGAGGCCGCCCACCCCGCCTCGCGCGGCGCGCTCCTCTTCCTGCCGCTCGACCTCGCCGACCTGTCGGCCGTGCGCGCCGCCGCCGCCGACTTTCTCGCGCGCGAGTCCCGCCTCCACGTCCTCTTCAACAACGCGGGAGTCATGACCCCGCCACAGGGCACCACCACCGCCCAGGGCTACGAGCAGCAGCTGGGCACCAACTGCGTCGGCACCTTTTTGTTCTCGCGGCTGCTCGCGCCCCTGCTCCTGGCCACGGCGGCGACCGAGCCGCCCGGCGCCGTGCGCGTTGTCTGGGTGTCGAGCTCGGCCGCCGACATCCTCAGCCCGGCCGGCGGCGTGCCGCTCGACAACCTCGACTACCACGTGGACCGAACGCCCGCCTACAAGTACGGCGTCAGCAAGGCCGGCAACTACTACCACGCTACTGAGTTCGCCCGCCGGTACCGCGCCAGCGGCGTCGTGAGCGTGCCGCTGAACCCGGGCAACCTCAAGTCGGAGCTGGCGCGCCACCGCGGCTGGGTGGAGCGGAAGGTGCTCGGTCTGTTCACCTACGACCCCATGTACGGCGCCTACACCGAGTTGTTCGCCGGCCTGTCGCCCGAGGTGACCATGGAGAAGTCGGGTGTGTGGGGTACGTTTCTTCCTAGTCACCCACTCCACGAACTGGAGGGCAAGGCACAGTACCTACACGAACCACGCTGACAAGGGGTAGTTGTGCCTTGGGGCCGGTTTGCACCAATACGTGACGATCTCGCAAAAGGGGCCTTACCCGAGGCCGAGGGCGGCACCGCCATCGCCGAGAAGTTTTGGGCATGGACGGAGGAGCAGGTTAAGTCATATTTATGATCCCAGCCCGTAACCAGGCTTGGGGCCGGGGGGGG